>Ga0190274_10000942_pt1 | contig 16881 bp, 15 predicted proteins | sample Popmic531T_FD_133002 | JGI IMG/M metagenome (GOLD analysis project Ga0190274, IMG submission 133002) | Populus adjacent soil microbial communities from riparian zone of Yellowstone River, Montana, USA - 531 T | ecosystem: Environmental > Terrestrial > Soil > Riparian zone | place: USA: Montana... | reverse complement strand
TGCAGCCTTCTTTTCCCTGATCATCGCATTCTCTTCCTGCAAAAAGGATGATATTCTGACTGATTCATCGGCTAAACTTGAATTTTCGGATGATACTATCATGTTTGATACGGTTTTCACCAGCCTGGGATCGACTACCAAACAGCTGAAACTTTATAACAGAAATGACCAGGTTATCCGGATTTCCTCAATCAGGTTAGCAGGTGGTGCTACTTCAATGTATCGTTTGAATGTGGATGGGATTCCGGGAAAGAACTTTTCGGACGTTGAAATTCCTGCGAAAGACAGCCTCTTTATTTTTGTGGAAGTAACTGTAAATCCTTCCAACCCTGATATCGGATATATTCTCCAGGACTCAATTGTATTTGTCACCAATGAAAATCAGCAGGATGTGGATCTTGTTGCCTTCGGACAGAATGCCAATTTTATCATTGCCGATCACATCCTGGAAACAGGAAACTCATTTATAAAATATGCATTGCTTGATTCCTTATTGAACGTAAGTAAAACCTGGGACAATACTCTTCCTTATGTAATCTGGGGAGGTTACCTTGTTGTGGATTCTACTCAGATGCTTACTATTAATCCTGGAGTTAAAGTTTATTTCGCCAACAATTCAGGCCTCTGGGTTTACAGAGGCGGTACTCTTAAAGTGATGGGAACTATGGCTGATCCTGTGAAGTTTCAGGGTGTAAGACTCGAGTCTTACTACCAGGATATTCCAGGTCAATGGGATCGTATCTGGATCAACGAAGGAAGTACAGGTAACGAAATAAATTATGCCGAAATCAGGAATGGTTTCATTGGTATTCAGGCAGAATCATTATTTGATACCGTTGACGCGAAAAATCTGAAAATCACAAATACCATCATTGAAAATATGAGTGGATTTGGAATGTTTACACGATATTATAATGTGCAGGTAAAAAATACTGTGATCTCACGGTGTGGTCAGTATGCAGTGGCACTTACACAAGGTGGAGCTTATGAATTCACTCATTGTACTATTGCTAATTACTGGAACGACAGTCAGCGAAGTACTCCGTCGGTTTATATAAATGATTACGCACAGGACCAGGCTGAAAATTTATTTGAATTTCCTTTATATAAGGCAAGTTTCAAAAACTGTATCATATGGGGAAATAACGAAGAAGAACTTGAAATCGATTACGAATTTGCCTCCGACAGTCATGAATTCAGGAACGTTTTGTTAAGATCAGAAATCGATACAAGCACCGCGAATTTTTCAAACATCCTGCTGAATCAGGATCCATTTTTTGTGGATTATTCGCTGAACGATTATCAACTTCAGGCAGTATCACCTGCGAAAGATTTTGGTGATGCAAACTTTGTTTCAGCCGATCCTGATGTTACATTCGATATTAAAGGTGTTAGCCGCACTGCCCCGCCCGCACCAGATCTGGGGGCTTATGAATTCCAGTAATTATTAAATCAGTTTTTAACTGCAGTCAGGTTCGACAGGAATTCCATTGTATCCACACCATCGGCATAATCATCAATAGCAGGCATTTGAGTCTGACCCGGCAATATCGGACCTTTTTTGCTTACCACACATTGAAGCTCGTCTTTGATAGCTTCAAGCTTTGAATTAAGGTCCGCCTCATTTTCATAATATTCGAAATGCAGCACACCAACAGGAGATGCCAACGCTTTATTCTCTAAAACAATCAGAAAATTATTAGTAAGAAATTCCTGCCGGTTCAAAAGGTAAAGAGCCTGGTGATAATCGTAATTATTCATGTATTTGTTGTGACTCATCACTGTTCCGTAAGTGGTGATGTTTTCAAAAAAAGTATTGAATGAATAGCCTTTCGGGACATAGAATTTTGAAATATTCCGGCATCCCATTCCATAAAATGTAAAAATATCCCTCCCAAGCAAAAGGAAATCATACTCGTTTTCATCTCCTGAAATAACAGCTGCTGAATTCCTGTTTTTACGGAATACATGAGACATTTTCCCGAAATAATATTCGAAATATCGAGAGGTGTTGTTGCTGCCTGTAGCGATAACCGCATCAATGTTTTTAAGTTGGGTAGTCACTTCAAACATAGGGGTGAGGGAAGGCATAAACGAAAAGAAAATCCGGGAAATGAAGGGGAGCAGATATTGATCGGAACTTGAAAGTTTAGCCATTACCTTATTTCCGGAACTCAACACTGATATAAAATCATGAAACCCTGCAAGCGGAATGTTGCCTGCCATTATTATCCCGACTTTCAGAGGCTGTTGTGTGTTCGCAGGATATGATAACATCCATTTTTCAAGGGATTTTTCATCCAGCATTTGACATATTCCGCGCAATGCAATAGTAACTTCCTGCCTCGTAAACCAGGGGTTAGACATTTCCGATTGATGCAATGTTTTTTCAAAATCTTCCTGCCACGGTTGTCCGGGTGTCCCATCCAGCAGTTGTTCCAGCACGTTCACGGTCTGTTTCCATGCGGTTAATTGCTCCTTTTTTTGCATCTATTTTTGATATTATAAATTAAAATCGACAATTTTGTTTTTATATTTGTCAAAATTAAAACTAAAAGAATTAGATATGGCTATCAAGATAACTGACGAGTGCATCAATTGTGGTGCTTGTGAACCAGAATGTCCCAATAATGCTATTTATGAAGGCGGTGCTGAGTGGAGATTTTCTGACGGTACCAGCGTTAAAGGTATGTTCAGTATGATGAATGGAACCCAGGTGGATGCCAATACTCCCCAGGCTCCCGTTGCAATGGATGTATATTATATAGTTTCCGATAAATGCACAGAATGTGTTGGTTTTCACGATGAACCACAATGTGCTGCCGTTTGTCCGGTAGATTGCTGTGTAGATGACGAAAACGTTAGAGAAAGCAAAGAAGACCTTCTTGCCAAAAAAGGCAGAATGCACGCCTGATTTCATTGCATTCCAAAATTTATCCGTCCCGGTACTAATTGGGACGGATTTTTTTTAAATAGTATTTTGAGAATATTTACGTTACCGGTAGTATGAACAAACTGATTAGTGGTTATTTGATTATTGGTTTTTTGCTGGGAACCATGGCTGTACATGGTCAGGCCCCGGCATATTCTGTGGAAGCTATCAGGGGTACCGAAATGCAATTGCGCCAGTTGAGCGACAGTATTATGAAAGGGAGTACCGACAAGGTTCGCCAGGTTTCCATTGCTGCTTTTAATCCGATTTTCCTTGATCTGCTTGGTAAAACCACGACTTTCAATTATCCTTTTGATTCACTTCCGGCGGTTTCAAAACTTACATCTCCGGATGGAATGATGCGAATTTTTACCTGGATTTTACCTTCCCGTGAACACGGCACTTATGAGTTTTTTGGAATTATCCAGAGGGTGAATTCCGAGACCCGGCAATTGAAAGTAATTGGGTTGATAGATTTTAGCAAGGATACCACCGGCGCCGAAACCAATGAACTGAAACCGGAAACATGGTATGGTGCTGCTTATTATGAAATAGTTCCCAAAAAGATCAATAAGAAAATGTATTACTTTTTGTTAGGATGGAAGGGCAATGACCGGCTCACAACTCAGAAAGTGATTGATGTGGTTTCCTTCGATCAATGGGACAATGTGACTTTTGGATTGCCTGTATTCGTGAATGAAAAGAATAAGAAGCAGTGGCGAATGATTTTTGAATATAATGCACAGGCTGTTATGCTTTTACGATATGAAAAAAGGAAGAAAATGATTGTCTTCGACCATTTATCTCCCGCAAATGCCTCCCAGAAAGGACAATTCAGGTATTATGGCCCCGACTTTACTTATGATGGCCTTCAGTTCAAAAAGGGGTTCTGGAATTATAAATCCAATCTCGATCTTCGGAACAGCGGAGATCGTAAATAATTTTGGAGATTTTGGGGAAATAATGGGTTCCGACTCACTACAAAGTTGTTAATTTGCACTATAAAACTCAAGCCTAATGAACAAGCATAATTTCGGAGCAGGTCCAGGTATTTTACCGGAAATCGCCCTTAAAAAATCAGCTGAAGCCATTCTTAATCTTAATGGCACTGGATTATCACTATTGGAAATTTCGCATCGCAGCAAAGATTTTGATGCGATCATGCAAAATGCCAAATCTCTTGTAAAAGAGTTGCTGGGAGTACCCGACAATTATTCTATATTGTTTCTTCAGGGTGGAGCCAGCACTCAATTCGCAATGGTGCCAATGAACCTGCTTCCCCTTAACGGGAAAGCTGCTTATGTAGAATCCGGAGTTTGGGCGAACAAGGCTATCAAGGAAGCGAAAATGCATGGCAATACTGAAGTGATTGCAAGTTCAAAGGATAAGAATTTTTCGTATGTGCCGAAGGGTTATACTGTGCCTGCAGATGCTGCATACTTACACATCACATCAAACAATACTATTTATGGTACACAAATGAAGGACTTTCCGGAATCACCGGTTCCTGTAGTTTGTGATATGTCGAGTGATATTTTCAGTCGCCCGGTTGATGTTTCCAAATTCGATATTATCTATGCCGGTGCTCAGAAAAATATGGGTCCTGCAGGTGTGACACTTGTGATAATTAAAAATGGTATTTGTGGTAAATCAGGACGCACCATTCCTACTATGATGGATTACCAAACACACATTGAAGCGGATTCACTTTACAATACACCTCCGGTGTTCCCGATATACGTTTGTATGGCAACTCTGGAATGGTTGAAGTCAATCGGTGGTGTTCCAGCTATTGAAAAAATCAATCGTCAGAAAGCAGACCTGCTTTACAGCGAAATCGACAATAATTCAATGTTCAAAGGTACTTCTGCACCTGAAGATCGTTCTGATATGAATGCATGCTTCCTGCTCAACAAACCTGAACTCGAAGATGAATTCAACCAGGTGCTCAAAGCTGCAGGTATCATAGGTCTGAAGGGACACCGTTCAGTAGGTGGATTCCGTGCTTCCATGTACAATGCACTTCCATTGGAAAGTGTGAAAGTACTTGTGAGCCTGATGAAAGAATTTTCCCTCAAAACAGCATAAAGGAATTTATGATTTACGATTGAATTCGTTGTAAATCCATTTTCCTGGTCGTAATTTTTAATCGTCAATCAACAACACATGATACGGATTTTAGCCAATGATGGCATTGATGCCGCAGGTAAGAAAATTTTTCTTGATGCCGGTTTTGAAGTGGTAACTGATAAAGTTTCGCAGGATCAGCTTTCGGAAGGCCTCAAAAATTTTGATGCTATCCTTGTGCGAAGTGCTACGCAGGTTCGCAAGGAACACATTGATGCCTGTCAGAATTTAAAGTTGATTGGCAGGGCAGGAGTGGGGATGGACAACATCGATGTGGCTTATGCCCGTGAAAAAGGATTGCATGTGGTTAATACACCTGATGCCAGTTCGCAATCAGTTGCTGAACTTGTATTCGCCAACCTGTTCACCATGTCACGTTATCTGCACGATTCAAATCGTAAAATGCCTTCATGTGATTCAAAGGAACAGTTTGAATTGCTGAAGAAAAAATATTCCTCAGGAATTGAATTAAAAGGAAAGACCCTTGGAATAGTAGGATTTGGAAAAATTGGACAAACTGTTGCCCGCATGGCTTTGGGGCTTGGAATGAAAGTAATGCCTTTCAAGCTGAATGCGATGGATGTGAAAATAGAAATCGATTTTTTTCAGACACATAGCAATGCATCACTCATGATTACCATGAAGTGTGTGCCATTTGAAGAGCTGTTGCAACAGAGTGATTTTATCACTTTGCATGTTCCGTTTCCTAAAGGTGCGAAACCTGTAATCGGAGCTAAAGAACTTGCATTGGTGAAACCCGGTGTGGGAATTGTCAACACTGCGCGTGGAGGAGCTTTAGCGGAACAGGATCTCCTGGATGCACTTAACAGCGGAAAAGTCGGGTATGCGGCACTTGATGTTTTTGAAGGTGAACCTTTAATTAAAAAAGAATTGAGAGAGCATCCAAATGTTTCTCTCACTCCTCATATCGGTGGATCAACTAAAGAAGCGCAGGAGCGGATTGGAATTGAACTTGCAACTAAAGTAGTGCAGTTGTTCAAAGTGTAGTTAAAAACCTATGCGGTAACTCCGTTATACAGTCCGGTATTTTTCCGGTTTAGCCGGATGTCGGTTTATTCAAAATATTAAATCAAATTTAAAGTATATACAAGAATTCAAATGGCAATTTTAAAAGCATTCAAAGGTATCAGACCTGTTGCAGGTAAAGTAGAAAAGGTGGCTTCAAAACCATATGATGTATTAAATGAAAAAGAAGCGCGTGAGGAATGTGCCGGAAATCCACTTTCATTTTATCATGTAATTAAACCGGAGATTGATTTCGCAGATGATTTCGATCATTACGCTCCTGAAATTTATAAAAAAGGGAAAGATAATTTTGCAAAGCTTATACAGGACGGGGTGTTTTTTCAGGATGATAAAGATTGTCTGTACATCTACCAGCAGACAATGAATGGCCGCAAGCAAAATGGTATTGTGGGTGGAGCTTCGATTGAAGATTATTTTAACGACATTATCAAAAAACACGAACTCACCCGTCCCGATAAGGAAGAAGACCGCAAAAACCATGTTCGGGTGAGTGACTTAAATTACGAGCCTGTATTTTTCGCGTACCCTAAAGCCCCTGAATTGGATGTAATCGTGAACAAAATAATAAGTGATACTCCTGAATACAATTTTGTTGCCGATGATGGAATTGGTCATACCTTTTGGGTAGTTAAGGATGAACATTTGATTAAGCAAATCATTGAAGAGTTTGCGAAAATTAAATATACATACGTAGCCGATGGTCACCATCGCACGGCAGCTGCAGCACTTGTTGGTAAGGAGCGCATGGAAGCAAATCCGAATCATACAGGAAATGAAGAATATAATTTTTTCCTCGCAGTACATTTTCCGGATGATCAGCTTGCTATTATGGATTACAACCGAGTGGTTAAGGATCTGAACGGAAAAACAACAGAGCAATTTATTGACGCATTAAAAGAGAATTTTGATGTGGAAGAAAAAGGAACTGCAATTCACAAGCCGGCCAAGTTGCATAATTTCGGGATGTATATCGATGGAAAATGGTATTCAATGACTGCGAAAGCAGGAACTTATAATGATCAGGATCCAATTGGGGTTCTTGATGTGACTATTTTATCGGAGCGAATACTTGCACCGCTTTTGAATATTAAGGATTTGAGAACTGACAAACGAATTGAGTTTGTAGGCGGACTCCGCGGATTGGGTGAACTCGAAAAACGTGTGAACTCAGGTGAAATGAAAGCTGCATTTGCGTTGTATCCTGTTACCATGAAACAATTGATTGATATTGCAGATACAGGTAAAATCATGCCTCCTAAAACAACCTGGTTTGAACCTAAACTCCGCAGCGGTCTCGTACTTCACAGTCTGGTTTAATACATGCAACCTGTAAATTTTTTGCTGGTACGAAAAGCACAGTTGTTCAGAGAAATCAAAGCACTTGGCTTTTTGTACTCTGCAATAGTTGCAGGTGCAACGTTTTTACTGCTGGCATTTTTCTTAAAGTCGCAGGTTTCAATTCAAAATGCAGGGATATCGGGAGTGGTGTTGACCTTCGTCATTGCCATGATTCACTTTTCCCGTAAGGACCATCGCTTTATTGAACTGGTTACTGAATGGCCGTTTCTGATTTACTTTATTGAGTACTGTACTCTGGCAACTCCCTTTGTTTTGTTATCATGCATTGCGTTGGGCAATCCTTTCTTTATGCTGATTTTATTTCCTGTAGCCGGAATTTCATTTTTGAAAGTCGCATCTAGGCCGGTTGTAAACTTTAACACTTCTAGTAAACTTATTTCAGAAACGAATTTTGAATGGAAAGCTGGAATGAGAAAAACCGGAGGACTGCTTGGCATTCTATGGTTAGCAGCAATGGCACTCACTGTTGTTCCATTCGCATCGATAATTGCGTTGTGGTTTATGCTGCTTGTGATATCCTCATTTTATGATGAAGGAGAACCAAGGGAAATGGTGGAATCTTACCAGCTTGATGCCGTAAAATTTCTGAAGGTTAAAATTCTATCCCAACTCAAAGCTTTCTTTATTCCCGCATTGCCTGTGCTGTTATTGTTTCTTTATTTCTTTCCTGAGAGATGGTGGGTAATGATTTTATTTATGGTATTCAGTGCATTAAATATTGGCGTTTTTGTTTTATCGAAATATGCGGTTTGGCGCTCTGCGGAAATAAACCGTTCTGGAAATATTGTGAATGCAATGTGTTTACTGGGTTTGTTTTTACCTTTCTTTTTGCCACTTCCAATTGCTGTTATTATCAAGAATTACCGTAGGTCATTGCACAATCTGAAACCTTTGCTCCATGATTATCATTAATAACCTTGTTGCAGGGTATGGATCTAAAAAGGTCCTTAATCAAATCGACTGGTCATTGGATCAGGGTATGATTCATGGACTGGTTGGGTTGAACGGTTCCGGTAAGACAACTTTACTTAAAACAATGTACGGACTACTTACTCCAATGTCTGGTACAATGAAGTTGGATGACAAACCATTCAACAAAAAATTTATTTCCTTACTTGAAACTGAACCCTATTTTTATCATGGAATAAATGGCAAGGAATATCTATCATTGTTTAAATCCTATGGTGATTTTCAATTTAATTCCGACGAGTGGGCTTCGTTATTCCAGCTTCCTTTGATGGAACTCATCGATAATTATTCCACCGGTATGCGTAAAAAACTGGCGCTGCTTGGAATAATAAAAAGTAACAAACCATTTCTGTTACTCGATGAGCCTTTCAACGGATTGGATCTTGAAGCCTCACGTGTACTCACTGCGGTTTTAAAACGCATGAAGAATGATGGCAAAACCATTCTGATCACAAGTCACATGTTGGAAACTCTCACGAATTTATGTGACAGGATTCATTATCTGAAAAACGGAATTATTCAAAAAACATATTTTCCAGAGGATCTTTCCCTGATAAACAAAGAAATTTTCCACGAGCTTGATCAACACATCGAAAATAAAATTGATGGGTTACTTGAAAGCTGAGTTGCAATTATAAAATGAAACCGGATATTAAACCACACCTTCTGTTGCTCCATGGAGCTCTCGGAAGTAAATCGCAGTTTGATTCGTTGACTGAGTTGTTAGCAGGGACATTCAATGTGCATGCAATCAATTTTTCAGGTCATGGTGGAGAAAAAATTCCAGTAGACGGTTATTCGATTTTGCTTTTTGAAAATGACGTGCTTGATTATATGAATGTGAATGAAATTGGTTCTGCATTTATATTTGGATACAGCATGGGTGGGTATGTAGGTTTGTCGCTGGCTGGAATTCATCCTGATAAAGTGCGATCCGTTTATACACTGGCAACAAAACTTGAGTGGAATCCTGAGGTAGCGAACAAAGAATCAGGAATGCTCAATCCGGAAACCATCCTGGAAAAGATTCCGAAGTTTGCGAAACAGTTAGAAGAACGTCATCATCCTGCTGACTGGAAACAAATCATGCAAAAAACTGCGGCATTCATGAAAATACTCGGAGACCAACCATTAGATGAGAAATTTTTTAGGACGATCCATTGCCCTGTAATGTTATCAGTAGGGGACAGGGATAAGATGGTAGGGGTTTCAGAAACTTTCCATGTGTTTAAATTTTTAACACGTGGTTCTTTATATGTGATGCCTCAAACAAATCATCCATTTGAAATGGTGGATCACAAGCGACTTGCTTTAGAAATAATTCGGTACTTTAATTTTTGATAGAATTGTTTTATTTTTCGCAAGCCAAATTCGGAACTACATAATTCATCCATAGTACTCCGTTGTAATCAAGATCCTTTTCATATACCATGTGCATTTTTTCAGCAACACGGATTGATCTTAAATTTTCTTTGTGGATTCTTGCAACAATTCGTGTCAATCCTTTAGTTTGGAATCCCCATTTGCAACATGCGGTCGCCGTTTCTACTGCATAGCCTTTTCCCCAGTGTTCCGGAAGAAAGCGGTAACCAATATCCACTTCATTTTCATCGGCAATATATTTCAGACCACACCAACCCAGGAATTCACCGGTAGTTTTTAATATAACTGCCCATCTGCCAAATTCTGTTTTCGTATAGGCATCATAGTTTCTTAAAAATTCTTTGGCTTCTTCAACTGAAATAAATGGGGGGTCGGTGGTAAATCTTAAAATATCAGGATGTAGGTTAAGCCGATAAATTGCAGGTGCATCATCTATTGTCATTTGTCTCAAAAAGCATCGCTCTGTTTCAAGAATGTAATTTTCCATAATTTTTACAGATCAATTAATTCAAGTTCTCCTGATTGCCAGTTTATAATCACGCAGGATGGTTTTACATGATTCATTTCCTTTCCGGCAATATATCCCATTAGTGAACCGGGGTTAATTAAAATGGTATCTCCGACTTTCTCAATGCTGCTTTCATGAGAATGCCCAAAGCATACTACATTGTATTTTCCGGAATCTGCAAGCACACGAGCCATTTGAGGATAATGGTACACTGCCAGTGAAATTTCCGCGGGAATTCCTGAAAGTGTATGCCCTTTGTCGGCCAGCAGAAATTCACCGTGAAGATGGATTTGATTTTCTTCGGATCGTTTGGAGTTCAGAAATGATGCTTTTTGAGTCAAATGGAACTTGTCGCCATCATTATTCCCGAAAATCACATGAAACGGAAGGTTGCAGAGGGTATTGTAGACGTCAAGTATAAATGAGGAGCATATATCCCCGCAACAGATCACCGAGTCGCAATTGGCGGTATTTGCCACCATCAGGGCGGATTCCAGGTTTTTTACGTGATCGTGTATATCAGAACATACTAACGATTTCATGAGATGTCGACTCGGGATAGTACCTTTGTTTCTCAAAAATACCATTTCCTGTTAAAATTGATGCATTTTATGAGTCCTGATCTTGAAAAACTTGATGCACTCCTGGCTGAATTAATGCCTTTTCAGGCCACTTTGGTGGCAGTTTCCAAAACAAAGCCTGAAGAAGCTATCAGTTTGGTGTATAATCATGGTCAGCGGATTTTTGGTGAAAATTACGTCCAGGAATTGGTTTCAAAACAGGCCTCACTTCCAGCTGATATAATGTGGCATTTTATCGGACATTTACAATCAAATAAGGTGAAACAGATTGCGCCGTTTGTAAATCTTATACATGGAATTGACTCAAAACAACTTGCTTCTGAAGTGAGTAAACAGGCAGTTAAATTTCAAAGGAATGTCGATGTGTTGCTCCAGGTGTATATTGCCTCAGAAGAAACTAAATTTGGTTTTTCAGCTGAGGAAGTGCTTCCTCTGGCAATTGAATTAATTAATAACCCTTTGCAAGGTTTGACTATTCGCGGACTCATGGGCATGGCTTCCTTTACGGAAAATGAATCGCTGATCAGTTCGGAATTTAAATCCTTGAAAAGGGTGTATAACAGCATTTCAGAAAATATTAATGCTGTCAGTTTTAATATTTTAAGTATGGGAATGAGCAGTGATTATAAGATTGCTTTGAATGAAGGAAGCAACATGGTCCGCATAGGAAGTGCTATCTTTGGTGGTAGGAGTTAATTTCCGCAATAACGATTAAATATAAATGCAATTATGAGCTATACACTTTCAATTCACGGTGGTGCAGGTACAATCTTACGTTCGCAACTGTCACCTGAAAAAGAACTTGCATACACAAACGGGTTGTCAGCTGCATTAAATGCAGGTGAAAAAATTCTGGCTTCAGGAGGAACAGCTCTGGATGCAGTGTGTGCAGCGGTTACTGTGCTGGAAGACAATCCATTGTTTAATGCAGGTAAAGGCTCTGTATTTACACATGAAGGAAATCATGAAATGGATGCCTCATTAATGGAAGGAAATAAACTTTTGGCAGGTGCAGTAGCAGGAATTACCGGTGTGAGAAACCCGGTACAGCTTGCGAGGTTGGTGATGGAAAAAACAGAACATGTATTGTTATCGGGGGAAGGTGCTGAAGAACTGGCGCGAATGTATAATCTGCCATTTGAATCACCTGATTATTTTCATGATGATTTCAGATATCAGCAATGGCAGTCTGCAAAGGATTCGTCTCAATCTTTCCTGGATCATACCAGTGAGAAAAAATTCGGAACTGTGGGTGCAGTTGCATGTGATGTGAATGGAAATCTGGCCGCGGCTACGTCAACCGGGGGAATGACTAACAAAAGGTACAAACGGATAGGTGATACTCCTCTGATTGGATCAGGGACTTATGCCAACAATGCTACCTGTGCGGTTTCTTGCACCGGCCACGGTGAATTTTTTATGAGGGCAGTTGTTGCTTATGATGTTTCCTGTTTGATGGAGTACAAAGGACTTTCCTTAAAAGAAGCCTGTGAAAAAGTGGTGCTCAATAAACTGGTTACCCTGGGCGGTGAAGGTGGATTGATAGCGGTAGACCCGAAAGGAAATACTGAATTGATTTTTAACAGCGAAGGCATGTACAGGGGAACGGTAAAAAGCGGGGAGAAACCTCAGGTTGCAATTTACCGGTAGAAAATACAAACATTCAGGGAACTCCGAAAAGGGCTCCTATAATTCAACACAGGTTCTTATCTTTACGTGTAAACTAAATAACAGTATGAAACAATTATACAAATACTCAACTTTCCTGTTAGTGTTCATTATGATTGCTCCGGCAGCATTTGCCCAGACTTTCAGAATGCCGGCACACCTGACAGTAAATGATTATGAAAGTGGTAAAATTATTTTCAAAGTAAAACCTGAGTTTGGGAATTCCTGTCGAGCCACTGCAGTTGATTTACCTGTTCTTACTGATGTGTTTGCGAAGTTGGGTTCTGTGGTTGTAAAGAAAAAATTTCCGAATCATCGTACTCCGGAAAATGAAAGAAATTCATTCGGACAAAAACAAATAGATCTTTCTACAATTTATGAAGCAACCTTAAATCCAGGAGTGCCACTTGTTAAGGCCATCAACATGATTCTGGCTACTAAAACTGTGGTATATGCGGAACCTGTTTACAAAGTGGAACCACTTTTCAATCCGAATGATCCGGATACAGCTTCTCAATATTACCTTGGACTAATCAGAGCATATGATGCATGGGATATTACAAAAGGTGACAGCGCATTTGTAGTTGGAGTAACTGATACAGGCACTGATCTGGATCATCCTGATCTTGAAGCCGGAATAAAATATAATTACCTTGATCCGATCAATGGAATTGATGATGACAATGATGGTTATATCGATAATTATTTAGGTTGGGATGTGGGACAGAATGACAATGATCCGGCAATCGATATTGTGCACGGTTCATTTGTGTGTGGATTGGCCGGAGCTGTTACTGACAATGGAGTTGGAATTGCAGCAGCAGGATTCAGAACAAAGTACCTGCCTGTGAAAATCTCCAGCAACGGAATACTGACTGCCGCGTACGATGGAATTGTGTATGCAGCTGATCACGGATGCGTGGTTGTGAATTGTTCCTGGGGCGGATTTGGAGGAGGTCAGTTCGGACAGGATATTGTGGATTATGCTACCATCAATAAAAATGTGCTGGTGGTGGGAGCAAGTGGAAATTCAAATAATGAAAATCCATTTTTCCCTGCTTCTTATCGGAATGTATTGTCAGTAACCGGTACTGATAGTATAGATACAAAATGGAGTAATTCAAGTTATGGAGCATTTGTGGATATCAGTGCTCCCGGTAAAGGGGTGTATTCCACAATATTTGACAACACTTATTCATTTTCATCCGGAACATCTTTCGCGGCACCTATTGTTTCCGCAGCAGCGGCATTGATAAAAACTCAATTTGCATTTTACTCGCCAGGACAACTGGCAGAACAAATTCGTGCGACTTCAGATGATATTTACAGTGTTCCTGGTAATGCAGGATATGAAAATAAACTTGGTAAAGGCAGATTGAATATGTACCGTGCGCTTACTGAAAGTCCGAAATCAGTCAGAATGGAAGATGTTTTGATTACTGATAATAATGACGATGCGTTTGCAGGTGATGACACTCTTGATATTACTGTTTTTCTGAAAAATTATTTGCAGCCACTTTCCAATTTAAATGTAACTCTTACATGCAATGATCCCAACATAAACATAATTGCAGGATCGATTAATCCGGGTGCGATGTCAACACTGGGTACATACGATAATGCTACAGCCCCATACCGTGCTGTGATTGGCAATGGCGTCCCTTTCAATACCAAGGTTACATTCACTCTTAATTTTGTTGATGGTGCTTACACCGACTGGCAGATATTTGACCTGGTTGTTAATGTGGATTATATCAACGTGCTGGTTAATGACGTGGGAACTTCAATTACCAGCAAAGGCCGGATTGGTTATAACATTGCACAGGGACAAGGAATAGGATTTACTTACAATGATGGACCTTCTATCTGGTATGAGGGTGGTTTCATGATTGGTGATGATACTTCGAGAGTTTCTGATCATCTTTTCGGAACACCTGTCAGTGTGGTGGAAGATGATTTTGTTTCAATGATCAACGTAAGAAAAATAATTCCTACTGTATTTTCTGATTTCGATCTCGACAGCCGTTTCAATGATGATGGTGCTTCAGCGAATCAACTTGATGTGGAGGTTAATCAGAAAACTTTTGCGTGGAGCAGTCCTGCCGATAGTAAATATGTAATTGTAGAATATACAATTCTGAATTCAGGTGCTAATCCTGTCAATAATTTATTCGCAGGAATTTATGGTGACTGGGATATTGGAAATGTAACTGATAATCGCGGAGAGTATGATGCCGGTTTAAAAATGGGCTATGCATACAACACCGGGGCGCCAACAATTTATGCAGGAGTCAAGCAACTGACCTACGCAGGCAACAACTGTTATGCCTTAGACAATGATGGGGCAGGGGGAACAATTAATATTTATGATGGATTTACCAATGCGGAAAAATATGTTTCACTCAGCACTCCTCGTTTGGCTTCCGGTGTTTCAGGAACAGGAAATGATATTTCAATGACGGTTTCAACCGGACCGCTTTCACTTAATGCGGGAGATTCAATTCGAGTAGCATTCGCGATACTTGCAGGTGATGATCTTGCATCTATCCAGGCTTCAGCTGTTGCTGCCCAAATAAAATATGAAACTATCAACAGTGTGATTCCAGAATCACCTGTTGTTGCAGGTTTGTCACAGAATTTCCCAAACCCATTCAGCAATGAAACTACAATTGGATATGGAGTTTCCGGTTATGAAAAAGTAACCATCGAAGTATTTGATTTGCTTGGTGCGAAAGTAAAAACACTTGTGAATGAAAATGTAAAAGCTGGTTATTACGAAGTAAAATTCTCAACTGCCGGTTTAAGTGATGGAGTTTATTATTGCAGGATGACCACCGGCGAAATTAACCAGGTTGTAAAAATGATTTCAATAAAATAAATTGAATAGCAATTCAGTAATCTTTCGATTGTAATTCTGCTTTAAGAAATACCGTCGAAAGATTACTGAATTTTTTTGAAATTTATCTTGAGAGTACTACGCGGTTTGTTTTGATTGTTACGCCATCCACTTCCAGTGAATAAAAATACAATCCGTTTTTCAACATTGTGCCTTTGTCATTGTCGCCGTTCCAGCTGATTTTATAAACACCTGGCTTTTGAGATTCCTGTGTGAAAGTTTTCACACTTTGACCTATCACATCATACACCCTGATTTTTACATTAGAAGAATTATTTTTCAGGTTGTAGGTTATCACTGTATTTGATTTGACAGGATTTGGAAAATTATTCATCACGAAATCTCTCATTGGTACATCTTTCGTACCGACTGCACAAGTGGAGGAAGTTACTCCGGCGAATGTAGATGTTGGGGGAGTAGTGGATAAATCAAGGACGATATAAGTCCCGTTAAAATTATAACCTGTAGCTGTTCCGTTTTCGTTACGAAAGAACATATCAATCGCATAAATCTGCGATCCGGGTGTAATGATGCCACCAACACCTGAACTGTAATAACTCATAGGGTCGATGCAAATGGACCACATGTTATTTCCCATAGGAGTCATAAGTCCAATTCCATCATCCTGGTTCGTGCTACCTACAATCCATTCCCATGTTCCGCTCGGACTCGATGTAACGGCTCCCGAATACATATAAACTTTTGTTGCGCCTGCAAGTTGGGATACACCCTGGTTTGCATCATAGATAATTTGCAAATCGTTTTGCTGCGCCTGTGCTCCGCCGTTAGAAAATGAAATTGATATGATTGTAATAGCGAGTAGTTTTCTGATCATCTAAAATTATTTAGTATTAATTAGCTACTGCAAAATTAAGGCTCATGTAAAAAAATGTAGGTCAATACGCCTGTATTTCTTTCAAGATACGGTTAAAAATGATGGTTATTGTCGCAAATATTGTGTATCAGCTCAAATAAGCATTCTTCTAATTGATAACCAGATGGTTAAAAGTCAAATTTGGTATAGTTTCCAGAAATTTAGCCAAAAATGGAGTTACTAATTGTGAACTAATTTACTAAAAATCAGCATTCTGTGAAAAACAAAAGTCCCGGCATTACCGGGACTTCGTTATGAATTGTGAGTAGCGAGAAGGAGAACCCCTGATCCGCCGGATGGCGGATTATGAATCTAAATTACTTTATGAAAATATTGATGAAACGCCCTTAAACGTAAAAACCCCAGAGTTTTTTCTCCGGGATTTTTACTTTCTAATGGTAGCGAGAAGGGGAATCCCTGCCGGCAGGCAGGGAACCCCTGATCCGCCGGATGGCGGATTATGAATCCAAATGATTTTATGAAAATATTGATGAAACGCCCTTAAACGTAAAAACCCCAGAGTTTTTTCTCCGGGAT
>Ga0190274_10000941_pt1 | contig 16893 bp, 20 predicted proteins | sample Popmic531T_FD_133002 | JGI IMG/M metagenome (GOLD analysis project Ga0190274, IMG submission 133002) | Populus adjacent soil microbial communities from riparian zone of Yellowstone River, Montana, USA - 531 T | ecosystem: Environmental > Terrestrial > Soil > Riparian zone | place: USA: Montana... | reverse complement strand
GCATGCAAACGTTCGCGCACCAATTCCAGTCCCAACCCGCGATGCGTGCCTCGCTTGCCGGGGCTGGCCAGTGGTGCACGGTTGCGAACTACGATCCTAACTGCCCCCGCTTCGCAGTGAGCGTCCACTTCCACCAGCACCGAGCCATCCTGGGTGGTTAGCCCGTGCTCGGCCGCATTCTCGAGCAGCGGCTGCAGCAGCAGCGGCGGAATCGCGACGTTCACCGCGTCGGGCTGCACGTGGAATGCGAAGTCAAACCGCGAATCGAAGCGCGTGCGCTGAATCTCCAGGTATTGCTGGCCAAGCTCGAGCTCACGGTGCAGCGAGACGAGTTCGGAATCACGCTCTTCGAGCGTGGCGCGGAACAGTTCACCCAGTTGCGTCACCATCGACTGCGCCGCCGCGGGCCGGGTATTGATGAGGCCCGCGATCGCGCTCAGTGTGTTGAAGAGAAAATGCGGGTTGGTCTGCATGCGCAGCGCCTGCAGGCGTGCGCGATCATACTCATGCGTGACGCGGTCCCGCGCGGCGGACTCGTCCTTGAGTCGCAGGAATGAACTGGCGCCGAACAGCATTGCCTGGAGCATGAGGTAGATCGCGGCATCTTCGACAAAGTTCGATGCCCAGAGCTTCCAGGCCTTGGCGAAATCCGGACCGTCGATGCGCTCTCGAGCCTCGGCCACGGTGACGTCCCGGTGGATGGCGGAGGCGACGATGTAGGCCGGGCGCGAACACATTCCAAACATGCTGGCCAGCACGATATTGATCAGCACCAGCTTTACCCAGCGGCCACTCTCGTAGCCCGCACGCCAGGAAATGTAGGTGAGCGCGCACAGCACCGGATAGAGCAGCGCGCAGCAGGTCGTGAGCACGTCGATCCCCGGCCCCTTGCCGCTCAATGCACGCCGCGCGAACTCCAGGCGCAGGAGCACCGCGAAGCAGGAATACATCCAGAACAGGGTCGCGATAGTTAGAGTGGTGCGCAGCGAAAGCGCCGGCTGTGTTTCGGTTGTTGCGCCGCGGCTGCTCACTGTTGCTGAATTCTAGCGGCAATCCTGCGGTTCCGATGAGACCGCGAAGGCGAGTGTCGAGTGACCGCCCGTGGGGATGAACGGCCTCCCGGTGGCAGGCGCGCGGCTTGCGGAATAGAAATGTGCCCTGTCGTATTCGAACAGTATTGGGAGAAAACCACATACGCGCTTCTAGTTTGATGTGGCTGCGGGCACGCCCGTCATGGCGTTGTCGGTAGTTGGCCCGGCTTCGGGCCAGGAGTCGACGCGCGCTATGACGATGACGTTCTGAGGGCGGCAGGCCCCGGGTTCACGGCGTTTGGTCGAAAGACCGGCGCCGTGAACTCGTTTGCAGACGCAGACTAGAGCGGTTGAAGCGCGCCTTTAGAGTCGAGCGGATGCGGGCTGATTCGTGCCGCCTGCTTCGCGACCCTTGCCCGCGCCATCTCGAGGTCATAGTGCGCCTGCAAGGTGACCCAGTACTCATCTGTCGTGCCGAAATACGTCGACAGCAGCACCGCCATCTCCGGAGAGATCGCGCGCTTCTCACGAACGATGTCGTTGACGCGCGGAAGCGGCACGCTCAGCGCCTTGGCCAGAGCATAAGCAGACAAGCCGCCAGCCTCCATGAACTCCTCACGAAGGATTTTTCCCGGGTGAGCGAGCTTGATCTTCTTCGATGCCATAGCCTCTACCTGCCTCAATGGTAATCGACAATCGCAACATTCAAGGCGTGGCCGGCGGACCATCTGAAACAGATACGCCACTGCTTGTTGACGCGGATGCTGTATTCGTCCTTCCGGTCGCCCTTGAGTGCTTCCAGCATGTTCGAGCTGGGAATCGATAGATCCTTCAGATCACCCGCAGCGTTGAGCTGCTGCAATTTCATGAGCGCCCGTTCTTGGATCTCGCGTGGAAGGCGCTTCGAAAACTCGCGCCGCCAAACCTTTTCCGACTCGCCGTCGCGAAAGGACCTGATCACGTGGCGGGATACTAACGCGGCGCGTTAGTAACGTCCAGAGATAGCAACACCGGCGGCATCCATTGCCTGACACTACGCCGCCATACTCGAGCCGGCGAGAGGAGAATCCCCTTGATTCCCCGCAGAACTCCGCCCTCAATTCATTCGTCAGCTCAATGCCACCTCGACGGAGATGCAGCTCGCAGAGAAAAAATTGCCGGCGTCAGTCCGCCTCTATGATCTCGGCGCGAAGGAATGCAATTCTCTGGTTGAGCATCTCCGCTTGCTCCTGCGTCGCTTCCACATCGACAGGGAAGGAATCGTCGAGCGAGTGGCCCTCCAGCACATTGACTGCCCAGTCCTCCATCATCTCGCAGTACCGGCTCAGAGCCGAAATCCCATCGTCTCCAGGCTCGACGATGACGTAGGCACTGGGCAGGTCTCCGACGACTACCCAGAGTGCGTCATCCGAGTCTTCAATGACCTCGTCGAATTGAAAGAGAAAAGCGGCGACGACCCCACCCAGACCCAAGGCAAGGTGGATGCTTGTAATGCGTGGGGACCACTCAAAATCCTCGATGTAGTCTCGCGCCTCTGCCGCCATCTCGCGCAGCAGTTGCGTATCCTCGGGATCATCTCCCTCGATCTGCGATTCTTCCTGCCAATCGCTCGTGTCGATATCCATGAATCTCATGCCGCCTGCGAAGTTGTGGCCATCCGCCGCAATATACCCGCAGTGAAATCGTCCGCGGGGTAAAACGCTTCGAGCATCAGTTCGGAGAGCGTGACCTCCACCGGCGTGCCGAACACCGTGGTCGTGGTGAACAACGATAGCGTGCCCGCCTCCGTGCGCAGCTTGAGCGGCACCACCACTCCACCGAACTGAGGATCCGGTTCCGCCTCGCCACCCGGATAGCCGCGCAACTCCGTGAGCAGGGCCGCGAGCGTCGGATCCGCCGAGAGCTCGAGTTCGCGCGCCAGCGTCAGGAGCAGATGCGTACGCCACTCGGCCAGGTTCTCGATTTGCGGCGCGAGACCTTTGGGATGCAGCGTCGCGCGAAGCACGTTCACCGGCGGACCGAGCACCGACGGGTCCACGCCCGCCATGAACGCGTGCGCCGCCTTGTTCGAGGCCAGCAGGTTCCAGTGTCTATCTACCAGCACCGCGGGATATGGATCGTGACCGTTCAGGATCAGGTCCACAGCCGCGCGCGCCGAGCCCATCGCCGGATCGTCGAGTGGACGCGAGGAATATAGCGGCGCATACCCCGCCGCGACCAACAGCTCATTTCGCTCGCGCAGCGGAACCTCGAGCCGTTCCGCCAGTCGCAATACCATTTCGCGACTAGGTTGCGAGCGGCCCGTCTCGACGAAGCTCAGGTGTCGCGTCGAGATCTCGACGTCGCCCGCGAGCTCGAGCTGGCTCAGGTGCCGGCGCTGACGCCAGTCGCGCAGGGCGTTACCGAATGCGTGTTGCTTCTTCATGGTGGAATCTTAAGCCCTCGATACCTCGCATCCATTACCTGCGAGGTAATCGACGGCATGCGCCGACGGCGGTCTACTCCCCACACACCAAGGAGGACGGCATGGATCGACGCAGCGCACTCACTTTCGGGACGGCCACAGCGGCGGTGCTTGGCCTGGCGAACCGCCGCAGTCAGGCCACCGCACCCGCGCGCAACTCCACGCGCGCCGGCTCGTACATCGAACGGCCCGACGGCACCTCACTCTTCTTCAAGGACTGGGGCACCGGCGATCCCGTCGTGTTCGTGCATAGCGCCGGCAACAGCTCCGAGGTGTGGGCGTATTCCATGGTCCACATCGTCAAGCAGGGGTTCCGCTGCGTTGCATTCGATCGCCGCGGGCATGGGCGGTCCAGCGTGCCTGGCGGCGGATATGACTACGACACGCTCGCCGATGATCTCGCCGGCGTCATCGAGGCATTCGACCTGCGCAAGGCCACGCTCGTCGGGCATTCCATGGGATGCGGCGAAGTCGTGAGGTATCTCACCAAGCATGGATCGAAACGCATCGCACGCATTGCGCTCGTCGCGCCCACACTGCCTTTCCTGCTGCGTACACCCGACAACCCCGATGGGATTCCAAAGGAATACTTCGAGCGCTTCCGCGCCGAGTGGGCGCGCGACTATCCGAAGTGGTTAGCGGCCAACTCCGCTCCATTCTTCACGCCGGAGACCTCGAAGGAGATGATTCAGTGGGGAATCAGCCTGGCGTATCAAACGTCGCTGCATGCGGCGATCGAGAGCAATGTGGCCGTGACCGAGACGGACTTTCGGGAGGAGCTCAAGAAGATCGATCTGCCCACGCTGATCGTGCATGGGAACGCGGACAAGTCCTGCCCGCTGGAGATGACCGGGAAGCCGACGGCCGGGTTGATTCCGGGAAGCGAGTTGAAGATCTATGAGGGAGCGCCGCATGGGGTGCTGTTGACGCACGTGGAGAAATTGAATGCAGACCTGATGACATTTCTTCAAACCATTTGAGGCCAATCTGCACGAGCCGGAGTCGTACGACCGGCCTCGACAACTTTTTGCTCACTTACTCTCAATTTTTTCGAGCAGCTCCCGTTCTTTCTCGATCGTCAGCCCCGCCTTCAGCACCTGCTTATCCTCCGGCCTCCCCTTCTGCCAATCCAGCGTGTCGCGAATGGTGGTCTCCAGGCTTCTGAACTTCAGCCCCTTCTTCCTGGCTCTCGCCGGGCTCACTAACAACAGCCCCGCCTCCTTACCCACCGGCGGCTGCCAGATGGGCATGAGGTTGCCCTTGGCCTTCTCGCCGATGATCTCCTGGGCGGTCAGGAACTCCGAGCTGGCCCAGACAAACGTGGTGTTGGCCTTGGTGACGCGCTTGCTCTCCTCGAGCAGCGATCCCATGGTGACGGCGCCCTGCGGGCCGCAGAGGTTGTACTTGCCGCCCACATTCTTCTCAACGCACACACGGATGAAATCCGCGAGATCGCGCACGTCGATGTACTGGAACGGGTCGTTGGGCGTGCCTGGCGCGAGCATCTCGCCGCCCTTGGACACGCGCCACGGCCAATAGGTAAACCGGTCGGTGTGGTCGCCGGGTCCGGCGATATAGGTGGGCCGGATGATGGTGCCGCGCTCGCGATACACGGATTCGACGATCTTCTCGCACAGCGCCTTGAGGCCGCCGTAGGTTTCGCCGGTCACGGTCTCGTTGGTCGGATCCTTGAGCGTGGCGAGCTCGTGGTCTTCGTCGATGCCAGCCTGGGCGAAGTCGTTATAGACGGCGATGCTCGAGATGAAGATGTATTGCCCGATGTGTCCTTCCAGCAATTCGGTGGTGTGCCGCACCTGGGTGGGCTTGTAGCCGGAGTTGTCGATGACGACGTCCCAGTCATGGCCCTTGAGTGCGTCGATCTGGCCGTCGCGATCGCCTAACAACTGCTCGATGCCTTCGCGGGCTTCCGGGTCGCGCTTGCCACGGTTGAACAGCGTGATCTTGTGGCCGCCGGCGATGAGCGCGTCGACGAAGTGCGGGCCGATGAACCCGGTACCGCCGAGGATGAGCACTCTGAGCGGCTTCGCCTTCGCAAATGCGGAATCAGCCAGCGTGGCAAGCGTGGCGCCGCCGAGAATCTTCAGTGCATCGCGTCGGTGGAATTGCATGGACTGTCACCTGGTGGGTCGATGCAACAGAGAATACCCGAGGCGATCCTGTTTTCGGCACGGTTGGGCGCAGCGCACCTGCGCGTTGGCGCCGGACGGCGCGCGAAGCGAAACCTGGGGCGAGAAAGGGCGGCTTTATTGAAATCGACTCGACCGCTTGCCGGATCTCGCGCAACTCCAGCCAATCTGTGTCGCCGCCTCGCTCACCTGAACGCGGTGCCGGGTTCCATCCCCACTTTCTTCAACACATATTCGAAAGGACAGAACCCCGTAAACGCCGACTGCGAGAGATTGAGACCGACGATAGCGGCCAATGACAGCCAGTTGGGGTTCACGAAGTATGCGAGCAGCAGGCTCAGCAGGATGGCGATGCCGGAGAAACCAACCACGATGCGTTCGACGGACATGACCCATTTATGCACACAGTGCAGGCGCGAGAGAATCAGGGCTGGTACGTACCTGGCGATCAGGCCTTGTGCACGAACCACCCATGAAAACCCAGCGGCACCGTGTACGGCACCCACGCGATCGCCAGCGGACCTTCCTTCACTCGCGCCGCATCAAGCACCACCACGCCACTTCGGCCGCGCCCGAAGTCGAGCAGCGTGCCCACCAGCCAGCCGTCACCGGGCCTGGTTGATCCGGGTCGCGGCACGAACAGGTGTTCTTCCGCCATGACGTCGGCTCCGTAGTGATGCACGTCTACGCGCTCGGCGCGCGTATCGATACTCGAGATCGCATTGAAGAACGGCGCATTCGCGGGCTTCACGGAGGCCGGCGCATAAAGCAGTGCAGGCTGATTGCCGGGCGCGCGCGCATCGAACGTCGGAAACTCGAAGCCGCTGACGCCATGCGTCTCCCAGCGCGCACGATTGCGCGCAAGATCGAGCCGCAGGCTCACAAGTTCGGTGTTCGAACTCGACGAGTCGCGCTCTCCGCGCATCGCTGCGGCCATCGGTGATCTCGCCTCTTCGATGTCCCGGTGCCGTGCGGCACGCACCACGACTTCACCGCGATGCTCATACGCATCGGCGAAATGGTAGATGGCCGCGAACGGCGCCTCGAACCAGCGCGGCGCATCGAGCGCGTCCTTGGGCACGAGGGCTATGCGACATGCACGATCCGGCGTGAATTGCAGACGCTCGAAGAACGCACCTTTGTCCTCGGCCATCCGATACGGCATGAACGTGAACACCAGGTACTTTTGCGTCATCGCGAAGCTGTGCAGATAGCCCGGCTCCTTCGACTCCAGCACGGCGGTGCGTACCAGCGCGCCGTCGGCGCCGATGCGCCAGATGAGCAAGCCGGTGGTACCGAAGAAATCGAGCGAACCGAAGTTCCAGGCGCTGCCATCGCGCTCCAGCAATGGATGCGCGGAAAACGGCGCGGCCACGAGATCGCTTCGCCACGTGGTCGGGCCGCGCGCGGCGAGTGTGTCAGGATCGATCTCGTACGCCGAGCCCCCTTCCCACAGCGCGAATACCCGATCTCCAAGCCTGACGACCGCGGTGTTGGCGGTGTTCATGCTGTCGTTGTTGCGGATCGGCAGCGCGCCGGGAATGGTGGTGCCGGACGCACGCACTTCAAATCTGCCGGCCTTTTCCTCCTGCACGAACTTCGCGGTGGCAATCATGCGAGCCGTGTGGGAGATCTGGCCGTCACGGATGCGCCAGGAGTGCATCATGCCGTCGCCATCAAACCAGTGCTGGTAGCGCAACGCACCGCGTTCGAACCGCGCCGGACCATTGCGATACAAAGTGCCGGTCAAACTACCCGGCCAGCGTCCCTCGATGCTCGCCTGCGTGGGCCCCAGGGATTCGACTCCGACCGACTTCCAGCCGGCGAGCCATGGGTCGCGCGCAAGCCCCGCGGCGAAAAGCTCCGGCCCGGTCGGCGCGAGCACTTCAGCCCGCAGGAAACCCGGCTTGCCCGCGGCTGCCAGTGAAGCGAGCAGCACGCTCTGCATGAATGAACGGCGTTGCATGGGACACCTCAGCGAAGTCGGATGGTGACGTTGGCGGCATCGGCACCCACGTCGAAGCGGGCCTCGTCGTAATGCGCCTTGCGCATCACGTTGGGGTTGTTGCTGAAGCCATATCCTTCCGTCGGGATGCCGAGGAAGTTCGAGTCGAGCTTGTTGTTGCCGTTCTCGTCGTGAAATACCTGAACGGCGTAGGCGCCGGGCGCCAGATCCTTGAATTGCAGTTTCACCTCGCCTTGCGCGGCTGGCACCTTCTGCACCGCGACCGGCTTCGCCTCGTTGTTCCAGGCAGCGTCAGAGTTCACCACCGCGATCAGGAGCGAGCCCTTGGCCTCGCGGATGTCGCTGATGGTGACGCTCAGATCGCCGGCATGTGCCGTGGCCATGAACAATCCCATGGCGATGAACGAAGGCATGGAAAGCAGCAGCATTTTCATTGGCGCGTCCTCTTCTGGTTTCGAGACGGGGCCAGTCTGCGAGCCGGTGAGCCGTGGTCGTAGTGCCGTTGGTCACGATCCGAGGTGCCGAAAGTCATGACATCCGTCGCAAGGCTTGTGGGGTGATGACGCAATAGCGGAAGCTCCCGGCATGAAATCCGCGCTGCGCGCTTTGCTTCAGCTTTTCCAGCCCTTGTATCTCGCGGCCTATGTTGCGTGGCTCGCGGTGTTGCTCGTGCTGCTCTCCACGCCCGCCGACAGATTCCTGGGTGGCGATCGCAATACGGCGCTCATCGTACTGATCGTTTTTCTCCTCGCGGTCGTCGGCAAGGGACTGAAGCCTCACGGCATGAGCCACTGGAGTGACTATCCCCTCCTTGCGATCGAAGGGTTGGCGGTACTTGCGCTGTGTTTCCTGTGGTCACGCGACATGGCGCCCGTCCTCTCCATCATCTTCATCGCCGACTGTGCAATGTTTCTGAGCGCCACGGCGCTCATTGCCGTCGCGCTCGCGCTCAACATCGCCCTGTGGATTATCGTTTCGAACTCCTGGAACTCGTCGCATCCGGGGCTGGTGCTGCTCTCCTATTTCGGGTTTCAGATGTTTGCCGCGCTCACTGCCTGGTATGCCCGTCGCGCCGAGCAGACCGCCACGGATCTCCGTGAGACCAATGCGCACCTGCTCGCCACGCGGTCGCTGCTCGAAGAGAGCGCGCGCGATGGCGAACGGCTGCGCCTCGCGCGTGAGCTGCACGACGTCGCCGGCCACAAGCTGACAGCGCTCAAACTTAATCTGGCTGCGCTCGAGCGAAGCGGCGACGCTTCCACACAGGCTTCGGTCAAAGTGGTGTCGCAGCTCGCGACCGAACTCCTGGACGACATCCGCGGCGTGGTATCACAGATCCGCCAGCATGACGGGCTCGACATGCGCCAGGCGCTCGAACAACTGATCGCGCCGCTGCCGTCGCCGCAGATTCACCTGGACGTCCACGCCGACGCGCGTGTCGACAGCGTCGCGCAGGCGGACACGCTGTTGCGCGTGGTGCAGGAGGCGTTGACCAACATCGTTCGGCATGCGCAGGCGGCCAACGCCTGGATCACGCTCGAGCGCGTGGGCGATGTGGTGAAGCTGTCGATCCGCGACGACGGTCGCGGCGAGGTGCCCCTGCGCGAAGGATTCGGGCTCAAGGGCATGCGCGAGCGGCTGGCGCTCGTGGCCGGCGGCCTCGAGATCTCCCGGCGTAGCGAAGCGGGAGTGGCGCTGGACATCACGATGCCGCTGCACTGATGGCTGTCGCCCGCATTGCGCTCGCCGACGATCAGGCCCTGGTGCGCGAGGGTCTCAAGCTGCTGCTGCGGGGTCTCGATATCGAGATCGCGGTGGAGGCCGCTGACGGGCAGGAGTTGTTAGACAAGCTGGCCTCGGCATCGGTGGAGGTGATCGTCTCCGACGTGCGCATGCCGGCGTTGACCGGCATCGAGGCACTTCGAGCCTTGCGCGCACGTGGTGATCGCACGCCGATGATTCTGCTGACCACGTTCGACGACAGCGCGGTCCTGCTCGAAGCGGTGGAAGCTGGCGCGCAGGGTTTCCTGCTCAAGGACGCGGCGCCCGAAGACCTGCTGCAAGGCATCCTGCAGGTGCGCAAGGGCGAATCGTTGCTGCAGCCGGTGGCCACGGATCCCGTGCGCCAGCACTACGCCTACCGCGAATCCTCCGCGCCGAAGGAGCTGTTCACTGAGCGTGAGATCGCCATCTTGAGACTGCTCGCCGGCGGCTATTCCAACAAGGAAATCGCGCGGTCGCTGTTCCTGGCCGAGGGAACGGTGAAGAACTATGTGTCTGACATTCTCGAAAAGCTCGACACGCGCGATCGAACGCGTGCGGTACTGAAGGCGATCACGCTGCGCATCATCTAGGTAGATGGACGCGTCGCGGACCGATCCCTGATCCGCGACGCGCCCCTGCCAGGTTTCCTTACCTCGCAACTCCCTTCGCGGCTTCCTGCACCGCAGCGTCCACGTCTTCGCGGGTCTTGCGCTTGCTCGCGGCATCCAGATATCTCGTCGCCTCACGCCCACCCGCCTTGCCCAGCGCCTGTGCGGCACGCACGGCGTAGTTGGCGCGATAGCTCTCGAGATACATCTTCACGTACTCGTCCTGGGACTGATCGAGCTTGATCTCCTCGTGAGTGCGTGAGTACTCGACCATCTTCTGGTACGTGCTCTCGAGATGCATCCGGTACTTCTCGAGAGTGGCCGGCGACGGCCCGCGCTCGAGCGCAGCGCCAAGCGTGGGCACAGCCAGCTCGCCATACCTGGCCAGGGCGTCGAGTTCACCGTCCGTGCACTCTTCGCACTCGAGCCAGGTCACCACGGCCTGGCGAATCTCGAGCGACAGTTCCGGCGAAAGATCCGCCGCCGCGCTCAACACCGGTACCACCAGCAACGCGACTCCGGCTGCTACCCACATTTGCTTGAATGATTTCATTTTGGCTTCTCCTTACTTCGGCAGCACGTCGGCAGCCAGTGGCGGGCAATGCGTATCCGTGAAGATCGAGCACGCAACGTTGCCGCTGATGGTGCTGCCGCATCGGCGTATCGGCCCGGAACGCGTTCCATTGGAGTTCAGCGTGGACGAGCAATGCGCGTTCATGCGGAACGACTGGCCATCGGCGAAGTGCGTACGCGCGGAACCGCCGCCGATCATGACGTTGGTGATCGGGAATGCCGGATTGCCATTGGTGTGGTCCAGGCTCATCGAATGCCCGAACTCGTGCGCCAGCGTCTGGTTGTTAGCCGTGGTGCCGACATACTGGATGTTGCGGTCGGCGCCGCAGTTCACGCCAGTAAATGCACCGTTGACGTAGTACGCATTGAGCTGCCCCGGCACGAAGAACGAGCTGCCAATCACCGCTGCCGCATTTCCACACCCGCTACCGATGGTCAGCAACGCCAGCAGACTGGTGCTCACGTCATGGAATATCGGCGTAAAGCCGATGCCGGAGTTGTTGGTGTTGTACAGCAGGTTGGCATTGTTGATGTCGCCCAGCGCGGTGAAGAACGAACCTGGCCGTACGAGCCATACGTGCACGCGCGCCATGAGCCGGTCCGGCGTGAGGTTCACACCCAGCGTGTCGCCGAGTGGGTCGGTCCACGCCACGACGCCTGGCACGAGTTTCATGGCGTCATCGTCGGAGAACACCGCGACTTCGGAACGGCAACCGCCGTTCGAGAGCACGCTGCCCATGCCGATGATACCCGCACCTTTGTGCTCCTCTTCGAACACGCAGCCGGTGGAGCGGCGCGCATCCACGAGCACCGACGCGGAATCGCCCGAAGCGTTGTTACTGAGCACGATGCGATCTCTCAACGGAAAAAAGCAGCGTGGAAAGCGGAACGCGATCTTGTACTCGTTGACGCGATACTTGTCGTAGTACTGCTCGATGGTGATGCTGCCGCTGTCGTCGGCGTCTTCGACATTGGCCAGCATGGCAGCCTGAGACTGCTTCGCCTGCCCCTGCAGCCAGGCCTGATCCAGACTCACATCGACCTGCGCCACCGCGGCGCGACCGGCGAGTTCGACGGGCAAGCCTGAGATGGAGCCCTCACCCTTGCTTATGAGCAGGTTCTCCGCCGAGCCCTGCGCCGTGCCTTCGAATTTGAGCCCGGCGGCGATGTCTTTCGGAAGGCGGGAAAATTTCAGCGTGGCGGACTCGAGCGGCGCGCCCTCCACTTTGATGCGCCAAGAGAGCTTGTCGAGAATGCCCGGGCAACCGGGACAGCAGTCGACGGTCTCGCAGCCGACCGGCACCCATTCGGTAAAGATGTCCTTGGGAAGCTCGAATGTATCGCCTGCGCAGACTTTCCAGTTGCGCGACAGGCCTATGTCGCCAGCCGCTTGCGCGGCGAGCCCTGAGAAGGCAAATGCGATGGCAAACACAGCCAGCGCTCTGCGGATATATCTTTCCATGATTCCTCCGACGATTGGTTCCTTCCCCCGGAGCGGAACAATTTACTCGCGGAATCCCGCTCGACAATCCGAGTCGCGAGCTCGTGGTGTGCGCTTGTGAAAAAGTTCCGCAAGTAGTTTGGCGTAGTTGCGCCCACTGCGAGAAGCCCCGAGGTCCGGCCCGCCACTTCGGCCATCCGGAATCGATTTCTCGCAATCGTTGCTGCAACTTCGCGCGTTGGTCATGCAGCAATCGCTCGCGGCACCCCGACCACAGTAGATAGGCCGCTGCGGTCATCGCGCAACGATCACGGACACGCGCGGCAATTTCTGGCGTGCGTGCTGGTCCGTATCTGCCACGAATGACATGCGGCGCTGTCGGGCAAGCGAATAGGCATTCGGCTGATGGCATTACCTGGCGCTCGCGCAGACCATGTGCAACTGGAGGCAGCTATGGCCAATATTCGCAAAGAGACTCGAATCGACGCGCCCGTGGACCGCGTCTGGGACGCGCTGCGGGATGTCGGCGCGCTGCACACGAAGCTGGTGCCAGGCTTTGTGAAAGACACTCGTATGGAGGGCAACACGCGTGTCGTCACATTCGGCAACGACATGGTCGCCCGCGAAGAGATCGTCAGTGTAGATGCCACGCAACGACGCGTGGCGTGGGCAATCGTCGGCCAGCAGTTCCGCCACTACAACGGCGCGGCCTGGGTGGAGCCGGATCCCAAGGGCGGTTCACGATTCATCTGGACGACGGACCTGCTGCCTGACGAACTCGCGGCGCAGGTCGAGCAGATGATGACCGCGGGCCTCGCGGTGGTGAAGCAAACCATGGAAGGGTCGGCGAAGGCCGCCTGATCTTCGACCTCCGGTTTCGTTCAGCGCCAGCCCTCGCTCGCATGCATGCGTGCGAGTGGCTGCGCGCGGCGACAAGGCGTGGGGCGCCCACCGCCACAATTCGTCATCATGGGGGCAATCAGCGGCTGCTAGGCTTTGCGCGTGCCATTCACGATTTCACACGCCGCCGCGGTTCTTCCGCTGCAAAGCCTTCGCCGGATTCGCCTGCCGCTAGCCGCGCTGATGATCGGCAGCATGTCGCCGGACTTCGCGTATTTCCTGCCGGGAGAACCCGCTCGGGTTCAAACGCACAGCATCGCGGGCGTGTTCCTGTTTTGCTGGCCGGTCACGCTGGCGCTCTGGCTCCTGTTCGTTCGCGTACTCGAGCAACCGACGGCCGCGTTGCTGCCGGAAAACTGGCGCTCGCGTTTCGCGCCGTCCGATCGGGAGATATCTTTCACCACGCTGGCGTGGGCATCGCTCGCCGTCATCCTGGGAGCGATGACTCATCTCGTCTGGGATTCGTTCACGCACCGGGGTACGGACGTGGTCGAGGCCATCCCCGCACTGCGCTCGGTTGCATTTCACTACGGTGGGTGGCGGATTCGCTGGTTCGTGGTGCTGCAGCATGTGAGCTCGGTATTCGGAATGCTGGTGCTCATGATCTGGGCGTGGAGACTTCCTCCCGGCCGATATCCGCGCACTTCGCTTCCCTCCGTCCCCCATGCAACGCGCGTACTTTGCGCCGCCATCCTCATCGCGGCGTCGTCAGGGCTCGCGATCGCTGGCTATGTCCTCAACTCCGACACGTGGTTCGTGCGTCGGCTGTTCCATTTCGCGATCGGCGGAATGACAGGTTGGGTCATCGCGTGGCTTGCCATCGCGCTGTGGATAGGCGGAAGAACGCGGGCCATCAAGACTTGATGGCTTCCGTCAGTGTCAGGCGACTTCGACCGGCGGCGAATAGCTGACTCCGCACCCGCCCAGCCCGCAATACCCGTTTGGATTCTTCGCGAGGTACTGCTGGTGGTATTCCTCGGCGTAATAGAACTCGGGCGCGTCTCGAATCTCGGTGGTGATGGTGGCGCGGTGCGCCTTGGTCAGCGCTTCCTGGTAGGCACGCTTGCTCGCTTCCGCGGCTTTGTGCTGCGCGTCGGTCGTCGTGTAGATAGCCGAACGATATTGCGTGCCGACGTCCCCGCCCTGGCGCATGCCCTGCGTGGGGTCGTGCGATTCCCAGAAAGCCTTGAGCAGGGAGTCGAAACTCACCTTGCCTGGGTCGTAGATCACGCGCACTACTTCGGCATGGCCGGTGTGGCCCGAGCACACCTCTTCATAGGTGGCATTGGGCGTGTAACCGCCCGCATAGCCCACCGCGGTGGTGACCACCCCGGGAATCTCCCAGAACTTTCGCTCCGCGCCCCAGAAACACCCGAGCCCGAACACGGCTTCTTCGAGCCCGCCCGTGGCCGGCTGCTTGATGATGCTGCCGTTCACGAAGTGTTTGCCCGACAGCGGCAGCGGCGTATTGCGGCCCGGCAATGCCTCGGTTTCGGCGGGAATGGTGGTCTTCTTGGAAAGGAGTGCCATGCGGGGCTCCTGGTGTCACGGGGATGGAGCCGAAGTGTGGGGGCTTGGGAGTCGGTTCTCAACTGCTAGACTGCGCCGCCGATGACAGAATCCGCCAGCACACCGCGCCTGCGCGCCACGTTCGCGATCTACCTCGCGCTGATCGCAGCGACGGCGGTCATCGGCCCGCAGGGCATCCCCGCGGCCTGGCATTACCTTACGGGTCTTGTGGGCTTCGTGTTCGTGGCGCTGGCCTGCCTCGGTCGCATCTGGTGCTCGCTGTTCATCGCCGGACACAAAGATGAAGTGCTGGTCACGGCCGGACCCTACGCGCTGTGCCGTCACCCACTCTATTCATTCTCCGTGCTCGGCGCGCTGGGGCTGGGGCTCACCAGCCGATCCGTCATCTTGTGCTGCCTCGTGGTGGCGCTCATCGCGGCGCTCGTGATCTACGCTGCTTCCTGCGAAGAACAGTTCCTCGCCGACTCCTTCCCGGACGAGTTCAAGGCGTATCTCGCGGCCACGCCGAACAAATGGGTGCCCAGGTTGCAACGATCGCCATTGCCGGCGGTGCTGGATGTTCGCCCGGCGGTGTTCTGGAAAGCATTCGTGGATGCCGGGTCGTTTTTCCTGTTGTGGGTACTGGTCGCGCTGGCGGCGGAGTTTCGCCTCTTTCACACATTCTGACAGCGTTCGTCATCGCACCGGCGTAGGCTTTCGCAATGAAAACACCTGGCTCGAGACCTTTCGGCCTGTTGCTCTGCGGCATTCTCGGCGCCAGCCTCCTAACTACGTCCTGCACGACCTCCTCGGAGCCCGTGAAGGAAGCCTCGTCGCAGCCCCTCCTCAACACCCCATGGCGGCTCACGCAGCTCGGTGACGAGGTCATCGAGAATCCGCCGGGCGAAAAGGCGGTGAATTTCCTGCTGCAGCCTTCGAGCACCCGATTCGTCGGCTTCTCAGGCTGCAATCGCATGTTTGGCCAGTACGCGCTCGAGGGCGCGTCGCTGAAATTCGACGGCGTCGGCGGGACCAGGATGTTTTGCCAGGCACAAATGGATCTCGAGCAGAGATTCCTCGCCATGTTCGGCCAGGCCATTGGCTGGAAAATCGAGGGCACGACGCTGCAATTGGTCGATAACACCAAAAAGGCGATCGCTACGTTCAACACTCCATGAGAACGATCAGCTTATTGATGTTGTTGGTGGCATTGGGCACGTGCGGCGGGCCAGCCATGCGCGCGCAAGCTGGAGAACTGAGGCCAGCATCCAAGCCGAAGTACCAGGCGGTAGCGAGGCCGATGGCCCCCGGCGAAATGCCCGAAGGCCACGCGCAAATCACCGGCACCGTTTCTTATGGCGCACAAATGCCGCCCCCGGTCGGCGCAGAGCTGGATCTGACGCTCGAAGATGTGTCGCTCAGCCCGGCCCATGTCATTTCGGTATCGTCGGCCTCGTCGAGCACCTCGCCGCCACGCGAGTTTGATTTGACCTACGACTCGTCGGTCCTGAAAGTGAATCACCGATATGTCATTCGCGCCAGGGTCCTCGTCGGTGACGAAGTATTGTTCGTCTCGGAAAAGAGCTATTCGGTCCTGGGCGCGGCAAACATCACGCATGTCGACATGCTGATGCGGCGCGCGACTCCGGCGGAGAACACTGCGCCCGACCGCTCGACGCAGCTCGAGAACAACTCCTGGAGGCTCGTGACATTGGGCGAAGACAAGGTTGCGGCGCCCGAAGGTGTGCGCGCAGCGTATTTCGTGATGCAATCCGGGAGCCATCGCGTCAGTGGTTACTCCGGTTGCAATGACATGACGGGCAGCTACACGCTGAAGGGCGCGCAACTCACGTTCGGACAGGTGGGCGGCACCATGATGGCCTGCATGGATGGGATGGAACTGGAACAGAAATTCCACCTGATGTTTCCGCGCGTCGCAGCGTGGCGAATCGACGGCGAGACCCTGCAACTACTCGATGGGGCGGGAACAGTGCTGGCAACCTTCGAGTCACTCTACTCGCATTGAAGCCTGACCCCTTTTGCTAGGAATCGGTGCCTGACACCATTACTTGGCGCACTGATACTTCCGCGTCACTAGCCACTTGCCGCAGTCGGTCTCGATCCCGTCGATGCACTGGCGGGCTTCGCCTTTGCGGCGCGCGTTGGGATAACCCCAGTCCTTGCAGCGTTCGCGCGCCATTTCCAGCCCTGCGCGCTCATCGAGCTGCGGGCTTTCGTACTTCCGGTATTCGTACGACAAGTCGACCGTGCCCGCGTCCTGGTCGCTGCCAGCTTCGTTCCACAGTTTGTACGTGGTGCAGGCGCAGAGCAGCGCGAAACTGACTAGCGGCAGTAGACGGTTCATGGACCCACTGTAGCGTTTTTCAGTACCGGACCGACAGCGGGGTTCTGGTATATATGCGGCCGCATGTCAACGCATTGCCTTGCGGTAAACGCCTGATGGAACTCCCGGAACAGGTTCCGGGGTCG
>Ga0190274_10000940_pt1 | contig 16896 bp, 19 predicted proteins | sample Popmic531T_FD_133002 | JGI IMG/M metagenome (GOLD analysis project Ga0190274, IMG submission 133002) | Populus adjacent soil microbial communities from riparian zone of Yellowstone River, Montana, USA - 531 T | ecosystem: Environmental > Terrestrial > Soil > Riparian zone | place: USA: Montana... | reverse complement strand
GGCCACTTCGATCCACCATGAGCCCTGCTCGCCGCTACGTCCGGCAGGGTGGCCGCCTTCGCCTCGGAATGGGTGGCCGCTTTCACGTCGGAATAGGTGGCCGGCTTCGTCGGAATCCGCATCGAAGAGGATATCAGCGAGGACGAAGCCAGGCTTCAGGTTATGAAACTTGATGAGCTGTACATGCTCGTGTACCGAAGCGAAGGGTCCCGCCGGTCAGGGACGTAAAAGCTCCTCCATGTCTCCAAAAAAGAAACCGGTCACGCTGAAAGATCTTTATCCTGACCTCGGGCCGGAAGATCTGGAGCGGCTCGATGAGTGGTATGAGAGGTATGCCGAGATCATACTAAGGATCTTCGAACGCCTTGAAAGAGAAAAGGATCAGCGAGGGCCGCTTGCCTGAAGCAAGAGCGAAGAAAGAACTTTACTCCAATGCGGAGATCATCCGCAGAGTGCTTCGGGCGCGAAGCCGAAAAGCGTCAGGCGACTTGTTCAATTCTATAATCCCCTCGGATGCCCTCACAAAAGGTCTTCCCAAAGTTCCCTCTCTGCAACATTGCCAGCGGGAGCATATTCTGTATCCACTTCCCTACCTGCCTGGGCAAATTTCTCAGGATTCTCTCGGAAAGGAGTTTTGTCGTGTTTTTCCCAAAGCTGTCGCGCAACTTCCGGCGGAACTTCCTTGCCGTTGATAGTGCCCATATAATGACGGCCTTCACCTTCAAGGACTCCCATCAGCACAATCTCCCTACCATCCTGAGTTTTCCCGGTTAATCTCTGAGCAGCGTAGGCTTCGGGCCACCTTGAGGCGACTTCGGGTGGCATTTCACTGGTGGAATGCGCACCCTTAACATCTCTGCTATATGATTTCGTGTCGAATTGCAAAATCAGGCCGTGCTTTTCCATATGCTGCTCCCGGGCTTGGGATAAATCCTTTTGAGCAGGAGTCATCATCTCCTCAGCCTTGGCTTCCCGGTTCTCGGGGGTAGCTTCGAATTCCCCTTCTTTGTAAGGTTCGGTTCGACCGAATTTTTCAGACATTTTTTTGAATTTATTTTGATGTTCGACTTGCATTCATGAAACAGCAATTACGGGCTTCTTGTCAAGTCCCATTCCCACCCCTGATTTGACTCCCCTCCTGTGCCCCCTGGAATGCCCTGGAAATGCCGAGAATCAATGCTCTTGCCCCTTACCTTGCCAATGCCCTTATAGGCCCCGCCCATCGCAATAAATTTTATCCATAATCTCCATACGGTGGAGTGTATCGAGACAAACCTCGAACTTTGGATTGTCTTTTAGAGCGGCTTACAGTGTTGCTCAAAGCTCAACCCGAAAAGGAAGAGGGCTAATATTCCAGCTTCACGCCCAACTTCTCCGCCATCTGGTGAAACCATCGCTCATGGCGGTCTACCTTGCTCGCGAGCATGAGCATCTCCTGGAAGTAGGTATCAGCCTTCTTGGCGTAGGCGTCCAGGCCGTCATAAATTGCATCGACTCGCTCCCGGAGATCCGAGAGTTCCGATTGCACGTGACCCGTATCCGACTGCAATTGTCCTATGTCCGAACGGACCTCTTTAAATTCACCGGTAATATTGGTGAATTTTCCGTCGAGATATTCAACAAGTTCGGTGAGATCCTTAATCATCGATCTCATTCTACCCCTGCTCCAGAGACGGTCAAGACGGCAGAGGTCGCTGTCTTTACAAGTGGACCGTATCGAGACAGACCTCGAACTTGGGATAGCGTACTCCTCCAGCTTACCGCATTGCTTCAGAAGGCTGAAGGGCAGGTGAAGGGCGGATTGACGGTAGATTAATCCAGCGAGAGTGTACAGCGGCCAGCCAGCACACAGAGACTAAGATCTCTGCTAGAAGTCAGGTAAAGTGGCATGCCCACTCTGTCGGCTGCTCGCGGAATATTTTTCAACAACCTCTTAGGGCCTGACCTCGCATACCTCGGTGTCCTCCTCTCCTCGCCAGGGCGAATGCGCTTCCCTCTTCATCAGTGGGAGGAGACCAATTTTGCCGTTATAAACCTCCTTATGGATGAATGGCCCCCGACTCGTCCTATTCGAAGTTATCAGGATTCTTATTCCAGTCGCTCCATCTAATCTTTGGATCCTCAGGGAATCTCTTTAAAACACGCCGCTCGCCCTTTCTCTTCAGAGTTGCATTGTTCCTCCAGGCTGCCCCGCCACCAAGTCGGACCGCTTTATAGATGGTAGAGACTGTTGGTGCACTCACTCCGAATTCTTCCATGGTCAATTTTAAAATCATATCCGCTGATGTGCGTGGCCGATCCTGGAACCAATAGATATAATCATGCAAAATAGCTGCATAAGCGTACTCGCCCTCCGGTGGTAACAGAGCCCAAAACGGTCTCGGGATACTGGCGAAGTCAGTAACAAACCCAACAGGCACATCTACTGGCTTGAGAGCTTCTTGACCTTTACTGGGGCGCCAAGAGATCGGAGCTCTCAGATACCAAACGCGTTCAACGAAGCGTGACACTGTAAGAGTGCCTAGCGCCGGTCTATTGTGCATCCACTCATCCATCCACTGTTCAATAGATAGCTCTTGCTCTTGCTTTGGCGCTCCTGATTTGCCAGCTCTCTGTCGGCTCGCTTCTTGAGCCGAAAGCCAAGAGAAGCCAGTCAATGCACAAACAGACGCAGATCCGATTATTCGCAACAACTCTCGTCTCGTAGGACAGTCCATTTTCTTTCCTTCCTCAAGAGGTCCTGTTTGTGAGTTCTTGCTTCGACTTTGCGGCTTTACCTATTCCTGATCTGAATCCCATCGATAAGCCATGTGCCCCGGAATTGACTCATGCTGAGTGCGGCCGGGGCATACCCTTTACGGCTCTCTATTTGGTAAATCAGCGTAATAGGATTACTGCCCGTGCTCCATTCATGCTCAAGCTCTCTGTAAAAATCACTAATAGAATAAGAGATAATCGCCTCACCACTTTGCTCAAGTGCCCCCCAGGCTTCCTCAAGGAGTTTAGGTGACATTGTGGCTCTCCCCGAAGGCGAGAGTAAACGGTATGCCTCATCAAAGCGATGCTCGGTAAGTTTTTTAAAAAACCTATCCCCGATGCTTTGTGCTTCTGCAGCATATCGGCTCAATGCCACGTAGTCTTCCAAGGTAGGCTGGCTTATTATTAATGGTTGATAGCCTTCATCGATACTATAAAATAGTCTCGGGCGTTGAATACTGTTTATCCCTAGCGGTTCAACGCGCTCGCCTCCTACATACAACTCGCGTGTCGAACCATTACGCTTTGTCGGATACTTACTCTTTTCTAGCTTTGCAAACTCAAGTTCGGGCACTCGACGCGCCGCGTATTCAAGCCACCTCCTCTCTGTAATTCTCCCTTTATTGTCCTTTGCGGCCTGTGACTGTTCTAGTGCCTCATCAATAAGCGTGTAGGTAAGAACGCCATGCCCTAACCTTGGGGATTCACTTGCAGGCTGATGTTGCTGTGCCGCCGTCAATACGTACATGCCCTTATCGAAGGCTAGCTGTCCCATTCCCCTCAAGTTCATCGGGCCGAGCTTTCTACTATCTGGGCCAAGCACCTGCCCGCTATCGCACGCATCTATGATCATAAGAAGGCGAGATGCCTTAATGGGCTCTAGTTCGCTCGCCAACTCTTCATCTGATATGCTGCCCTTCTTAATGCCAGAGATCATCTGCTCCTGACTCTGCGCACTATTTGCTTGTACGTCATAAGTCAAGTAATAAAATTTATCATTAAGAGAGACGCCATGGCCGGCGAAGTATAGTATTACCGCATCGCGTGCTGTCGTAGGCTCTATCGGCTGTAGTTGCTCTGGCGACTTGATCGGTGCCCGCAAACGGCCGGACAATCTGCGGAGAGCAATTAAAATATTGCTCTTGGTTGCCGCTTCATCTGTAAGTAGAATCTCTCTGACAGAATCGTAGTTACCGAGCTTCCTTTGCCGCTCCGCAAATTTTGTACCAAATTCCTTTGCATCTGCTACTGCGAACTTCAATCTCTGGCGAGGATCTTGGTAGCGGTCAATGCCAATGGTCATTATGTACATTGTCGAGGGCAGCTTTACAATCGGACCTTCTATGATAAGCGGATTTGTATTTCGACTCTTAACATTTGAGCGGTTGAACGCGTAAGCTGTAAACCTATTTTCGCCTGAAATAATCTCGACTTCTGCTTCCAGGGTGACACTATGATTACCATGGAGGACATCTCCCTGCCAAGCTTTAACTAGAGAACCATTCCGGAACAATTTCACATCCATCGCACCGCTGCGTGTTGAAGGGTGTTGGGCGTCGGGTGGGCTATCAGTGACGCGGAGTTGTATGAAAGCGATGGCACTATCTACAGACGTTGTCCCTACTGGCGTATTAAGTAGAGACAGAATAATTTCAGGCTGCCGTAGATCCTTGGCGGAAATATTAGATGCTGCCGCAAGGCGTTCGCCGGAAAGTATTTTGGACAGTAACCCTGGATAGAAAAACTCATTAAAGAATGCCTCCGCAGGTGCGTAGTTTAAGATGTCTTCGCCCAGCCGCCAAGACGCCTGCGTCCACGCCGCGGGTGAGCCATCGAAGATTCCATCAGGAGTAACGGCTATCCAATCGGATTGCTCCAGCGCCACTAGGCTGAGGAGCGGGCGATTGGATAGTTCTGCTTTGTTAGGCGAAGTGCTCCAAAGTTTCACCGAGCCATCGACGCTGCTGCTGGCTAATAGCTTATCGTCCATTCCAAATTCAATAGAAGTGACTGTTCCCGAATGGCCAATAAGGGAATTACGCTCTCGGCCATCTGCCGTATCCCATATCTTCACGCTATGATCAAGGCTTCCGCTGGCCAAAAATGCACCATCGGAGCTAAAGGCCAGGGCCGTAACCTTTTCTCTATGGCCAACTAATCTGCGCTGCGAACCTGTATTAAGGTTGATAAGAGTTATGATCGAGTCGTCGTTTCCGATTGCCAGATATTTATTGCTGGCACCACGCTGCGCGGAAGTAGTGTAGTGGCCGAATCGCTTTGTGTGCTGCGTCTTGAATCCTGTTCTACCACGCCAAAGATATAGAGCTTCGTTGGAGCTGGCAATGCCGAAGCCCTTGCTGCTATAACTGAATGCGGTGGCTGTGCTGCGTGAGTCGTATTTCACTCGTAAGCTTCGGCGAATAGTGCCACTATCGATATTCCAAATAGTCGTCAGATTGTTCCAATCTGTGCTCGCCAGTAGTGTGCCTTGAGGGTTGAAGGCTAACGATGTGACAGGGCCAGGGCTCCGAAATCTTTTTATCTCTACGCCGGCGTTAACCTCCCAGAGCATGATGGCTCCGTTGTTGCTTGCGGCGACCAAGAGTTTGCCGTTAGGGCTAAAGGCTACAGAGGTAATGGCGTCAACATGCCAATCCTTATGAGAAAGAGTTGGCTTTCCCCCTAATGCGGCTACTTGAGTGAAGAAGTCGGGAGTAGGCCGGAATGTCCGAACCTGTCCGCCATTGCGAGCGTCCCATAGCGTTATCGAGCCACTATCCCCGCCACTGGCTAACAGGTTACCGTCCGGATGAAAGGCGACTGCATTTATAATAGACGTGCGTCCCCGGAACTCGCGCAGTTCAGTACGACTAGCCACGTCCCATAATGTTATGGTGCGGTCCTCACTCCCGCTAGCAAGTAACTTTCCGTCCGGGCTGAATGCTACCGCTCTTATCCAACCAGTGTGATTTTGCAGCTTTGCTAGCTCGGCACTGGTGGTTGTGTCCCAGATTCTTAATAGGTGATTGTCGCCGCCTCCAGCAATTAGGTCACCGAGAGGGCTGTATGCGATCGCGCGTATTCTGTCAGCTTTACCATTTAGGATTTTTATCTGTGCGCCCGTTGCGATATCCCATATAGTTACAGACGAGCTGAGATTTGCGATGGCGAAGGATTTGTTATCCGGATTTATAGTCAGTGATCCTATGTAATCTGTTTGAGTGTTGACTGTTCTAACTGAGTTGGCCCGCAAATCCCATAGCGTCACGCGGCCTTGATAGTCGGCTCCCGCTACAATCTTTCCATCCGGAGAAAAGGTCACTAAATGCATATAGCCTGGAGCCTCTGGCAGAGTTCTGTAAGCTGACCCTTTGTCTACGCTCCATAAAGTTATAGTTTCGCGCTCAGCAATTGCCATAAGCCCGCAGTCTGCGCTTAGCGCAAAATTAGAGCCTGGTGGTTTTTTAATTTGATATTCTACTCCTGAATGTAAGTTCCATAGCTTTATACTGCCATTGTAGTCACTCGAGGCTAACAGTTTACTATTTGGGATAAAGCATGGTTTACCACTGCCGTTGCTGTCTTCTAAGGCTTGCAGCTCTGAACCCGTACTTACGTCCCATAGTCTGAGGGTTTCGTCTTCCCCGCGGCTAACCAAAAGCTTGCCATCTTGACTAAAGGCTAAGGATGTTATGGCTCTTGAGTGCCCTGTTTGTGTAACCAACTCCGGAATCTGAACTCCTCGCGTGATTGAAGGGAGAATGCCTGTTGAGGTAAAAAGCAAGAGGCATTTAATAATAAAGGGAATGGTCGCTGAATTTCTGGCGTTTATTTTATAATAGCTCCGCATTGGTCATCCTCAGGCCGGTTTTTGGTTGATATGTGCAGGTGTAATTTGGCTGGAGCAAGGGCACGGTTAGTCTTGGTCCGAGTATTTTTACTAGTAGTGCTTTTCCCCTTAAGGGCAACATATCTAGAGAGCCTTGTTCTCTCCCCTCCCGTTCACCCACTCATGCGCCAGGATGTCCCCGCGGCCAAGGCTTGCCTGGTCCGCAAAGAGGAATAGCCGCGAGCCACCGCCGGGGAGAAGATGGCACGCTTCCACGAGGTGCTCCGCCCGCTCCCGGGGCGTCGTGACGGTCAAGACCCGGAAGTTTGGGATGCCGAAGTGCGTCCTGTGGAGGCCCTGCCGCCACGTCTCCTGGTACACGAGGAGCTTGCGGAAAAAGGAAGTCTGTGCGAAGCCCTTCCTCATAACCGGCATCGTACCCCGATCTGCTTCGAGGAAGAAGTACGCGCGCCGCCGGTTCTCCGGCGCGTCCTCGAAGCGAAGACCGAAGACCTTATCCGGTTCCACTCCCAGGCGGTAGGGCTTCCCGCCATGGCGGACTTCGACCTGCCAGCGAAAGGGCAGGCGTAGGCGCCGGGTCTCTTGTGGCGCCCGGGCTAGTACCTCCTCCGAGGGGATGAAATTCACCCCCTCATGGCTCCGGCAGGCGACCTCAAAGGCCACCATGACCTCGGCGACCGCGAGCGTGTGGTGAAGGAAGACCCGCGAGAGGTTCCGGTTCTTCGTGTCCCACCGGACGCCGCCTCGCCTCACCACACCCTCCGTCTCGAGGACCTCGGCGCCACGGTTCCCAAGGGCATAGACCAGAGGCTCGGAACCTCGCGCATACCAGTCGAGCTGCATGGGCGGGCGATCAAGAAAGCCATGGTGGAAAAGGAGCTGCAAGCGTCGGAGCGTTGCCTGCCGGCTCCCATCTAATAGCGCTATGAGTTGCGTGGAGCGCAGGAGCCGGTGGCGGTGGACGGCGCGGAGGATGTCGAGGTCGCGGGGCGTAAGAATCATCGGGCGCACCGGGGCGCGCTCGAAGCGCGGCCGGCGGGTCTCTGGGTAAGTCATTGGGACTCAAGCGTACCGGCTGGTCGATGAACCGCAAGGCGGCGGCGTTAGGCGCCGAGCCAGCGGTGGATCTTCGCCTCGACTTCTTCCCGCGGCCGGCCATACCGCTCCCGGGAGCGGCGGATGACCGCCGCCCGTCTGCCGCTTGCTGCGCCTTGGATCGGCGGCAAGGTCCGTCCCCGGAAGGGTTCCCGCATCCGGCCCTGGTCCAGGAGCCGGGTGTAGAACTCGTACTTCCCGAGGGAGACGAGATTCCCCATCTTCACGTCGCCGCCGAGCTCATCCTCCAAGAGGCGCGCGTCGGCTTGGCCCACCCGAAAGGCAATGAGGTTGCCGGCATTGCCGAATACGCTTTGCCGGATCTCGTCCGTGAGCTGGTCAAGGTACTGGTGGGCGAGGACGAGCGCGAGCCCATACTTCCGGGCCTCCGCGAGGATCGATGCCAAGGCGTCGGTTGCGAAGGAATGGAACTCGTCGATGTAGAGGTGGAAGGGGGTGCGGGTTGAATCCGGCAACGCGGCGCGCTGCATAGCCGCCCATTGGAACTGCGAGAGGAGGAGGGCGCCCAAGAGGCGGGAGGAGTCTTCGCCAATCACGCCTTTCGAGAGATCGGCGATCATGATCCGGCCCCGATCCATGAGGAAGCGCGCATCGAAGCGGCTCCTCGCCTGGCCTAAGACGTTCCGCATGGGGGCGTTCCCGAGAAGCCGCCCGATCTTGTTCTGAAGGGGGGCGATGGCTTCGAGCCGGAATCGGCGCTCGTATCCGGCGTACTCCTCCCGCCAGAAGGCGCGGACGACCGGATCCCGGACCTTCGCTGTCACGCGCTCGCGGAAGCGATCATCCGAGAGAAGCTTCGGCAAGGCAAGGATCGTGAGCCCTCTGTCCAAGAGCGCCGCGAGCGCGTGCCCCAGGATGTATTCAAGCCTGGGTCCCCAGCTCGATCCCCAGATTCCCCGAAAGGCGGAGAGCACCCCGGAGACCACGAGGTGCGCCTGATCTTGCGGCACCTTGGGGAGGAGGTTCAGGCCCACGGGACGGGCGAGATCGCCGGGGTTGAAGTAGAGAACCTCGCCCGTCCTTGCCTTCGGGATCGCGTCCAAGACCTCCCGGGCGAGGTCTCCATGAGGATCAAGGAGACCCACACCTCGCCCGGCATAGAGGTCTTGGAGGATGAGGTTTCGGAGGAGCGTGCTCTTCCCGAGTCCCGTTTTCCCGACGAGATACAGGTGCTGCGCCCGGTCCTCGGGATGCAGTAGCACGAGCTTGGGCTCGTCAGAGACCCAATACGTGCGGGTGCCGATGGCGATAGGGGTTTGGTCCATAGGGGAGGAAGCGCCCGACCTCTCTTCCCCTCCCCATGGGGAGCCCAGTGTCCTCCGCACGAGGAGGAACCACGGGAAGCCTGTACCTGGTGCTCCGGGTTACGCCCGCATTGCGGCGTGTGGTGACCGAGCGGGCGCGGCAAGAGAGGTGGGCGCGAGAAGATTTTCGAGCGTGGTTTCCATTCTCACAAGGCGGAGAGATTCGACGCCTTAGCCCGTAGTGACGCGGAGCGTCGGCCCTTCGAGAGCAAGTAGTCCCCCCACCGCTGTCGGGAAGGCCGAGTATCGAGGCCGGTGCGCCCGACTGGCGGGGTTTGGTCGAAGGGCCGACCGATAGGGAAAGATCGAGACCCGATAGCCGTCAGGAAACCACGCCAGTCGGGCGTAGCCTGACAGCGGTGGGGAGCCAGTTCGGTGAAGCCCCGTATGGGGATTCGGCCGTCCGCCTCGGGCGGTGCCCGTACAAACCTTGTTTGTAGCGGGGTATGTATACCCCGTGGAGTCGTGAGACTCGGCTCGTCGTCTGCGTTAAGGCTTTTATTTTCTGTCAACTGTCAAGTTGACACATCCCTAACGTTAACTTATAATGTGGCGGTAAATTTGGTTCAGATTGTGAGCCCTCTGCCGCGGGCAGAATATGCCCCTCTGAGCTTCTCTCCGATCTTCCCTCTCGCCTGAAGTCCCGCTCACGGAAAGTTCCGCTTTCAACCGACGACCCTGCCAGCCGCCTATTTTTTGTGCTGCCATGACACACACTCACGGACGGCCACTCAATTACTACCTCCGCAGTTATCGCCGGCATGCGCACCTCACTCAGGCGGGGCTTGCCTATCTCCTCGGCGCCTCAACGGGCGTGAAGGTGTCACGCTACGAATCCGGGAACCGCATGCCTTCCCTTGAGACCGGGCTTGCTTACGAGGCCGCCCTTGGCGTTCCGGTCTGCCAGCTCTTCCGCGGCAGGTGCGAGGAGATCGCGGAGCAAGTCGCAAAACGGCGGCGGAGACTCGAAGCGAAGAAAGAGAACCGGCAGAGAGTCGGCTCTTCTTCTCGCCATGCAGCGTGAGATGCCGAAGACAATTCTCGCCATCGACCCGACCTCAAGAGGCTTCGCCTTTGCCGTCCTCGAAGCTCCTGCATTTCTCGTGGATTGGGGCGAGAGGGTCATACCGGCAAAAACCGGCGGTCTGCTTCGCAAGGTAGACGATCTCCTGACGTACCATCAACCGGCCGTACTCGTGGTCGAGGATGTGGCGGCGAAGGGCTGCCGGCGGCGGAAGCGGGCCAGGGAGGAAATCAATCGCATGGAACAGCTCGCTATCGCGCGCGGCGTGCGGGTGGAACGGGCTTCCCGCCTTGCAGTCGTAGATACCTTCGCGCCGAGGAAGAGCAAGCATGAAGTGGCACTCCGGCTCGCGGAGAGCTTTCCAGCACTCGCAGAGCGACTCCCCGGGAAGCGAAAGGCTTGGACGACAGAGGACGCCCGCATGAACATCTTCGACGCACTCGGGTTTGCGGCAGGGGTAATGGTCAGGAACGGATCTACGTGCAGGTGATCGGGGGAAACCGCACATCTCATACGTAGCGGGATTCGTATGACTCCTTGTTCGTAGCCAGTCGGCCGCAAAACATTTTCCTTCGGAAGGCGGCACAAAGTGGCGCCTATCTTCTCTCCGCACCGGCCCCTACTCTGAACCCGGTTCCTCGAAAACCGATTCTAGAAAGGAGGAGTACGGTGCAGATTGTGACCGCCCGGTTCCAGGTGGGGTGGATTGCGATTACCGCCGGAGCGCATCTGGCGCTCATCGAATCCCGCGAAGATCTGAAGGATTTTCGTCTTTCGCCATACCCAGGGCGACTGGGGCGATCTCGGTCCTGACGGCAGGGCCGACAACGAGTACGCCCTGCGGCACGGCGAGCAGCTCTTCTCGATCTATCACACCCGCCACGGCCGGAAGCTCTGGGTCGTGACCGAGGGCAACCGCTACGCGACCACGATCCTCTTGCCTCCCGAAGAGGGAGAAGGAAAGGAGATTCCATGCGAACAGCCGTAGAAACGAACCTTGAGGCCTCGAAGCTCGACTTGCTCGCCCGCGAGTGGGGCATGAAAACGAGCGAGTTCGTGGAGGAGTACGCCTTGGATGACGTCGTGCCCGGGATCTGCATGAACCCGGACTGCGACTACACGACCGAAGTCGAACCAGATCAACGGCAGGGTTGGTGCGAGGTCTGCGGCACAACCTCGGTCCGGAGCGGGATCGTGCTCGCCGGCATCATCTAGCCTCGTCCCCTTCGCAGTACCTCTCCCATTTCCAACCGAAAGGAGGTCCGTCGCCATGGCGACCGTAGACGCACGCCCCTGCACCCGCGAGCGGGTGGCGGGTATTGCATCGGACATCTTGGCTGCCTTCGAGTCCGGCGAGCTGCCCCATGCGCTCGCGCAGCTCTTTATCCACCGCAAGGTCGAAGTGCCCTCACGGGCTTGGACCTGGACGAACCGCCTCATCGCCTTGCGTAGAGGCCACGTCTATGCCGCGGGTTTCAGGCAATGGAAGGAGATCGGCCGTTCCGTGAAGAAGGGCGAGCATGCCTTCCATATTCTTGCGCCCAGGATCGTGAGGGCCAAGGAAGACGACGAGAAGCGAGGGGTGAGGGAGGGCGATCTCATGACGCTCGGCTTCCTCGCCGTCCCGGTCTTCGGGTACTTGCAGACCGAGGGAGAGCCCCTGGCCGGCGTCGAGGACACTCCGGAGTTCGTGGACGGCCTGCCCCTGGTCGAGGTGGCCCGCGCCTGGGGCCTCTCAGTCTCGCTCTACTCCATCGAGGACGCGCCCGACCGCTTGGGATACTTCACCCCGGGAAGAGGGATTGCACTCGGGACAGAGAACCTATCCACTTGGGCGCACGAGCTCGTGCACGCGGCGGATCACCGCCTCGGGAATCTGGTCGCGCGCGCTCTCGCCGCCGAAGTGGTCGCGGAGTTCGGCGGAGCCATTCTTCTCGAATGCCTGGGATACTCGGTGGAGAGCGATCGGGGTGGGGCCTTCGCCTATCTCCGTAGGCACTGCGAGGAGAAGAAGCGTAGTCTCCCCGGCGCTTGCACTGAGCTTCTCGACCGCACCTGCGGGTGTGTGGCCCTGCTGCTTGAGGAGGCGGAGTCGGTAGCCGCCTCCGGACTCGCAGAGACGTGCATTCCTGCTTCGACTGCTACCGCGCTATCTGCCTGAAGAACATTCCTGAGCTTTCATCCATCCCCAGGATCATCCTCTGGGGATTTTTTATAATGCAACGCCGAGAACCAACGGACGGAGTCATAGTCGGGAAAGATCTTGCTTAGGGCGACTTAAGCAACTGCGACTTCCCATTGCGCGGGTTCGGCTTCAAGATGATGGAATCGAAAATCGAGGCCGTTGACCTCCTTACCCGTAAGATCGCCCACGGTGAAGCCATAGGCACCCCCGTATAACCTCAACAATGGAGAATGAAAATCTCCGAGATAATACTCATCCCGAATATCGTTCCAAATCCGTACACGGACATTCAAAGCGAGTTCCTCGATGAGGTAATACTCAGAGAGCCGGCACCAAGTTTCATTAACCTCGTCACCAAAACGATTGGACAGGAATGTTCTTGCAGTACTCTGGATCTCATCTCGAAAACTTCGCACCGCAGAAAACGCCGCGAGCAATCGACGGTGCACATGTGCATAGTTGACATCGGACACATCATTGGAGCTGATTATCGTCCAAGATTTTGAGTCGCCTTCTCTCCTGAAACTTTCTTCAAGGTTTCTCAGCCACGCCTTCCTTGTCTCCAACTCTCTGTTTCGAGTTCGAAATTGGTTTAAAGCCTTACCTAGCTCCTGGCCCGACGCAACATGGCGTACTTTATTGTAAAGATGGAGTTGGTCGGCAATCAGGAATACACACTCCGAGTACTGGCCGCTTAATAGCGGACGCAGCGCGGAACGAACGCGATCAAAAGAAAAGCGCCGATTCCCAACACTGATCGGGAAAAGCATCCGACCACCCGAATGAACTGTCTCGCCATGAGTTCGGCTATTCTTCATTGCAGCATCATCCTATGGAATCTCGTAGGTCCTTTGCCCTAGCACCTCCGCGAACCATAGTATCAATAATATCAAAAAAATCATAGCAAGGAGACCAATAGCAAGCCAAGACACTGGGTCAAAAATATCTTCTATGATTTCACCCAACACATTAGAAGATCGCTCTAAGCGGGCTTCATTTCCTCTGGCAATAATGATATAGGCTTCCCCGGCGGTGACGGGATCTTTCTTCGATTTGATACCAAATTCGGCAGGACATGGCCTAATCGCCAAATCCGGATGTGTGGCTGGGCTCTCTCGTAGAAGCGTATCCCTGGCCTCGGCAGCGGCCCAATCAGGTCCCAGCTTTACTCCGATTCCACTGAGCGCGCAGGCCACAATCAGGACCCAGAGGCCTAGACGCACCGCACCATGAAGCCGATGTACAACGCTGCCGAACCACTGAGCCCCTGTTTTCCCCTTAGAGGGGTCCCAACCCTCGTGCTTCCAGCGAATGAAAATATACAAGCTCATCAGGACAAGCCCGAAGATTACGGGGAAAAAGAAGCTGAGCGGTAAGCCCTGCCAGAGGAAGCCCATAATCGCAGCGATCGCCCCTCCAACTGCGATCGCCAGTTGAATGCGATCACTCGTGTCATTCATTGGCTCAAAATTCCTCCTTAGCGCATTGACGGTGAATGAGAATCAGGCCGCTCCTGTCGTACTCGGTAAGCTATGAATAGTCCGATGGAGATAAGCACTGGAACAATTGCGGCGGCAAGGGTTGCAGCCAGTTCGTCTTGCGGCTGCAGAAAACCGTAAAGCGAAAAGCCTGCATAGCTTATAAGGCTCAGGTACAACCAGAGGGGGTTCGCCCTACGGCCGAAAGCAAGTTGGACTAGCCCGGGCAAGAGATTTAGACCGAGAGGGATAATAAGAAAGATCAGTTTTTCAAACGGCAAGTTCGCACCACGAACAGCAAGGTATAGTGCCACAAAGACTATTGCGGCTATCAGGGAGAACAGTCCAGGACGAATTAGCTCTAAGTTCCGCTGTCGGAGGTGGCCTGTTTTGCCATCGAATCCATGCACTACTAAGAGCGAGTATATATTTGCATCCGCTGTCGAGAAAAGAGCTGCGATGCCGGCGAACCAAAAAGCTACAAGGAAGACCGGCGAAATAGATGCGGTAGCTTGAGCCAAACTGACCACAGCGGCCTCTCCGATAGCCTGCGGTGCGAGTGCCCGCGCAGCGACCCCGCCAACGATCAAGAGTGCCCAGACCAAAGCCGTGGCGAATGTCGCCGTTGTTTGGATCGTAGTCTCCTTCTCGCGAAAAATCCACACACGTAGCCAGTGCGGCTCGGTGACCACCACCAAAAAGCTGTTGAGGAAAAGAACATGAAGACAAAATAGGGCGATCGTTTTGGCGTCCGCGCTCGGAGCCAGCAAGGAGGCAAGGTCGATGCTTCCAGCCTGCCTAGCGACGGCGAGGCCCGCCCCGAGCAGGAGGACCACCGTTGCCACAGCTATGATGGGCGTTTGGAAAATGTCGGCGAAGACGAATCCCCGAAGTCCGAAACGAAGCACGAAGTAAAATACGGAAAGGGCGCCCACAAATAAGAGGATGCTGCGAGCCGTGAGCGAGTCGAGCCGCAGCAGCTTACCTCCAACGTCGGTGAGAAGTGCGAACTCAAGCCAAATGATGGCAGCGATGTTCAGAAGGCTTACTACTTTCACAATACGGGAGCTATGTTGCGACCTCGGATTATCTCTCCAAAACAAGGATGAGATGATTCCTCCGGTTTGATCTGGCGAGTCAAGAAGTCCTTTGACATACGGATCGGCACAGATTCTCCGCGTGAGGTAGTTGGTCGCGAATGCCCCGAGCCAGATGGTCAGGGTACAAATGAGAATGTACCATCCGAAGATTCCGACATTTCCTAGGAAAAACAGGAATACAGTGGCAAAGGATGTGAGGGTCCCGATGATGTTGGTTGAGGTCAGCCAACTGCCGAAGGTGCGGCGAACCATCTCGTCCCAGCGCTGCTTATCCTCAGCCGAGTACAAGAGGGTCGCCCGCGGCGGGCCAAAGGCGAGCAGCCCAACATAGGTGACCACGATCATGCAAAGAATGGCCAGAATCTGAAGAATGACAGTCATCGGCGTCGCCTCACGGTCGTTGGTCCTCTCCCTCGACAAACCTCGCAAAGCATATGCCATTCCATCGAGAGCCGGCTCACTCGGCTGAACGCTCCCCGAAGGTGCCATCCAGGATGGACCGACTGTCCTCCAAGGAGGACAGTCGGTCCGCGGCTCCGTCTCCATTCTACTGGAGCTACGGCATTCTCAGTGGAGAGAGCCTACTCACAGAACCTGGAGGTCGCAAGCCCTCTTCCTCGATACTCGTTCCGCCAAAGGTCTATTCCTCTTTCTGGAGAGCGGCTAAACTAAGAATAAGGGCTGATTCTTGGCCGTCGCGAAGCACAAGGGAGCACCGCCATGGCACCGCCGCCCCTCCATGAGCCGCAGGCCCACTGGTCCACCCTGATAGAAGGCCTCCAGGCCTCGCCCCAGGAGTGCTACGCCGCAATCGAGGAAGCCATCCGGCGCCGGGAGATCCCCGACACGAGAACCTCCCGCGTAACATACAAGGAGGGCGGGCCGCTCTCCGCCGAGCGCATCTACCTCCGGGTGGAACGTAAGATGCTCGCCTTCGACATCTGCGCGGCGCCCTTCGGCAACGGCTTCTTCTTCTCTTGGTGGCAGGGGGAGGTGGAGCCCGCGAACTTCGCGGGCTGCTTCGTGCTCATCCTCGCCTGGGCCGCCGTGGGGCTCCTCGTCCGGATGATCGCGGGCGCCAGGGAGGCTGCGGGAGCTTCCATGAGCTTCACCCAATTCGTGGTCATCGGTTTTCTTCTGCCTCTTTTGGCCCTCTGGGTGGTCGGTAGGGCGGTTCGAGAAGGGCAGCTCTTCTCCGAGGATGCCGTCCTCGCCATGCCCCTCGTGGGAGCCGTATACAACTTCATCTTCCGCCCCCCGACCTACTACAAGCAGGACACGATCGCCATGTACCGGGCGGCGGTGCATGCCGCGGTCCTCGAAGTGGTCGATGGAGTCATGAGCGCGAAGGGACTCCGGGCGCTCTCACCGGAGGAGAGGCAGCCCACCTTGAGGGATTTCCTCGGCAAGAAGAGGTAACGGGAGTGACCGGACGTGCTTGCCTCGCAGATTGAGGCGCTCACTCATAACTTCTACGCTTGGGAAATGCGGGGCCGGGGCTGGCAGTCGTATCCCTATCCCGTCGCCCTGGAGCCGCCCTTTCGCCCCTTCCCGGGTCACATCCAGCCCTCCGAGAAGGTGAGAGACGACGGGCGCCTGGAGCACCCCTTGGGCGCCCGGATCGCCGCCTTCTTCACGAAGCTCGGCGGAGCCGGAAATACCCCTTCGGCGTCGGTGGAAGAGGCTCCCTCCGAGGAGCCCGAGCCGGAGTTTTTCTCGGACATCGGCTCTCTCGCTGAAATCGAGGTCACCCTGCCTCCTGGCGTGCGCGTCACTCCCGGGATGGCGGAAGCTTTCCTTCTTTCTCTCTCATCGACGCGCTACCCGATCGCCTTCGAGGTCGTGGGTGAGGCGGGCGGGATCGTCCTGCGGCTCGCGGCGCGGGAGGCCGACGAGAGGTCGGTGGTACACCAGCTCCGGGCGTTCTTCCCGGAGGCGGTGCCCATGACACCCGCACGTTTGGGGATTCCGAGCGAATCCGGCCACCCATTCCGACGCGAAGGCGGCCACCGTTCCGACGTGAAGGCGGCCACCCATTCCGAGACGAAGGCGGCCACCGTTCCGAGCTGAAGGCGGCCACTT
>Ga0190274_10000939_pt1 | contig 16914 bp, 12 predicted proteins | sample Popmic531T_FD_133002 | JGI IMG/M metagenome (GOLD analysis project Ga0190274, IMG submission 133002) | Populus adjacent soil microbial communities from riparian zone of Yellowstone River, Montana, USA - 531 T | ecosystem: Environmental > Terrestrial > Soil > Riparian zone | place: USA: Montana... | reverse complement strand
GTGTACGTGCCCGGTCCAACCAGAGTGCCGGCTGCCATACTTTGAGTGACCACGATTGTTTCGCGTCCCACACAACTCTCCGACTCGTCAGAACCCGAGCAAGCGCAATTATCTGAAGCGGAATTGCTGTAGTCTGGTATCGGAGCCAGGCAACTGCCGTCCGCCGAGGCCGTCTGCGGTGGCGCATTAATAGTCGGGGCCGTCACATCATCAATCGTTACTGTTTGCTGACAGGTAGCGGTGCCTGTCCGGTGTGCTTCTTCATCTTCCGGATTTGCATAAGGTCCCGCTGCGTCGTGCGCTATCGCAGTCCAGGTTACGGTGGTAATCCCTGCGGCGAACGGAAGATCAGTGGCTTTGCGAACGCAGTTCTCGCCATTGGCGTCGCAATCGTACATTGGCTTGCCGTCACTACGAGCGACCGAAATCGTCACGTTGTTGCCAGTTGTAGTTGGGTTCCCGAGACTAATTACAGCCTCGCAATCGTTATTGGCCGTACCCGTTTTGTTCACAGGACAGGATATGGACACGTTGTCATTTGTGTCATCGACCCGCACCGCGAACTGACAGGACCCGTCACCAGTTTCTGACGTTACGGTAACTATCGTAGTCCCCACTGGGAAGAACGAACCCGAGGTTGGCGAAGCGCTCAGGGATCCACAAGTACCCGTGGATTCTGCTTCCGGGAAGGTCACGTGAGCCCCGCGTTCTCCGCCTTCCGTTGTATTTGCAGTGACAGTGATGCTGCTCGGGCAAGTTATGTCGCAGGTCGCTGCACCACTGCCGGCTATGACGGCGTATTCAGTGCTCGAGCTATTATTACTGAGGTCCGGATCTGGTGTGGCATTGCTGACCGACGCTGACGTCGAATACGTGCCAGCACCCGTCCCGCTAGGAATATTATAGATTGCTGTGTATGTGCCCCTTTCACCATTAGCCAGAGCAGCTATGTTGCAATTATTTCCTACACCCGTCACTACTTCGACGCAGTCTGGGCCGTCGTTTTTGGTGAACGAAACAAGGGTTGCTCCCGCCGGCACCGAGTCAACGAGATGGACTGTAGCGGCCGGGTCCGGGCCACCGTTAGCAACGACGATTACGAAAGCCACGTTCTCTCCTCCGTGGATCTGGTCGTTTGGATCGCGTTGAAACTTCTTAACTGAGACGTCAGCAACAGGGTTAGCCGGTTCGTGAACGACAAAGCGAGCAGATTGCCGCACTGCTCCATTGGAACGATTGAGATTCACTGTCCAATTTCCAACATTATTAACGGTCCTGTCATCTACAGTTGACGTATTGGTGCTTGGAATGACGAAAGTATAGGTTGTTTGGTCATCTGCAACTGCAGTATCCGCCTGGCGGACGATACCTTGCGGGTCGGCCCATGCCACGCTCCACGAGAAGAGAGTATCAGGCACATCGGTGGCTTTCGCACACACCGTTTCGCCAAGATCAAAGTCTTGCTTTGGAGTGACACAGTCCGGACCATAGGTGGCCACGCTTTCATCAACAAACACAGGGACAGCCATCAATGACGTCAGGCTATTACCATTTCGCGATTTCAAGGCTGAAGAAATTGCGCGAACTGCGGTCTCGGATGAGTTACTTTTGATTTTCGCCGATTGAGAATCGGAACTTTGGCGATAAGAAGTCGCGGATGATGGAAAGTATAACGCCGTGGCTAATAACCCGAATAAGATTAGGAGACCTGCAGCTCTTAGAGAACCGCCACGTTTAAGACTGGAAATTAAGCGCGATTGGGCAGACATCAGCCCGAGGGAGCGATTAGCGGCTAGCATTGGGATTCTCCTTCTAAACTCTCAGATGTTATGAACCATCGCCGAGAGTGTTCGCCTTTCCGGAGTCGGGGGAAGAGAGGAATGGCGAGGGGACATTTGACTTGCAATTATCAATTCTGAACATTTGCGAGGTCGAACGATGTCCATGCACTATCGGTAGAACGGACGACTTTGGGTCTTTTGGATCAGATCCTGGTCGCTGAGGCGGGAGTTGCCCACATACCAGCTGTCCGAACCAAAAGGTCAATTGAAACTACCAAGAAACGTTATTGGCGTACGTCAATGTCAGCAGGAAGAACTACCTAATTCCTTTGCGTAATTGGAAGGTGCTTAGTCTTTGACAATCACATTACGCGGCCAACAATTAATTAGAGCCTTATACATGTCAAGAGGTCGGTGGTTTTAATGCATTCTTTGCAAGAAGTCAAGCATTTTTTCTTTTTATGTTGCCGAACCATCCCATTAAAGTTATGGGGACGAGCCCTCTCCCGTTGATTTCCGGCTGGTAACTACTATATAACTCAGCCTTCCGTTCATTCAGAAAGCGCCCTAATCAAGGAGGAGTTTAAATGAAAAGCGTCGGACTCATGGTACTCGCATTGTTTTTTTCCTGGTACGCACCGCGACCGTTGAACACGACCGACACGGGAGGCTCTGCTAACGGCACCTTCAGGGTTACAGTTGAGAACGGACCTTCACGAGATATTACCTTCGACGCGAAAGTAGCTACTGATGGCAGCACAACCGGTGACATTGTTTTCCGCGACCAGGAACCAATTGTCGTGACCGATAAGAGCAAGCCAGCGGATGAAACAAGTAAAGGATTACCTCCTTTTTACGCTAAAGCATCGTGTGACTGTTTAGTGGTAAAAGGCACTGAAGCAGTAATAAGTGGCACCGTCACGGAATCCAGCCGTGAGGATTACATCGGCCGCCGGGTATTACTGGTGGTTGAAGATGGAGATAGTCTGACACCGCCCGTCAGGGACAAGCTGACATTCGGGTTTTACAAAACCAGAGGAAACCAGTGGGTGGCTACCGATTCCGAACGCGGCGAGGAACAAGGACCTCCCCCCACCTGGGTCGCCACCGATGCTGAGCGCCCCGATGATGTCGGCATTCTCTCTACAAAGAGTGATGAAGTAACCTGTCGAAGTTTTCCGATTGCATCCCACTCGTTCCTAAATCCCAAACAGGGAAAAGGCAAGATACAAATCACGCCCTAACCTTCAGCAAGGTACGAAGAAACGTTAGGAGCGGCAGTGTCGATTGATACCAACCGTTTGTCGGAATCCGCGCTGCAGCGTGCGGAACCGCCGATTCCGGTCAGTTAAGCTCAGAAGCATTAATGAAACCTTATCAGAGTCCGCTACGCACAAGGTCGTGCAGCCGCAACAACCCGACACAGCGCTTTTCAGCGTCGATTACCGGAAGCACCGAGATTTGCGAGGGGCGGTTTTCCATAAGCTGGAGTGCGCTGTAGGCGAGTTGATCAGGCGTAACCGTTACAGGATCCCTCGTCATGAAAGCCTCGGCATTAAGGTTAGTTAATTCGACCGGGTTGCCTTTCTGAATGGCGCGCCTGAGGTCACCATCGGTGATGATACCGGCAAGGACTTCACCATCGCTTAAGACGCTGACCGCCCCGAGACCTCCGCGAGTAATAGCACTAACTACTTCAAGCCACGAAGTGGCCGGCGAAACGGTGGGGTTGAGATCACCGCGATGCATCAGATCCGACACCTTTAAGGAGAGTCGTTTTCCCAGCCGTCCCGCAGGATGGTTGAGCGCAAAGGCTTCGGGTGTGAGCCCCTTCATCTGCATTACTGTCAATGCCAGAGCGTCTCCGATGGCCAGCGCGACAGTTGTACTGGCGGTGGGCGCAAGATTAAACGGACAAGTCTCTTGATCCACAGAAGCGTCTAATACGACGTCGGCATTGTTCGCGAGAGTCGAAGTAAGGTTCCCGAGAATTGCGATCAAAGGGACACTTCGGTGCTTCAGATATGGCAACATGGCGCTTATCTCGTCGGTCTCGCCACTGTTGCTAACGAGCATAACCAGGTCAGATTTATCCAATATGCCCAAATCACCGTGGAGCGCGTCTGAAGCGTGGAGAAAAACGGCAGGAGTCCCCGTGCTGGTTAAGGTGGCGGCGATTTTGCGAGCAACAAACCCGGATTTACCAATCCCCGTCAACACTACTTTACCCGTGCAGCCGACCAGGAAGTCGACTGCGCGTTTAACTTGTTCCGGTTCCAGTCGGTCCGCGGCATTATTGATCGCTGCAGCTTCATGCCTTAGGAGTTCTCCAAACTGGGAGATTTCTTTTTCCATCAAAAGTTAACCTGAAACGCGCTCATATGTTGGGTCAGCCAATCGTGCAGAGTATCTCAGTCCGTGGCCTTACGAGTCGAACGTCAGGCTTATATAGAACGAAGACGCACTTGGGGAAGGACCGACCGAAAACGTTTTGACCGAATTAAGCCTAGAATCTAAAGCGAAAAGGCGCAACAGTTTTTGGACTGTCGCGCCTAATCTTATGTGGTTACTGTCCTCACCCCAGCAACCACGTGGATGGAAGGATTCACCAACCATCTAGTTGAGGACACTATATCGCGCAATTCCTCTTATGGCAACACTCCAATACAGGGTCAAAAGCTGAACTGGCAAAAAAAGTGAATTCAAAAACAGGGGCCAAGCCCCTTGACCGAATTATTGCCATTCTCACCATGCCGAATCCGGCTCAGGGCAACTCGGGTGAGTCAGATAACGCGGTAAGTTCAAGCGAATGGCCGTCAGGATCATCGAAATATACCGAAAACGCCTTCATCCATTCGTGATAGACGGCTTCGGAGACTTCAAGCCCCTTCTCTTTCAAGGTTGCTACGGCTTGCTTGACGTCAGCCTTGTTGACGGTAAAGGCAAAGTGCTGCTTGGGCCAATCCCCTTTATCCTCCTGCAGCACCACCATCCCGGCATCGCCGCCAGCTCGCAGAAACAACCAATTCCGCCGCTCGTCGCGCAATCCCTCTTCCAGGCCAAGCACCTCCTTGTAAAAGGATTCTGCGCGCGCCAAATCTTTGACGCGTATTGCGATTTCATAGAGACCGGTTATTGGTAACATCGGGTACCTCTGAGCCTCCGCGCTTAACAGTTTGATTTGGAGTTTACACTGGTTCTCGCAATGAACAACCCCCTACAGACGTGAAAGCCGTTTTTACTTATCCAGTTTAGAGCATTCAGCCTTTGCCGAACGGCCCACAACCTTTCTTAGCTGAAGGGCATCGGACAACTACTCTGCCTCTCTCCCGCTTGCAAAAGCAATCGACTCTTGTTAAACCTCGTGACGGAAATGTTCCCTGGAGAATGACCATGAAAAATATTCTGCGAACCTGTGCCACCCTGGCAGTTGTTTTGGCTCTTCTTGTCCCTGTCGCCGCCGACACGATTCGCCTTAAGGACGGAAGCGTAATTCGCGGGCAGGTAGTCGGTTTCAAGGATCAACAGTTTACGGTTTTGATCGGTTCTGGCGCGAAGAACCGCCGCAGCCGAATGCTCATTTACATAGAAGATGTCGAATCGGTGGAGTTTGATTCCGCGACAGGAGCGGCATCTAACGACGACACCCCAACGCGCGACACCGCGAGTGTGCCCGATTATCAGCCTTCGAGATCAAGCCCTTCGCCTGAACCTAATAGAACCCCTGCGCGCACGGACACTGTTCAACCGTCCCCATCAGGTTCACCTACGTTCTTTACAATCAAAGTTGGGGTTCGCGCCGACAACAACAATAACGGCTGGACCAACAGCGGACTGGTGGTTCGCAAGGGCCAACGGTTGCGTATTAGCGCGACAGGTCGCGTCTCTCTGGGAGGTGGCCGTTTCTCTACTCCGTCCGGAATGCCGGGATCATCAGTTGATAACGAGAAACTGATGCGCACTGAAAGCACCGGAGCATTGATCGCCGTAATCGGAGACGACAATGACGACTTTCTCCTGATTGGAACCCGGCGAGACTTTGTTGCCCTACGTGATGGTGTTTTGTTCCTTGGAGTAAACGAAGGCAATCTCAACGACAACACCGGAACCTTTGATGTGGTCATCGAGGCTGAAGCCGGAATGCGGTAATCGTCAAACTGGCTATTGTCACCAGATGGGTCGAGATTCCTAACGGACATCTGCGACGCTACTGCACATTTCGGCGAACGTTGCTGTATCTATCGGCATCAGACCGAGATAGCAGAAACAATAATGCGGAACGGGAACTATTTTTCCCCTTATTTGCCTTAGCTCGGAACAGGTGATTTCATGAAACTTTCCAGGTTAGCCCGATCTTTCTTCGCCTTGATGGTGGTCTCAGGGTTACTTGCGGGCTTAACCCTTAGCTTTGCTTTCGCACAGTCACGCCGTCAGCCTCCAACCAGTAATCAGAAAAAAAATAAGCGGCCCGGGGAAACTGAGCAGCCCGGCCAAAAGGTTGAGGAGCCGCCTCCTCCAGACTTGGTCGGTAAACCTCAGGAAGCCGAGAAAGTTACTATCTCCACTCAGATCGTAAATGTGGACACCGTCGTCTACCACAAGAAGAGCAGACAAATTGTTACCGGGTTAAAAAAGGAAAATTTCTCGATCTACGCTGACAATGTCCAGCAAACAATCACGAATTTCTCCACTCCTGAATCGCCGATTACGGTTGCAATGACTGTTGAGTACAGCAAGTGGTCGGAGGTGTTTGCATACTATGGCAGTTCGGGCCAGGATCCGGGCACTTACGAAGTGATTCGTCCAACGGCCATGTTTTTGGCTCAGTTTATCAGGCCTCCTGACGATTACGCTTCCGTCGTAGCCTTCGACATTCGACCTACGCCGATTACTGATTTTACAAACGACCCGGGGCGACTTAGCCAGGTTGTCAGTTTACTGCTGCGCAATCGGCCGGCTTTTCGTGAGACCAACCTTTTCGACGCTCTGAAATTTGTGCTCGTAGGCGGACGAGGCGACTCCGTCGTGCTCGAAGACTCGAAGAACGAGAAATCCGATTACGCGGGACTAGTCAACGTGCAGGGTCGACGCCGGGCGGTAATACTGGTCGCTTCTGGCATCGACACCTTTAGCAAGATTAACTACAGCGACGCGCGCAAGATTTTGCAAAACGCCGGTATTCCAATCTACATCATTGGCACTGGAAACCTTTTTAGAAAGAGGTATGAGGATCAGCTGGATGCCACCGATAGTTTGAACGGCATGCCTGGACGTTTGACGTTTCTGCAGGCCGACAACACCCTAAAGACGTTTGCCAAAGAAAGTGGCGGGGCCTATTACCCGGTAACCTTCGAAGGTGAACTTCCCAATGTGCTCGGGACAATTAATGCCCTCTTGCGGAGCCAATACAGCCTGGCGTTCAATCCAGGTGACGTGCGCGACGGCAAGCAGCACAAGCTCAAAGTCAGCGTGGACGTAAACGGAGACGGCGTGAAGGATGATGATGAATATACCATCCAGGCTCGTTCTGTTTACAACGCGCCAAAGCCGGACGGAGCAAAACCGTAGCAGAAGAAAAGTATCGGAAGCGAAGGGCGGCAAACCCGGAAGGGTGGCTGCCCTTTCCTATTTGGAGTGAGGTAACCTGTTACCGCTTTGGTATTCGGCGACCTGTCGCCGTAGTCCTGCGTTACAGGCGTTTAGCGTTAAGCCGGGCGACGGCGGCGACAGGTCGCCGAATACCAAAGCGCTGACAGGTCAGCGCACTCCAAAAAAGACTCCAGGGAAACGAGACCCAAGACCGCTACAGTCTGACAAAGGTTATTCGTAGTTGCTAGAACATGAGATAGATGTCGTAGTAATCGGCGGCGGTGCCGCAGGACTCTTTTGCGCAATCGAGGCGGGCAAGCGCGGCCGCAAGGTCGTTGTGCTTGAACGTACGGAGCGTATTGGCAAGAAGATCGCCATTTCTGGCGGTGGACGATGCAATTTCACTAACCTGAACACAACTGCTGAGAATTTCATCTCGGCAAATCCGCACTTCTGTAAGTCTGCCCTCGCTCGTTACACGCCTGCCGATTTCGTCTCCCTGGTCGAGAAACACGGCATCGCCTATCATGAAAAAAAGCTTGGTCAACTTTTCTGCGATGACACATCGAGCCAGATAATAGAAATGCTCTTGACGGAGTCGCGTGCTGCAGGCGTCGCTATCCGTTGTGACACCCTTGTGCAAAGGGTAAGCAAGCTGGTTGAAGCTGAGCCTGGGAATGAACCGGCTGCATGCGAGAGATTCACCGGCCAATCTGAGTCATCCATCGGCAGACCTCGGCTGTTCAAAGTTGAAACTCAGAAGGAAACGTTTTTCGCTCAGTCGTTGGTTGTAGCGACGGGTGGTCTGTCGATTCCACCTCTGGGCGCGACTGATTTCGGCTACGGGCTGGCCCACCAGTTTGGCTTGAAGATTCAGGAACCGAGGCCTGCTCTGGTTCCCTTCACCTTGGCCCGCCAAACCCAACGTGAGTTGTCAACTTTGAGCGGAGTCTCCGTAGATGCGTTAGTGAGCTGCCGGGGCCACCAGTTTCGCGAGAACATTCTCATCACCCATCGCGGGTTGAGTGGACCGGCAATCCTGCAAATCTCTTCCTACTGGGTGCCGGGATTGCCTGTAACGATCAATCTTCTGCCGGATTACGACGCCCTGAGCCTCTTGCGCGAACAGGAAAACAGGGAGATGGAGTTGGCCAACTTTCTCAGCCAGTTTCTTCCTCGTCGTTTTGCACAGGCGTGGTGCGCACTAAACTTTACTTCACAGCCACTTAAGCGTTTTACGCCGAGCCAGCTAACCCATATTGGTCAGCAACTAAATCACTGGCAGGTTATGCCGGCAGGAACTGAAGGATATAAGAAAGCGGAAGTCACCGCTGGAGGTATTGACACGCGCGAACTGTCATCGCAAACCATGGCAGTCCAAAATGTTCCGGGGCTTTATTTCATCGGTGAGGTGGTGGACGTTACAGGCCAGCTTGGCGGTTACAACTTTCAATGGGCGTGGGCATCGGGATACGCGGCCGGACAGAGTGTGTAATCGCAGGCGCAGTAGGCAGTAGGCAGTAGGCAGTAGGCAGAAAGCAGAAAGCGGCGCAAACGCACGCCTTGTTTCAAGTTTTTCTGCTTTCTGCCTACCGCTTTCTGCCTACTGCCTTCTGCCTACTGCCTTCTCACGTTCCATGCAGCCTTACGCGGAACTCATCGTTGATCGCAATCACATCCGTCCGTCGATTCGCAAAGAGGCGACTCTCCCGCAAAAGCATCGGCAATCCACCCTGCGGAGTTTTCACACCAAATGCCGGGCTGGAAAAGATTGCGGCTAGTTGCGGGTTCAACCGCTGCTGCACGCCATACCGAATTGCCTTCTGAGCGACGGGCGAAAAACCGGCAGTTCGACGGGGATTGATCAGTTCTATTGAGTGGTCGAAGATATGCAACCGAGTTGGCTGATCGCGCAGCGCCAGATCGCGATGAATAAGTAAATTACAAACACCCTCGCTGACCGCTGCGCGATGATAGTTTGCGCGCGCAGCTACAGGACTATCATCAACATCCCCCGCTGGAAGCTTTCGCGGGCGAGCATCCCAGAGGTCGCAGTACCGACCGATGAAACGCAACGCTAACTCATACAGCGTCAGCAAGTGGCCTGTGAGGCTGATTCGCTCGACCACTGGCGACTTTATCGAATCACCAGCAAAGCGGATTGCCGAAATTCCTGCACGCGGCAACAGCGCGGCAACCCGTTCGTTATTACCGAATAGAAGCAAGCCGGCAACCGTGGGAATCACTTCGCCTGCGCGCTCGGCCGCCAGGAGAAGATCACGTTCAAATACTACTTTGGTCGGATATCCGCTCGCGCCAGCCTTATCAAAAGCGTCGCCTTCGAATTCACGGAGAAAACTCCAGAGGTGGGCCTCGTCGATGTCCTCGATCGTCGCGCCAGGAACCGGCATGTTTTCAAAACCCAGCGGCCGTGCCTCATCCAACAAAGACGAGAGCTCCTCGCGAGTGGCCTCGCGTTTCTCAGAACCAATTCGCAGGTAAAACCTACCGTCGCGGGTCCGATAGGGGCGGCGCTTTCCCTCAATATCAACCGCCACGATCCGGCGGCCATTGTCAAAAGCGATCCGATCAATGAACGGAAACAGCGGTGGGTCCATGTCTTCGCGGCAAATTCTAACCAGTTCTTCCTGAACACTCTCAGGGTCGTCGACGCCTTCGATGCGTAACTGGTCGCTGACGCCAAACACGATCACTCCGCCGCCGGTATTAGCTAGTGCGACTATCTCCTGGGCAATTTTTTCCGGATTCGAGAGCTTTACTTTCAGCTCGAGGAAAGTGTCTTCGCCGCCGCGAATCAACCGCAGCAACTCAGTCCTGGAAGTTTGCGGAGCAGGAGTGGAGAGAAAGTATTCTTGAAGGGAGCGCTCAGAAGCGGGTTCATGCCGCTGGTTAGTGCGAAATCTTCTGCGAGCCATTTGTGTATTGGCGGGGCCGCCGGTTCTTAAGATCTGAGATCTCAAATCTGAGATCTGAAATCCACCTGAGATCTGAAATCTCAAATTAGGATCTGAAGTTCTCTGCCCGCCCGGATGTCCAAATTACGCGACATCGCTGGAATAGGTTCTCAATCAATCATTGCCGGGATCAGTCACGGCCTCGAGTATTGCCAGTTCTCTCTTCTGGAGCGACTCTCCCTGAGTCCCAATCATTATCAGATAAAACCCCATCGAAACCACTGTCAGTACCCCGAGTGTAACATACTCAATCAACAAACTCTGCGCGACATAACCTGCCGCCACAGAAGCCAAAGGCGGTACCGCCAGCAAGACAATCATTGGTATCAGCAGCACTCCGACGACGCCCGAAACATTCATTCGGGAGCCAAATTTCATTCGCTTAGGAAAGCCAATCGAGAACCAGTTGCCAAATACCGCCATTAACGAAGCGAAGATGACAAAGCTAAAGGATGCAAAGAGCAACGCCTGAGGCGTAACGTCGCGGAATACCAAATGATTGATTCCGAGGACACCCACCGAAAAAGCCAGCGCGACTAAACAAACCGCTATGTTCTTTCCGACTAGTATTGTCTTACGTTCGATCGGTGAAAGCACCAGCGCCCGCATTCCGGAATGTTCAAAAGCAAACAGATTGCAGGATAAGCCGGAAAGAATCAGGAATACATACAGCACGCTGGTGGCCGGCATGAACCCTTCGCCATACTTCATTACCTCAGTGATGAAACCGCTTGCCCCGGCCGCTTCGGGATCGAACGCCCGCCGGTTCATTAACCTGATAATGATTAGGATGAGCGGCATGAACGCCATCATTCGAAGCTGCGCATTGCGCATGATGTAGCGGAGTTCCTTCTCAACAATCGCTGCTAATTCCGGCGAAACCAGAGGAATCTGCCAACCAGAATAGTTTTCAGTTGCAACGGGCGCTGCTGGTCGCCTGGACTTGCGGGTTCCACCGCCGAGGATGGCCCGGCGTGCGAGCCAGAAGGTGACAATTACGAAGGCAATGATGTAAGTGGTGACAACGGTTAAGGCGAGTGCGTACCCTGCTGCGTTACCTGCGCGCAAGCCCTGCGTGAAGGCGAAAGCCACAGCTCCCGGCGGTGTCCATCGCAAAGCAGAAATTGACTCAGCGTGACGCAACAAACGAGGTGCCAGTTGACTGAGCACAAGCCCACCCAGTCCGGCAACCGCTCCCATGAGCGCAATGAGAGTCTCGCCTCGGGCTCGCTTTTTTCGAATCAGCGAGCCTATCGAAGTTGAAACCCATTTTGAGAGCGCCAGCCCGAAAGCGGCGGCAATAAAAGCTGTCAAAAGCCCACCAGCTAGTTTGCCCTGCGCCAGGCCCGCGCCTATTCCGATTGCGATGATCGCCGGAATCGCAAACACTGAAGGAAGACTGACGATCTCGCTCAGAAGGTCTACCGCAAAGAGCCGGCGCAGGCTGATCGGGTACAGCAGAAGATTCCCTGGATCAAACTGTCTGCTACTGCCGATGCTAAGTGGGAGCGTGGCCCAAAGCAGGTAACACATGGCGAAAATCGAAAAGAAAATAAACTCCGGCGATGGTATGCCTTGATTACCGGAATTTGATCGAGTGTGGGTCGCTGAGAAGACGTTTTCTGGTGAGGTCAGGACATAAGCGGCAACCCCCAGGATCAGCGCAATCAACAGAGCCAGGGCCAGCGCAGCCAGCATACCCAGCAACGAGGCGATGCGGTTTACCACCGCCTTGGATGAACGCATTGAATTCCGAAACAGGGTCCACTTGAGCCAAAGTAGTGTGATGAGTTGTGACAAGGTGGTATTGGTCAGCAGTCAGTGGTCAGTAGTCCGTCAAATGATGACTCTGAGTATAGAATGGAAGAGCCTACTGCACGAATGGTAGCGGACCAGACTTCGTCGTAGTGATTCAGTGTCGACTGACCAGCGACTACTGAGCACGACTACTGACACCTGACCACTGACCACTGACAACCGACACCGACCACTGACAATGCTTCAAAACGCTTACATCGGACTCGGCTCGAATCTCGGTGACCGAGCCGGCAACCTGCTGCTCGCCATCCGCGGCATGATCGAAGCTGGCCTGGACGTAATACAGATGTCGAACGTCTACGAGACCGAGCCGGTGGAAACCTTCGCACAAGGCGCATTTCTCAACATGGTCGTAGAAGTGCGCGGCAATACCCTGCCTCCTCCCGAGGAATTAATGGCGCGCCTGCTCCGAATCGAGAACTCCCTCCGGAGGACGCGCGAAGTCGCCATGGCCCCTCGGTCAATTGATCTGGATCTGCTTCTTTACCGGAATGAAGTCAGCAGTACTCAGTTTTTGACGCTGCCGCATGCCCGATTCCATCGACGTCGTTTTGTACTCGTGCCCCTGGCTGAATTGGATCCTCAAATGATTCACCCAATCCTTAATAAGACGATTCGTGAATTACTGGATACGCTCGACGACGACTCCGAGGTAAGGCTGTGGAACCCTGATGGTGGTCAATAGGTCCGATAGGACGTATAGGTCCTATTCTTCTGACTTCTGACTTCTGACTTCTGACTTCCGACTTCTGACTTCCGACCTCTGACTTCCGACTTCCGACCTCTGACTTCTGGTTTTTTCGATTTTGCCGCTATAATGAACCCGCTTGCGAGCATCCCTTACATTTCTTCGGAACCGGCCGATACCTGGCTGTTGAATTGGCCGCCCTGGCGTGGCCAAAGAGCTGACCTATGCCCTATCTGAAACCTGAACGGCCTGAGAAAGTTTCGGCCCCATCGCTGCGAGCGAGCAAGCAGCGTGGCGAACGACTGGTTTGTCTAACCGCTTACGATTTTCCAACGGCCCGAATTGTCGACGAGGCCGGTATCGACATCATCCTTGTCGGGGACAGCCTTGGAAATGTGGTGCTGGGATATGGCAACACCGTCCCGGTCACGCTCGATGAGATCCTAATACATCTGAAGGCTGTCCGACGGGCTGTTCATCGTGCATTACTGGTGGCAGACATGCCCTATGGCTCGTTTCATACCGGTGCGGATGACGCGGTCAGAAATGCTTTACGGCTGATAAAAGAGGGCGGTGCTGAAGCCATAAAGCTTGAAGGCGGCCACAAACGTGTTCAACTGGTTAAGCGACTGGTTGACGAAGAGATCGCCGTGATGGGCCATATCGGGCTGACCCCGCAGTCTATCAACAAGCTTGGTGCGTATCGCGTCCAGGGTAAGACTGCCGAGACCGCACGACAACTACTCGACGATGCCCGAGCGCTGGAAGACGCCGGCGCCTTTGCGATTGTGTTGGAGGTGGTACCCCGGGAGATCGCTACTTTGATTACTCAGAGCGTCAGCATTCCGACGATTGGTATTGGCGCAGGCGCCGGCTGTGACATTCAGGTCCTGGTGCTCCACGATATGCTGGGAATGTCTTTTGGAAAACTTGCCAGGTTCGTGCGCCCTTACGCAAACCTGCATGAAGTAATGACGGAAGCGGTCACCCGTTATGCTGACGACGTGCGAAACGGAACATACCCTTCCGAGGATGAGTCGTATGCTCTGCCCGCCGAGGCCGCGGAAGAACTCAAAATCAACGCTCCTGCTAAACAGTCGCCTGATGAGTCCAGGGTCAGGAAGTCCTGACCGTTTTCCCGAATAAACTATGGAGATCATCAATCGCCGTCAGCGCATGAGTTCCGTCGCGCGCAAAATTCGCCGCGACCAGGATCGAACCATTGGGCTGGTGCCAACCATGGGAGCGCTCCATGAAGGCCATCTCAGTTTGGTCCGGGAAGCACGCCGAATGTGTGATGTAGTGGTCGTATCTGTTTTTGTCAACCCCACCCAGTTTGGACCAAGCGAAGATTTTGAACACTATCCTCGCAATCTAACCAAGGACACAGCGGTCCTCACGGATTACAACGTCGACTACATTTTTGCGCCGGCCCCCGAAGAGATTTATCCCAAAGATTATTCGACCTATGTAAATGTTGGTGGACTGTCAAAACTGCTTGAAGGCGAGACGCGGCCGGGCCACTTTCGGGGCGTGGCTACAGTGGTTGCGATTCTGCTGAATACCGTTCGTCCCGACTTCGCCTTCTTCGGCCAGAAGGATGCGCAGCAGGCTTTGATTATCAAGCGAATGGTGCGAGACCTGGCCTTTGACACCGAGATTGTCGTGTTGCCAACTGTACGCGAGGATTCCGGGCTGGCGATCTCGTCGCGCAACTTATATCTCGGTCCTGAAGAACTCGATTCGGCTTCGGTAATTCACCGCGCGCTGAAGCAGGCAAAGGAAACTTACAAAAAGGGCGAACGACACGCGAGTAAGCTGGCCGAGATAGCCCGGACAACTATCGAGACTGAGCCCCGGGTGCGCGTCGACTACGTTAGTGTTCTGGATGCTGAGACACTGGAGAAGCTGGATAAACTCGATGAGCGTCCAACGCTGATCGCCGTCGCCGCTTATGTCGGCAAGACGCGCTTGATCGACAATATCGTGCTCAACAAATCGAAGAAAGATGTTGCCACTACTAAGGGCTAGCCGTACGTCCACCTGCTGTTTCACTCCCTCCTTTGCTAGAATCATCCCAATCAAGATATGTCTGCTTCTAACAAACAAAAGAGTCACATCAAGTTTGTCCTGAATGGGGAGGCGGCCGAGGTTGTTTTCGCTCCGCACAAGACTTTACTGGAGGTCCTGCGTGAAGATCTGGCTCTAACCGGAACGAAACATGGCTGTGAACTCGGCGAGTGTGGCACTTGCGCCGTCCTGGTAAACGGACGCTCGATTCTGTCGTGTTTGATGTTGGGTCTGGACGCCGAAGGTCAGGAAGTAAAAACCATCGAGGGCATGGCAGATGGCGCTCAGTTACATCCATTACAGGATACCTTTGCTGATACCGGCGCAGCGCAGTGCGGCTATTGTTCGCCAGGCTTTCTGCTGGTCGCTGAAGAATTGCTGAAAAAAAACCCGAACCCTTCGCGTGAGGTAATCAAGGAAGCACTATCAGGAAATCTTTGCCGCTGTACCGGCTACATCAAGATCTATGAAGCAGTGGAACTGGCCGCCGCCCGGATGCGCGGCGAAGAGACGGAATTACCACGCGAGAGTATTTATGGGTTGCAATAGGGGCTATGTGAACGAGTGAAGGTCCTATTGTTAGAGTTGATTTCGTGCTGTTTCGTGTATCTTCGTGGATCGTCTGCTCCTTAACTCAGACAAATACGATCCACGAATACACACGAAACTGCTCTAAATCGTGTCTCATCGTTTGAGGACTGATGACGAAGAACGGAAACAAGAACAACGGGCACCCATTGAGCGTCGTCGGCAAGCCTTTTCGCAAGGTCGACGCGCGCGCGAAGTGTACCGGGCAAACGAAGTTTGCCGACGACATCGTGCTCCCACGCATGCTCTTTTGTAAGATCCTTCGGAGTCACCTTCCTCACGCTCTAATCAAAAACATCGATACGTCGAAAGCTGCTGCGTTGCCCGGTGTCTTTGCGATCATCACCGGCAAAGACCTGCCTATTTCCTACGGCATCCTCCCGGTCAGCCAGGATGAACATGCATTATGCATCGACAAAGTGCGGTTTATCGGTGACCCGGTTGCCGCGGTGGCAGCGATTGATGAAGACGTTGCCTTCGATGCGATGAACCTGATCGAAGTGGACTATGAACCACTGAACACCATCTCCTCAATTGAAGAAGCGATTCTGATCGAGGAACCGCGCATCCACGAATATGGCGACGAGGGAAATATTCACAAGAAAGTCTCCCTGGAATTCGGGAACGTCGAAGCAGGGTTCGCCGAAGCCGACCTGGTTCGCGAGGACGTCTTCTTCTACGAAGGCAACACGCACCTGCCAATGGAGCAACACGCTGCTGTCGGCAACTTTGATCCGGACCACAAGCTTACGCTCTGGAGTTCGACACAGACGCCCCACTACGTTCATCGCGCGCTAGCCAAGGTTCTGGAGTTGCCCGCTAGTCACATTCGCGTTATCGCCACACCAAATGGCGGCGGCTTTGGCGGCAAGAGCGATCCGTTCAATCACGAAGTGGTGGTCTGCAAGCTCTCGATGATGACGGGTCGACCAGTGAAGGTAACGTTGACGCGAGAAGAAGTTTTTTATTGCCACCGTGGCCGGCACCCCGTGCTGATGCGGGTCAAGACGGGAGTGAAGCAAGACGGCGCCATAACCGGCATGCATTTCCAGACATATCTCGACGGTGGGGCTTACGGCAGTTACGGGGTGGCCAGTACGTTCTACACCGGCGCCCTGCAGACAGTCACCTATGACGTGCCACGTTACAAGTTCCAGGGGTTGCGCGCGTTTACCAACAAGCCCCCGTGCGGTCCTAAGCGAGGACACGGAACACCGCAGCCGCGGTATGGACTGGAAGTTCACCTGGACAAGATCGCCGAGCAATTGAAACTGGATCCCGCGGCAATGCGCCGTCGACATTTGGTGAAACCCGGTTCTGTAACAGCCAACTATCTGCGCGTCGGCAGCATGGGCTTGGGGCAATGTATCGACAAAGTTGTCGAGGGCTCGGATTGGAAAAACAG
>Ga0190274_10000938_pt1 | contig 16917 bp, 16 predicted proteins | sample Popmic531T_FD_133002 | JGI IMG/M metagenome (GOLD analysis project Ga0190274, IMG submission 133002) | Populus adjacent soil microbial communities from riparian zone of Yellowstone River, Montana, USA - 531 T | ecosystem: Environmental > Terrestrial > Soil > Riparian zone | place: USA: Montana... | reverse complement strand
TGAATGCATATCATCAGGCAGGCTTTTTTTCCCAAGCGCTTTTGCACTATCAGGTAGATTGTAAATTTTTTCTGAGTGGAAGATTCCAAGCCGTTCGCGGGAATCTTTAATATATGAAACGAGTTTCATGTTGCGTTAATATTTCGTGTTTAACAATGAGGAAAAAAGTGCCACGTCATTGCGAGCGGTGCGAAGCAAACGTCAATGGATATAGGAAACCTTGAATACCTTGTTGGTTTCCCCACCGGCGATTTTCAGAAAATAAATCCCTGTTTCGAAAGTAGATACGGAATTGATTACCCTGCTCCCTGTAACATTTCCTGAGAAAATAATTTCAACAAGTTTTCCCTGGAGGTCGAAAAGCCTCACATCCATATCGGTTGACTTCGATGGTTTTATTTCCAGTTTTATTTTTCCATAAGCCGGATTTCCAAACAAAATAACTTCAGCAGCATTGCTCCTTGGTTCAATGCCAGTAGTATTGGGAGAGAGTATCCAGTTGGTGATTGAAGTGTCGAGCGGATTTACAGTTTCGCCGTAGTGACGTATCCAGTTTCCTGCTTCATCAATCGCAAACTTGTTGAAGTTCCAGCTCACATTGGCATTGGCTACACCATTCCTACTTTCACGTTGAAGCCATTTGTATACTTCGGCAGTGTCAGGTGCTTTAATGGAGATCTTAGACATCAGCTGGTAATTAATATGATAATTGCCGAGATAAAATTGCTGGATGGTGCTGTCGTCATAAGGTTCCTGTCCCCCGAAATCGTTGCACGGAAAACAAATGATAGTGAAAGTGGGGCCTCCATAAATCGAATCAAGAATCCGGAGATCTCCCAGCTGGCCTGTGTAACCGCAGTAGGAAGCGGTATTCACCACGAGCACTTTTTTTCCTGCAAAGTCGCTGAGGTGTAAGGAATCGTGAACGATGGTGACCTCTGTGAAGTCATGAAAAGTTTCATACGGTTGTGCTATGATGGCTGATGAAATCAACAGGAGAACAACTGTAAATATCTTTTTCATGCAAACGGAATTAAGTATTTACCTGCGCTTTGGCTACCTGGTTTTTCATCCAGCCTGTTGTAACTGAACCGGGGCGCTCCAGTGGATGGCCGAGTGCACGGTCCCAAAGGAGGGAGGCAAGAACTCCAAGAGATCTCGATACTCCGAAAAGAACAGTGTAGAAATCATATTCAACAAGTCCATAATGGATCAGCAATGCACCGCTATGTGCATCCACATTCGGCCATGGATTTTTTATTTTCTTGATACCTGAGAGAATGGGAGGTACTTCTTCATAAAGCATATGCACGATCTTGCAGTTCTCGTCTTCAGGCATATATGTTTTCGCAAACTCCATCTGTGCAATGAAACGGGGATCTGTTTTCCGCAACACAGCATGACCATAACCCGGAACAACTTTTCCTTCTTCTATAGTCTTTAATACGTATTCCTTGATCTGTTCCTGTGAAGGAAGCGCACCATCGTAATAATTGCGAAGGTCCATGATCCAGCGCACCATTTCCTGGTTGGCAAGTCCATGCAGCGGACCGGCTAGTCCATTCATCCCGGCAGCAAAAGCCAGGTATGGATCACTCAATGCAGAACCTACTAGGTGTGTGGCATGAGCTGAAACATTTCCTCCCTCATGATCGGCATGGATGGTCAGGTAAAGACGCATCAGGCGTTTCATGTTGTAATCGTCAAAGCCCAGCATGTGTGCAAAGTTTGCAGCCCAGTCAAGCTTGGCATCCGGTTCAATATGAATATTGTTTTTATAAATCCTGCGGTAGATGTATGCGGCAACGCGCGGAAGTCGTGCGATAAGATTCATGACATCCTCGTACATCGCATCCCAATAATCTTTTTTATTAAGTCCTTTCCTGTAAGCCGCAGCGAACACACTTTCTGTCTGCAAAGCCATGATGGCACAAGTGAATTGTGTCATCGGGTGTGTAGTGAGCGGCAACGTATCCAGCATGTCAAGAACATGTTTAGGAACGTGGCTTCTGCGGGCCCATGCATTGCTGACAGTATTCACATCATCGTCCGAAGGCAATTCGCCAATCAGCATGAGATAAAAAATTCCTTCCGGAAGAGGTTCCGTATCACTCGTTGCTTTGGGTAATTTTTCCCGTAGTTCAGGAATGCTGTATCCGCGAAAGCGAATTCCTTCATCAGGATCCAGCTTGCTTGTTTCTGTCACCATCCCGATCATACCCTTCATGCCGCTATACACTTGTTCGATCGTGTAGGAACCAATTACATGGCTTCCATTTTCTTTCACGAACTCCTTCATTTCTGAAGCAAAAGGCAAAGCAACTTTCGCAAATTTTTCTTTGAGCTTATCAGTCTTCACTTTTCTAATTTAAGTTATAATGTAAACAGTAAAAACAATGACTTGTTTTACCTGCGTGTTTTAGAGTAATTTTGTTTGTTATTGGGATCGTTTTGAACAGACATTTCAGGAACAATAATGACGAGGCTAATCAGGAATGCAATGATAAGCAATGCCCACAAAGCCATGCGGGAATATTTTCTAGCTTTTCTTTTGGAAAAAATGCTGGGTTTTTTCCGGGAACTGATTTTTTTGCGCAACCGTCCGCTATTGGGAGAAACTGTATAACCTTCACGGAGCAATTGTTCGAGCTTTTCAGGTGGCAGGTCTTCGGGATATAAACCGGGCTGACGGTGGCTCATTTAAGGGTTTTCTATTTCGAGTTAAAATTAAATAATGATTCGTGAATATTGGAAATCTTAACAAAATAAATACTTTTCAGGGTTTTACATACTTGAATCCTTTCCCTCCGAATGTTGCCTTTCCGCCCAACATTTCTTCAATGCGAAGCAGTTGATTGTACTTGGCAACCCTGTCGGAACGTGAGGGTGCCCCGGTTTTAATCTGTCCGCAATTCAATGCTACGGCCAGGTCGGCGATGGTGTTGTCCTCGGTTTCACCCGAACGGTGGCTCATTACACTTGTGTAACCGCTGCTATGTGCAAGCTTTACCGCTGCAATGGTTTCCGTAAGTGTACCGATCTGGTTTACTTTAACAAGTATAGAGTTTGCAATTTGTTTATCTATTCCCTCTTTAAGACGTTTTACATTGGTTACGAACAGGTCGTCACCGACCAGCTGAATTTTTTTACCGCACAGTTCAGACATTTTTTTCCAGCCGTCCCAGTCGTCTTCCGCCATGCCGTCTTCAATTGAAATGATCGGATATTTGTTGACCCATGCATTCCAGAAATCAGCAAGCTCCATAGATGTCATCTCATCTCCGGTTGATTTTTTGAAAACATATTTCTTTTTTGATGCATCATAAAATTCTGTTGACGCAGCATCCATGGCAATGAAAATATCTTTCCCCGCTTCGTATCCGGCAACACCAATAGCTTCCATCACGCATTGGATGGCCTCTTCATTCGATTTAAGGTTTGGCGCAAAACCACCTTCATCCCCGACATTTGTGCTCAGGCCTTTTTTCTTCAGCACTGCCTTCAGGTTGTGAAATACTTCAGCTCCCATGCGAAGTGCTTCTGAAAATGATTTCGCTCCCAAGGGCATGATCATGAATTCCTGGAAGTCAATTCCATTGTCGGCATGGGCGCCACCATTCAGAATATTCAACATCGGAACGGGAAGCAATGAAGAACTATCGCCTCCTACATATGCATACAACGGTTTGCCTTGTTCGGCTGCTGCTGCTTTTGCACAGGCAAGTGAAACACCAAGGATGGCATTTGCCCCGAGAGCAGATTTATTTTCAGTGCCGTCAAGGTCAATCATTTTTTTATCAAGCCTCGCCTGGTCAGAGACTTCCATTCCCTTCAGGCTTTGATAAATTTTCCGGTTCACATTCTCTACTGCCTGCAATACACCTTTGCCAAGGAACTTTGATTTATCTCCATCGCGCAATTCCACTGCTTCATGTGCACCTGTGGAAGCACCGGAAGGAACTGCAGCCCTGCCAAAAGAGCCGCCGGAGGAAGTTACCTCTACCTCAACTGTGGGATTGCCTCTTGAATCAAGAATTTGCCTTGCTTTGATAGTCGAAATTTCACTCATTTTCGTGTGTAAATTTTGGCGCGCTAAAGTATAAAAAGAAGTTGTTCTGCCCGCAAGCCCCCGACCCCGAAGGGGAGAAAATACCAAACAATTACGCGCTCCGCGCCTATGCATTTTTATCTTCGCCCCGATGCATGAATTTTTTCGGACCAGGGAATTTCTGAAACACAGGTTTACAGCAGGGAATGAACACGACATTCACTCTCCATTCCTTTATGATCTCTATACAAATGTGATTTGTGACACCAGCGCATTCTATGCATTTGAAAAAATAGAATCCGTCAGATCAAAAATGCTTTTGTCAGGCGAAAAAATTCCTGTGCTTGATTTCGGGACAGGAGGGGAGGAAAAAAAGCAGCGGTTGCTGACACTCGGTTTCATTGCAAGGAATTACATAAAGCCTGCAAAGGAAGGTCAGCTCCTGTTCAGGCTGGTCAATTATTTCAAGCCGAAGACCATCCTGGAACTTGGAACATCACTTGGGATCACCACCCTTTACCTTGCAGCTCCTTTAAGCTCTAGCATTGTAATTACGCTGGAAGGATGTCCAAACACATCAGCTGTTGCCAGGAAAAATTTTGAAAGGCTGGCAGTAAAAAATATTCACCAGGAGACCGGAGAATTCAATAAAAGTCTTCCAATTGCACTTGCAAAAACACAGCAACTTGATTTTGTCTATTTCGACGGGAATCACAAGAAGTTACCTACCCTCAGTTATTTCAATGCTTGTCTTCAACAAATGCATCATGAATCCGTTTTTGTATTCGACGACATTTACTGGAGCAAGGAAATGACTGAAGCGTGGAATGAAATAAAAAGTCATCAGGCAGTTACAATGAGCGTGGATCTTTATAGCACGGGTATTGTTTTCTTCCGGGAGGCCTCGCAGGTTCAGCATTTCAAATTGAAATTCTAGGAGATAATTTCGAAGCACTAATTTCGAATTTCGAAAAAATAAACAGCCAAAATATCCAATATTCAATATCGAAAATAGTGATGCATTTCGGCATTCTATATATAACTTTTCAGTAACGATTTATAATCTACTTTTGGCTTCCACCTTATGCCTGTAATTGAACTCAATAACATCAGCCGGACATACCAGATCGGCACTGAAATCATCCATGCACTTCGCAGCATTACACTCAGTATAAATAAGGGTGAGTATGTTGCATTGATGGGCCCGTCAGGTTCCGGTAAATCCACACTGATGAATATATTGGGTTGTCTTGATACACCTTCCGGTGGAGAATACATCCTGAACAATAACCTGGTGAGCAAGATGAAGGACAATGAGCTGGCCGAAATCAGGAATCATGAAATCGGGTTTGTGTTCCAGACGTTCAACCTTATTCCACGGAGCACTGCGCTTGACAATGTTGCACTCCCTTTGGTGTATGCAGGTTTCAATAAACTCAAACGGTATGAAAGGGCTACGAAAGTGCTTTCAGAGGTAGGATTGGGCGACAGGGTCACTCACAAGCCGAATGAACTTAGCGGCGGTCAGCGTCAGCGTGTTGCCATTGCACGCGCACTGGTGAATAATCCGTCGATCATACTTGCCGATGAGCCCACAGGAAACCTGGATTCAAAAACATCGGAGGAAATCATGACCTTGTTTCATGATATTCATGGACGTGGAAATACAATTATTGTAGTCACGCATGAGGAAGACATCGCCCAGCATGCGCACAGGATTGTAAGGTTGAAAGACGGATTGGTTGAGTCGGACGAGATGAATATGAATATCAGGAAAGCCGTAATCGTTTGACTCCATTCCATCGTCATGAAAATATATACCAAAAAAGGTGACACAGGTACTACCCAGCTTATCGGCGGTACGCGGGTTCCAAAGCATCATCACAGGATTGAAGCGTATGGTACAATTGACGAGCTCAATTCATTTATAGGTCTTGTAAGGGATCAGGATATTCGTGATGAGCACAAAAAAAATCTTATCGAAATACAGGACAGGCTTTTTACGATAGGTTCCACATTAGCAACTGACCCAGAAAATACCGGGAATAAAACCCGTGAAAGAATTCCGGTTCTGAATGAGGAAGATATCGCATTCCTCGAAAGAGAAATGGATAGGATGGATGCATTGTTACCTGAGATGAAATCGTTTATCCTTCCGGGCGGACATGCAACTGTTTCCTTTTGCCATATTGCACGGTGTGTCTGCAGGAGAGCGGAGCGGCTGGTGACAGGTCTTTCGGAAAGCGAATTTGTAGAGGCGCTCGTGGTAAAATACCTCAACAGGCTGTCAGATTATCTTTTCGTGCTCTGCCGGATGCTTGCCCAGGAATTGAAAGCCGACGAGACGCCCTGGAAGCCAAGGGTATAATCTGTCGGAAATCTGCACTTGGAATGAAAAAAGTGCGGTTAATAAATTTTTTAACCACCGTTGTCCGCTACAATATTTTTTTACTTTTGCAACCCTTAAAATGGGGGGTATATAAACCCTTACCCGCAAACGAATTAAACTATGTATTGGACCCTTGAACTTGCCCAACATCTTGAAGATGCACCCTGGCCTGCTACTAAGGATGAGCTTATTGATTATGCAATCCGCAGCGGAGCTCCGATGGAGGTGATTGAAAACCTGCAGGAGCTGGAAGACGAAGGTGACACGTATGAAAATATTGAAGAGATCTGGCCTGATTATCCGACCAAGGATGATTTCTTCTTCAATGAGGACGAATATTAAGATTGAAAGACATACTTAAAAAAAGAAAAGGAACCTTTTGGTTCCTTTTTTATTGATCGTACAATTCTGAAATGTTTGTCAGGCATTTTCTACAACCCGCGGAGCTGCATTGAGGATCTCTTCAGTTGCAAATTCAGCATATTGTGAAAAGTTTTTTACAAACGAAGCAGCGAGTGAATTCGCTTTTACATCGTATGCATTTTTATCCTTCCATGTATTTCGTGGGTTCAGGATTTCTGAAGGTACGTTTGGACAAGCAGACGGGAAATTAAGTCCAAAGACAGGCAGGTGTTCGAATTTTACTTTTTCGAGCTCGCCGTTAATCGCAGCAGTGATCATTGAACGGGTGTACGATAGTTTCATCCGTGATCCGACACCATAAGAGCCGCCATTCCAACCCGTATTCACCAACCACACGTTCACCTTGTTTTTCTTCAGCTTTTCCCCTAGAAGCGCTGCATATTTTGTGGGGTGCAACGGAAGAAATGCCTTCCCGAAACATGCGCTGAATGTTGTGGTGGGCTCTGTAATGCCGACTTCTGTACCTGCCACCTTTGCCGTATAACCACTGATAAAATGATACATGGCCTGGCCTGCATCAAGTTTTGATATCGGCGGCAATACTCCGAATGCATCGCATGTGAGAAAGAAAATATTTTTTGGAATCCCTGCCACACTTGGCTCTACGGCATTTGGAATATGATGGATCGGATATGCTACGCGGGTGTTTTCTGTCTTTGTGATATTGTCGTAATCAACGGTTGTTGATCCATCAAAGAATTCTGTATTCTCAACAAGGGCGCCGAAACGGATTGCACTGAAAATCTCCGGCTCTTTTTCTTTCGAAAGATTTACACACTTGGCATAACATCCTCCTTCGAAATTAAAAACAGAATTGTCAGCCCATCCATGTTCGTCGTCACCGATGAGTCCGCGGTTTGGATCAGCGCTCAAAGTTGTTTTACCTGTTCCTGAGAGGCCAAAGAAAATAGCTGTATCGTTATCTTTCCCAATATTGGCGCTGCAATGCATGCTCAGCACATTCTTATCATGTGGAAGGATATAATTAAGTACCGTAAAAATTCCTTTTTTGATTTCACCTGTATAGGCAGTGCCGCCGATCAAGATCATTTTTTTGGTAAAATTGATCATGGCGAAATTTTCCGAACGTGTTCCGTCAGTCTTGGGATTTGCCTGGAATCCCGGAGCGCAGATGATGCTCCAATCACTTTTTACTGTAGAAAGAATCTCTTCTTTAGTTGGACGAAGGAAAAGGTTGTTCGCGAATAAATTCGCCCATGGTGTTTCCGTAACGACCCTGATGTTTAACCTGTATTCCGGATCTGCACATGCATAACTGTCGCGGACATAAATGGTCTTACCCTGAAGATAAGCGCACAGTTTGTCGTGCATGTGTTCAAAATATTCAGGTGATATTTTGATATTTATATCACCCCACCAGACTGATTTTTCAGTGATGTCATCAAAGACAATAAATTTATCTTTTGGTGAACGACCGGTAAACTTTCCTGTATCTACTGCGAGAGCACCAACGTCAGTCAGCATTCCTTCTCCACGTATAATTGTTTCCTCTACAAGCTCGGCAGGGGTGAGGTTCCAGTAAGCGTCTCCAATGTTTTTCAAACCCAAATCAACAATAGTGGCTTCTTTGGCTTTCAGTCCGAATTCGTTAGTCATCAGCTTTTATTTTGATCCTGCAAAGAAAAGGAAAAATCTGATGAGATTTTGAAGGTTGTAAAGAAGTTGGTTGATATTTAGAAAAATATTGCGTGGTTATCTTCCTTTTCTGCAAGCCTGGTTTTGAAGGAAATGCACGTGTTCAGCCGCATTTAGTGATTCTTTTGCACCCTTGAGAAAATCAGTCACTTGTTTGTCAGAAAACCCTGTTAACGGAAAACAAAAGTCGGTTTCTCCCTCTCGGCCCCAATGCACTTCTGAATACTCAATTTTTTTACCTGCTTTCTTTTCATAAGACTGAAGATATTCATGAAGTTTTTCAGTCTGGCCGCGGTCAATTCCCTGTCCTATAGAATAAAAGCTGATAATGACCCTCATCAACGAATCTCCTGTTTCGGTTTTTCCGTCCCGATTGCTATCTGGATCAGAACCGGATCCATTTGAAGTATCGTCTACAGGAATTTCTGAATTGGCCGAAATTGGTTGCTGTGTTTGGGTCGTTGACGTTGAAGTGTGTTTATTTTCCCTGCAGGATATCATTAGAGGCAAAATAATAATTGCAAGGATGTTCAGGAGTTTCATTGTTGTTTGTTTTTTATGAGTGCATATAAAAGCATGCCCCATCCCACCAGGAAGCAGAGTCCACCCAAAGGTGTTACCGGACCAAGGAACTTCATTGAGCCATCAGTAAATATTTCTTTTGTTGAAAGAAGGTATAGAGAGCCCGAAAAGAAAATAATGCCGGCGATGAAAAAGTTGCCGGCATATTTTACAGAATTTATTTTTTCAAAGAGAATACCTGTGAGAATCAGGGCGAGGGAATGATACATCTGGTACCTGACACCGGTTTCAAAAACCTGCAGCATGTCTGGTTGAAGTTTTGCTTTCAACGCATGGGCGCCGAAAGCCCCGAGCCCGACTGCGATGGCTGCAAATGCTACCCCGGAGATAATATAAACCCTCTTCACTTTTGCGGATTTACCGTTGGTGGCTATTGATATAAGTATTCAATTCTTCAATTGAACTTTCGAATTGAAACGCATCGTTCACCCTGTAATAATTCCCCAGGTCGTACGTATGACCATAGGCATATTTTGCGAAATCAAGTTTTGTTTCTTCAAATGAAAACAATCCCATCACTTCGCGGACTTGTGCGCTGGTAAGGCAATTGGTATTCAGAACTTGTTTTGCCAGCGTCATTTTGCTGTCTTCAAAAGATTTTGAAGAGACAGAATTTTTGAAAGATTCGAAGTCGCCACTTGCCATTGGAACTGCGCAACCGATCCTGCCATTGTAACCCTCAACATAAACAACCTGGACGGGTTGCGTAGGAACCGGTTCCTGGTAAACTGTTGAAGAGGTGGTGGTGTGGGTGGTCGTCGTTGTAGTAGTAGAAGAACTGTGAGCGCTTGCATCCATTCCTGAAACATTCATGTTCATGTTTCCGCCCTGGCCATCTACATTCACGCCCATGTTGATGCTTACATTTTCAGGATTGCCTGAACTGGTTGATGTGGTCTGATGTGTAGTGGTGGTCGAAGTTCCGATCGGCGCCAAAGCTGTGTAAGTAATAACAGTCTGGTTTGGTGCAGGAGGAGCCGCTTGTGCAAGGGGAACTTCACTTACATATCTCACAACATATGCGCCCTTGCTGTTTTTCTTGATGGTGTAAGAAACTTCGTTGCCCATCGTTACAAAATTCAGGTTGTAGTCTACATAACCAAGCGTCTTATCACTAAAAATAATCCTTGTTTTATAGCCCGGTGCGTTCAGCCCTGTAAGCTTTACATTGGTTTCCGGTTTTTCATTCTGAAGGATTCCGTTTAATACCAGGTTAAACGATTCACCGTTCTCGGCAAAGAAAATTGCATTAGAAGTTTGTGCTTGTCCTGCCACACAAGCGATCATAATGAAGGCAAGGATAAGTAGGTTGTGTTTCATAAAAGATGGATTTTTGTTTTGGCGCGCGGGTTACCCAACACCGTGCCAAATATAGAAGATTCATCCTTCATGGCTAATCCTGTTCGCTATTTTTTAAGAACAACTTTATCAATTTATCGTCAGCGGGGATTGTCACGTAAGAATATTTTATAGTTTTGGTGGCCTGAAATTCTTTTCGTCAAACCAATATTCACAAAATGAAAAAAATCTTTACTCTACTATTCTTTATCCCCTCATTGCTATTAGCCCAAACGTATTCAAACAGCGTTCCGGTAGCAATTCCTGACAACCAGACGAGCCTCGCAATTCCAATCGTTGTTGCGGGACTTGGACCGGTAATCAATGCCAATTTCGGAATTGTTTCCTGCTGCCTCACTGTAAATCATTCACACGTAGGAGACCTAAAGATTCAGCTTCAATCACCTTCGGGGCAAATCGTTTTACTTGCAGATCAGCGTGGAGGAGGAGGCACAGGATATTTCGGAACCTGCTTTGCTGAAAACGGTTCGGATGGTGAAATCACTGACGGTGTCGCACCATTCGCAGGTTCATACTACCCGCAGGAAACAATCAATGCATTCAATGATGGCAGCGACCCGAACGGAACCTGGAACCTGGTCATTACAGATATGTTTAATTTTTCTGACAGCGGTTTTTTCCAATACGGCAGCATTACATTCGGATTTAACCCACCACCGGATCTTTCATCATTGATCTGTAATACCAACAATGCAAGCGGATGTTTTTGTCCGGACGGATCAACTGACTGCGACCTGTACCCTGATCTTCAGAGCAGTGATGATGGGATGATACCACAGTATTCTGAATATAACGGATTCATGTATGTGTATAATGCCACACCAAATATCGGCTGGGGACCACTGGAAATCAATGGCGTGAACAATTGTTTTTGTGATACTGTTTCAGTTCCCTGTGCAACAGTTGCCTGCCCGAATGGAGATCCTCCTAAGCAACAGCTCGACCAGCGAATCTATCACAAGAATGGAAACAGCATGTCTTATTGGGACAGGCCCGCGGGAACAATGTCTTTTCATCCCAGTCACGGTCACGTCCATGTTGATGATTGGGTGTGGATTGATTTACGAAGAAAGACCGGCGATCCCAATCCTATTAACTGGCCGCAGACAGGTATTGGAAATAAACAAAGCTATTGCCTTGTAAACCTCGGAGACTGCACTTCTTCTTATGGTGTTTGTCATGACGATGATGGCAATTTTATCAGCCAGGCAGATATTCCAAACAGCAATCTTGGATCGGTAACAGGCTGCGGAACAAGCCAGGGAATTTATGTCGGACATTACGATACTTATGGCAGCATTGACATAACGTTGCCGGCAGGAACCTGCAATGGTGAGTACTATGCCTTAAGCATCGTGGATCCTTTGGATCATATGCTTGAACAAAGCGAAACCAATAATTGGATATTGATAAAAGTAAATCTTACCCAGCAGTCAGGCGGTACATTTGAACCTGACGGTTTCATGTTTACCATGCATCTCGACGAGATGAATGCGACGGCAAATGCTACAACAGCAGATTCAATTACCTGGAATTGGGGTGATGGATCACAGACTGACCATTATTATGGAACTCCATTGGCGACCCATGTATTTCCCGGTGTTGGACAATACGTCGTTCAAATGTATGCTTACAACCATTGTGGAGTGACATACACTTGCGACACTGTGCATGTACTTACAGTTGGTTTGAATGAAAATGTTGAATCAGTTGCTTCCTGGAATGTGTTCCCGAATCCGGCGAAAGATAAAATCAATATCGAATACACACTTGTAAATGCAACGGATGTTAAATTGGAAGTTACTGATGCTGTGGGACAGGTGCTCAAGGAAATGACCAACAATAACCAGGATCCGGGCAAATATCATGTTTCCATGGACTTGAACTCTGATGATATTAAATCAGGAATTTACTTTGTTCGTCTAAGCACATTCAACAAATCGCTGAACCACCGCTTTATCGTCTTGAAATAAAAGCCAAACCAGGTAACCTGAACGAAATTTTGGCAATAAAAAACACCCTTTCAGATCAGATGAAAGGGTGTTTTTAATATATCTAAACCGAAGGATTATTTTCCTTTGGCGTGAAGTTCGTCGCTCACAGTCAGACGTTTACGTCCACGTGCCCTGCGTGCAGCTATTACCCTGCGACCGTTTGGTGAGCTCATGCGCTCACGGAATCCATGCTTGTTTTTACGTCTTTTGTTCGAGGGTTGGAAGGTTCTTTTCATCGGTATTTACTGTTTTCAGCTAATTTTTCAAAAACGGTCGGCAAAGGTAACAATGAATTTGAATCTTCAAAATAGTTTAAAGTCTAGAGTTTATAGTTAGACTGACTGATTCAATTGCTATTGGCTTTTAGCTATTGGCCGCTTGGTAGTGCGCGAGTTGCCATACTTCCAGATTTTTATAACTCATGAATATTCAATTTTAAATGCAAATTGAATATCCCACTTTCAGTTAGTCATCCAATAAATCAGTATTTTTTAATATCCAACCAATTGGCAAAAGGCCAATAGCTAAAAGCCAACAGGTTCTTATAAGTTATTTTGGCAGCAGTACCGCAAACGGTACAATCATCTCTTCCAGCGAAATCCCTCCATGCTGAAGGGTATTCCTGTAATAGGTCACATAATAATTGTAGTTGTTTGGATAAGCAAAGAAGTCATTGTTCTTCGCGAAAACAAAAGTCTGGCTGAGGTGCTGCTTTGGAAGCATGGCATCAGCTGGGTTCTTGATTTCAAAAACTTCTTTCTTTTCGTAATTCATATTCCTTCCCTGCTTGTAACGGAGGTTGGTATTCACCGTTTTATCACCCACGAGTTTTACAGGATCCTTTACCCGTATCGTTCCGTGATCAGTGGTAATTATCAACCGCCCTTTTTTCTCTGCAATTGTTTTGATTGCTTCAAACAATGGAGAATGTTCAAACCAAGAATGTGTAAGTGAACGGTATGCAGCTTCATCATCTGCCAGTTCGCGGATCATTTCCATTTCAGTACGCGCATGAGAAAGCATATCCACGAAGTTGTAAACAATCACGTTCAACTTGCTATCCATCATTGAGTGTATGTCGTCCACCATCTTTTTGCCATCGGCATTGTTGGTGATCTTAACATATGTATGCTTGTATTCCTTGCGGAAACGCTTCAGGCAGTCGGTAAGGAATTCAGCTTCATGCATGTTTTTTCCGCCTTCTTCTTCGTCGTTTAGCCAGAGGTTTGGAAAGCGTTGTTCGATTTCAGAAGGCATGAGCCCGGCGAAAATTGCATTCCGTGCATATTGTGTTGCCGTCGGTAAAATTCCCAGGTAAAGGTCATCTTCCTGCAGACGGAAATATTCAAGGATCATCGGCTGGATAATGCGCCACTGGTCATATCGGAGGTTGTCGATCAGGATCATGAACAATGGTTCCGGCGCTGCATCCACAACAGGAAGAATTTTTTTCTTCATCAGCTGGTGACTCATTACCGGAACGGTATCATCCTGCGCTTTCAACATCTTCACATAATTCGTTTCGATGAACTTGGAGAATAAAATGTTGGCTTCACTTTTCTGGGAAGTCAGAATTTCATACATGCTTGCATCGGCACTTTTTTCCAATTCAAGCTCCCAGTAAACAAGTTTCCTGTAAACATCTTTCCATTCTTTCCAGCTCAGCCGGTCGCTCAGGTTCATGCTGATATTCCTGAATTCCTGCTGGTAAACGGTGGCCGTCTTTTCGCTGATGAGTCTTTTGTTCTCCAGGTTTTTCTTGATGGAAAGCAAAATCTGGTTGGGGTTCACCGGCTTGATCAGGTAATCTGAAATTTTACTTCCGATGGCTTCTTCCATGATCTCTTCCGCTTCACTCTTTGTGATCATGATGATGGGAACTTCCGCATTGATATTTTTCATCCGGGATAAAGTTTCAATGCCCGAAAGTCCCGGCATGTTTTCGTCGAGGAAAATAATATCGAACGGACCGGAAGAAAATTTATCAATGGCGTCTTTGCCGTTTGTTACGGTGGTCACATCGTAACCTTTTTCCTGGAGAAACAGAACGTGCGGTTTCAGCAGGTCCATTTCATCGTCAGCCCAAAGTATATTCACTTTATCCATAGTTAAGGTGTCAGGGAAATTTTTTTGCTGACGGTCAAAATTAGCAAAGATGTTTCGATTCATTGTCTTTTTTGAATTTAGATATTATATAAGGAAACGTTTGACGAACGGAAAGATTTATCATTAACGAATAATTAACCTGATTGATCAATTGACCACTAACACCTAGTTACTTAGTCACTTAGTCACTTAGTCACTTCTTATTACATTTGTCCCATGTCCTCACAACGTATTCTCAACGATCCGATCTACGGCATCATCACCATGCCGAACGACAAAGTAATGGAGCTCATCCAGCATCCATACTTCCAGCGATTGCGGAGGATCAGGCAGTTGGGCATGACGCACCTTGTATATCCCGGCGCCAATCACACGCGTTTTCACCATGCATTGGGAGCCATGCACCTGATGCGGCTTGCAATGGAAGTATTGAAATCAAAAGGACATGAAATCAGTGCAGATGAAGAAGAAGCTGCCATCATCGCCATCCTGCTGCATGACATTGGCCATGGTCCGTTTTCACATGCGCTTGAGGATAGCATTGCAAATGGCATCAGGCATGAAGAACTTTCTCTCCTGATGATGGACAAGCTGAACAGGGACTTCAATGGTATGCTCACGCTTGCGATCAAAATTTTCAAAGATGAGTACCCGAAAAAATTTCTTCACCAGCTGGTGAGTTCACAGCTTGACATGGACCGCCTGGATTATCTGAGCCGGGATAGTTTTTTTACCGGAGTTTCTGAAGGTGTGATTTCGCAGGATAGAATCATTAAAATGCTGGAAGTGCACAATGACCAGCTTGCCATTGAAGCAAAGGGAATTTATTCCATCGAAAAATTCCTCGTGGCGAGAAGACTCATGTACTGGCAGGTGTATTTGCATAAAACTGTAGTGAGTGCTGAATGTCTGCTCATCAATATTCTCAAGCGGGCACGAAAACTTGCCATGGAAGGGAAGGATCTTTTCAGCACGCCGGCATTTAAAATATTTCTTACAAATAATTTTTCGAAAAAAGATTTTCTTGCCGACGAATCGCTCCTCGATACGTTTGCATTCCTTGACGACAGCGACATCACTGCCTCAATAAAAGTATGGTGCTCGCATCCCGATAAAGTACTCAGTGAATTGTGCAAACTTCTCGTGAACAGGAATCTTTTCAAAATCATCATCCAGGAAAATCCATTTACTGACCAGGAAGTAAATGACAAAAGGGAAGAGGTGAAACGTAAAAAAAATATCGGTGATGAAGCCTGCGATTATTTTGTGATTCGCGACAGGCTGGTGAACAATGCATACAATGCAAAAAGCGACAAGATCAACATCCTTTACAAAGATGGAACGGTGAAGGACATTGCAGAAGCAGCCGATACACTTAACATCAGGGAAATGAGTGCGCCCGTGGAGAAGTATTTTCTTTGCTTTCCGAAGTACTAAATTCGAATTGATACGAATTTACAAATGTTCGTATCCTCATTTTTACCTGGGGAATTCTGGATTTTTGTTTGAGTATTTTTTTCTAGAAAATATTTTTTGGAAAAAGCCGTTTACGCTTTTAACCAACACAGCAACAATGAAAATTTTCCTTGTCCTGCCTTTACTATATTTAGGTCAGACTACCAGTGCTGATCAATGGATTCAAAAAGCCAACTTCGTTAATAACAGAAGCGGAGGTGTTTCTTTTGCAATTGGTTCCAAAGGCTATGTAGGAACAGGATATAATGAACCTTTAGGGTTCTGCAAAGATTTCTGGTGTTATGATATAATGAACAATGCCTGGACACAGCTTGCTGATGTTCCGGGACCAGAGAGGTGGCAGGCATTCGGATTTGCGATTGACAGTTTTGGTTATGTGGGCGGAGGTATTGTAAATGGAGAAGATTTTTATTCCTACAATCCATCAACAAATAGCTGGACACAAAAGGCAGATTTACCCACAGTTCGATATGGAGCAGTATCATTTAACATTGGCCGGAAGGGTTATGTGGGTACAGGATGTACAACATCTTCTGCGGTGAATGATTTTTGGTCATATGATCCTGACATCAATTCATGGATACAAAAACCTGATTTTCCCGGGCCGGTGCGATGGCATGCGGCGGGATTTAGTATTGGCGGAAAAGGATATTTAGGTACGGGGATAGATGGCTCTACTTTATTTGATGATTTTTTTGAATTTGATACACTGACAAATGCATGGAACCAATTGGCTGACTTCGGTGGAGGTCTTCGTCACAATGGTAACGGGTTTAGTATTGGAAGCTTGGGATATATTATGTTAGGTGCATCTGATACAGCTTTTATGAATCAACTGTGGCAGTTTAATCCGGGAAATAATTCCTGGATTCAGAAATCAAACT
>Ga0190274_10000937_pt1 | contig 16927 bp, 16 predicted proteins | sample Popmic531T_FD_133002 | JGI IMG/M metagenome (GOLD analysis project Ga0190274, IMG submission 133002) | Populus adjacent soil microbial communities from riparian zone of Yellowstone River, Montana, USA - 531 T | ecosystem: Environmental > Terrestrial > Soil > Riparian zone | place: USA: Montana... | reverse complement strand
GACGAGACGACCAGCTTCGGCGATCTGAAGGGCGTGCTGCACGCCTTCGCGCGGCACCTGTTCGGGCCGGACACGAAGCTGCGTTTCCGCGCGCACTTCTTCCCGTTCACCGAGCCGTCGGCCGAGATGGACTTCTGGTGGCGGGATCGCTGGCTCGAGTGGGGTGGTTGCGGGATGATCCATCCGCGCGTGCTGCACAACTGCGGCATCGACCCGCAGCGCTACCAGGGCTTCGCCTTCGGCATGGGCATCGACCGCACGGCCATGCAGCGCTACGGCATCCCGAACATCTACCTGATGTTCGAGGGCGACCAGCGCGTGCTGGAGCAGATCTGATGCGCATCCCGCTCGACTGGCTGGGCGAGTGGATCGAGCTGCCCGCCTCCGAGGAGGAGCTCGTCGAGCGGCTGACCGTCGGCGGTCTCGAGATCGAGGGCGTCGAGCGCAGCGGCCCCGACCTGTCGCAGATCGTCGTGGGGTACGTGATCGAGCGCCGGCAGCACCCGGACGCCGACCGGCTGTCCCACTGCACGGTCGACGTCGGCTCGGGCACGCCGCTCTCGATCGTGTGCGGTGCGCCGAACGTCGCAACCGGCCAGAAGGTGGCGGTCGTGCAGGCCGGCATCAGCCTGCCCGACGGCACGCGCATCAAGCGCTCGAAGATCCGCGGCGTCGAGTCGCAGGGCATGATCTGCTCCACGCGCGAGCTCGGGCTCGGCGAGGAGCACGACGGCATCCTGGTGCTCGATGCATCGGCCCCGGTCGGCGTGCCGCTGCCCGCGGTGCTGCGCGCGGGCTCCACCACGCTCGACGTGAAGATCACGCCCAACCGCGGCGACTGGGCATCGCTGCTCGGCATGGCGCGCGAGGTGCGCGCGCACTTCGGCGGTCGCGTGAACGTGCCGCCGTGCGAGCCGCCCGAGTCCGCGGCCCCCGTGCAGCAGGACGTCGACATCCGGATCGAGGATACGGGCGGCTGCTACACGTACGTGGCGCGCGTCGTGCGCGGGCTGCAGGTCGGTCCGTCGCCCGAGTGGCTGGTGCGCAAGCTCGAGGCCGCCGGCCTGCGCGCGATCAACGTGGTCGTCGACGTCACGAATCTGGTGCTGCTCGAGCTCGGGCAGCCGCTGCACGCCTTCGACCTGGCCACGCTGCAGGGCGCGCAGATCCGCGTGCGCCGCGCGCGCGCGGGTGAGAAGCTCGCCACGCTCGACGGCCAGACGCGCGAGCTCGTGCCTGCGGACCTGGTGATCGCGGACGCCGAGCGCGCCGTGGCGCTGGCGGGCGTGATGGGCGGCGCCGAGACCGAGGTGCGTGCGACCACGCGCGACGTGCTGATCGAGAGCGCGAACTTCGACCCGGGGCGGGTGCGCGCGACGGCGCGGCGCGCCGGGCTGCACACCGAGGCCTCGTACCGCTTCGAGCGCGGCGTCGACCGCGATGGTCTGGCGCGCGCGGCCGACCGCGCTGCGCGTCTCTTGGCCGAGCTCGCGGGCGGCAAGGTCTCGGCGGGGCGCATCGAGGTGCGGGGCGATGCGGCGCCGCGCCAGGACGACGTCGAGCTCGATCCGGCGCGCCCGGGCCGGCTGCTCGGGACGCCGCTCTCGACCGAGGAGATCGTGGCGCTGCTGGCCCGCGTCGACATCCGGGCCGAGCTCGGCAGCGCGGGTCGGCTGCGCTGTCGCGTGCCGAGCTACCGCAACGACGTGCACATCGAAGAGGACCTGGTCGAAGAGGTCGCGCGCATCTACGGCTACGACCGCATTCCCGCCACGCTCCCGACCGTGAAGCTGGCGCCGGTCCAGCTGCCCGCGCACTACGCGCTGCAGGAATCGGCGCGCGATGCGCTGTGCGCCGCGGGGCTGATCGAGACCTACAGCTACCCGGTGCTGCCTGCGGTCGAGCTCGAGCGCCTGCGCCTGCCCGCGGACGATCCGCGCCGGCGCGTGATCCGGCAGCTGAACCCGGTGACCGAGGGTGAGGCCGATCTGCGCACGAGCCTGCTGCCGAGCCTGCTGCACGCCGCGCGGCGCAACCTGGATCGCCAGGTCGAGCGCGTGCGCCTGTTCGAGGTGGGGCCGGTGTTCCTGGCGCGCAAGCCGGGCGACCTGCCCGACGAGCCGCTGTCCGCGGCCGCCGTGCTCACGCGCGGGCAGGCTGCGGAGCTCTGGTCGCCGGCCGCGCGCCCCGCCATCTTCTTCGAGGCGAAGGGCGTTGCGGAGCGCGTGTTCGAGGCGCTCGGCCGGAAGGTGCGCTTCCGAGCCGGCTCCGAGGCGAGCTGGCTGCACCCGGGCGCGTGCGTCGACATCACGCTCGGCAAGGCCTTCCTCGGCAGCGTGGGCGAGCTGCACCCCGAGGTGGCCGCCAGCTACGGGATCGCCGGGCCGTGTGCCGTGATCACGCTCGAGCTCGCCCCCCTGCTCGCCGAGACGCCGCGCGAGCCCGTGTTCCGTGAGGTCTCCCGCTATCCCGCGGTGCGCCGGGATGTCGCGGTCCTGCTGCGGCGCGACCAGGCCGCAGGCGAGGTGCGCGACGCGATCCAGCAGTCGGGAGGCGACCTGTTCGTGTCCGTGGACCTGTTCGATCGCTTCGAGGGGCCCGGGATCCCGGACGGCCACGTGAGCCTGGCGTTCCGGATCGTGTTGCAGCGCCCCGACCGCACGCTCGAGGAGGCCGAGATCAACAAGGCCACCGAGCGCGTGCGGCGCATGCTGGAACAGCGCTTTCAAGGCGAGCTCCGCTAGCGGGGCTCGGGGGGGAGGAAAGCAGGATGACCAAGGCCGACCTCGTCGAGACCATCTACGAGCGAGTGGGCTTTTCGAAGAAGGAGTCCGCCGAGCTGGTCGAGACGATCTTCGAGGTGATCAAGGATGCCCTCGTGCGCGGCGAGAAGGTGAAGTTCTCCGGGTTCGGCAACTTCATCGTGCGCGAGAAGAACGCACGCAAGGGTCGCAATCCGCAGACGGGCGCGGAGATCCAGCTCGCTGCACGCCGTGTGCTCACGTTCAAGCCGAGCCTCGTGCTCAAGAACACGCTGAACGAGGAGCCCGTCGGCAACGAGGAGCGCAGCGAGTAGCCCGGGAGTAGACTGCGGTCGCCCAAGGGCTCGCGCATCGGCCAGGAGTCGCTCACAGGGGGGAGCAGCGGCAGCATGTCCGACATCCAGCACACGCTCGAGAGCCTGTCCGAGAAGACGTACTACCGGATCGGCGAAGTGGCGAAGATCACGCGGGTCAAGCCCTACGTGCTCCGCTTTTGGGAGAGCGAGTTCAACGTCATCTCGCCGCCCAAGTCGCGCTCCAAGCAGCGCATGTACCGCAAGAAGGACATCGAGACGATCCTGAACATCAAGGATCTGCTCTACCGCCAGGGCTTCACGATCAAGGGTGCCCGCGCGCGTCTCTCCGACATCGCGCGCGAGGAGCGCCGCGGTGAGGCGCAGCAGGTGCAGCCCGCGCAGCCGACCCAGGCACAGATACTGGTCGAGATTCGCGCGGAGCTCGAGGAGCTCCGCGCGCTCCTCGATCGTTGATCGGCTAGCTCAGCAGAGTCTGGCGTCGCCGTGCGAGCGCGCTGCGGATCGGATCCGCGGGCGCCTCACTGCCTGGCATCACCGGCAAGAGCGCCGAAGTCACGGCCTCGGTCGGCGCCGGAGCGCTCGGCGTGCTGGGCTTGCGGGGTGCGCGCTTGGCGCCGCCACCACCACCACCGCCTCCGCCCTTGCGGCTGGTCGTCTTCTTGCGGCTGGTCGACTTCTTGCGAGTGCCGGCCTTCCGCTGGGTGGTCTTCTTGCGCGTGGCCTTGCGACCCGCCTTCTTGCGCGTGGTCTTCTTGCGGGCGGCCTTCTTGGTGGTCGTCTTCTTGCGACCGGCCTTCTTGCGCGTCGTGCGCTTCGCGCCGCTGCGCGTGGCCTTCTTCCGACCACCCTTCTTCTTCGTCGTCTTCTTACGTGCTGCCATCACTCCCCCACGTGAATGCACCCGGATTTGGTGCGATTGTCCGCGATTGTAGCAGGAGAGCCGCCGCGTGCCCGCGGCGGAATGCGTTCGCGCAGCGCGAAAAACACACGTGCTGCGAGCAGACCCGCCAGCACTGCCGCGTAGAGCAGCGGCTCGCTGAGGTCCGACTTCACGAGCCACAGGAAGTGGATGACTGCCGCGAGCGCTGCCACATAGACGAGTCGGTGGAGCTGCAGCCAGCGCCGGCCGAGCCGCCGGATCCAGCCGCGGGTCGACGTCAGCGCCAGCGGAGTCAGACATGCCAGCGCAGCGAACCCCGCCGTGACCCAGAGGTGCTCCGCCACGTCGTCGAGGATCGCGACCGGATCGAGCGACTGGTCGAACACCACGTACGCCAGCGCGTGGAACAGCGCATAGCCGAACGCGGCGAGGCCGAGCGTGCGGCGGTGCGGTGCGAGCGCGCTCCAGCCGAGCAGCCGCCGCGCCGGGGTCACGGCCAGGCACAGCAGCAGGAAGCGCAGCGCCCAGTCGCCCGAGGTGTGGAGCAGCGTCTCGACCGGATCCACACCGAGCCGGTCGCCCAGCGCGCGCGCGGCGAGGCCGGCCGCCGGCGCGAGGCAGGCGAGGGGCACGCCTGCGCGGAGCAGGACGGCCGCCGTGCGCGAGCGCCGAGCGGTCAGAAGTTCTTCCGGAGGTCCATCCCGGCGTAGAGCGCTGCGACCTCTTCGGCGTAGCCGTTGAACGGCAGGGTCGTGCGCCGGAAGTACTCGCCGATGCGCCGCTCGCGGGCCTGGCTCCAGCGCGGATGCGAGACCTCGGGATTCACGTTCGAGTAGAAGCCGTACTCGGCCGGCTGCGACATGTTCCAGCTCGTGGCGGGCTGCGTGCGCACGAGCTTGATCTTGACGATCGACTTGATGCTCTTGAAGCCGTACTTCCAGGGAACCACCAGCCGCAGTGGTGCTCCGTTCTGGCCAGGCAGCTCGCGCCCGTACATGCCGACGGCCAGCAGCGTGAGCGGGTGCATGGCCTCGTCCATGCGCAGCCCCTCGCGGTAGGGCCACTCGAGCGCCTTGATGTGCTGCCCGGGCAGCTGCTTCGGATCGACCAGCGTCTCGAACGCGACGTACTTCGCGTCGCCTGTCGGCTCGAAGCGCGCGAGCAGGTCGCGCAGCGGGAAGCCCACCCAGGGAATGACCATGGACCACGCCTCGACGCAGCGCAGCCGGTAGACGCGCTCCTCGAGCGGGTGCGCTGCGAGCAGCGTCTCGAGCGGCACCGAGCCGGGCTTCGCGACCTCGCCCTCGATCGCCACGGACCAGGGGCGCGGTCGCAGCGTGGCCGCGTTGCGCTTCGGGTCCTCCTTGCCCGTGCCGAGCTCGTAGAAGTTGTTGTAGGACGACGCCGACTCGAAGGGCGTCGGGTCCTCGTCGGTGCTGGGGCTTCCCCGCCGCAGCTCGTCGAAGCGAGCGAGCGCGGGCTCGCTCGCGGCGTCTGCGCGCCCCGCGAGCAAGCCGGCCGCGAGCGCGGCCGCGAGCAGCTCGCGCCGCCGCAGGTAGATGCCTTCCGGCGTGATCTCGCTGCTGCGAATTGCCATCAGTTCGCTCCCCGGCTGCAACGCCGGGGCAGCATACCATGCAGTCTCGGTGACGCCGGACACACACAGGTGTCGGAACGGCTTGAAGCACGGGCAGCGCCAGCAGTATGTTGAGGCAGCGGGGGGTGAGCGATGCTGCATTCCGTTACGCATTCCGTTGCGCGTACGGCGGCCTGCGCGCTGCTCCTGATCGCTGCCTGCGGTCTCGGCGCCGGCTGTGGCGACTCCCTCCCCCCGGGCGTCGCCAGCCAGGGCCCGATCGACTGCCCGCCGGGTGCGCAGCTCAAGCAGAGCGAGATCCCGATCTCGCGTGGCGGCGGTCGCCAGGAGCGCTGCATGAATTCCGCCGGCCAGCGCCACGGACCGTCGCGCGGCTACTTTCCCGACGGCCAGATCCGTTACTACACCGAGTGGTGGGAGGGCCGGAAGCACGGCCGGTTCGCGCTCTGGTGGCCCAACGGCCAGCAGAAGGCCGAGGGTGCGGAGCGCGACCTGCAGCCCGAGGGACTCTGGACCAACTGGGACGAGAACGGCGAGATCACGAGCCAGCACGACTACGCGACCGGACCGTACCCGTATCCTCTGGCGATCGAGCAACCCGGCGCTGAGCCCGCTCCTTAGCGGGGCTTGCGGTCGCCCGACTCCGCCTCGCTGCGCTTGCGATGCCCCACGCGGGTTTTGATGTGCTCTAGCGGAACTGCTTGCTGAGCACGTCGATGCGCTCTGCGTCGGCTGCCGACAGCGCGAACTGCACCGACTCCATGTTCTCGCGCGCCTGCTGCTCGGTCTTGGCGCCCGGGATCGGGAGCACGCGCGGGTCGCGCGCCAGCCAGTTGAGCGCGACCTGGGACGGCGTGCGCTCGCCGTGCTTCGCGCCGATCTCGCGCAGCGCGGCGACGAGCGGTGCGATGCGCTCGAGCCGCGAGGGCTGGAACACCGGCATGCGCTTGCGCATGTCCGCGGGACGCGTGCCCGCGCCGTACTTGCCGGAGAGCACGCCGCGTCCGAGCGGGCTGTAGGCCACCAGCACGACGCCGAGCTCGCGGCAGGCCTCGAGCACGCCGTTCGTCTCCGGCCGCCGCTGCACGAGGCTGTACTCGACCTGGTTGGAGGCGAGCGGCACGCCGCGCCGTGCCAGCAGGGCGTGCGCCTGGCGCATCTGCGCGGCGGAGAAGTTGCTCACGCCGACACAGCGCGCGAGCCCGGCCTCGACGGCGTCGCCGAGTCCCTCGACGATGCGCGGGACCGGCGCGAGCAGCGGCGGGAAGTGGATCTGGTACAGGTCGACGCTCGGCAGGCCGAGGCGCGCGAGCGAGCGGCGCAGCGCCGCGACGACGCCCCGGCGTGTCATGCGCCAGGGCCACGGTGCGTACTTCGTGGCGACGCACGTGGGTCGGGCTGCGCCGTGCACGAGCGCGCCGAGGATGCGCTCCGACTTGCCGAAGCCGTACATCTCGGCGGTGTCGAAGAGCGTCGGTACGGCGCCGTCGCCGAGGCACGCCTGGAAGGCCTGGCGCGCCTGCTCGAGGCCCAGCCGGCTGCCGTAGCCGAAGCCGCGACTGTCGCTCCAGGGCATCGCTCCGATTCCCATGCTGCCGACGCGCAGCCTGCCCGCCAGCTCGATCGTGTGCGCCATCCTCGCGTCTCCTCCGGCGCCTAGCGTACACCCCTGCGGGCCCGGGCAGCGCGCGCGCGGACGCGCAAGCGAAGCGCGCAGCGAGCCGCAGGCGAGCGAAGGCGGGTGGCGCGGGCCGTCCCGCGCCGGGCCCCGCAGACGTGGTAGCGCGGCTTCGCCGCGCCGGGCCCCGCAGTATCCTCGCCGGATGCGTCGTCTGGTGAAGGGTCTGATCGGGGTCGTGGGGGTGGGCGTCCTGCTGGGCGCCGCGGTCTGGCTGAGCTTCGACCACCTGTTCCGCTGGCGCGAGGGGCTGCCCGCCTTCAGCCACGGCCTCGGTGCCGAGCTCCACGAGCGCGTCGCCATGCGCGACGGCGTGCGGCTCGCGACCGCGATCCAGCTGCCGCGCGGCGACGGGCCGTGGCCCGTCGTGCTGATCCGCAACCCTTACGACGCGATGACGCGCATCGCGGGCTTCTGGTGCCGGATTTTCGCGCGCTACGGCTACGCCTGCGTGCTCCAGGACGTGCGCGGACAGATCGCCAGCGAGGGCGAATGGCTGCCGCTCTTCAACGAGCGCGCCGACGGCCTCGACACGCTCGCCTGGATCGACGGCCAGCGCTGGCAGAACCGGCGTGTGGCGCTGTTCGGGCCCTCGTATCTCGCCGCCGCGCAGTGGGCGGTCGCTGGCGAGCTGCCGCCTCAGGTGAAGACGTTCGTGCCGACGGCCTTCGCCGCGGACCTGCGCCACGTGCTCTACCAGGACGGCATGTTCCGCCACGAGACACTGACCGCGTGGGCTGCGCTGATGCCGGGCCGCGGCATGCGCATGGGCGCCGGGCCGAGCTATCAGGCGGCGTTGCGACACCGCCCGCACCTCGACGTCGACACGCTCCACTTCGGTGCTCGCGTGGACTGGTACCGCGACTGGGTGCGCAGCCCGGCGCCGAGCTCGGAGCTCTGGCAGCGGCCCGAGTACCGGTCCCTCGCCTCGGCGCCCGAGCGCGTCCAGGTGCCCGTGCTCATGATCGCGGGCTGGTACGACGCATTCGCGGGTCCGCAGCTGCGTGACTTCGAGCGCCTGGCGAGCCGGCGCATGAGCAAGCTCGTCGTCGGTCCCTGGACGCACATCGCGAGCCCGGCGGGCGACGTCGAGAGCCCCGACGCGCGCTCGGGTCTCGCGCAGTGGCCGCTGGTGCTCGACTGGCTCGGACACCACCTGCGTGGCGAGCCGCTGGCGCAGCGTCCGAGCGGCGCCGAGACCTACCTGATGCACGCGGGCCGCTGGCAGTGGCACGCCGAGTGGCCACCGCCGACGCGCTCGCTCGCGCTGTGGCTGGATCGCGCGGATGCCGCGCGCGCTTGTCGTGGCGGTCTTCTCGCGCCGCGTCCGCCGAGCACGCCGTCGAGCGGTCGCTACCGCTACGATCCGCTCGATCCGCTGCCCACGCGCGGCGGAGCGGGCATGCTGGCGTTCGCGCTGCCCGGCTTCGCCGGAGCACCGCCCTCGAGCGTGCTCCAGGACGTCGACGGGCGCTGCGCGCGCGGCGATCTGCTGAGCTTCGAGAGCGCTGCCTTCCCGGACGGTCTCGAGCTCGCCGGGCGCATCGCGGCGGAGCTGCACGTGGCGAGCAGCGCCGCCGACACGGCGTTCGCGTTCAAGCTCTGCGAGGTGCTGGCGGACGGCAGCGTGCTCAACATCGCCGATGGCATCAGCTCGCTCGCCTATCGCGCCGACGCCGACGCCGCGCAGGCGTACACGCCGGGCGACGTCGTGTCTCTGCGCATCGAGACGTGGCCGATCGCCTGGCAGGTGCGAGCCGGCTCGCACCTGCGCGTGGACATCTCGTCCGCGAACTTCCCCGCCTATCACGCCCACCCGAACCGGGCGGGTCCGTGGTCGGAGATCGTCGACCCCGTCGTGGCCGACCAAGAGGTTCTGGCCGGCGGCGACCGTCTGTCCCGCGTCGAAGTTCCGGTCGTCGAGCAGACCGACCGGAAGCCGCAGGGAGACGGCACGGATCTCGCAAATTTTTTGGTCGGGGCGCCGGGATTTGAACCCGGGACCTTCTGAACCCCATTCAGACGCGCTACCAGGCTGCGCTACGCCCCGACGGGCGCGCAGTATAGCGCAGTGGTGAGCAAGCATGACGCAGGTGGCTCGACGCGGAGGGCGGAGCCCGGGATTGAGCTGGCGTTCGCCTGTCCCAACGGTCAGGCTATGGGTCGTGGGCGCCATCGGGAGCAGCACAGACCGAGCACCCAGGACCCGGGATCCCGTCCGACCCGTCCAACGGCTGGCTCTTTTCTGCCTGGCCGCGCTCTGCCTGGTGGCGGCCGCCTGCGCGACGCCCGGAGCGGACCGCCGCTCGCAGGTCCACGTGGTGCGCAGCGGCGAGACGCTCTGGGCGATCTCGCGCCGCTACGACACGACGGTCGACTCGATCGCGCGGGCGAACAGCCTGCGGGATCCGCGCGCGCTGCGCGTCGGCCAGCGCCTGCTGGTGCCGGGTCGAGGCCTGCGGACCCCCTCCAGGCCGAGCCGCGCGCAGCGCGCGGAGCGCGACGCGCCCCGTCTGACGTGGCCGATCACCGGGAAGCTGTCCAGCCCCTTCGGGCTGCGGCGCGACACGCATCACGACGGCATCGACATCGCCGCGAGCGAGGGCACGAAGATCCGCGCCGCTGCGCCCGGCCGCGTCGTGTACAGCTCCTCGCGCGTCTCGGGCTACGGCAATCTGATCATCGTCCGGCACGAGGGCATGTACTCGACGGTCTACGCGCACAACCGGCGAAATCTCGTGAAGAGCGGGCAGAACGTGACTCTGGGGCAGGTGATCGGCGAGGTCGGGCACACCGGGCGAGCCTCGGGCTCGCATCTCCACTTCGAGGTTCGACGCGACGGAAGCCCACGGAATCCACTAGACTTCCTCCCGTGAGCTCACCTGATCTGCTGCGCAAGCGCATCCGCGACGTCGTCGACTTCCCCAAACCCGGCATCGTCTTCAAGGACATCACGCCGCTGCTCCAGGACCCCGAGGCCCTGCGCGAGGCGTGTCGTCTGCTGGCCGAGCCCTACCGCGACGCCCGCATCGACGTCGTCGCGGGCATCGAGTCCCGGGGCTTCATCTTCGGGCCGCCGGTCGCGTTGGCGCTCGGCGCGGGCTTCGCGATCGCGCGCAAGCTCGGCAAGCTGCCCTGGCAGACGATGCGCGAGCACTACGATCTCGAGTACGGCCAGGAGACGATCGAGATGCACCGCGACGCGGTTCGCAGCGGGCAGCGCGTGCTGCTGATCGACGACGTGATCGCGACGGGCGGGACGGCCGCAGCCACGGCGCGACTCGTGCGCGCCATGGGTGGCACGGTCGTCGGCGCGTGCTTCCTGATCGAGCTCGAGTTCCTCTCGGGTCGCCTGAAGCTCGAGGCGGCCGGGATCGAGGTCCGAGCGGTCCTCGGCTTCTAGCGCGCGCGCCGCAGCGCGAGCGCGAGCGCGGCCAGCCCGGCGGCGAAGAGCAGGATCGAGGTCGGCTCCGGCACGGGGGCGGCTCCATTGGAGCTGCCGGCGTCCGCGACCGTTTCGCCGCGCAGGTCCGCGGCATCGCCCGCATCGCCGGGAGCGCCGAAGTCGGCAAAGCTCGCGGCCGGGGCGTCGACGTCGGGCAGCGTGAGCCCGTCGGACCCGCCGGCGCTGGCGCCCCCGGGGGTTGGCGTCGAGCCGTCCGTGGACGTCGGGGCGGGCAGCCCGGGCGCGGCGCCGGGCGGCACGCCTGGTGTTCCCTCGCCGCTGCTCTGGCCCGAGCCGGCTCCCACGCCCGCGCTGTGGTGCGAGGAGCCGCCGGACTCGTGGGTCAGCAGGAAGGGCATGGCGACCAGCGTCGGAACCCAGACCCAGGGCCAGATGTCGCGGCCGGGTCGACCCGCGCGGGCCACCGCGCCCACGGGGGCCCAGATCTGATCGCCCGCCATCCCGAGGTCGAGCGCCGTGGCCGCGGCCTCGGCGAAGGCCGGCAGACCGAGCCACATCTGCGACGTGTCCTGACCCTCGGGGACGATCTCGCCAGCCTCATCGCTCGGCGGCGGCTCCGTGGGCTCGAGCGGCAGGCCGAGCACCGCGCCCTCGCGCGGCAGGTAGACGGCCACTGACTCGTCGAGCTCGGGCACTGAGCCGGCGCGCGCCTCGATCGCCTCGACGTGCGTTGGGCCGGCAAGCGTCGCCTGCGGCTCCTGCGGGGCAGGGGAGGTCCAGAGCAGGCTCCAGCTCGTGGCCAGGGCCGCGCCGGCGACCAGTGCGAAGCCGACGGCAAACGACACGTGTTCGTGTCGCCGAGAGCTGCGCAGCGGCTGGCCGACGATGTTGCGCTTGAAATTCATAGGAGCTCCGCTGCTCCTTATACCATGCAGGTTGTTGATTCCGTTGGCACTTTTCCGGAATGAGCAATTGTAACGCTGAATCCGTGTCTTTGCGCTCGAACTGCACATAGAAAAGCGTAGCTGCGCAGAATTGGGCCGTGGACGGCGTCTCAAGCCGGACGCGTGCTTCGGCGTTCCAGATGGACGTGGCTCCTCCCTCCGACCGTGTGCACGCATCCGACAGCAGCGCCAACGCGGCATCGGTGCTGGCGAGCCTGTCGCGCATTCGCACCGAGCGGGCCGGTGAGTCCGTTGCACAGCTCGCGGAGCGCGTCGCGCACGCCGTGGAGCGTCGTGCACTGCGCCTGCCTGTCATGCCCGAGCGCGTGCGCCGGCTGCGCGAGCTGCCGGCGGCAGCGGACGCGGGCGTGCTCGCGTTGGCCGAGCTGGCGGGCGGCGATCCGCTGCTCACCGCCAGCGTGACGAACATCGCCAACTCGTCGTTCTTCGCGGGGCTCGAGCCCGTGCACTCGCTGCGTGACGCGATCGTGCGTATGGGCGTGCACGAGACCCGCAACATCCTGATCGGCATCGCCCTGCGCTCGAGCGTGTTCCGCGTCGACGCGTTCGGACGCGCCGTGGCCGGCATCTGGCTGCACTCGCTCGCGACCGCGGTCTCGTGCGAGTCGATCCTGTGCGAGATCTCGATCGAGAGCGAGGCCGGATTCATGACCGGGCTGCTGCACGACATCGGCAGGGTCGCGCTGCTCGCCGAGCTGGCCGAGCTGCCTGCGGGCGAGCGCCCGGACGATCAGATCGGGATGCTGTCGGACAGCGTGCACGCTGCGCTCGGTGCACTGGTGGTCGAGACCTGGCGGCTGCCGCGCGAGCTCGGGGAGGCGATCCGCGACCACCATGCGGCGCGGCCGAGCGCGCACGGCATGACCGCCGTGCTGCGCGCCGCGGACCAGATGGCGCACTGCTTCGGCGACACGAGCGAGGCGCTGGCGTTCGGCGCGGGCGATCTCGAGCACCAGCTGGTCGAGCTCGGCGTCGCGCCGGGGCGCATGGCCCTGCTGCTCGCCGACGCGCGCGCGCACTTCGACGATCTGGCCAAGGTGCTCTAGCGCCGGCCTTTGCCGGGGCGAGCGCTCAGTGCGAGCGGGTCTCGCCCGGCGCCGCCGGCTGTGCGCTCGGGGCGGGTGCGGGCGCAGGGACCGGCGCGGGCGGCTCCGCCGGCGCCACGCCCGGCTGCGGCGCGACGACCGGCGCTGCCGCAGGGCTCGGCTGCGCAGTCGGTGCCACGCTCTCGGCCGGCAGCAGGGAGTCGGCTGCCGGAATCACGGGCGGCTCGCTGGCCTGCTCGGCCAGCTCGGCGCGCTGCGCGTCCTCGGCCGAGCGCAGGTTGCGGATGATCGTCAGCCGGTCTTCCGGGTGCAGCGCGAGCGCGGCCTCGTAGCGCGCGATCGCCTCGGCGTAGTTGCCGTTCAGGTAGTACGCGTAGCCCAGGTTGTTCTGCGCGGACGCCTCGTCGCCGTTGCGCCGGAAGGCTGCGAGCGACTGGTCGTACTGGCCCATGCGGCCGAGCGCGAGCCCCAGGTTGTTGTAGGCGGCGGGATCCGTCTGGTCTATGGCGATCGAGCGCTGGAACGCGAGCGCGGCGGCCTGGAACTCCATCGTGAACATGTAGGAGATGCCGATGTTGATGTAGGTCTCGGAGCGCTGCGGATTGATCGCCATGGCGCGGCCGTAGAACGTGCGCGCCGTGCTGTGGTCCTTCTTCCAGTCGTTCAGGACACCGAGCGAGAGGGCCGCGATCTCGTTGTCGGGGTCGATCTCGAAGGCGCGCGTGAACGACGCCTCGGCTGCCGCCAGCTTGCGCTGCGACAGCTCGGCCAGCCCGCGGCCGACCCAGGCCGGTGCGGAGTCGGGCGAGTCGGCGATGATGCGGTCGAAGATCGCGCGCGCCTGCTCGACGTCGCTCGACAGGTGCAGGTAGCCGATCCGCTCGCGTGCCACCGGATCCGACGAGCGCAGGCGCAGCGCGCGGAAGTAGGCCCAGGCCGCCGACGCGATGTCGCCGGTCGAGCGCGCGGTGTCGCCGTCGCGCATGTGATCTTCGTAGGTGCGCGGAGGAGGCTCCTCGCGCTTGGGCGGGGGCTCTGGCGCAGGCGGAAGCTTCGGGCCGGACGAGCCACACGCGGCGAGCCCGAGCGTCGCCAGCGCCACGCACACCCGCACGCCGAGCCTCGCCGTACGCGTGACCATGATCAGTTCCGGAACGTGCCCACGATCCCGACCACCGCGGGGTAGAGGATCATGATGAGCAGGGCAGGGAAGATCAGCACCGCGGCGGGGAAGAGCATCTTCACCGGCGCCTTCTGGGCGATCTCCTCGGCCAGCTGCAGCCGGCGCACGCGCATCGCCTCGGACTGCACGCGCAGCGTGTCGGCGATCTGGGTGCCGAGCCGCTCGGTCTGGATCAGCGCCGACACCAGCGTGTTGAGCTCCGACACGCCGGAGCGGTTGGCCAGGCCGCGCAGTGCGTCGGCCAGGCTCTTGCCGGCCTGCGTCTCGAGCACGGCGAGCTTGATCTCCGACGCCAGCACCGTGTTGGCCTGCTGGAACTCGTCTGCCACGCGGTTCAGCGTGGCGGCCATGCTGAGACCCGCCTCGACGCACACGACCATGAGGTCGATGGAGTCGGGCAGGCCCCGCTGGATCTGGATCTGACGCCGGCGCCGGCGGTAGTCGACGAAGAGCCCGGGCAGCAGGAAGCCCGCCAGTGCCGCAGCGCCGAACGCGAACAGGATCTGCACGGAGCTCAGGACCGCGACGAAGGGCGCGATCAGCAGGCTCAGGCCGCCCGCCACCGCGATGCGGCTGCCGATGTAGGTGCCGAGCGCGGACTGCCCGCGGAAGCCGGCCTCGACCAGGCGCTGGCGCAGCGCGTCGTAGGTGCGCGAGCGGTCGTCGCGCAGCGCGCGCCCGGAGAGCGGGAGCACCAGGCGCACGAGCTGCTCCTTGAGGCTGCGGCGCGACTCGCTGTCGCCGCGGCCGCGCATCGAGAGGTCGACCTCGGCGGTCTGGCCGCTCAGGCGTGCGAGCCGGTTGGCCGCGTTGCTCGGCGCCGCGAAGCTGACCAGTGCGAACACGAAGCACACGAGCGCAAACACGCCGAGCACGCTGACGATGGCAAGTTCCATCCGCTTCTCCCGTCGCTCTCAGGTATCGATCGACGCCATGCGGCGACAGATGATCCAGCCGAGGACGACCATCCCGCCGGCGGCGAAGAGCCAGATCTGTCCGGACTCGGTCGAAAACGCCTCGACGTACTGGGGCCGGACGATGCGAACCAGCAGACCGAAGCCGATCGGCAGCATCGCGAGCACGTTGGCCGTGAGCGCGGTCTGCGCGAGCAGCGTCCGCACCTTGCCGTAGAACTTGATGCGCTCGCGCACCACGTAGGCCAGGTTGCCGAGGATCTCGGCCAGGTTACCGCCCGTCTCGCGCTGAATCATGATCGCGTTGGTGAAGAACGGCATGTCCGACGTGTTCATGCGCTGAGCCAGGTTCTCGAGCGCGATGCGCGTGTCGAGACCCAGGCTCACCTCGTCCGCGACCTGGCCGAACTCGGTCCCGACCGGGTCGGCGAGCTCCTCGCCCACCGAGCGGAACCCGAACTCGAGGCTGATGCCGGCGCGCAGCGCGCGGCACAGGAGCTCCACACCCTCCGGGAACTGCTCCTCGAACTTCTTCATGCGCTGGCGCTTCAGGTAGACGACCGTCGCGAGCGGCACGGCGCCGAGACCGCCGGACAGCACCACGCCCAGGGCCGGATTCAGCAGCACGACCGAGCCGAGCGACAGGCCGACCACGGCCAGCAGCACCGTCGCCATCACGAACTGCGAGAAGGTCATCGGCATGCCGGCGCGGTAGAGCAGCAGGTCGAGCGACTGGCGGCGCGGCACGAGCGGCGTGATGAAGCCCATCAGGCCGCCGAACTCCTCGCGGCGCTTGAGGATCGTCCCGGCGTCGTCGATGTCGACGGCCTGGATGCGCGAGGCGTGTCGCTTCAGGCGGTCCACCAGCGTGCGCGAGCGCGCGCGGGCATCGCCGCCGATGAAGTAGTAGACCGCCTCCGCCAGCATGAAGCAGCTGGCGAAGACGAGGCCGTACAAGAGCAGGATCGAGGGAGCGCCGGAGCCGTCCATTTAGCGCTTGCCTCCGCTGTTCCGCGTCGCGTTCTCGCTGCGGGCGAACAGGCCCTTCGGGACCTCGATGCCCATCATGCGCATGCGCTGCAGGAAGCGCGGCGTGATGCCGGTCGCCATGATCTCGCCCTGCACGCGGCCGTGCTCGTCGAGGCCCTCCTGCTCGTAGTGGAAGATCTCCGACATCGTGACGACGTTGCCCTCGGTGCCCGTGATCTCCATCAGGCTCACGAGCTTGCGCGTGCCGTCGGAGAGGCGGGCGAGCTGGATCACGACGTCGATGGCCGACGAGATCTGCTGGCGCGCCACCGACAGCGGCAGGTCGATGCCCGACATCGAGACCATGGTCTCGAGCCGCGACAGCGCGTCGCGTGCGGTGTTGGCGTGCACGGTGGTCATGGAGCCGTCGTGGCCGGTGTTCATGGCCTGGAGCATGTCCAGCGCCTCGCCACCGCGGACCTCGCCGACGATGATCCGGTCGGGCCGCATGCGCAGCGAGTTGATCACGAGATCGCGCTGCGAGATCTTGCCCTTGCCCTCGACGTTGGGCGGGCGCGTCTCGAGCCGCACCACGTGCTCCTGCTTGAGCTGGAGCTCGGCCGAATCCTCGATCGTGATGACGCGCTCGTTGTTGCCGATGAAGCCCGACAGCACGTTCAGCAGCGTCGTCTTGCCGACGCCGGTACCGCCCGAGATCAGCACGTTGAGCCGCGCCTGCACGACCGCCTGCAGCAGGGACACGGTCTTGGCCGTGAGCGAGCCCATCTCGATCATGTCCTCGTGGGTGAACGGATCCACGGAGAAACGCCGGATCGAGAGCGCCGGGCCGTCGATGGCCAGCGGCGGAATGATCGCGTTCACGCGCGAGCCGTCGGGCAGGCGCGCGTCGATGTAGGGCGTGAGCTCGTCGATGCGCCGGCCCACGCCGGTGATGATCTTCTGGATGATCCGCATCAGGTGCTCGTTGTCCTTGAAACGAGCGACCGTGGGCTCGAGCTTGCCCTTGCGCTCGACGTACACCTTGTCGTAGCCGTTCACCAGGATGTCGGTGATGCTCGGGTCCTTGAGCAGCGGCTCGAGCGGGCCGAGGCCGAACACCTCGTGCTGGATCTCCTCGACGATCTGCATGCGCTCTTCGTGCGTGAGGAGCGCCTTCTCCTCGTTGAGGATCCGCTTGGTGAGCAGGACG
>Ga0190274_10000936_pt1 | contig 16937 bp, 14 predicted proteins | sample Popmic531T_FD_133002 | JGI IMG/M metagenome (GOLD analysis project Ga0190274, IMG submission 133002) | Populus adjacent soil microbial communities from riparian zone of Yellowstone River, Montana, USA - 531 T | ecosystem: Environmental > Terrestrial > Soil > Riparian zone | place: USA: Montana... | reverse complement strand
ATTCCATCATCGAGTGTAATAATTCTCCAACTTTTTCCACCATGCCTGTTGCTTTTCTTTGTGCTAACACGATTCAGTATTCTAGTCAGCATGCATATGATCTTGACAATGATTCAATCTCATATGAAATGTACACTCCGCACTCTGATGCTCAATCGGATGTTCAATATATTCTCGGATTATCAGGTACGCAGCCGGTAACATATACAAGTGATTCTACGAGATTTGATCCTTCGACTGGTGAGATACGTTTCCTGGCAAATGGACCGCAGGTTACAGTGGTAGCAGTAAGAGCTTCAGATTACAGGAATGGCATTTTAATTGGGAGTGTTGAAAGGGATATACAAGTGATATTCGAGAATTGCACGGATAATCCACCGGTGGCTTCAGGCATAAATGGGACACCGTTCTTCAGCACACATATTTGTTATGATTCTGTTTTGACTTTTCAGTTCACAACTAACGACCTTGATCAGGACAGTACTTTTATTTCATGGGATAACGGGATTCCATCTGGAATTTTTATGGCTTCTGGAGGACTTTTCCAGACAGGCTATTTTGGATGGCAACCAGACTCTTCTTTTATCAGCAACAATCCGTATTCGTTTACGGTTACAGTTACCGATAATGCCTGTCCCATGAATGGATCCAACACATATACTTTCCAGATCTATGTGGATAGCTGCCAGGCAACGACTGATATCAATGAGGTTGGGAATTTCATCCAGGAGTTTTCTGCCGCATATTCAGGAGATTCGCGTACGATTCATTTTCAATATCAACTTGAGAAACCCGCACCGGCAAATATTTCCCTATATGATTTATCAGGAAGGGAAGTGGAAAATATACGGATTGAAAAATCACTTCTCGTGGAATCGAATCTGAACGTTGCCGGACTTTCATCAGGATTGTATTTGCTTAAACTAAATACTGACAATGGAATTTCGCAAACGTTGAAGGTTAGTATTCAGTAAAACTTGGGTATTAATCATTCTGAATATTGCGATTTGTAGTAAGCTTATCATTGCATTCTAATTCCTATTTTTGTCAAGCGACTTCTCAATACTCAATACTCAATACTCAATACTCAATTCTTAATTTCCCTTGAACCAATACCTCGATTTACTCCGCCATGTCATGGAACATGGAATAGAAAAAAGCGACCGTACCGGCACCGGAACCAAAAGTGTTTTCGGCTACCAGATGCGTTTTGATCTGAGCGAAGGTTTTCCATTGCTGACCACAAAGAAGGTTCACACCAAATCAATCATTCATGAATTGCTATGGTTTCTGAAAGGCGAAACCAATATAAAATACCTGAAGGAAAATGGAGTTTCAATCTGGGATGAATGGGCAGATGAAAATGGAAACCTCGGTCCTGTCTATGGTTCGCAATGGAGAAGCTGGCAAGGTGCAGATGGAAATACGATAGACCAGATTTCCCAGGTGATTGAACAGATCAAAAAAAATCCTGATTCAAGACGACTGATCGTAAGTGCATGGAATGTAGGTGAGATTGAAAAAATGAAACTGCCTCCATGTCATGCTTTCTTCCAGTTCTATGTTGCGGATGGAAAACTATCCTGCCAGTTATACCAGCGAAGCGCAGATATTTTCCTCGGAGTTCCGTTTAACATTGCTTCCTATGCACTTCTGACAATGATGATTGCACAGGTTTGCGATTTGAAGCCAGGAGAATTTGTACACACACTTGGAGATGCGCATATTTATTCAAACCACTTTGAGCAGGTGGAGCTGCAGCTTTCGCGGGAAGTACGACAGTTGCCAACAATGAAACTAACTCCAACAGTGAAAAATATTTTCGATTTCGCTTACGAGGACATTTCCATTGAAAATTACAATCCGCATCCGGCAATAAAGGCTCCCGTTGCAGTTTAATCTACAGCAGAAGTGAAAATCTCAACCATAGTAGCTGCTTCTGAGAACAATATCATCGGCCGCAAAAACGACCTCCCATGGCATCTTCCTGCTGACCTGAAATATTTTAAGGATACTACTATGGGCCACTGCGTTGTGATGGGCAGGAAAAATTTTGAAAGCATACCGCCTAAATACAGCCCTCTGCAAGGACGAACAAACATCGTCATCACAAGACAAAATGATTACAAAGCGAATGGGGCTGTTGTTGTAAATTCGATAGAATCAGCAATTGAATATGCAAAGGATAAAAATGAGATAGAATGCTTCATCACTGGCGGCGGAGAAATTTTCAAGCAATCAATTCATTTATGTGACCGTATTTACCTCACACGAATTCATGCAGTGATTGAAGGCGATGTTCATTTTCCTGAGTTGGATGAAAATGAATGGAAGGAAGTTTCGAGGAAAGATGTTGCGGTGGATGAAAAAAATAAATTTCCTTTTTCGTTTCTGGTTTACGAGCGCCGCAAATAAAAAATCCCGGTTCCCCGGGACTTTCGAATTTCGGTTTTCGAATTTCTTGCTTTCTTTAGGCTACTTTCATTCTATTGATATTCACCTTCGAGAATTTCTCTTTGGCATACGTCAATGTAAGATGGAATTCCTTCGCTGCTTTTCCCTGCGACGGCAATTCGTACATGGCATCAAGCAATATTGCTTCGCAGATGGAACGCAATCCCCGCGCACCAAGTTTAAACTCCATCGCTTTTTCAACGACGAAATCAAAAACGGGTTTATCGATCGTCAGGCTGATGCCTTCGAGGTGGAATATTTTTTCATACTGTTTGATCAAAGCATTCTTCGGCTCAGTAAGGATTGAACGCAAAGTGCTTTTATCAAGCGGATCCAAATGACATACAATTGGCAGTCGACCGATCAATTCCGGTATCAACCCGAAAGCTTTGAGATCTGCAGGTGAAATATACTGGAGGTAATTGCTCTTGTCGAAAACTTCGCCTTCCTTGCTTGCTTTGAATCCCATGGCATGCGAGTTCAGGCGTTTCGCAATTTTTTTCTCGATACCGTCAAACGCGCCACCACAAATGAAAAGGATGTTCTGTGTGTCGATGGTGATCATTTTCTGCTCAGGATGTTTTCGTCCGCCATGTGGAGGTACATTCACCTGAGATCCTTCCAGCAATTTCAACAATGCCTGCTGAACACCTTCACCGCTTACATCACGTGTAATACTAGGGTTGTCGCCTTTGCGTGCAATCTTGTCGATCTCATCAATGTAAACGATTCCACGCTCGGCAGCAGCCACATCATAGTCGGCCGCCTGGAGCAGACGTGTGAGAATGCTTTCAACATCTTCGCCCACATATCCTGCTTCGGTAAGCACGGTTGCATCAGCAATACAAAAAGGAACATTCAACATTTTGGCAATCGTTCTGGCCAAAAGGGTTTTTCCAGTTCCGGTTTCGCCGACCAAGATGATGTTAGACTTTTCAATCTCAACTTCTTCCTGCTTTTTATGTTTGATGGAGATTCTTTTGTAATGGTTGTAAACAGCAACGCTCAACACTTTCTTCGCTTCATCCTGACCAATCACATAATTGTCAAGGAATTTCTTGATTTCAATCGGTTTTAACTGGTTGAGCTGGTTATTGATGTTATTCTTCAACCGGCTGCTCATCTCATCACTGAGGATGTTTTGCGCCTGTTGAATGCACTGGTCACAAATATGACCGGTTATACCCGCTATCAGGACATAGGTCTCGCTTTTGTCGCGGCCGCAAAAACTACAGCGGATTTCTTTTTGATTTTTCATTTTTCCGGTGGAAATTCTTTGAACTAGTACGCAAGATACTAACTATTTGTTAGAGGAAATATAAAAACTTCTGCAAGCGTTACAATCGTTTTTGTAATAAAATGTACAGGTTTTAAAAAGGTGTTAAACTCAATTATCGAGCGTAATCCTGATTGTTCCTTCAGCGATTTCAAAAATAATCAACTTGCCGTCATTAAAATACCGCCCGCTGTTTTCAACGGAAACCGGTGTTGACCGGATGGGTAGCATCACTGCCAGCCCCTCCATTCTCCTCGGCACTTCTAAAACCACAATCCTTTTTCCGCCTTCATGCAATACATCTGCAGTTACCTGGTTCCGTGCCGCCCACCAGTCTCCAAAATCTTTCAACGATCCGAACCAGGCCTCATCTTTCAGGGCTTGAACGAACTCTTTCTCGATTCTCCTGCCCAAAGAACCCGGATGAACCTGTCCCACAAAACATCCGCCATACCTGCCTATTTTTCTTGCAAGATCAACGGCGGGCTGGAGGCGTTCAAAAGAGAAGGGAGGAAATTCATCATCCTCAGTCACAGGAAATGCGAACACATCAAGTTCGTTGTCATACTCCCTGTTGTTGTTCATCTGAAAAGGAAAGTGTGTCAATGAACTGTTTGCTGAAATGGATGAACTGTACCTGTAACCTGTAGCAACCATGCTTTGAGGGTAGGTAAAAGGAACATACAGGTAACCGGATCTGAATGAAGCTACATTCATGTCAGGTACATAATGTTCAATGAGGAATTTGCTGACTCGCATTTCACCATATACGGTACCGCCATAAGTTTTTTCATAGGCCATCACATAAGGCCTGTAAGAGGGATATTGTTCTGTACCTGTTCCCTGCTCAAATTGATCGAACATGGGAGAGCCTGCAACGGACAAGCTGGCCAAATCCATTCCGGATTTTTGAAGTTGTACCAATCCCTTGAAATCATTTTCTGATTTGAAGATGAATGGCTGCATGTCCCTGATGTATTTTACCTGGATAAAATATGTGCTGTGAAGGCCGAGTAATTTTTCTTCTTCTGCAAGCAACAATGCATTCTCAAGAGACTTAGGTGTATTGATATTGTGCGTGAGCACTACCGACAAATTTTTATTGTAAGGAACGCTCTGTAATGTGATTGCATCCTTTTCACCCGATAAATAAATATTCCTGATGAACCTTAGCAGCACGTCAATGGTAGGTTCAAATCCATTCACTTCAGAGCGGTTAAATTCTTCATGCCTGTTGTTGTGGCCCTTCAGGATCAGGTAACCAATATCGAACCCGATGGCAAATGCTTTTCCCTTTTCATAATAGCGTTGCGTGATGGCAGCGCTTTTGTCTTCGTACACAGCCAAAGGAGTAAGGATAGGTTTTGAATAACTGTATGTACCGATTGTTTCCTTGAACTTTTTCTTGTTCCCGATGCTGATGTGCTGCTCACGTTCGTCAGTGAATTCATTGGTAAGTTCTGATGAATCACTGCGCATGAAAATTTCGAAATGCTGTTTGGAGGGAACCGGTTCTTCGAAACCAAACACTTCATTCAAAGCTCCCAATACATTTACCCCGATGATCGTTCCGCCGTTCCTCGGAAATGCCGCAAGCATCTGCAGCTTTTCAGGTGAAAGTGCTGCGCCGGAAATAACCGGGTACACCATTACCACCTGGTGTTTCAAAGCTTCATTGATATCGCCGGTTACCATGAACGGAACACCGATGGCCTTGAGACCATGCGCAATTCCAAGCCAGGATGAGGCGCTGTCAGTTACATATATGGCCATACGGCTTGAGCTGCCGCCGGAATAATTCTGAAATGTTGTTGATTCATGTTCAGGAAAAACTGATTTAGAATCCGGTCCTACAACCTTGGGAGCTTCGAAAATTTCCGACTTACGCACTTCATATGTTTCCGGATATTCCGTTGTTTTGATTGTGCCGATAGCATCTCCCTTTTTATCGGAACCGCACGTGCAAAACAAAATCAACACTGCAATACCTCCCAGGTATCGCAAAATCCTTTTATCCCCCATCGGGCAAAAATAATGAATGACCATTTGTACAGGAGATGCAAATTTAAAAGTTATCCTGAATGAAAGGTATCTACCCAACTGCCATCTTGTAACTGATTCAAATTCCGCGAACTTCGACTTCGCTCAGTCCGCTGAATTCTGGTACTGGTACTAGTGACTGGTACTGGTTTTAATTCGCCCTGATGGCATCTACAGGATTCATCTGCGAAGCCTGCAATGCAGGTACAAAACCACTGATCACACCGATCACAGCACTCACCCCAATGCCTGTAATGATGTTTCCTGCAGTCAGCACAAATTTAAAATCTTCAAACGTACTTCCCACAGCGAGAGTAAGCAAGTATACGATCCCAAGACCAATCATTCCCCCGAAAATACAAAGTGTAATCGCTTCAATCAGGAACTGCAGGAGGATAAAATAATTTTTAGATCCAAGCGATTTCTGAATACCAATTATCGGGGTGCGCTCTTTCACGGAAACAAACATGATGTTTGCAATTCCGAAACCTCCGACGAGTATTGAAAATCCACCTATGATCCATGCTGCCATTCCAAGCGTGCTGAATAAATCGTTCAGTCCGTCGGCCAGCAGGCTTGTTTCGTTGAGGGCGAAGTCATCGTCTTCACGGGGCTTTAACTTCCTGATGCTCCGCATCGCACCTTTAAGCTCATCTTTCATTTCAGGCATCGCCACTGTTTCCTTTGCCTTCAACATCATGTATGGATCAATCCTGTCGCTCCGGAGGTTGACGATGTTCCTTGCAAAATTTACGGGAATGATCATGTTGTCATCAGTAGAAATATCCACCATGCTTTTCCCTTCCTTTTTGATGACACCGATGATTTCAAATTTATTTCCCCGCACGCTTACTTCCTTTCCAACGGCATTTCCTTGAGGAAAAAGTGCAGTTGCAACGTTGGCACCCAGTAAACAGATGGGCCGGCCGCTCGTAGATTCTCCTTCTGTAAAATACCTGCCGTCTTCCAGTTCAAAGCTTTTAATTTCATTGTACTGCTGGCTCACACAAAGTATCGAAGCATTTTCAACAGAACTGTTTTTGTATTTAATGAGCTGACCTCCGAGCGTGGCCACATATGCAAACGACTCAACTGTATTTACCCTGTGTTCAAGTTCTGTCATTTCCTTGAATCCCGGCAATGGTCGGTTCAGGTATTTCCACCAGGGATATTCATCTCCGCCTTCGGGCGTCCATGGCCATTTCTGGACATAGATTACATTGTTGCCAAGACTTTGCACGTCGGTCCTGATCTTTCTTTCAAGTGCATCGGTAACAGTGAAAACGCTGATGATGGCAAAGATGCCGATGGTAATTCCAAGCAGTGAAAGTATCGTGCGGAGTTTGTTCACCCGCAACGCTTCAAAAGCGAATAGGAAACTTTCAATAAAAAGCTTGAAGAAGATGCCGAACTTTTTCATGGGCTGTAAAAGTATATGAATTCGGATTGGTTACAACAAGATTAACGGATGGTTAACGGAAGAAGTCATCAGTCACCAGTACCAGTACCAGTTACGAATCCCCATTCCCCAGTCACCATATCCTATTTCCCAATCACCACCCCGATGCAAGCACATCAGCAATATGCATCACTCGAATATTCTTACCTTGTTTTTTCAGGTAGCCATCCATATGCATTAAGCATGAAAGATCTGTGCTAATGATGGTCGAAGCCTTTGTCGCTTCAACGTTGATGATTTTCTGTTCTGCCATTCCAACGGCAATGGATTCATACTTCACAGAAAATGTTCCGCCGAAGCCACAGCAGGTTTCGGATTCATTCATCTCACGAAGTTCCAGTCCGCGAACGTTATTCAACAATTTTCTTGGGGCTTGTTTGATGTTCAGTTCACGCAATGCACTGCATGCATCATGATAGGTTGCCACGCCTTCAAACTTTGCGCCCACGTCCGTTACATTCAGCACATTTACAAGGAAGTCGCTGAACTCATAAATATTTTTCTGGATGGTCTTATACTGATTGTGAAGCGAGGAATTATGAAACATTTCTCCGTAATAATTCTTCACCATTCCAACACATGAAGCCGATGGAGCAACGATAGGCCTGTCATTCGGAAAATCTTTTATAAATTTTTCTCCCACTTCACGGCATTGGTCCCAATAACCCGCATTGAAAGCCGGCTGTCCGCAGCAGGTTTGTTCCGCATTGTAGTTCACTCCAACGTTCAGCTTCTCAAGTATTTTAATCATGTTAAAAGCAGCGTCGGGGTAAATCTGGTCGACGAAGCAGGGGATGAAGATGTCTACAATCATATTCGTTAATCGTTATTCGTTAATCGTTATCCGTAAATCCGGTTCAGGAAGGATTGGGTAAAAATTTTCGGATGCATTAGAATTTTTATTTAAATCTTCCCTGTCAAGATAATTAATGTACCCATTCAAAACAGCAGCAGCACGATCAATTAATTTACGTGCCTCTGAATATTCATTATCTGAAATATATTTTTCTTCATGACAGGTGATCATATCATCTATTAACTCAATTAATGATCCCCTGGCTATCAGGCAAAACCTAATATTCTCCTTATATGTGTATCGTCCGAATCCCTCGGCAATATTACGGGTAACAGACCTTGCTGCTCGCGTCATATTATCAACCAGATCATATTTTTCAGAAGGCGGTAATTTTTTAGAGATGGATCGAATTAGTTGTTTAACTTCTCTTGCAACTTTCCAACAATCCAATTCTTCAAATGACTTAAAACTCATGCTATCTTGTTTTAAACTTTTGCAAAGAAATGAAACATTCATCGAAAGCAGTGGGCAATTTTAAAATATACTAAAGTAATAGGGATAATTAAATGGAATTCGTTAACTGCTAACTGTCGATTCTTGGATAACGATTGTATTTCGATTAACGGTTAACGATTAACGGTTAACGAATAACGGTTAACGTTTTACTCTTAAAAGCGATATCATCCCAATCACAAAAAAGCTCCCAAGAACCAATATCGAATTCCTCATACTTCCGGAGTATTCATTGATAAGCCCGAAGGCCAGTGTCCCAAGTACAGTTCCCATTTTGTCGCATACATCGTAGAAGCTGAAATAAGAGGCATGGTTGATTGTTTCGGGCAGAAGTTTCGAATACGTAGACCGTGAAAGTGCCTGGATGCCACCCATCACTAACCCGACAACAACGGCGATGGCAATGAACATATTCTGTTCATTCACGCCGAAACGATTGTCGTCAAAGTATGCGCCAAGTACAACGAACATCCATACAACGAGCGCAATGGTAAGTGCATAAATATTTCCGAAACGTTTCGACAATGCCGCAAACAGATAAGCGCCGCCGATAGCGACAAACTGTATAATGAGTACAACGGCTATCAGTATGCTGGTATCGAGATGCAGTTCGCTGTTCCCGAAAAGTGTGGCAACGTACATCACGGTCTGTGTTCCCATGTTATAAAAGAAAAAAGCGAGGAGGAATCTTTTGAGGGTAGAGTTGGATCGCAATTCAAACCAAACTTTTTTCAATTCCAGGTAACCGTTGAATATGTAACGGCCCGCAGGTCTCAGGTTGAATACATTGTTGGGCAGGAAGTGAAATGTGTATTGCGCAAATACAAACCACCAGACGCCGACGGTAAGAAAAGAAATCCGGGAGGCAGGTCCGCTGAAAAAGTTCTTCGCTTCCTTTAATGCTTCCTCGGGATTTAAAGAAGTATTGGCAGCAAGAAGCTCATTCATTTTTCCTGTAACGTCGAAAAAGAATTGTGGACACTGGATCATTACCAGGTTGAAAATGAGAAGCAACGAGCTGCCGATATAGCCGAGTGCAAATCCTTTTGCGCTGACTTTATCCTGGTGTGCAGGTTCGGCAATTTCAGGAAGGAAGGCATTGTAAAAAACGATGCTACCTGCATAACCGATGGCTGCAAACACGGATCCTAAAACACCGATGGCAACACTATCCGGTCCGCGGAAAAAAAACAGCGAAGCACAGGATATGGCGCCCATCGTGCTGAAGAAATACATGAATTTTTTTTTGTTGCCGCTGTAGTCTGCGATTGAAGAAAGCAGCGGATTGATGGCAGCGATGATGAGGAATGCCAAAGAAAGTGCATACGTCTGAAGCGAATCGGCATTGTATGTCCTTCCAAGAAATTCAATGCTGCGGGAACCGTTCCTGGTAGTTACTGCCGTAAAATAGATTGGGAAAATAGCCGACGTGATCGTAAGCGAATAGGCACTGTTTGCCCAGTCGTACATAGCCCAGGCATTGATCAGTTTTTTGTTTCCCTTTTCAATCATGAGGGAACAAGTTTACGCTTTACCTTTTAATATCAAAAAAAATGGCTGCCCTTTTCAGAACAGCCAACGGTGTGTAATATGGATGAATCCTATGCCAATTTTACATTCACTGCGTTGAGGCCTTTTTTGCCTTCTGCTACTTCATACACTACGGCGTCATTTTCTCGCACTGTGTCCTGCAGGCCTGTTGAGTGAACAAAGATTTCCGTTCCGGTTCCATCTTCTTTGATAAAACCAAAACCCTTTTGCGCGTTGTAGAACTTTACTGTTCCTTTTTTCATTTTAATTGAATTTAATGGTTACTAATTGTAATTAATAAATTGCTCTTACGCGAAATTCATATGGAAGTTACTGATGACTGTATAATCATCCGGATAAATTATTTTTTGGTCCATTCCTTTGTTTCATTATTTCAATACCGCTTCTCATCTCAATACTCAATACTCAATACTCAATACTCAATACTCAATACTCAATACTCAATACTCACTACTTTTTTGTATTACTTTCGCATAGGATAAAACAGTTCATGCAGGACATCAGGGACAAAGCAGGCGAAGCTTACTGGAGCAACGTTTGGGAAAAGACGGAATTGAATCCGGCCATCGATCTCCAATCGAAGGATATGCATTTTTATCCACAGCGTGCAACGCTTAAAATTTTCGACCGGTTTTTAAAAGATATACCTGTGAAAGGAAAGAAGCTGGTTGAAATCGGATGCGGCAACTCTTCGTGGCTTCCTTATTTTTCGAAACAGTATGGCTTCGATGTTTATGGAATCGATTATTCAGAAGAAGGATGTGAGCAGGCGGAAAAAATTTTGCAGCGTGAAAATGTCGAAGGCACAATTTATTGCACCGATGCTTTCAACCCGGCCGAAGACCTCCATTCGGAATTTGATATTGTAGTTTCATTTGGCGTGGTGGAACACTTTTCAGATACGGCTTCAACACTGAATGCATTTTCAAAATATCTCAGGCCCGGTGGATTGATGATCACTGCCATCCCAAACATGAGTGGATTCAACGGTTGGTTGCATAAAGTGATGAACCGTCCGTTATATGATATCCATGTACCACTGGATAAAAAGCAATTGGCTGACGCGGTTCGAAAATCCGGACTTCATGAAATCATGACGTCCTATTATATTGGCATATCGCTGAATGTTCAACTCACTGCTGCCGGGGAACCGGTTAAAAATTTCCGGCTAAAGCGTTTTATTTCAAGGACTGGTGCCGCCATTACACTTTTTTTCTGGTGGATTGAAGAAAAGCTGGGAGCATTTCCAAAAACGAAATGGTTTTCACGGGGTATTGTTTCCGTTGCACAAAAACCCGGCTGAATACTATCCCAACCTTTTATACATTCGCCACCCGGAAGGGAAGGGGTGAAGATTTTTCAAAGAAACAAAGTGAATTTTTATTCGTAAGTCAGAGGAATGCAAGTAGTCATCATGGGTTTGGGATACATTGGTTTGCCTACCGCTGCACTCATCGCCAGCAGGAAAATCAATGTGCACGGTGTGGATATTAACCGGCAGGTAGTGGATACCATTAACCAGGGCAGGATCCATATTGTTGAACCGGACCTTGACGGACTTGTACATCATGGCGTGAAGCATGGTTATCTTGTCGCCGCACCGGGACCCAAAAAGGCAGATGTATTCCTGATTGCCGTTCCAACACCGTTCAAAGGTGATCACAAACCTGATACAGCGTTCGTAGAGAAAGCCACACGCATGGTTGTTCCATTTTTACGCGAAGGAAATTTATTTATCCTGGAATCTACAAGTCCTGTCGGTACGACTGAAAAACTTGCGGGAATCATTTTCAAAGCACGTCCTGCCTTGAAAGGGAAAATTTCCATTGCATATTGTCCTGAGCGTGTGCTGCCGGGAAGCGTGATCCATGAACTTCAGCAAAACGACAGGGTGATCGGAGGTATTGATTCTTCATCAACAGAAGCTGCCATTGCATTTTATTCGAAGTTCGTGAAAGGCGCACTTCATAAAACCAATGCGCGGACTGCGGAAATGTGCAAGCTTACCGAAAATGCTTACAGGGACGTGAATATTGCATTCGCAAACGAGCTGAGTATCATCTGCGACAAAGCAAAGATCAATGTAAATGAGCTGATAGATTTAGCCAGCAAGCATCCGCGGGTAAAAATCCTGAAACCGGGACCCGGTGTAGGTGGCCATTGCATTGCTGTGGATCCATGGTTTATTGTTTCTGATTTTAAAGATGATGCAAAAATTATCAAGCAGGCACGGCTGACCAATACATATAAACGAGACTGGGTGATTGAAAAAATAAAAGATGCTGCCGGTTCTTTTAAAAAGAAAAATAAGCGTGTGGCTGTCATTGCCTGCATGGGACTTGCATACAAACCGAACATTGATGACCTGCGTGAATCTCCGGCGCTTGAAATTGTAGAGGAGTTGCAGCGAATGAAATTTAAAATAATTCCTGTTGAACCGAATGTATCGAAACACGGCAAGCTCGTTCTTGCTGATGCACATAAGGCTGCCCTTGAAGCCGACATCGTTGTCTTTCTCGTTGCTCACAAGGCATTTGAAAAAATCTCTGTTGAAAAGGGAAAGGTTGTCCTTGATTTCTGTGGTATTGCCAAATAATTTCCAGTCCCCCTCATGCGAAGATTAATAACGGCGATCATAGGAGACGAGGAGCAAAAAATTTTTGTTAAGCTGACATCACAAACGTTTGTGCTGCGAATGCTTGGCATGGCATTGCTCTACGGTAACCAGGTGCTGATGGCAAGGCTCATGGGTGCCGCCGGCTATGGAGACTATACCGTTATTCTGACGTGGATCAATTTCCTGGTGGCTTTCTGCATGTTTGGATTCGATCATGGAGCGCAACGTTTTTTTTCTTTACTGTTTGTGAATCAGCAGTGGGCAAAGGTGAGGGGATATATCCGTTTCAGCTTCCGCATCATCCTCGTAGTTTCAGTATTGTGTATGATTGCATGGTTTGTCTTTTTATGGAATAAGCAATCGTCGCAGCATGCATACGACCGGTACCCAAGAACATACTCTGAAGCTTTCCTGTGGAGCATGTTCATCATTCCATTGCTTGCTGTTGTTTATTATGCCAGTGCGATTTACCGTTCACTGCATAAGATCAAGCTTTCACTGGTGTCGGTCTACATCATGCTTCCCATCGGCATTTCCATCGCGTCAATTGTCTATTATAAACTGAATAACGGCCACATGCGCGTTGACGCTGCAATACTCATGAACCTGTTGTGCACTTTTCTGGTCGCCTGGTTCATGGTCAAGAGCCTCAAGTTTGACCTTCGTCCCAAATACGCCGGGGTAGAACCTGCATACGAATCCAAACTATGGATCACCGCAGGCCTTACCTACCTTGCAATGAATGTGCTTACACTCGTAATCAAGCAGGCCGACATACTTTTTGTAAGTCATTATTTCGGTCATACAGAGGCGGGAATATATTCAGCTGCGGTAAAAATTTCTGCGCTGATTCCTTTCGGCCTCACCATTGTTGATTATGTTTTTACACCCCGAATTTCTGCCGTGTTTGCAAAGAATGACAGGAAACTGTTGCAGCAATATATTTCACATGCCGCAAAGATTGTCATGTTCATTACAATTCCTCTTTCATTGATTCTGATCGCGTCAGGAAAATACTTGCTTATGATCTTCGGAGATGATTTTCAATCGTCTTATCTTCCGCTCATCATCCTTATTTCCGGTCAACTGATCAATGCTTTCACCGGAATGGTAGGTCCGCTGATGACGATGACTGGCAACCAGCGCATTTTCCTGCTGGTATATGTGATCGCATCCCTGATCGACCTGGGATTGAATGTACTTCTCGTTCCCCGCATGGGTATTACAGGTGCAGCCATTTCATCAGCTGTAAGCGTGGCTGTATTAAACCTGATCATGTATGTGATCGTGAGAAAACGTTTGCAGATCCGAGCATCCGTTTTTTAGGCTTCACGGATAATTAAGCATTGACGAAATCCTTTACTTTCGCGGGCACATTTAAAACAGGATGAACAAATCAGTTATCGGTTTTATCGATAAGAAATTTTATAATGCGTATCCTGTCAATTGGGACAATAAATTATTCCGGCAGAAAATACTGGAAGTACTTCAGCCCGAAGCTCTCCTGCTTGATCTCGGGGCTGGATCAGGGTATGTGAAGGAAATGAATTTCAAAAGTGAAGTAAAGGAAGTCACGGGAATTGATCTCGATCCGGGCATTGCTAAAAACCCATTCCTTCATTCCTATATAATTGGAAGTGTTTATGATCTCAGCGTTCTTGGAAATAAGAAATTCGATGTTATAATCTGCAACAGCGTTATCGAGCATATCGATAATCCGGAAAAGTTTGTTACGGAAATCATGAGCATGCTGAAGCCGGGAGGATTTTTTTTCGGGAAAACGCCAAACAAAAACCATTATGTACCGGTCGCAGCCGGCATCACCCCGCTGTCGTTTCATAAATGGTTCAACAGGAAGCGCGGCAGGCCCGATGAGCATACCTTTGCCACACATTACAGGTTGAATACTCCTTCAACCATTCAAAAATATTTCAGCGGGCCGGAATGGACAAAGCTGAAAATCGAAACATATGAAGGTCCGCCGTCATACCTCCGGATGAATTTCCTGCTTTATACTGCGGGATTGGTGTACGAAAGGCTTGTGAATGTTTTGAAGGCATACAGGTTCAGAATGGTAATTATTTTTTCTGTGCAGAAAAGCAATAAAGTTTAGGTTTGCATTCATGACCCTGTCCAGGGAATATACCTCAAGCCCATTTGACAAGCTGCTGCTCTTTCTTGCAGTGGTTACTATTTTCTTTGAGCCATACATGCCTTTTTTCGGTGGTACAAGCACGGCCTTTTTTGTGTTTTCATTCATCATGGCTTACGTGATATTTACCAGGTTGAGGGCATTTAAAAAAATTGTCACAAGTATTTACTTCCTGGTTACGATTTTTTTTGTTGCGGTGTGCATCCTCATGGAGAGTATTCACAAATATCCCGACTACGTTTACATTTTCAGGTTCCTGAATATGTCGCTGGGGATGTTTTGCATTTCTGTATTGTGTCGCGACAAGGAAGCGATTGACGTCACTATTTATTCTTTTATTTTCTGTAGTGCCGGACATTCACTTTATATGATGATCGGCCCGATGAATTTTTTAAGGTCATTGTCTGCACATGGATTCGATGAGGCTTCAAAGGCAAGGATCCAGGCCTTTGAACAGTTTACCATCCACGATCACCTCAATGACATTTCAATCTTTTCAGGACTTGGAGCGTTGCTTGGAATTATTGCCTGGTTTTACGAGAGAAATAAAATTAAAAGAGCCGGACTGATCCTGCTGATCCTGCTGGCCATCATCGGCATCTTTCTTCCGGCATCACGCACAGGCGCGCTGGTATTCTTCGTCAGTCTTGCCATTTTTGTTTATAAGTCAAAAATTAGAATCAGGAAATGGGCTTTGCCTCTGGCCATCTTTGCCGTATTACTTTTCCTCATCGTACCCGAAGTGGTTTGGGTGCGCATTACTTCGATCGGAAGATTTTCAGAATTGCGCGAAGTTGATTCACGTGCAAAAATGTATACGGCAATCCTCGACATCCTCCAGCAATACATGCTCACCGGAGTTGGCTGCGGATATTACTGGAAGCAGTGGGCAGTAGATAATGGCCTCACAAATATTATGGACGTTTATGAACCCCTTGCGCCGCACAATGCATTCTTCCAGGTGTGGATCTATTGGGGTCTCCCTGCATTCCTGACCTTTATTTACATGATGTATGTTTTTTCGCGGGCGCTGGATAAGAACATCGTCAACCACAGGCAAAAAGCTTCGTTGTATATTTTTATTCTCATCATTCCCATTGTGTTTTTATTCTACCCGCGCTTTTATCACAAAGCATTTTCCGTTGGCGTCGGAATCATGCTCGCTGCCAGGTACTGGAATATTTTTGGCGATACGATTGCCGCCAAACCACGACAGGAAAAAAAATCGCTGGAGATGCAGGCATGACGACACAAAAAGTTCATGTTGCTTTTATGGTGGGCTCCTTGCGGGTTGGCGGAGCAGAACGCATGATGATCAATACTGCTAACGAATTGAGCAGGTATGTACGTGTAAGCTTCATCTCACTCACCGGTGGCTCAGCATTGAAGAATGAATTGAATGATAACATCACACTTTATTCTTTCGAAAAGAAGAACTCGCTATCTGCCATTCCTTCCATTCTTGGTTTCATTAAAAAAGAAAAACCTTCAGTGCTGATCAGTACACAGATCCATGTGAATATTATTGCTGTAATGCTGAAAATATTTTTCCGTATTAAAACTAAAATTGTACTGCGGGAGGCCACTTCGCCGGGAAGTCATTTTTTGATGCACTCCAATTTTAAATATGAACTGGTGCGCCTCGCTGTAAAATGGATGTATCCCAAAGCAGATGCAGTGGTTGCCATTTGCCAGGCAGTAAAAAATAATTTGATCGAATCCACAAATGTTCCTGCAACAAAAATTTCCGTGATCTACAACCCAGTGATAAACGAAAGGTTCATGAAAGCGGTGAGAGAAGAAGTTCAACATCCTTTTTTCAATCAGGGTGTTCCTGTATTTATAAGTGTGGGCAGGCTGGCAGTCGCAAAGAATTTTCCATTGCTGATCAATGCATTTTCTTTGGTGTTACAAAAAAAGGATGCAAGGCTTCTCATCATTGGTGAAGGAGAGGAAAGAAGTAAACTTGAAGGAATGATTGAGGAACTTGTACTGAAGGAAAAAATTTCTCTGCCCGGAGAAAAAGTAAACCCATATCCGTGGATGAGAAAGGCCGATGTTTACGTGCTCTCATCTTAT
>Ga0190274_10000935_pt1 | contig 16961 bp, 18 predicted proteins | sample Popmic531T_FD_133002 | JGI IMG/M metagenome (GOLD analysis project Ga0190274, IMG submission 133002) | Populus adjacent soil microbial communities from riparian zone of Yellowstone River, Montana, USA - 531 T | ecosystem: Environmental > Terrestrial > Soil > Riparian zone | place: USA: Montana... | reverse complement strand
TGGTTGCGGCGTCGATCGCTTCGAGCATTTCGTCGCGGCTCTTCGTCACCGCATCTTTGATGGCCGGCTTGCGACCAAGTTCGCCGAGTTGCTGCTGGCGCTCGATGGTGCCTGTTGTCATCAGCGGCTCGATGCCAAGTTCGCGCAGGGTCTCTGCCACTTCGCGCATCTCGGCGGCGCGACGGATGCCGTGGCTCGCCATCCGCTCGATATTGTATTCGGATATCTTGTTCCAATCGAGCGTCGGGTAATTGTTCTTCATCGATGCCGCGACCTGATCGACCACGCCGGCACGCGTGGCGGCAAGAAAGCATTCGGCAGTCAGCGCCTCGATCCCCTTGATCATGACGCTGCGCACCATTTTGATGGCGGCCGCTTCGCCCACCTTGTCCCCTACGATCTGGGTCTTCATCCCAAGCGACCCCAGCAGGGGCTCGGCTTCCTTTGCGAACGGGCCGGACAGCATCATCGGCGACTTGTGCCGCGCTGGATGGATTGCAGATACGATCGCGACGTCGACATAACGTGCCTTGTCGCCCAGAAGCTTTGCTGTCTTGCGCTTTCGGCCAGGCGACACCGAATTGACGTCGAGATAGAACGGGCTTCCTTTCAGGTGCGCCGCGACCGATTGTGCCGCCTCGTAGCTCGATGCGGCGGTGACCGCGGCGATCACGATCTGTGCATCGGTCACGGATTCAGCATCCTTCACGACATCGGCGGCGGAGGAGGCGATCCGCACGCCGATTGCTTTCGCCGCCTCGATCAGCAGTCCGCCCGAGGCTTTCTGGAACAATATGTCGAAGGCCGCGATCGGCGCCCCGCCCTCGTCGCGCAGGCCTTCGGCCATCGCCTGTCCGGCCTCGCCGAAACCGATGAAGGAAATGCCGGGTCTCACGCTTCACCTTTTACGGGTTTCATGCTTCACCTTTCAGCTTTCGCTGAATGCGGGCGTCGAACCGATCCACATTCACCACGACGCGGCTATGAGTGCCGTCGCCGACGCGTTCGCGATCGTCAAAGGCTTCGACCCGGAAGCTGACGTTGCGGCCGTCCACCCTGGTCACCTCGGCAGTCGCACGCAAAGTCATGCCCACGGGTGTAGCCGCATAATGGCCGACATCGAGATGCGTGCCGAGGCTTTGGTGGCCTGACGGCAGGAGACTTTCGATCGCGTCGAGGGCTGCCGCTTCCATCATGTTGATCATCACCGGAGTAGCCAGCACTCGCACGCGCCCCGACCCGACGCGCGGTGCGGTCTGTTCCTCTCCGACAAGGATTTGCGCTGAGCCTTTCAGGCCGGGCTTTAGTTGAGAGAAGTCAGTCATGCGTTGCGGTTACTCTCTGAGCTTGCAACTTTAAATTTGCACGATTGAGGCTATCATTGCCCCGCCATCGGTCGGGAAAACGGGAATGTTGAAGGTTTACACGGCACAGAACTCAATTTGTACCCAGAAAGTGTTTCTGACCCTGACGGAAAAGGGATTGGAATGGGAGTCGGAATACATTGATCTGTTCAAGAATGAGCAATATCGGCCCGACTATCTGGAGCTAAACCCTAAAGGTGTCGTGCCCACGCTGATTCATGAGGGGCGTGCGGTAATCGAATCCACCTTGATCTGTGAGTATATCGATCAAGTCTATCCGGCACCGGCGCTCACGCCTGCTTCCCCCTTCGAGCGCGCGCGCATGCGAATCTGGAGCAAGCATATCGACGAAGGAGTGTTCGAGGCGACGCGGGAGATCAGTTTTTCGGCGATGTTTCGCGACAAGATGCGATCGATGTCTGAGGAACATCGCAATGGGCGTTTCGACAATATCGGAGATCCAGGGCGCCGCGCCCGTTTTATCTCGACCTATGAAGAGGGCGAAGAATCCATCTACGTCGCACAGGGCATTTTTGCGTTCGAGAAGATGTTCCGAGAGATGGAGCTGGACCTCGCACCAAACCGTGATTGGCTGGTTGGACACTACAGTCTTGCCGATATCAACGTGACGCCGTTCGTTGCGAGGCTGGAATATCTTGGGCTTTGGACATCTGGCTGGAGAAGAGGCCATTAGTGCGGTCCTGGTGGGCGCGGGCCAAAGCGAGACCGAGCTTCGCGGCGGCAATTGCCGATAGGCTCAACCCCGAGCAACTGTCAGCCATGAAGACCGCAGGAGCGCGTATCCGTGGGCGGATCGCAAGTCGCCATCGGGAAATCGCACCGAAAGTCTTGCACGGATAAGCTCATAGCATGTCCAGCGCGTATTTCTTCTGTGGCGACGGAAAGGCGCGGTCAAGATCGGCATAATCTTCCGCCGTCAATCGCAGATCGAGGGCTGCGATATTGTCGCGTGCATGCTTCGGGTCCGTCGCCTTCGGGATCACGATCGTTCCCTCTTGCGACAGCAGCCAGGCCAGCGCCACTTGCGCGGGTGTTGCACCATGTCGCCCCGCCACCGTTTGCAGCACCGAAATTCCTAGCAGGCGGCCTTGCTCGATCGGCGAATAAGCCATGACCGGAATTTTACGAGCGCGGCAGAACGGCACGAGGTCGTATTCGATGCGCCGGCGCTTGAGATTGTAGAGGACCTGATTGGTGGCGCATTTCTCGCCGCCCGGCAGCGTCACCAGTTCTTCCATGTCGTCGGTATCGAAATTGCTGACGCCCCAGTGCCTGATTTTTCCGCTGTGTTGAAGTTCGGCAAAGGCTTTGAGCGTGTGGGATAGCGGCGTCGAGCCGCGCCAATGCAGCAGATAGAGGTCGATGCGGTCGGTCCGCAGCCGCTTCAGGCTGCGCTCGCAGGCCGCAATCGTATCCTTGCGAGATGCATTCTCGGGCAGCACCTTGCTGACGATGAAAAGTTCGTCGCGCCGGCCGGCTATGGCATCACCCACGATGCTTTCGGCTTCGCCATCTCCATACATTTCGGCGGTGTCGATCAGCGTTATGCCGAGATCGAGGCCGAGCTTGATGGCGGCCACTTCGCCGGCGCGCTTCTTCTCGCTTTCGCCCATCATCCAGGTGCCGAGGCCGTAGGTTGGCACCGGCTCGCCGGAGGGAAGGGCGGTTGTGGGGATGGGCATGGCCTGACCCTACGTCATTCCGGCGCGCGAACGAAATTGGCGCGTGCCGGAATGACTTTGATCAGTGCCCCTTCACTTCCACCGGCGGGGTGCCGTGGGTGTGGAACGACTCGATCGTCTTCAGACCCCAGGCCTGTCCCTTGGCGCGTTCGGCCGCAGTCCAGCGAATCGGCTTCCAGTCGGGGGCGAGGATCAATCGCGCGCCGGCATTGGCCACTTCGACGCGATTGCCGCCCGGCTCATACACATAAAGAAAGAAGGTTTGCTGGATCGCATGCTTGTGCGGGCCGGTCTCGATATGCACGCCGTTCTCCAGGAAGATATCGGCGGCACGGAGAATTTCCTCGCGGGTATCGAGCGCATAGGTAATGTGGTGGAAGCGGCCCTTGGTGCCGGTGTGGTCGCGGGTATAGGCGAAATCATAGGTCTTGTTGGTCGCGGTCATCCACATAGCGGCTTCGGAGCCGTCGTCGAGCACGATCTGCTCGGTGAGGCGGAAGCCGAGATAGTCCTCGTAGAAAATCCGGTTGGCCTTGATGTCGACGGCCAGACCATTCCAGTGATCGAGCCGGCGTACGTTGCAGCCGCGCGCCGGAAAGCGCTGTGCCTGGTTCTTCAATGCGGGCTTTTTGTCCGGCGGTGCCTGATACCACTCGGTCTCGTAATAGAGTTCGATAACATGGTCATCGGGGTCCTTGCAGACAAAGGTCTTGCCGTGACCCAGATCGCCGTCGGTCCATCCGATATCGAAGCCCGAACCCTTCAGTGCAGCCGCGCGCCGTTCGAGCGCCTGGGGCGTGCGGCAGCGATAGGCGACATGTTTCAGCCCTGACGTTTTCGAGGCGGTGAGCTTGAGCGAATACAGTTCGTAATCGTCCCACCCACGCAAATAGACGCTGTCGCCCTTCTCGGCGCTCTGCGTCATGCCGAGCACGTCGATGAAAAACTTACGGCTTTCCTCAAATTTCGGCGTGAGGATTTCGAGGTGGGCAAGGTGGGCAATGTCGAGGATTGGTTCTTTTGTCATGGGACTGTCGCAGATCTGCCTTGGAGCGCTTCTATTGGGTCGTCGCCTTTTACCAGCTTCCACAGCAAGTAAAAGGCCGCCCCAAATTGTGCCTGCTCGTGCTTTCGTGATCGCTTGCCGCTATTTGGCCGTGCTCCCGTCACGCTGGCTTCATGGGCTACGGACTATACGCCATCCTACAGACAGCCAGACGAGAGGTTCGGCATGAATTATCTCAAGGCGGCGGCAGGTGCGCTTGCGATCATGATGGCGTCCGGCATGATTGCGGATTTTGAGCTGCTGGAATGGGATAACGACATCTACGTTACCGTCTGGTCGGTGGACGATCAGCCCGATCTCAGGCTGCGGAAACACGTGGCGGCGATGTTGCCCGACTCCATCGATGAAAGCCGAATCTTTATCAACCGCGACGGGGTCATCAGCGTCTAGCGGCCCGTTGGTCCGAAGCGCTCGGTCTTGATGGCCGAACGGTCGTGGCCTGCGGCGAGCAGTCCATTGGCCGCGGCTTCCACGAATCCCGTCGGACCACAGACGAAAATCCTGGGACTGGCGCCGGGAGCAAAGCCTGATTGTATTAACATGTCGGCGTCGATGCGGCCGGTGCGTCCGCTCCAGCCGGCAGGTTTCTCACGCGTCAGCGTGTGAGTGAAGATAAAGCCATCCTTCCTTGCAGCGAGTTTGTCGAGTTCACTGCGATAGATGATATCGCGCTCGGTGCGCGACGAGAATAGCAGCGTTGCGGGCACGTCGCTGTTCTGCGCGGCGCGATGGCGGAGCATCGCCATCAGTGGAACTACGCCCGAGCCACCTGCGATCAAAAATAGCGGACCCCCAAGCTTTACGGTCCACACGAAATAGCGGCCGATCGGCCCGCGTAGTTCGAACTTGTCGCCTTTGCGGACTTCATCGGTGAAATAGGGCGACACCTCGCCATCTTCGATCCGTTCCACGGTCAGCATCAGATCCGCATCTTCCGGCGTCGAGGCGATCGAATAGCTGCGCTGCGCGCGGTAGCCGTCCGGCGCGGTGAGCCGCACATCGACGTGCTGGCCGGGCAGATATTTCACCCAGTCCGGCCGCGTCAGCACCAGCGTTTTCACCCGCGGTGTCTCTTCGATCAGGTCCAGCACCTCGACAGTCTGCCAGCGCAGCGCCGGTTGCGCCGTCGCCTCAGTCGCCGTCATAGCGCTGTTCCCGCCAGGGATCGCCGTAGTTGTGATAACCAAGCTGTTCCCAGAAACCGGGTTCGTCCGCGTCACGGAATTCGATCGCGCGCACCCACTTCGCGCTCTTCCAGAAATAGAGATGCGGAACCAAAAGTCGCGCGGGCCCGCCGTGCTCCGGTGAGAGCGGCTGCCCGTCGAAATGGGTGGCGATCATTGCCTTGCCGTCGATCAGGTCCTCGGAAGGCAAGTTTGTTGTGTATCCGCCCTCGCAAGAAATAATCGCAAATGGCGACGGAGGCTCGGTCAGGCCGACAGCGTCGAGCAAAGTATCGATAGTGACGCCGCGCCAGCGGGTATCGAGCTTCGACCAACTCGTCACGCAATGGATGTCGGTCGTAATGTCGGTCTGGGTCAGCACGCCGAATTGCGTCCAGTCCCAGGAGCCGAGCTCGGCGTCGCCATCGCCGAGCTGGAATTGCCAGTTTTCGAAATCCGGTTCCGGGGTTGGTCCAGCCGACAATACCGGAAAATCGGAGGTGAGGTGCTGGCCGGGAGGGATGTGCTTTGCATTTGCGTCGGCGCGACGGCGGCCTGAGAAGCCGCGGGATATTGGGCTATCATTCATCTGGCTTGCCTCGCAGCGCAGGAAGGGCGAACGCAGCTTATCTGAATCGCATTCCAGTGCCCCATTCGACTTGCGTTACGCCCTGGCGCGGCCCGGACCGCATTCGAATATCAAGATCATATTATTGGCCGGCATCGGCTCGATTTCGGCCAGCATCAGGCGGTGCTCCTCTGCGACCGCCCGAATATCGGCGATGTCGCGCACGCCCCATTCCGGGTTGCGGGCGCGAAGCGAGGCATCGAAAGCTTCGTTGCTGGGGGCGGTGTGGCGTCCATCTTGCTTGAACGGGCCGTAGAGAAAGAGGCGCCCGCCCGGATGCAGCCGCAGCGAGGCGCCCCACATCAGCCCGAGCGTCGTGCGCCAGGGTGAGATGTGCAGCACATTCGCGCAGAATATCGCGGTCAGATCGCTGAGCGTCGCGGAATCCGCTTTGTTCAGTCCCCATTCCAGTGCGCACAGATCGAGACGGCGCGCCGCTTCGACATTCTGCAGATGCGCGTGCCGTCGCCAGGCGTCGATGCTCTCGATATTGCGCTCGTCACAATCGCTCGGCCACCACAGCACGTGAGGGGACTTGCGTGCGAATTCGATCACATGCTGACCGGTGCCGCTGCCGACTTCCAGCACGTTGCCGGGCTTGTCCTCGATCCAGCGCGAGAGCACCGACCAGATCGGAACGTGATTGCGGTGAAAGGCCGGCGCGTCGAGGCGTCCGTCTGACGCAGGCGAAGCCCAGCTATTTCCCGTTTCAGCCACGACAAAACCTATTCCTGTTTGAACCGCGCTCGCTTAACATCGGCGCAATAAACGACAATAACATTTTAGGGGAAACGCATGAACAAGCTTGTCGCTATCGCGCTTGCCTTCGTCACATTGCTTTTCACAGTTCCCGCGTCAACGCAGCCCTTTCCTTCGCGCCCGATCACGCTGATCGTGCCGTTTCCGCCGGGCGGCTCGACCGACGCTATCGCGCGCATCATGGCCGAACGCATGAAGACCGCGCTCGGCCAGTCAGTCATTATCGAGAATGTCGGTGGCGCGGGCGGCAGCATCGCGGTCGGCCGTGTCGCGCGCGCGGCGCCCGACGGCTACACCATCGATATCGGACAATGGGATACGCATGTCGGCAGCATCATCTACAATCTCAACTACGATCTGCAGAAGGATTTCGAACCGATCGGGCTGATGTCGATCAATCCACAATTGATGATCGCGCGGAAGGGTCTGCCGGTCGACGACCTGAAGGGCCTCGTTGCCTGGATGAAAGACAATCCCGGCAAGATCACTTTCATCAACCAGAATGCGGCGGCACATGTCAGCGGCGTCCTGTTCGAGCAGGCGACCGGGCAGAAGGTGCAATTCATCCCCTATCGCGGCGCTGGTCCCGGCATGACCGACCTGATCGCGGGTCAGGTGGATCTTCTGGTCGTGCAGGCGGCGGTCGCGCTGCCGCAGGTGCAGGCCGGCGCGGTCAAGGCGCTGGCGAATCTGTCGCCGAAGCGGTCGGCGGTGTTGCCGGACATCGCGACGTCCGACGAGAGCGGAGTGCCCGGTCTCTACATGTCGGGCTGGTTCGGCTTCTTCGCGCCGAAGGGGACTCCAAAGGACGTGATCGCGAAGCTGAATGCCGCGATGGTCGAGGCGCTCGGCGATCCCGCGGTGAAAAAGCGCTTCGCCGATCTAGGCCTCGATGTCGCCTCGCGCGAGCAGCAGACACCGGCAGGGCTTGCCGCCTATCACGCCGAAGAGATCAAGAAATGGTGGCCGATCATCAAGTCAGCCGGCATCGGCGCGCAGGCGCAGTAGCATCTATTGCGGATGCTCCTCTATAAGACAGGACGGCGACAGGCCCGCAGCGGAGATAGTAAGCCATGATGATTTTACTTTTGGCCGCGCATATTCTTGGCGCGCTGTTCTGGGTCGGTGGAATGGCTTTTGCCTATACGATGCTGCGTCCGGCCGCGGGCGCGCTGGAAGCTCCGGTGCGGCTGACGCTATGGCGCGACGTGTTCAAGCGCTTCCTGCCCTGGGTCGCAGTCTCGATCGTGGCGCTGCTCGCAAGTGGCTACGCGATTATGTTTCTGGTTTACGGCGGTTTTCACCGCGCCCCGCTATTCGTGCATGTCATGCAGGGCACCGGCATTCTGATGATGCTGCTCTATCTGCACCTTTATTTAGCACCTTGGCAGCGACTGCAAAAGACGGTTCAGGCGGCCGATTGGCAGAGCGCGGGAAAGCATCTCGCAATGATCCGCAAGCTGGTCGCGATCAATCTCGTGCTCGGGATTATTACCGTGCTGGTCGGATCGACCGGGCGTTTTTGGCAGGCGATGTGACGACCTATACGTCTTCCGGGTTATCGACGTAGATGAGCCCGGCTTTCTCCAGCGGCTCGCGCATCTTGTACATGTCGAGACCAAGGATGCCGGAAGCAAGCTTCTCGCGCTTTCCGGTCTCGTCGGCCTCGCGCTTTTGTGCCTTTTCGGCGGTTTCGACGACAAGCTTGCGGGGGATGACGACGACGCCGTCATCATCCGCAACCACCGCGTCACCCGGCACCACATTCACGCCGGCACAGACCACGGGGATATTCACCGACCCGAGTGTCGCCTTCACCGTTCCCTTGGCCGAGATCGCTTTGGACCATACCGGAAAGCCCATCTCTTTCAGCACGGCGACGTCACGGCAGCCGGCATCGATGATGAGGCCCTTCACACCGCGCGCCTTCAACGAGGTGGCGAGAAGATCGCCGAACATCCCGTCGGTGTTGTCGGCGGTACAGCCGACCACTAGCACGTCGCCGGACCTGCATTGCTCGATCGCGACATGAATCATCCAGTTGTCGCCCGGCTGCGCCAGAATGGTCACCGCCGGTCCGCATATCGACGCGCCGGGCCAGATCGGGCGCATGTATGGCTTCATCAGGCCGGATCGACCGAGCGCTTCATGCGCGGTTGAGACACCCAATCCTGCGAGCACGCCGCAGGCGTTCGCATCGGCGCGTTTGATGTTGCGGACGACGACGGGTTTCATCTTTTTTGGCTCCGATCTCAGTTCAACTCTGCGGCAACGACCTTCTTTACACTAGGCCGCTCGGATATGCGGCGGCGATGATCCTTCACCTTCGGCAAGGATTCGATATCGACGCCGTCGGCTTCGAGCCATTGCGCAAGCGTGAACAGGTAAAAGTCGCAGACCGTGAGGGTATCGCCCATGACGAAAGGCTCCCGCAGCATGTCGCGTTCGATTAGCGAAAAACACTCGGCGACCGCCTGCGGCGCCTTCCTGCGCATCGACTCGAACGCAGCCTCATCATCTGCCCAGCGATATCCGCGCATGCGATGGGCGTGAGCAACATGCACGGTCGAACACAGGTAACTGTTGAAGGCCTGGACCTCGGCGAGCGCAAAGGGGTCTTCGATCGGCGCGAGTTTTGACGCAGGGTAGCGTTGCGCGACATAGACGAGGAGCGCAGGCGTCTCGGTCAACACGCCCTGCTCGGTCACCAGAGCCGGGACGCGTGCCTTCGGATTGATCGCAAGATAATCCGGCTTCTTCTGATCGGCTTTGGTGAAGTCGATACGGATTGCTTCGTACTCCGCGCCGGCCTCTTCGAGCGCAATATGCGACGCCAGCGAGCAGGTATTCGGCGCATAGAAAAACTTCATCATCAGGCGAGTTCCTCCACCGCCATCGGAAACAGCCGCTGATAGGCCTCGCCATAGGTCATCGGTTTGCCGCTATTGCGACCGCCCTGCACGCCGCGATTGAGCGCGACGCGTTCGTAATAGGCCCAGAGATGCTTCTGCGCCGCCAGCACCTGGAAAGCCTTGTGCTTCGTCTCCCACACCTCATCGATGTTGAGAATGACCTGAGGCTTGAAGTTGCACTGCTCCGGCTGGTGCGGCTCGAACAGAAACACCGGCGGAGCGCTGTAATTGTATTTTGCACCCGGCTTGTGGCCCATCGCCTGTGCCACCACCCGAGTCTCCTGCGCGAAATGGGCAGCGTTGGGATGGTCGAAATTATAAGGATCCTCCAGTGCATGGGTGAGCACAAAGGAGGGTGAGGTCTCGCGGTAGATGTCGACCATGCGGTCGAAATGCGCCTCGGTGAGCCGAAGCGGATAGTCGCCGGCATCGAAGAATTCGATTTCAGCGCCGAGCATGGCGGCCGCGCGCTCGGCCTCGTCCTTGCGCCCGGCCTTCACCTTTTCCAGGGTCGCGCCAGCTTCCTTCCAGGCGAATTGGCTTTCGCCGCGCTCGCCGAAACTCATGCAGACGATCTTCATGCGATAGCCCTTCTTCGCATGCAGCGCGATTGCTCCGCCTGCGCGCCAGACGAAATCGCCGGGATGCGCGGTCACGACGAGGCCGGTTTTCTGGGCCATGTTCTTGTTCTCCGCCTTCGAAATGGAGGCGGATTTTCACCATTCGGGCCCGCGACACAAGGCCTATTCGGGGCGGTGCCGCCGGCCTCACTTAGCCTTCGTCACTTCGACTTGGCTCGCCGTGCCTCGCCGCGTTTCGCGAGCGCTTCGGCTTCAGAATCGCGACCGAGCGCCCGATAGAGCTCCATGAGATTTTTCAGCGACGCCGCGACTTGCGGGTTATCGGGGCCAAGCTCCTTTTCGCGGATGGCAAGCGCTCGCTTGTGCAGAGGCTCCGCCTCTTCGTTGCGGCCCTCTTCCTGATAGAGCACCGCGAGATTGTTGATAGCGGTGGCGACAATCAGATTGTCGGGGCCAAGCGCTGCTTCCTGCATCGCCAATACGCGCTTGAACAATGGTTCGGCGTCGTTATGCCGACCGTTGTCGCGATAGAACCCGGCGAGGTTGTTGAGAGTATGCGCCACTGCGGGATGATTTGGCCCAAACGCTTTTTCCCGGATCGCAAGCGCGCGCTTGAACAGCGGCTCAACCGCTTCCGTGCGATTCTGGACCCAGTAGATCGCAGCGAGACTAAAGAGTGAATCCGCAACGTCGGGATGATCGGGCCCCCGCGTCTTTTCATCGAAGGCGAGGGTGCGCTGGTACAACGCCTCGGCTTCGGCAAGCCGGCCTATGCCACGGTAGAGCGCGGCAAGGTTGCTCACTGTGGCCATGACCTGCGGGTGCTCCGGGCCGAACGCTTTTTCGCGGATCGCAAGCGAACGCCGGTACAGCGGCTCGGCGTCCTGATTGCGGCCAAGTTTTTGATTGAGCACCGCGAGCGTGTTTAGCGCCGTCGCCAGATCTGGATTGTCGGGCCGTGCTTCCTTCTCGTAGATCGAAAGCGCGCGTTCCGCATAGGGAAGTGCCTCGACATAGTTTCCTGCGTTGTAGAGCTCAATCACTTTTACGAGCAGTGCGGAGGGCTCGATTGGCGTTTGCGCCGACGCCGGTATGGCAACAGCCAATGCCGCAATAAGGCTGAGGCCAGCGAAAATAGCCTTGCCCATGTCTATTCTGCCGCCGCTTGCGATGGCACCGTGTCGATTGGTTTGAAAGCCGCACGACCTTGGCGGCCGAACGTCAGTCTAATCGGCATCTGCATTTTATTTTTCCTGTCATTCGCCCGCGATCCGGCAACGGGTCGAAATCTTTGACCGATCCTTAGCATTTCAAAAAGCCTACACACGCCTCAAGAGGGTTGCTCAAAAATTAGGCGAAAAGTGCAGTTTCTGAACAATCGCGTCAGCGTGCCTAATTTGCGGGCTGAGGGTTTGCATAGTTTCCGGTTTTGACTCAAGGCCTTGGCACACAATCCGAAATTGGCACGACCCTTGCGAAACATGCTGCAGCGCGGAATGCCGGGTGTGCTGGCGTGCGCGTGAAGCAGAGGAAACAACAATGATTCACTCCATCCGTGCGGTCGCTGAGCGACCGATTGCTCGCCGCTGGCTCGCCGCCACGGCCGGGCTTGCGCTTTCGATGGCGGCAATTTTGCCCGCCAAAGCGCAGGAAACGATCAAGGTCGGCATTCTCCATTCGTTGTCGGGCACCATGGCGATCAGCGAAACCACGCTGAAAGACGTGATGCTCATGCTCATAGAAGAGCAGAACAAGAAGGGTGGTCTGCTCGGAAAGAAGCTGGAAGCAGTGGTCGTCGACCCGGCTTCCAACTGGCCGCTCTTCGCTGAAAAGGCGCGCGAACTGATCACCAAGGAAAAGGTCGCCGCGGTGTTCGGCTGCTGGACCTCGGTGTCGCGCAAGTCCGTGCTGCCGGTTTTCAAGGAATTGAACTCGATCCTGTTCTATCCGGTCCAGTACGAGGGCGAGGAGAGCGAACGCAACGTCTTCTATACCGGCGCCGCGCCGAATCAGCAGGCGATCCCGGCCGTCGACTATCTGATGAAGGACGAGAAGGTGCAGCGCTGGGTGCTGGAAGGCACCGACTACGTCTATCCGCGCACCACTAACAAGATCCTCGAAGCCTATCTGAAGTCCAAGGGCGTCAAGGACGAAGACATCTCGATCAACTACACCCCGTTCGGTCACTCCGATTGGCAGACCCGCGTCGCCGACATCGTGAAGTTCGGCTCCGCCGGCAAGAAGACCGCCGTGGTCTCCACCATCAACGGCGATGCCAACGTTCCCTTCTACAAGGAACTCGGCAACCGCGGCGTGAAGGCGAAGGACATCCCGGTCGTGGCGTTCTCGGTCGGCGAAGAAGAACTCGCCGGTATCGACACCAAGCCGCTGGTCGGCCATCTCGCCGCCTGGAATTATTTTGAATCGATCGACACGCCTGCGAACAAGGAATTCATCGCGAAGTGGAAAGCCTTCACGAAGAATCCGAAGCGCGTTTCCAACGACCCGATGGAAGCCCATGTCGTAGGCTTCCAGATGTGGGTTGAAGCTGTGAAGAAGGCCGGCACCACCGATCCGGACAAGGTGATCGACGCGCTGCCCGGCATCAAGGCGCCGAACCTGACCGGCGGTATCTCTGAAATGCTGCCGAACCATCACATTACCAAGCCGGTGTTCATCGGCGAAGTGCGTGGTGACGGCCAGTTCGACGTGGTTTGGAAGACCGACGGCCTCGTTCCCGGCGCCGCCTGGTCGCCGCATCTGGACGGCTCGAAAGACCTGATCGCAGATTGGGTGAACCTGAAGTGCGGCAACTACAACAGCGTCACCAAGAAATGCGGCGGGCAGGGTTCCTGAGACCTGAGTCCCGACGCCACTTGCTCACGCGTAAAATCGGAGGCGGCGAATTCCGCCGCCTCCTCATCTCCCCGCCGGGGCTGAAGTGAAATGACAAAATTATGGGGCGGCTTGATCGCGTGTGTGCTGACGCTCGCATTTCTCATTGCCGCGTCGCCCGCAAGAAGCCAGACCCTCGACGAGGCGCTGACCAAATTCTCCGCGAGCTCCTTCAACGAGACGGAAGAGGGGATCACCGCTGTGACGGCATCCGGCTCACCGCGCGCCCTTGCCATCATTGAGGCCCTGCAGGCCGGCACTCTTGTTTTCGATCCGGAGAGCAAGAAGGTCTATATTCGACAGGGCAGCCGCCTGCTCGACGCCGCTACCGGCGCGGCCGTCGATCCGGTTCCCGCCAAACTCAGCGACGTCCGCATTATCAATCGGCTGCGGCGCGTGCTCGATGCCGCGATCGGCAGCCTGACCCTGATGTCGCCCGACCCGAAGCAGCGGCTTTCGGCTGCGCTCGCCGTTTACAAATCGCGCGAGACCGCGGCGTTGCCTGCGCTCGATGCGGCCATCGCCAAGGAGACCGACTCACGCGTGAAACTCGCGCTCGAAGGCGCGCGTGCTGCGGTCGTTCTCTACAAGGAGGATGCTACCGAGGTTCAGAAGCTGGATGCCGTCACGGTGATCCGTGATCGCGGTGATCAGGAGGCGATCTCGCTTCTGTCCGGTCTGCCGGCGAACACGCCGCCGGCTGTGCAAAAGCTCGCGCAGGACGCTATAGCCACCATCCAAGGCCGACTGGTGTTCTGGGAGGCGTTGCAGAATGCCTGGTACGGCCTCTCGCTGGGATCGGTATTGCTGCTCGCGGCGATTGGGCTTGCCATCACCTTCGGTGTGATGGGCGTCATCAATATGGCGCATGGCGAGATGGTCATGATCGGCGCCTATGTCACCTTCGTGGTCCAGGAAACCATCCGTCAACATAATCCTGCGCTGTTTGATTACTCGCTCGCATTCGCCATTCCGCTCGCCTTTCTTGTCTCCGGAGCAATTGGCATTCTGATCGAACGCACGGTGATCCAGTGGATGTACGGGCGTCCGCTCGATACGCTGCTGGCCACCTGGGGTGTGTCGTTGATCCTTCAGCAGGCAGTGCGCACCACGTTCGGTCCGACCAATCGCGAAGTCGGCAACCCGTCCTGGATGAGCGGCGCCTTCGAACTCGGTCACCTCACCATCACCTACAACCGCATGTGGATTATCGTGTTCACGATGGCGGTGTTTTTCGGCCTGCTCGGCATCCTGCGCTTCACCCGCATTGGGCTCGAAATGCGCGCGGTGACGCAGAATCGCCGGATGGCGGCGTCGATGGGCATCAAGACCGCCAATGTCGACATGCTGACCTTCGGGCTCGGGTCCGGCATCGCCGGACTTGCGGGCGTTGCACTGTCGCAGATCGACAACGTGTCGCCCAATCTCGGGCAGAGCTACATCATTGACTCGTTCATGGTCGTGGTGTTCGGCGGGGTCGGCAATCTCTGGGGCACGCTGGTCGGCGCCTTCTCGCTCGGCATCGCCAACAAGTTCCTCGAACCCTATGCTGGAGCGGTGGTCGCCAAGATCGCGATCCTCGTCCTGATCATCCTGTTCATCCAGAAGCGCCCGCGCGGCATGTTCGCGCTCAAGGGCCGCGCGGTGGAGGCGTGATGACGGGCGGTCCTATCATCCGCGTGCTGGATCGCCAGGCGGTCGTATTCCTTACGATCCTGTCCGCGGTCGCGATCCTCGTCCCGCTATCTAACCTGCTGCTGCCGGCGACGAGTCCGTTCCACGTCCCGACCTACGCGGTGGCGCTGTTTGGAAAATACATCTGCTTCGCGCTGCTGGCGCTGTCGATCGACCTGATCTGGGGCTATTGCGGCATTCTCTCGCTCGGTCACGGCGCGTTCTTCGCGCTCGGCGGCTACGCGATGGGCATGTACCTAATGCGGCAGATCGGCACCCGCGGCGTCTACGCCAATCCGATCCTGCCGGATTTCATGGTGTTCCTGAACTGGAAGGAATTGCCGATCTTCTGGTACGGCTTCCAGTCTTTTCCCTATGCGCTGCTGATGGTGTTTCTGGCGCCCGGCGCGCTCGCCTTCCTGTTCGGATGGTTCGCGTTCCGCTCGCGCGTTACCGGGGTGTATCTCTCCATCATCACCCAAGCGATGACTTTCGCGCTGCTTTTGGCCTTCTTCCGCAACGATTTCGGCTTCGGCGGCAATAACGGGCTGACCGATTTCAAGGACATTCTCGGGTTCAACGTTCAGGCACAATCGACCCGCGCGGCACTTTTCACAATCTCCTGCGCGGCGCTCGGTATCTGCTTCATCATCTGCCGCAAGATCGTGACTTCGAAGCTCGGCAAGGTGCTGGTCGCGATCCGCGATGCGGAGTCGCGCACGCGGTTCCTCGGCTATCGGGTGGAGAATTACAAATTGTTTGTCTGGACGCTGTCCGCGTGCATGGCGGGGCTGGCCGGAGCGCTTTACGTGCCGCAGGTCGGCATCATCAACCCGGGCGAATTCGCACCCGCAAATTCCATTGAAGCGGTGCTCTGGGTCGCGGTTGGCGGCCGCGGCACGCTCACCGGGGCCGTGCTTGGCGCTATCCTTGTCAACTATGCCAAGACAACATTCACGAGCGGTATCCTCGCGCCTTACTGGCTGTTTCTGCTCGGTGCGTTGTTTGTCTTTGTCACGCTGTTCCTGCCGCGCGGCATCGTCGGCACCGTTTCGCATTGCTGGTGCGAGCACAAGGCGAAGCGAGCCGCTCGCGCGGATGATGCGGCCGGCGCGGCAGCACCGAAACCGGCGGAGTGAACGATGGAAACCAGGGTCACCGACGCACTCCTTTATCTGAACGGCATTTCGGTCGCGTTCGACGGATTCAAGGCCTTGAACAATCTCTCGCTGACGATCCAGCCCGGGGAGATGCGCGCAATCATCGGTCCGAACGGCGCCGGCAAGACCACCATGATGGACGTGATCACCGGAAAGACTCGTCCCGACGTGGGTGATGCCCTGTTCCAGGGCGAGGCCGATCTGACTGCGCTCGATGAGACCGAAATCGCACGGCTCGGCATTGGCCGCAAATTCCAGAAGCCGACCGTGTTCGATATGCACACGATCGAGGACAATCTTCTGCTGGCACTGAACATGGACAAGAGCGCGCGCTCGAGTCTGCGCTGGAGCAAATACTGGTTCGGCGGCTCGCCGTAAGTGCGTTTGAACTCCCGAGTGAAGTGGGCGCGCGAGAGGCCAGCGGCAGCCGCCATGTCGCTCACATCGATGCCGTCGCCGTAACGCCCGTCGGCGAGATCCTTGGCTTTCAGCAGGTTGCGTTCGGGGCTGACGTAGGCCATGGGGGTCAATCTAACGGCCAACTCGCTTGACGGGCTGCTCTTAATCCGACCCTTCAACTTGTACCGTCACCGTCATGAGCGACTACCCCCACCTCCTTGAACCTCTTGACTTCGGCCACACCAAGCTGCGCAACCGCGTGGTGATGGGCTCGATGCACGTGAAGCTCGAGGATCGCGCCGCAGACATCAAGAAGCTCGCCGCATACTTCGCGGCCCGCGCGAAGGGCGGTGCCGGTCTGATGGTCACGGGCGGCTACTCGCCCAACCGCCGGGGTTGGTTGTTGCCGTTCGCCGGCGAAATGGTCTCTGGTCGCGACGCGCGCAGGCATCAGACGGTTACCAATGCCGTGCACGCCGAGGACGGGAAGATCGCGCTGCAGATTCTCCACGCCGGTCGCTACTCGTACCACCCGTTCTCACTCAGCGCGTCGAGCGGGAAGTCACCGATCACGCCATTCTCGGCCAAGGGAATGAGCTCGCGCACCGTCGAGAAGACCGTCAACGATTTTGCCGACGCCGCCGTGCTCGCGCGCGA
>Ga0190274_10000934_pt1 | contig 16979 bp, 19 predicted proteins | sample Popmic531T_FD_133002 | JGI IMG/M metagenome (GOLD analysis project Ga0190274, IMG submission 133002) | Populus adjacent soil microbial communities from riparian zone of Yellowstone River, Montana, USA - 531 T | ecosystem: Environmental > Terrestrial > Soil > Riparian zone | place: USA: Montana... | reverse complement strand
GGTCACGAAGATGACGTTGCCGGCCGGGAACACTTCCTTGTCGTCTTCGAGGATCACGAACTTGTCGCTCTCCGCCGACAGCTGCGGGTCGGTGGTGAAGAGGATCGAGAGGTCGGCCTGGCCCTTTTCGAGGACCGTGTAACGGAGGCCGATGTCTACGGGGGTGAAGGACTTGAACTTCAGCCCGTACAGTTTTTCCAGCCCCGCCAGGCAGTCAATCCGCTGGCGGCACTCGGGCGACCCGTAGAGCGAGAGTTTCTCGGAGACGCCTTCGAGGTCGGAGATCGTCTCGAGGTCGTATTTTTCCGCCGTCTCGGTCGTGGTCCCGACCGCGTTGGCGCTGGCGAACGGGGTCGGTTCGAACGCCGTCAGGCCCTCTTTTTCGAATTCGGCGTTGGCCTCTTCCCAGGCGCCCTCGGCGTCGGCGGGGACTTCTTCGGGTTCCTTGCCGAAGAAGGAGGTGAGGGCGGTGCTGGCGTACTCCGGGTAGCCGGAGATCTGCCCGCTTTTGACGGCCTTCAGGGCGACCGTTTCGGAGCCGAGGTTGAGCGCGCTCTTCACCTTGTAGCCGGCCGCCGTCAGGGCCTGCGCGTAGATTTCCCCGAGGATTTCCTGTTCGGGGAAGTTCTTCGAGCCGATCGTCAGGCTGACTTCGCCGTTGGCGGGATTCGACTCGATAGCCCCCGCGCCGGCGCCTCCGCTGGTGTCGCCGCTGGTGCCGTCGTCGTCGCTGCTGCCGCAGGCGGCGACACCGAGCGTCAGGGCCAGCGCCGCAAGCGCCGCCATCAGCACTCGTAGCCTCGTCTTGTCGATCCTCACTGGTTTCCTCCTCGTTGTATGTGTAACTGGGTCAGGCAGTCTGCAGCTTCAGTCCGTCGGAAGTGAGTCGTCGCTGCAGGAGGGCGAGCAATCCCTCCAGCGCGAGAGCCAGGGCGGCGACCAGGATCGCCCCCGCGAGGCGGCCGTCCTCGCCGTAGATGCTGGCGTTGATGATGAAGTCGCCGAGGGTTTCGACGCCGGCGAGGGGGGCGATGGTGGCGGTGGCGACGATCGCGATCGTCGCTCCGCGGATGCCGCCCATCACGGTCGGGATCGCCAGCGGCAGCTCGACCTTGCGGATCACTTCGAGCTCGGACATGCCCATGCCGCGGGCCGCGTCGACCGTGGCCGCGTCGACCTGGCGCACGCCGACGTAGGCATTGGTGAGGATCGGCGGGATGCCGAGAATCGCGAGCGCCGGGGTTACGGTCACCAGCCCGACCCCGATCAGCGCCGCGACCAGGGCGATCAGGGCCAGCTCGGGGATCGCCCGGCCGGCGTTGCCGAGCCCGATCGCGAGCAGCTCACCGCGGCCGCGGTGACCGAGGTAGAGGCCGACGGGCAGGGCGATGATCAGCGCCAGGGCGAGGGCCAGGACCGTGACCTCGAGCTGCTTCAGGGTCAGTTCCATCGCCTTTTCGAAGCCGCCGACCTGCTGCCCCCCGGTGACGTTCGAGTTCTGCGGGGTGAAGATGAATTCGATCGCGCCCCCGAAGGAGGCGAGCACGGGGTGAAAGCTGCTCATCCGAGCCTCGCCCGCCGCCAGGGGGTGATCAGCCGCTGCACGGTCAACAGCGCGACGTCGAAGAGCAGCGCCATCCCGATCGCGATCGCGGCGGCGATGATGATGCTGGTCGGGAAGGTCAGGTTGCCGCTGCCGTACATCTGCGTGCCCAGCCCACCGGCCCCGATGAAGACGGCGAGGGTGGCGATCGCGACCGTGCTGACGGTGGCGATCCGCAGGCCGGCGACGATCTCCGGCGTCGCCAGCGGCAGCTCCACCCGCCAGAGGATCTGGCGCTCGGTCAGGCCCATTCCGCGCGCCGCGTCCTTGACCGGGCCGGGGACGTTGGCCAGGCCCAGCATCGTGTTGCGGTAGATGATCTGCAGCGTGTAGGTCGCGAGGACGACGATCGCCGTGGTACGCCCGATGCCAGTGATCGGCAGCAGCAGGAAGAAGAAGGCGATGCTGGGGATCGTGTAGAGGATGCCGGTGGCGGCGAGCAGCGGCGGGCGCAGCCAGGCGGTGCGGTGGGCCAGCAGCGAGATCGCGAACGCGATCGCGAAGCCGAGCAGGACCGAGAAGAGAACGAGTTCCAGGTGCTGCACGGTCGGGGTGCCGAAGCGGTCGATGTTTTCCCTCGCCCAGTCGAAGCAGAAGACCTCGTCCGGCTTTGCCTGGCAGGGGAGGCTGGAGGAGTCGCGTTCCTGGAAGAAGCCTTCGCCCACTTCGCCAACCGCGGCCAGCAGCGTGGGTGCGATCACGGCGCGGGCTCCCCGCCGTGCGGGCGTTCCACCGCCAGCTCCCCACTCTTCGCCCGCGGCGATTTGAGGAACTCGGAGATGATCTCGACCGAGAGGACGCCGTCGATCCGGCCTTCGTGGTCCACCACCGCCGCGTACTGGGCCTCGCCCTGGAGCAGGTCGGCGAGGGCGTCGCGCATGACGTCGTCGCGGTCGAGCAGCGGGCCGAGGGGGGAGTCGGGCTTGGCCGGAACCGTCTCGGCGCCGAGGTCGCGCTCGGAGAGCCAACCGAGCGGGCGGCGCTCGCCGTCGACCAGCAGGGGGTAGGGGACCTCGACGTCGGACTGGGCCAGCTTCGCCCGCACCTCGGCGGTCGCCTGACCGACGTGGGCCAGCGGTGCCTCCCAGAGGTCGATGTCGGCGACCCGCATCAGCGCCAGCCGCTTCAGCGCCCGGTCGGCGCCGACGAAGTCCTCGACGAACTCGGTCGCCGGCGCCATCAGGATCTCGGCCGGGGTCGCGTACTGCTCGACCCTGCCGCCCTCCTTCATGATCGCGATCCGATCGCCCATCTTGATCGCCTCGTCGATGTCGTGGGTGACGAAGAGGACGGTCTTGCGAACCTGCGCCTGCAGGCGCAGGAATTCGTTCTGCAGGCGCTCGCGGCTGATCGGGTCGATCGCCCCGAAGGGCTCGTCCATCAGCATCACCAGGGGGTCGGCGGCGAGCGCGCGGGCGACGCCGACGCGTTGCTGCTGGCCGCCGGAGAGCTGCGCCGGGTAACGCTCGCCGAGCTCGGGGTCGAGCCCGATCAACTCCAGCAGCTCGGCCGTGCGGGCCTTGGTGCGGTCCTTCTTCCAACCCAGCAGCTGCGGCACGGCGCCGATGTTCTCGGCGATCGTGCGGTGGGGGAAGAGGCCGATCTGCTGGATCACGTAGCCGATCTCCCGCCGCAGCCGGGCCGGGTCGCGATCGCGCACCGACTCGCCGCCGACGAGGACGTCGCCCTCGGTGATCTCCACGGTGCGATTGACCATCCGCATCGCCGTCGTCTTGCCACATCCCGACGGCCCGACCAGCACGCAGATCTCGCCCGCCGGCACCTCCAGCGTGAGGTTGTCGACCGCGGGGCTGGCGGAGTCGCCATAGCGCTTGCTGGCGCCCTCGTAGCTGACGGAGGAGGCTCCGGGCTGGGACTGCGTCTCGCTAGTGGCCTCTGCCTCGGGCACTTGGAGCGAGCCTATACCCGGCCGGCCTCGGACTCACTCATTCCGCCGCCGCAGGCGGGGCACGGTGAGAAGCGAAACGGCGACTTCGGGTCAGAGGCCGAGCCGCTGCGCGCGCTCGGCCGTGCGGGCGACGATCTCCTCGACCCCGGGCACCTCGCCGCCTCGCATCAGCACCTGACCGGCGACCACGGTGGTGTCGACCACGGCGCCCGCGGCGGCGTAGACGAGATTGGAGGCGAGGTCGCCGATGGCAAGCTCGGGCGAATTCGGGCGTAGCAGCAGGAAGTCGGCGGCGGCGCCGACCTTGAGCGGCTGCTCGGCGCCGAGCCGCGGGGCTCTGCCGCCGGTGGCGATCGCCCAGGCCTCGGCCGCTTCGATCGCGCCCGGGTCCGCGGCGGCGTGCTTCTGTGCCAGGGCGAAGGCCTTGAGATCGGCGAGCAGGTCGAGCGAGTCGTTGGAGCCGGCGCCGTCGGTCCCGAGCCCGATCGCCACCCCGTTCGCCCGCGCCGCCGGATAGGGGAAGGTGCCGCCGACCGCGAGCTTCATGTTGGCGACCGGGTTGGTGACCACGGTGCAGCCGCGCGCGGCGATCAGCTCCAGCTCGTAGTGGTCGAGCCAGACGCCGTGGGCGAGCACCGTGCGCTCGCTCAGCATCCCCAGCCCGTCGAGGTAGGCGGCCGGGCGCAGGCCGTGGGCGGCGATGCAGTCCTCGACCTCGCGCTCGGTCTCGGAGAGGTGGATCTGGATCGGGACGTCGCGTTCGGCGCCGAGCTCGGCGATCCAGCGCAGCGAGTCCTCGCTGACCGTGTAGATCGAGTGCGGGGCGAGGGCGGGCGCGACCGCCGGCCCCAGATCGCCCAGGCGTTCGAGGCTGCGCAGCGCCGTCGCCCGCATCCCCTCGACGTCGCCGTCGGCGTCGAACAGTGGCGCACCGATGGTGGCGCGCAGGCCGGCGTCGGCGACCGCACGCGCGGTCGCCTCGGGGCGCCAGTACATGTCCCAGAAGCGGGTCGTGCCGCTGCGGATCATCTCGGCGCAGGCCAGCCGCGCCCCCCAGTAGACGTCCTCGTCCTCGAGCCTCGCCTCGACCGGCCAGATCTTCTCCCGCAGCCAGGGCATCAGCGGCAGGTCGTCGCCGCTGCCGCGGAAGAGCGTCATCGCCGCGTGGGTATGACCGTTGAGGAGGGGCGCGACCAGCGCTCCGCCGCCGGCGTCGATCGTCTCGTCGCCGATCCTCGCCACCACCTCCGGCCCGATCGCCACGATCCGGCCGCCCTCGCAACGCACGCCGACGTGCTCGCGATCGAGGCTGGCGCCGGCGATCGTCAGCGCCATCGCAACGCCACCCCGGCTGGCGCTTTTGTCTCCCCTGGGGCGACAAAGGCGCCAGGCGGGCTCATCGACCCACCGCCCCGAGCCGCGGCAGCACCGCCGCCAGGCCGTCGCGCAGGCGGGTGGCGTTGGCGATGCGGTCGTCCTCCAGCGCGGCGACGTCGAGCTCGCCCTCGCCGACCCCGTTGGCGAGGTTGTCGACGACGCAGAGCGCCGCGTATTCGAGTCCGAGCTCGCCGGCGACGACGCACTCCGAGGCGATCGTCATCCCGACCACGTCGGCGTGGGGGGCGATCAGCCCGATCTCAGCCGGGGTCTCGAAGCGAGGCCCGACCGTCTGCCAGTAGACGCCGCCGCCGTGCGGCGCCTGCCCGCTCGCCTGCCAGGCCTCGATGACTTCGCTGCGCCAGCGGGGGTCGAAGCCCGGGGCGCTGTGGGCGCGAGCGTCGCCGAACGCCGAGAGCCCGAGGTGGAGGGCGATGAAGTCGTCGGGGCAGAGGAGACTGCCGACCGGCAGCTCGGCGCTGAGCGAGCCCACCGAGCCGATCGCCAGCACTCGGTCGCAGCCCTGATCGGCCAGCGGCCTCAGGTTGGCGACGTGGTCGATCGCGTGGGGGAGGACGTAGGAGCCGTTGCGGGCGCCGTGGCGTTGGACGATCGCCGCCCCGTGCTCCGCCGCCGCCGCGGCGATCTCCTCGCCGCCCGGCCCGAGCGCGTTGCTGCCGAGGATCACGGCGAGCCGTCCCATGTCGCGATCCTACGTGCCCCGCCCGGCGCTGTCGCGTTTATCGCCGCAGGCTGGCCAGTGGTACGGGGCGGCGGGTGCGGTCAGGCGTTCCGGCGGGTCCTGAAGGCCGCCGCGGCCTCGTCGTGGTCGACGATCGGCGCCGGGTAGTCGAGCCGGCCGCGGCCGTCGAGCAGCCAGGGGCGGTGGACCGCGCCGCCGGGAACCGACTCCAGCTCCGGCAGGTAGCGCCTCACGTAATCACCGTCGGGGTCGAAGCGCTCGGCCTGGCGCAGGGGGCTGAGGACGCGGTTGGGACGGGTGTCGTTGCCGGTGCCCGCGACCCACTGCCAGTTGCCGGCGTTGTTGGCGATGTCGCCGTCGCTGAGCAGGTCCCAGAAGTGGCGGGCCCCCTGGCGCCAGTCGACGTAGAGGTCCTTGGTGAGGAAGGAGGCGACGGTCATCCGCGCCCGGTTGTGCATGAAGCCCTCCGCCGCCAGCTGGCGCATCGCCGCGTCGACGAGCGGGTAGCCGGTACGGCCCTGCTGCCACGCCTCCAGGGCCCGCTGCGAGCGCGACCAGCGATCGCCGCGCGGCCGGTAGTCGCGCCGGGGGAGGGAGGGGTTGGCGGCCAGCACCTGGTGGTGGAAGTCGCGCCAGCAGAGCTGACGCACGAAGGGCTCGGCACCGGGCCGGCCGTGCGCCTCCCGCATCAACTCCAGCGGCGAGAGGCAGCCGAAGCGCAGGTGGGCGCTCAGCCTCGAGGTGGCGTCGCCGGCCAGGTCGTCGTGGCGCTCGCCGTATTCGCCGAGCCGGTTGCGGAGGAAGGACCGCATCAGCCGCCGTCCCTCGTGCTCGCCTCCCGCGGCGCGCCGCGGCGACGGCCGGCCGTCGGTCAGCGAGCCGAGGGCGGGAATGCGGCCGACCCGGAGGCGGCCGGGGACCGCGAGCCGGCGCGGCGCCGGCGCCTGTTGTCGCAAGGGGACTTCGTTCCAGGCGCGGTGGTAGGGGGTGAAGACCTTGAAGTGGTCGCCGCCGGTTGGCGTCACCGCGCCGGGAGGGACGATCGTCGTGCCGGGATGGACGTGGAGGCCGATTCGCTCCTCAGTGCAGGCCGCGGCCAGCCGCCGCTCGCGAGCGCACGCGTAGGCACTCCAGTCGGCGCTCACGTGCAGCTCCTCGGCGCCGCACTCGCGCGCCATCGCGATCGCCGCCGCGACCGGGTCGCCGCGCCGCAGGAAGAGCTTCCCGCCCGCCGCCCGCAGCGATTCGCCGAGGTCGACCAGCGCCTCGCGCATGAAGGCGACCCGGTTGGGCGCCGCGAAGCGGGAGCCGAGCAGCCGCTCGTCGAGCACGAACAGCGGCAGCGTGCGCTCGGCGCGGGCCGCCGTCGCCAGGGCCGGGTTGTCGTGGACCCGGAGGTCGCGGTTGAAGAGGATCAAGGCGGTTTTCATCGGCTCACCCTGAGGGTAGGGTGACGGCCATGGGCGAACGACCGTCAGGCCGAAAGGAGACCGAGGAGGAACGCCTCGACCGCAATCTCGGCGAGCTGCTGCAGGAGCTGCGGGTGGCGCTGCCGGGCGTGCAGGTGCTCTTCGCCTTCCTGCTGGCGGTCCCGTTCCAGCAGAACTTCACCAAAATCACCGCCTTCCAGGAGAAGGTCTACTTCGCGACGTTGCTGCTCACGGCGCTCTCGGCGGTGTTGCTGATCTCCCCCTCCGCCTACCACCGCCTCACTTTCCGCATGCAGCAGAAGGACCACCTCGTCTTCCTCGCCAACCGCTTCGCGATCGTCGGCTTAGGAGCGTTGGCGCTGGCGATGACCGGCGCGATCGTGCTGATCACCGACGTGCTCTACGGCGCGACTGCGACGGCGATTACGGGCGGTCTCGCCCTCCTCACCTTCACCCTCTTCTGGTACCTGCTGCCGCTGAAGCGGCGGTTCAGCTCCGAGGAGGAGCCGGACCCGCCGAAGTAGCGCGCGTCTCCCGCAGCTTCGCCAGCTCGGCGGCGAGATCGTCGACGAAGGGGAGACCCGGAGCTTCGCGGCGCAGCATCTCCAGATCGCCGGCCCAGACACGTTCCTTGACGTCGAGTGGGGCCTCGAACTCTTCGCCCGCCGCCTCGCCTTCGCTGGCGAGGGCACGGCAGAGGACCCGGATGTTCGAGAGTTTGTCGGCGGCGTAGATCGCCAGCGCGTCGCCGCCGACCTCGGCGGCGTGGCGCCGGTGCGCCTTCTTGCGGCGCTCGAAGGGCTCGATCGACCCGTCTTCGGTCAGCGCCGCGACCAGGTCTGCGACTCGCCGGCCGAAGCCGGCGACGATGTCGTCGACGCTTGCCTCGCTGTCCTCGACCACGTCGTGGAGCAGGGCGGCGGCGACAGTCGACTCGTCGAAGCCATGTTCCGCGAGGAGTTCGGCGACGGCGACGGGATGGTGGATGTAGGCCATGCCGCCGCTGCCGTTGCGGGTCTGGCCGGCGTGCGCCCCTTCCGCCATTTCCAGCGCCTTGCCGATCAACTCCGACTCGGCGGCCGCGGCCTCGATCGTGGGAGACGGCATCTGCCGAAGCCTAGACGGTCGATTCCACGGCGAGGCCCGCCTGGATGACGCCCCTGGCACACTTCGCAGCTCTGCGTCCTCGGGTTTGCCTTTGCCAACCGGCAAAGGCTGCACCCTGCGTCCTTGATCTGCTCGGCCAGGTGCGCCCCCAGTCAGACCTCGCCGTGGAATCGACCGTCTAGCGGGCGGCAGGCGTGGCTCAGGCGGGCGTGACGGCGCGTGGCGCCCGCACGGGAAGCTCGTATTCGACCCGCTCGGCGGCCAGCTCGATCGCCGCCGGGTCGCCGCCCAGCGCCGCCCAGCGCTCCTTCGCCTCGACGCTGAAACGGTCGAGGAAGTCGTCGGAGTGCATCGGGTCGTGATGGAAGAGGACGGTGCGCTCGGCCCCGGTCCGGCGGGCGAAGGCGAGCGCGTCGCGCAGCGGCGAGTGGCCCCAGCCGATGTGGTTGGGGTACTCGGAGTCCGTGTACTGCCCGTCGTGAATCAGCAGCGAGGTCTCGCGGGCCAGCGCAAAGCCGGAGATCCAGTCGTCCTCGAGCCGGTCGAGGTCGGCGCCGAGCCCCGGCTCGTGGTCGGGGATGTAGGTGAGGGAGGAGTCGCCGTCGTCGATCCGGTAGCCGAGCGTCGGCCCGCGGTGGGCGACCGAGGCGGTGCGGATCCGCGCCGGCCCGATCTCCCACTCGGTCTCCGGGCAGTGGCGGAAGGAGACGTCGCAGGGAAGCTCCCGCACCTCGACCGGGGAGAGCGGGGCGGAGATGTAGCGGGCGATGCGGTCGCGCAGGGAGGCCTCGGGCGAGGCCGGGCCCCAGATCACGATCTCGGTTTGCGGCCGGAAGACGGGCGCAAAGAAGGCGAGGCCGAGGATGTGGTCGAGATGGAGGTGGGTGAGGAGGATGTGCAGGCGTGTCGGCTCGTCGCCGAGGTCGAGCCCGAGGCTGCGGATGCCGCTGCCGGCGTCGAGCGCCAGCAGCGAGCCGTCGGAGAGGGTGACCCCGACGCAGGAGGTGTTGCCCCCGTAGCGGATCGTCTCCGGCCCGGGGGACGGGATCGAGCCACGCGTCCCCCAGAGCTTGACCTTCATGCCGATGCCGTCCCGTCGCCGTTCGCCTGCGTCGGCCAGAAGATCGCGATCCCGCCCTGGGAGCCGTGGGCGGTGAGGATCGGGAAGGCCGATACCTCGACCGCGTGGGCGGCGCCGTCGCTGGAGTGGATCACGTACTCGGCGTGGGCGGGGCGGCCGTCGCGGACGGCGGAGACCAGCGGCAGGTCGTCGTAGGGGATCGGCTCGCCGCTATCGTCGAAGGGACCGAAGAGGGCGCCCCACTCGTCGGCACCGACCGTGCCCAGTTCCTCAAAGCGTTTGCCGAGCATCATCCCCGCCGCCTCGTTGTAGAAGACGAGGACGCCGCCCTCGTCGACCAGGAAGGCCGGCGTCGAGAGCGCCGACATCAGGTTGCGGGCCAAGATCAGCTCAAGGGGCCTCTGCGTCACAAATGACACTTTAGTTCGTCGGGGGAGTTGTGCTTAGGCATTGGCCGGGATTGCCCTGCAGAAAGCCAGAAGTGGGCAGCCTCTCCGCCTGCAGTACCCAGCAGAGTGACTTTCATCACACCACCCGCAGGCCGATGGGCCGATATGTCGGCCCTGACTCGACAAATCGGCCCATCGGCGGCTGGAGCGTCAGCCGGCGGCTTCGGCGCGGCGCAGGCCGCCGCGGGCCCAGAGCGCGAAGAGGACCGGCAGGGTGGCGCCGACCGTGAGGGCCAGCGCGATCACGGTCGGGTCGCCGGAGATGAAGCCGCGGCCGGCCTCGAGCAGGGCGGTGATGGGATTGACCGAGGCGACGGCGTGGATCCAGCCGCTGAGCAGGCTCAGCGGCACGTAGACCGGGGCGAGGAAGAGGATCAGGAAGACCGGCAATTGCATCAGCGGCCCGCCCTGGATCGAGCGCACCCGCATCGCCACCCCGGCAGCCCACATCGTCGCCGTCAGGTTGACGAGGACGGCGAGGCCGTAGAGGCCGATCAGTTCGACGCCGCTGCCGTCGACGTTCATCCCGAAGACGAGGGCGATCGCGGTCAGCACCGTCCAGGTGATGAAGGCGCGGGCCAGGGCGGCGAGGGCGTAGCCGGCGACGATCCCGCCGCGGCTGCTGGCCGCGAGCAGGTAGCGCTGGGCGAAGCCGGTCTCGAAGTCCCGGGCGATCCCGAAGCCGGTGAAGACGCCGCCGAAGGCGGCCGACTGCAGCAGCACGAAGACAAACTGGAAGGCGGTGTAGCCCGTGGGGAAGTCGAAGCCGGGGACGTTGGCGATCGCCGAGAGCCCGCCGGCGAAGGAGACGAAGAAGAAGAGCGGGAAGACGATCGCCGGGACCAGGAAGGCGGGATTGGTGAGGAAGTTGTGGATGCTGCGCCAGGCGACCGCAAGGGCGATCGTGCGCAGGCCGGCGGGGCGGGGCGCGCTCACGTCCGCACCAGCCTCGTCTTCAGGGCGCCGGCGGCGGCGTACATCCCGAGCGCCAGGATCGTCAGCGCGATCCCGAATCCGAGCGCCAGCTCGCCCAGGTTCCAGCCTTCGATCAGCAGCGAGCGAAAGGCCTGCAGCAGATAGGAGACCGGGTTGGCGCTGGCGATCGCGTGGAACCAGTCGCTCTGGATCAGGTCCAGCGGCAGCGCCATCGAGGAGAGGAAGAGGAAGACGAAGAAGACCGGGAAGAGGCTCTGGACCGCCTCGCCGGAGCCGGTGCGCAGGGCGGCGAAGAGGCCGACGGTGCCGAAGGCGACGGTGACGGTGACGGAGAGGACGACGATGGTCAGGGCGCCGGCGAATCCCGCCGCCAGATCGGCGCCGGCGGTGAGGCCGACCACCAGGTAGGTGACCGCCTGCAGCAGGCCGAGCACGACGGCGCCGGCGAGCAGGCCGCTGAGTAGCGCCGCCCCGCGCAGCGGCGTCAGGGCGAGCCGGTTGAGGAAGCCGGTCTCGATGTCGCGGTCTATGTCGGTGCCGGCGGTCACCACCGAGAACAGCGCCCCCTGCATGAAGGGGACGGCGAGGGCGAAGGTGAGGTAGGAGTCGGTCGGGAAGCCGGGCAGGTTGGTGGCGTCTTTGAGCCCACCCGAGTTCACCGCCAGCAGGAAGAGCGGGAAGATCAGCGCCGGGACGATCTGGGCCGGCTGGCGCAGGGTGCGCAGGACCGAGCGGTGGGCGAGCTGCCCGACCTGGGTGCGGAGGCCGCCGCTCACGCCGAGCCGACGGCCTCGGCGGCGGCGTCCTCCGCCTCCTCCTCGGCCTCCTCGGCGCCCTCCAGGGAGCGCCCGGTCTTGGTCAGGAAGACGTCGTCGAGCGAGGGGGCATGCAGCTGCAGGCGCTCGATCGCGATTCCCTCCGCGTCGAGGGCGCGGACCACCTCGGCCAGCTGCGACTCGCCGCCGGCGAGCCGCACGGCAGCCCCTTTGGGCGAGGCGCCGCCCGACTCGCCGAAGCGGGAGAGGACCGCGACCATGCGCTCGAGCTCGGCCGGGTCGCGCGGTGCCGCTTCGACCGTGGGACGGCCGATTTCCGCCTTCAGCGCCGCCGGCGTGCCCTCGGCGACGATCCTGCCGTGGTCGATGATCCCGACCCGGTTGGCGAGCGCGTCGGCCTCCTCCAGGTACTGGGTGGTGAGGAAGACGGTGACGCCGTCCTCGCCGGCCAGCCGCGCCACCTCCTCCCAGAGCGCGGTGCGGCTCTGGATGTCGAGGCCGGTGGTCGGCTCGTCGAGGAAGAGGATGCGCGGCCGGTGGGCGAGGGCCAGCGCCAGGTCGAGCCGGCGCTTCATCCCACCCGAGTAGCCGCCGACCTTGCGCTCGGCGGCCTGCGAGAGCCCGACCCGCTCCAGCAGCTCGCTGCCGCGGGCTTCGCGCTCGGCCTTGGGGATCCCATGCAGCGCCGTCTGCAGGCGCATGTGCTCGGCACCGGTCAGCAGCGGGTCGAGCGCCGCCTCCTGCAGTGCCGCGCCGATCGTCGAGCGCACCCGCGGCCCTTCGGTGACGATGTCGAAGCCGCCCACGCGCGCCGTCCCGGCGGTCGGCGGCAGCAGCGTCGTCAGCATCAGCACCGTGGTCGACTTGCCGGCGCCGTTGGGGCCGAGGAAGCCGTAGATCTCGCCGGGGGCGACGCGCAGGTCGATGCCGTCGACCGCTCGCGGCCCGTTCTTGAACTCCCGCACCAGGCCCTCGACTTCGATGCCGGTGCGGTCCGCCGTCTCTACTGCCATCGTTCCTTCCAAGTTAGCGAGAAAACTCAATATTTGAGGTTAGCAAAGATTGCGGTTACAATGCATCTCGTGAGCATTGCGAAGAGCAAGCGAAACGGGGCGCCGCCGGTCGCCGATGCCGACCTGGCCCGAGAGGCCTGGAGCCTGCTGGCCGGGCTCGTCTACCCGCCGCCGTTCCTGGCCCTGGCCCGTCAGTTGGGCCTGCGCCCCGCGGCGTTCGGGGCTCTGCGCGCGCTCGATCGCCCGCGCACGATGAGCGAGATCGCCGCCCTCCTGCACTGCGACAACTCCAACGTCACCGGGATCGTCGACGGGCTGGAAGAGAAGGGCCTGGCGACGCGTCAGCCCGCGCCCGCCGACCGGCGGGTGAAGCTGATCGCGCTGACCGCCGAGGGCCGCCGGGTGCGGGCCCGTCTGAACCGCGCCGTCGAGAAGCCGCCGGCCTGGGTCGAGGGGCTCTCCGAGTCCGACCGACGCACCCTGCGGGACCTGCTTCGGCGTGCCGTCGAGGCGACCGCCTGACCGCGAGGGGCAGAAACGCATAGAACTCACGGCCCGATGCGCGAGCGAACCCGCACCTACGGCCTGGCGATGGCCCTGAACCGGCCGGTCGCCGCCTGGGGCCGGTTGCAGGTCGAGGGCCTCGACGCGATCCCCGAGCGCGGGCCGCTGCTCGTGCTCGGCAACCACGACAGCCATTGGGACCCGATCATGGTCGGGATCGCCGCCCGCAAGCGCCGTCAGATCCGCGCCCTGGCCAAATCGGACCTCTGGAAGGTGCGCGGGCTGGCCCCGATCCTCAACGGCATGGGCCAGATCCCGATCGAGCGCGGCAAGGGCGACAAACAGGCGCTGGCGCGGGCGATCGAGGCTCTGCGCGCGGGCGTCTGCATCGGCGTCTTTCCCGAAGGCACCCGCTCCCGCGGCGAGGTCCTGCGCGCCCGCAGCGGCGTCGGCCGCCTCGCCCTCGAGGTACCGGAGGCGCATATCACCCTGGTCGCGATCGAGGGCACCTCGGACCTCACCGGCTTCCCCCGGCGGCCGCGACTGCGCGTCCGCTTCTTCGACCCGGCTGGCGGCCAACCCCGGCCCGACGAGGACCCGGGCGAGCTCTCGGCCCGGCTCCTGGCCGAGATCCGCGCCCTCGTCCCGCCCTCGATCTCCTACCGCAAGCGCGGCACTGAGTAGCAGCGCTGGTGTGGGGGGAGTCGGTTACCCCTCTGGGCGAATTCAGTCGCGCACGCTTCGCGTGCGGCTCCGGATGATGCTGCGCGCCTATGGCGCGCAGATATCGGATTGCATTTCCGCCGCTTCGCGACATTCGCCCAGAGGGGTAACCGACTCCCCTCGACAGCGCTGCTTACAGCGATGAGGGACCGCACCCTTGAATTACTAAACGGGTCCTGGCCGAAACAGTTTTCCCGCTTCCGCGACGCCAGCACGGCGCTTGGGGAGGGATGGCGATACCCCTCCCCGGGAATGTCGCGAAGCGGCGACATGCAATCTGATTGCTGCCCGCCATAGGCGGGCAGCATCATCCGGAGCAGCCCGCTTCAGCGGGCGCGACTCAATTCACGGGGAGGGGTATCGCCATCCCTCTCCGGAGGCCATGACTAGTCGCTGGCCTCTTCGCCGTTGCCCTGCAGCGCGTACCACTCGGCGCCGAATGAGTCGATGTCCTGGCCGTTGGCTTCGCCCGGCTTCTTGTCGGCGGCGTAGGTGTAGAGGGGATGTCCGGCGTAGGTCACCTGGACGGTGCCGTCCTTGCGCTTGGTCGTGCCGAGCTTGGAGGCGGTGGCGCCTTCGCCGGTCTGGGGGGCGCCTTCGGTCAGGACCGGCGGCCAGACCCCGGCGCAGGCGCCGTAGCAGGACGAAGTGGTGCCCTTGTCCTTGTGGAAGTCGTAGACCGTGAGCCCCTTCGAGTCGACCAGCACCGGCCCGACCTGCGGGGCGCTGGCGACCGTCAGCACCGCCACGGTGCCGGTGGAGCCGGCCGTGGAGCCCGCGGTCGTCTTTTCGGAGCTGGCACCGGTTTCGTCCTTGCCTCCGTAGCCGCTGCCGGATCCGTTGTCGCTGCTGCCGCAGCCGGCGATCGCCAGCGCCGCGGCTACCGCCAGCAGCACGAGTGCGTAGGTGGTCCTGGTCACGTCGCTTCCTCCTGGTTCGAGTTGCGGTTCGCCGTCGGGCCGGCCGGGTCGACCGGGGCGACGAAGGTTCGGTTGCCGGCGCGGATGCCGATCGCCCTGGTGCGGGAGAGGTCCAGGGCCGAGCTGAGCGTGGCGGTGGAGTCCTCGCCCCAGCGGTAGCGGAAGGTGCCGGCGGGGACCCTTTCGCCATGCGGACCGCGCAGGTAGACGCGGCAGAGGGTGCCGGAGCGGACCCCCTTGACGTAGACGCGGATCGCCGTGCCGTAGGCGTGGGGCTCAAGCGTGGCACCAATCTTGATCCCGGCCGGAAGCGCGGCGAACTCGACGTGCTGCTCGGGCACGCCGCCGCCGTCGCCGGGCAGGATCGCGAGCACCAGGACCGCCGCCGCGGCTGCCGCCGCCGCGGCCCCGCCCAGGGCAAGGCCGAAGCGCCGGCGCCGGCGCCGGTGGTTGGCCCGGCGCTCGCCGTCGATCGTGGCGGCGATGCGCTTGCCGAGCTCCCGTGGGGCCTGCGGCGCCGGACGGCTGAAGCGGTCGGGGTCGGCAAGCGGTAGCAGCCGTGCCACGGCGTCAAGCGATTCGGCCTCGGTGCGGCAGGCGGGGCAGCCCTCGAGATGCGCCTCGAGCCCCGCTCGCTCCTCTGTCGGCAGGTCGCCGAGCACGAAGGCGCCGAGCAGTTGGCGCCAGTCGCGGCAGCTGTCGGGCCACTCAGCCTTCATAGCCCATCTCCTCGAGCACGACGCGGAGCGCCCGCAGGCCGTAGTAGACCCGGCTCTTCACGGTTCCCTCGGGCACTCCCAGCTCCGCGGCCACCTCCGAGTAGGGGCGGCCGCGGTAGTGGGTCTCGACCAGGACGCGGCGATGGTCCTCGCCGATCCGCCGCATCGCCTCCTCGACCTGCCAGGCCAGCAGCGTCTCCTCGAGCGGTTCGACCGTGGGCTCGATCCCGCCCTCGGCGACCGTGGGGCGGGCGGCACGGGCGCGGCCGAGGTCGATGACGACGTTGCGCAGAATCGCGAACAGCCAGGTCCGCAGCGAGCCGATCTGCGGGTCGAAGCGATCGCCCGCCCGCCAGGCGCGGACGAAGGTCTCCTGCACGGCCTCTTCGGCGAGGCCGGAATCGCCGAGCGAGCGCAGCGCGAATCCGTACAGCTCGCCGGAGTGCGCGGCGTAGGCCTCGCGCACGTCGCGCTCGCGACTGAGGGCGCCGGGCGGCATCTCAACGCGATCTTGAAGCAACGGGAGAAATCACAGTGCCCGGACTACGGGCGGTCACTCGCACGGGTTCAGCTCAGCACCGCGGACGACGCCCCCGGCGCCGGACTCGCCGGCACCGGGAGGCGGCAGCTTCAGGGGACGGGCTTAGAGTTTCCCGATCTTGAAGATTTTCGTCCCGCAATCGGGGCACGTGCCCTGGATCGCCGGGCGACCGTTCTTCATGGTCACCTGTTTGGCGTCTTTGATCTCGACCTTCTTGCGCTCTTTGACGCAGTAGCCCTCAGGCATGAAAAGGCCCTCCTTTCGCTGCCGCTTCGCGGCAAGGCTCGCGTTGGACGCGAGGTGGATTGAGGCGAATGTAACGCAGGTGGGGGACACGACGAGCATGAATGTGCGAATTCGCACAAAACGGCGGAGAGCCGGGTCAACTACCCTGCGGCCCGCACTGCAGCACTCACCAAGCGCGCAAGGAGACCACGTATGCCCGAGGCAGTCATCGTCGACACCATCCGCACGCCGATCGGCCGTGCCTTCAAGGGCTCGCTCGCCCAGTTGCGCCCGGAGGAGATGGGCGCCTTCGTGGTCGACCAGCTGCTCGAGCGCAATCCCGAGGTCGATCCGGCCCTGGTCGAGGATCTGTTCTGCGGCGTCGGCATGCCGCAGGGCCTCGAGGCCTTCAACATCGGCCGCATCGTCTCGCTGCTCTCGGAGAAGCTGCCGCAGACCGTCAACGGCGTCACCGTCTCCCGCTACTGCTCCTCCAGCCTCGACGCGATCCGCCACGCCGGCAACGCGATCAAGGCCGGCGAGGGCGACGTCTACGTCGCCGCCGGGGTCGAGTGGGTGAGCCGCTTCAACGAGCGCACCGAGCCCGCCGGCGCCGACGACCGCAACCCCAACCTGATCGGCGAGAACGGCCAGCCCAACGCCTACATCGACATGGGCCTGACCGCGGTCAACGTCGCCAACCACTACAAGGTCAGCCGCGAGGACATGGACAAGTTCGCGCAGCGCTCGCAGGAGCTGGCGGTCAAATCCCAGGAAGACGGCTTCTTCGACCGCGAGATCGTCCCGGTGACCCTGCACGACGGCACAGTGGTCGGCAAGGACGACGGCCCGCGCGCCTCCTCGACCCTGGAGAAGCTCTCCGAACTGCCGGAGGCCTTCGGCGGCGGCGGCGTCACCGCCGGCAACTCCTGCCCGCTCAACGACGGCGCCGCCGCGGTGCTG
>Ga0190274_10000932_pt1 | contig 16995 bp, 17 predicted proteins | sample Popmic531T_FD_133002 | JGI IMG/M metagenome (GOLD analysis project Ga0190274, IMG submission 133002) | Populus adjacent soil microbial communities from riparian zone of Yellowstone River, Montana, USA - 531 T | ecosystem: Environmental > Terrestrial > Soil > Riparian zone | place: USA: Montana... | reverse complement strand
TCGACAGCCTGCCGGAAGCCATCGGTGGAAATCCCACACGGGCACGCGCGCATTTCGTCAAGGCAGTCGAGTTGCAGAAGGGGCTGTCGCCGGGCCCATACGTCGCCTTGGCCGCGGGCGTGGCCGTTCCCGCGCAGGACCGCCCGGAGTTCGAGCGGCTGCTCAATCAGGCTCTCGCGATCGACCCGGAGAAAGATCCATCGAATCGGCTCGTGACGCTCATTACCGCCCGTCGCGCGAAGGCACTGCTCGATCACAGCGATGAACTCTTCGCGAAGTGAGCTTCAGCCGTCTCATTTCTGGAGGCAACAAGCCATGTCAGTGTTGAAGCAGATCGGTTTTGGAGCGGCGTTGGTCGCGCTACTTGGCGCAGCGGTGATGGGCCAGACGCCGACAACTATCAAGCTGGCCACGCAAGCGCCGTTCAACTCGACGTGGCACAAGGCCCTCGTCGACATGGGCGCCGATTGGACGGCCAAGACGGCCGGTCGGGTGAAGCTGACGGTATACCCCGGCGGCACACAGGGCGACGAGCCCAACACCATCCGGCAGATGCGCGTTGACGGTTTGCAGGGCAACCTGCTCATGGCCGCGGGGCTGTCGCAGATCGACGAGTCCTTCAACGCATTTGGCATGCCCTTCTTCTTCCAAAGTGACGAGGAGACCGCCTACGTTCTGCAGAAGCTCGCCCCCACACTCGAGAAGCGCCTCGAAGCGAAGGGCTTTCACCTGCTGTGCTGGGGTAGCGGCGGCTGGGTCCAGCTGTTCTCGAAACAGCCGCTGACGACCCTGGCCGATGTGAAGAAGGCCAAGCTGTTTACAAGTAACGGCGACGATCGGATGGTGCAGTGGTACAAGAGCAACGGCTTCACCCCCGTGGCTCTCGCGGCCAACGACATCGTGGCGCAGCTCAAGACCGGCACGATTGACGCCGCGCCCTCGCCGCCATATCCCGCGCTCGTCCTTCAGATGTTCCGCGACGCGAAGTACATGCTGGACGTGCGCGTCGGCCCACTCCTCGGCGCGCTCGTCATCACCAACACCGCGTGGAACAAGGTCGCGCCCGCCGACCGTCCCCTCTTGACCTCAAGCGCAAAAGCGTTCGAGAAGCGGATCATGGCCGATGCGCCCAAGCAGGACGCCGACTCGGTGGCCACAATGAAGACGCGCGGGCTGACGGTGACGACGCTTGATTCCAAGGCGGCAGCGGAGTTCCGAGCCGCGGCCGAAAAACTCGCCGTGACCATGCGCGGCAACATGGTGCCCGCAGAAATCTACGACATGGCCGTCCAGGAGCGCGACGCATTCCGCAAGACCAAGGGCAAGTAGTGCGGGCAGCCGCGGTTCGCCTCGAGAACGTCCTCGGGACTCTCGCGCTCGGCGGCATCATGCTGCTGCCGCTGAGCGAGATTGCCCTGCGGCAGACTTTGGGCACCGGCATTCCCGGCGCTGGGCCGTTCGCCCATAACCTCACCGTGTGGGTCGGCCTGCTTGGCGCAGCGATTGCCGCGCGCGAGGGAAAACTCCTCACACTGGCAACCGGCGAGTTTCTTCCCAAGGGCTGGATCGGCTCGACCGCACACCTCATCGGCGGGCTTGTCGGTTCGGCCATCGCCATGACGTTCGCGGTCGGCGGCGCCGCCTTTGTCGAAAGCGAGAGGACCGCGGGCGACATCATCGCGGTCGGCGTGCCGGTCTGGGTGTCCGCCCTCGTTTTCCCCGTGGCATTCGGTGTTATCGCGCTGCGGTTGGTGTGGCGCGCTTCGCCGTCCTCGGCTGGTAGGGCGGTTGCGGCGACCGGGCTCGTCATCGGCTTCTACCTGGCGCGCCATCCGGAACTGCTGGAGGGGCATGCGCTATGGCCATGGCTCATCACAATTCTCGTCGCGGGTGTCCTCGGCGCGCCCATCTTCGCGCTTCTCGGCGGCATCGCCATGGTCTGTTTCTTCGTCGACGGGAGCCCGCCCGCCGTACCGCTCATCAAGGCCTACGAAGAATTGACCTCGCCGGCTGCCAACCTTGCCGCGATTCCGCTGTTTACGTTCACGGGGTTTCTGCTCGCCGAAGGACATTCGTCGACAAGGCTTCTGCGCGCGCTCAAGGCACTCGTCGGATGGATCCCCGGAGGCACGGCGGTTGCCGCGGCAACCTTGTGCGCGTTCTTCACGCTCTTCACGGGAGGATCGGGCGTCACGATTCTCGCGCTCGGAGGCTTGCTGTTTCCAGCGCTGATCAAGGAGGGCTATCGCGAGCGGTTCTCCATCGGTCTGCTGACTGCCTCCGGATCGCTGGGCTTGCTGTTTCCGCTGTCGGTCCCGCTCATCCTCTACGGCATCGTCGCTCAGACCTCGGCCATCGGACAGACGGTCTCACTCGAGGACTTGTTCATCGGCGGCCTCTTGCCGGGTCTGCTGATGCTCGGGCTCGTCGCGCTCCTCGGCGTCCGCGAAGCCCTGCGTTCGTCGACGGCCCGGGTGCCGTTCCGCGCACAAGAAGCGGCATCGGCTCTTTGGGACGCCAAGTGGGAACTGCTGCTGCCGGCCGTCGTACTCGGGGCGATGATTACCGGAGTTGCGACGACGTCGGAGTCGGCGGCGCTCGCGGCTCTCTACGCTTTGGTTGTGCAGCGATTCATCCTGCGCGACCTGCCGACGATGACTGACGTGCTGCGGGTCGCGAGCGACTGCATCGCACTCGTCGGCGGCGTTCTGCTCATCCTGGCCGTAGCAGTGGGACTCACGAACTATCTTGTGACGGCACAGATCCCCGATCAGCTGATCGAATGGACGAAGGCCCATATCGAGTCGCGCGTCGTCTTCCTGCTCTGCTTGAATCTGTTCCTGTTGCTGGTCGGTACCGTGATGGACATCTTCTCGGCACTCGTCGTCGTCGTGCCGCTCATCATCCCGCTGGCTCAGGCCTTCGAAGTGAACCTCATCCACCTGGGCATTATCTTCATTGCCAATCTCGAACTGGGCTACCTCCACCCACCGCTGGGCCTGAACCTGCTGCTGGCATCGGTCCGATTCAAGAAGCCTGTACTCGAGGTGACGTGGGCCACGCTTCCAATGCTCGGCATCCTGGCGATCGGCGTGCTGGTCATTACGTATGTTCCCTGGCTGACGCTGGGAATCCTCGATTGGATGGGCCGGCTGGAGACCGCCGTTCCGTAGGGACCGGTCCCCATGCGCGAACCGCGCTAAGATCGGCTCTGTGCAAATGATCGCAGCCCGCACAACCATCGCTTTCTCGGTCGCGCTCGTCGCATGGTCCGCATCCGCATGCGGCAAGGGAAGTGAAGCCAAGGCCGAGACACCCACAGGCGCGCCGGCCACGATTTCCGCCTTGCCGCAGGCGGCCCCGACATCGCCACAGGCCTCGTCTCGGGGTACGACCACTGCAGCGGCGCGCTCCGATCAAACCGGCCAGGTCCTTGCGCGCGCCGTCGACTACGAACGATTAAAGGAGTTGCTGCCCGACATCGGCGGTTGGACGAGAAGCGAGGTGTCAGGCGAGCAGCTCACAACCCCGGTGACCTACGCTCGCGCCCAAGCGGTCTATCGGAAGGACGAAAGCCGCATCGAGCTCGTCATTACTGATTCCGCGCTGAGCCAGATGCTGCTCGCGCCCGCGTCAATCTTTCTTGTGCCCGGCTACGCCGAACGATCCGACGACGGGTTCAGGCGCGCAGTGAAGGTCGGCGGCCAGCCCGCGATGGAGCAGTGGAACAGCGGGTCGCGACGAGCCGCGGTGACCGCGCTCGTCGCAAACCGCTACCTCGTACACGCTGAGGGCGACGATGTCTCCGGTGTAGAGCCGGTGCTAGCGACGGTCGAGAGCGTCAACCTCTCGCGCCTGGCGGCACTCAAGTAGAACGGGTCGTACGGCGATCAACATCCGCTGATGAAGGCCGGACTCGTGGCGCGTGATTGGATGCGTATCTGCGTATGGTTCACGGCGTGTGTCGGCGTCGTGGCGGTCTTGTCGGCACAAGGCCCAACGCCGCTCGACGCGGAACTGCAGCGCGCGTTTACGGCCACATACAACCTCGATTACACGACGGGCTTTGCCATCACTCGGCAGGCGGTCGCACGCGCGCCGAACGAGAGCCGTGCGCACCGTGCACTCGCCTCCATTATCTGGCTCGACATTCTGTTCCAGCGCGGTGCGGTCACGATCGATCACTATCTCGGCGGCCTGACGAAGGCGCAGGTCACACTGCAGAAGCCGCCGGCCGATCTCGACGCAGAATTCAAACGCGAAGTGGCGCAGGCCATCACGCTGGCACAATCCGAACGGCAACGTGACGGCCGGAGCCTCCAGGCCCTCGAAGATCTCGGCGCGGCGAAGGGCTTACAGGCCACATACACTGCGTCGGTCGAAGGCAGCGTGATGGCCGCGTTCGGTTCGGCCAAGGGCGCCTTCGACGCGGCTGAAACGCTGCTCGATCGCGACCCGCGCAACGTGACGGCCGCAACACTCGTCGGCACCTACCGCTATGCGGTCTCCACCCTGAGCTTGCCTTCGCGGATGTTCGCATATGTCGCGGGGTTTGGCGGTGACAAGAGCAAAGCCATCAGCCTGCTGGAGGCAGCGAGCCGGTTTGGGGCGAGCACGCATGTTGAAGCATCGACCGCTCTCGCGCTGATTTACAGCCGGGAGGGTCGTCACCTCGATGCGTTCCGCGTCCTGGGTGAACTGGCGAAGGAATATCCCCAGAATCGTCTGTTCGTGCTCGAGCAGGGCTCAGCCGCCATCCGTGCCGGCCGGCATGCCGAGGCCGAAGTCATTCTCTCAGCGGGCCTCGCCGCGCTGGATCGCGACGCCCGGCGCCGTATCCCCGGCGAGAACGCGTTGTGGCTGTACAAGCGCGGGCTGGCTCGGCTCAACCTCAACAAGACCGCGCTCGCTGCCGCCGATGTCCAGCAAGCTCAGCAGCGGGGACCGGTAGATTGGGTGAAGGGCCGGCTTCACCTGGCCGCCGCGAGAATCGCGGACCTCGGAGGCCGGCGCCCCGAGGCCCTCGCCGAGTACCGGTTAGCCAGGGATACCGCCCGCGCCGCTAACGACCCGGCCTGTGTCGCTGAAGCGACTCGGGGGTTGCAGACTCCTTTTAGGAGCCCGCTGCCGCCGAACCGATAGGGGCAGGCAACCGCAAGGTACGACTTGGTTCCCGCGTCGTATACATAAACAGAGATGGCGTCTCGGCGAACATGGATCTGGGTTCTTGGAGGCGTGCTGGGCGTCGGCCTCGTCGCGATGCTCGCTGTGGCTGGGGCTGGTGTCTACTTCGTGACGAGCCATATCCGCAGTGAACGCGCAAATTCGGTCGAAGCGACGCGTGCGTTTGACGTTGCCGCCGGCCCCCTGCGCGGCCGTCCTGCCCTCTTTGAGACGGACGACTTGGACCAGCCGCGGCCGGCTCGCCCACTTTCTCTCCTCGCAAACGGTTCTACTCCTGCCACAGAGCTGTTCCTGCTGGCCTGGAAGCCCGAGGAGGGTCGACTTGTTCACGTCAAGCTTCCATTCTGGATGCTCCGAATTGGCAAGCACCGCATGCGGATTTCCGGAAAGAGTCCGAGCTTCGATCTCGAGCGTTTGAATCTCGACATCGACGAGCTCGAGCGAATCGGTCCCGCGCTCGTCATGGACTTCCGGGGACAGGACAGCATTCGTGTCCTCGTCTGGACGCAGTAGGATCCGCCAGCGGCGCACGTCTTCTTTCCAACCGATCGTGGGCCCCGCCTGTGACGCCCAAGGCCGGCGCGAGTTTGATCCCAGCTCAGAGGGCCGGTATCGCAGCGGCGACCACGGCTACGAGGACCCGCCTTCGATGAGGCCTCACGAAGTGGTCCTGTTTGTGTGTGGCTTCAGCCACTCCCAGGTCGAAAGCCTCTTCGCGAAACGGCAACCGCTCAGCTGCCGCTTCCACATAGGTGCCCCGGGCGTCGCGACTCCGTGCTACCGCTAATAATGCCGGGGTGGGATCGACGCCTACCGTATGGACACCCCGCGACCTCAGCATGCGACAAAAGCGCCCTTCGCCGCAGCCGACGTCAAGGGCACTCCTCGGAGAACCTGCGATGGCGCGGGGAAGCATTACAGGATCGAGAACATAGCGCCGGCCGAAGTCGCCCGACTTGCCCATGTCTGCGACCCAGGCATCCGCTGATTCCTGCCAACCATTGTCCATAGCCAAGCGCTGCCCGTTTCAATCCTCTGCTGGTGTGGTTTCAACGTCGGTCCGGAAGCCGTTTCGAATCTCACGGCCCGCCCGATGCAGGCAACATGCCCATCTTGCGGAAGAGAGCGCGCGCTCCCGTGAACCGCTCGCGGCCCGCTGACGTGAGGGGAGGAATCCATGCTACTCGCGGACTGGCGGCCGTCTGCCGGATCCTCTGCAATACCGCATCATTCGGTGACGATGGGAAGTCGCTGGTGAGAACGAGAGTCACGTGTGGAGATCCTTCTAGTGATTCTCCACGACGAGGACGCTGCTCGGCGAGGGAAGGCCTTCGGCCCGGCGCGACCAACTACGGCCGGCATCAGTGGATACATAGAGGTTGCCCTTCCGATCTGCCAGGGCGGCTGCGGAACCGTGCGTCGCTATGCAACCTGTGTCGGCACTGCCATCGATCCATTCGGGCAAGCCGCCGGCGATCGCAACCAGCGGACCGCCGCCATGGACTCTTCGTCGATAGATGGCTCCCCGTGCCGCGAAGTGGTCTTCAGATGCGGAAACAAGAACGTCCTCGGCCACAAAGGCAATCGCCGAGCAATACGGGGCATGCAGGCCGTCCTGTTCGACTTCCCAAGTCGCCCCACCATCGCGGCTGGTGCAGAGCCCGATCGCGGCTGCTGCCATCACAATCCCTGGACGGTTCGGATGCGCGCGGACTTCATGCACGTCGCTCTCGATGGCAATGGTCGGCTGCCAGCTGGCGCCCCCGTCCGTTGACCGCGGGACACCGCCGACATGGACATTGGCGAGGATGACCGTCCTGTCCGAGGTCGCGGTCATCGAACGGATCCCGAGAGGAGGTCCCACGCGCTGCCCGTTAATCACGGCCGATCCCGCGTACCATGCTTCGCGGCCGGGGACCGTGTCGAAGCCGAGGAGTTGCTCGAATTCGCCTCCTGCATCGGCGCCCGCCTTCGCTAGGGGTCCAGCGGGCAAACGCAGAACCCGCGCGTCGTCAGTTCCGACGTAGATGTCGTTGCCAACGGCCAGGCAGCAGGCTAGATCCAGTTCCGACGTCGCTATCGTGCTCCACACGCCTTCAGGCGCGCGACGACAAAGCGAGTGTCCGTTTACGATCGCGAGGGCGCCACCACGCCCGTCGGGCGCGAGACTTCGGATGGCCTCATTGCGATGCTCTTGGGCGGGCCTCTCACCGGCGAAGACGAACAGACCGTCCTGCCAAGTGGCCACCAGCACCATTGGAGTCCTCACGATGGCATTCTATGAGTGGCAGCGGAGAATCCAGCCTTGGCGGGCGCCCGTTTGGTTGCGCTCGCTTGGCCGCCCATCGCTAGCGAGGTTGGCGCGTGGGCTTGCCAGCCGTAGCCAGGGGCCGAAGCAAGCGGTTGACGAAGGCTGGTACCGGTACGGGGATTCGAACCCCGGTCCCGTGGCTGAGAACCACGTGTCCTGACCCCTAGACGATACCGGCGTCGACAGGAACTTTGAAGCGTAGCACTCTGGCGCGAACAGGGGCAAGTCAGCGATAATCCCGAGGGTCGGTCACCTTCGCTCTACGCTTTCCAGCATACGGACCGCTTTCCCGCCAAGGACTGTTCGTGATCTGGCTACACCGTTACACGCGTCTCCTCGTTGCTGCCACGCTGCTGCTCGTGGCTGCTGGCGGCATGGTGACGAGCACGAACTCAGGTCTCTCGGTGCCTGACTGGCCCACAACCTATGGACGCCAGATGTTTGCGTTCCCGCTCAGTGGAATGGTGGGCGGCATCTTCTACGAACATGGTCATCGGCTGATCGCATCGACGGTGGGGCTGCTGACAATCGGACTGGTCGTCTGGCTTTGGCGAGCCGAGCCGCGGGCCTGGGTGCGCCGCCTTGGTTGGATTGCCCTGGCAGCCGTCATTGCGCAGGGCGTGCTCGGTGGAGTGACGGTGCTGCTTCGGCTACCCGACGCAGTGTCGATCAGCCATGCCGCTCTCGCCCAGATCTTCTTTTGCCTTGTCGTCACACTGGCGCTCGTGACGTCGCGCACCTGGCTGTCGCCGGCTGGACCGGCGGTGGATGACCCCGCGCTGCGGGCAGGCATGGTGATGCTCACGTCGCTCGTCTACATGCAGATTCTGCTTGGCGCAACGATGCGACATACGGGCGCCGGTCTGGCGATCCCCGACTTCCCGTGGTCCTACGGACATCTCGTGCCTCCCTTCTGGACTCACCCGATTGCGCTGCACTTCGCGCACCGGGTCGGAGCCCTCCTCGTGACGCTTGCCGTCGCCGCAAACGTCACGCGCGTGCTCACCCGACACCGTCACCGGTTGGAGTTGCGTCGCACCGCCGTCCTGTTGACCTTGGCCGTCGTCGGGCAAGTCACACTCGGCGCCTTCGTGGTGCTGAGCGGCAGACAGCCCGTCATCAACACCTTGCATGTGGCGATGGGCGCAACGGTCCTCGCCACGTCGCTCGTCCTCACGCTTCGTCTCTTTCAGGGCCGCCGGCTGGCTGCCGAGCAGCCCGTGGCAACATTGGCCCTCAGTTGAACATGGATACCAAGCGAGCGGCGGTCCTCTACGGCAAGGCGGCGCAGGACGTCCCGATCCGATCGAAGGCGTCGGACATCGTCATTCTTTCGAAACTACGCGTCAATGCGCTCGTCGTGGCTACGACGGCTGGTGGGTACTACCTGGCCAATCCTGATCCGCCAGACCTCACACTCATGGCATTGACCTGCGCAGCCACGGCACTGGTCGCCAGTGGCGCGTCGGCGCTCAACCAGGTCCTCGAGCGGGACACCGACAAGCTCATGGATCGAACGCGCCTTCGGCCTGTTGCCGACGGTCGCATCAGCGCGATCGAAGGTTCCCTCATTGGTGCCACGCTCGCCATCGCTGGGCTCGCCTTACTCGCCATCAGCGCCAATGTGGTGGCCGCTGCGGTCGCGCTGGCCACCCTCGTGAGCTACGCAGGCATTTACACGCCCCTCAAGAGGCACACGTCGCTGTCGACGGTCATTGGCGCAGTGCCCGGAGCCCTGCCGCCGCTCATTGGATGGGCGGCCGCGCGCGGCTCGGTCGGCGGTGCCGGACCGTGGTCGCTCTTTGTCGTCATGTTTCTGTGGCAGCTCCCGCACTTTCTCGCCATCGCGTGGATGTATCGCGAGGACTACGCGCGCGCGGGCTTGCCGATGCTGACAGTCGTCGACAAGCACGGCGGCTTCACGGGACGGCAGACTGCGCTCTGGGCGGCGGCGCTCATTCCCGCCAGTCAGCTGCCGTTCCTTTTCCATCTGTCCTCGTCGACTTACGCGGTCGGGGCCGTGGCGCTCGGACTACTGCAGCTCGTGCTGGCCATCGGCTTCGCGCGCCATCGCTCGATCAGCAACGCCCGCCGCCTGTTCTACGGCTCGATCCTCTACCTGCCGTTGCTCTGGCTATTGATGGTCATGGGCCGGCCGTAATCGCGAGATCGGTGCAAGGTCTGCGATGGAAGTGAGCGACCTCCCGACGTTGAACGCCGCCCTCAACGCCACCTCAGCCGTCCTGCTGACGCTCGGCTGGCGCGAGATCAAACGCCAGCGAGTCGAGGTTCATCGCCGCTACATGATCGCGGCGTGTGTAACGTCGGTGTTGTTTCTCACGTCCTACGTGATTTACCACGCCCGCGCCGGTTCAGTGCCATTTCCGGGCCATGGCGTCGCCCGGATCGTCTACTTCTCAATCCTGATCCCGCACGTCCTGCTCGCGGCCGCCATCGTTCCGCTGGTGCTTGTGACACTCCGTCGCGGCCTCGTCCGGAGCGACCGCGCGCATCGACGCATCGCCCGCATCACCCTGCCGCTGTGGCTCTTCGTGTCGGTGACCGGCGTGATCGTGTATCTGATGCTCTATCAGATGTACTAGGTCCAGATCTCCTGCATACGCAGGCCAAGCCTTTAGGCCTGGCGAGTCCGGCGGACCTAAAGGCCCTCCCCACGAAGGCAACATCCCCGACGTCCTATAATCCTGGGCTTGGCGAACCACCGTGAGCGCGGCATGTCGAGGCGCATGGTGCTCCAGAGAGGCGCAGCCGCGTCTCTGGCAGCCTTTGCCAGCTGCGCGAAGGGCCAGGCACCAGCTCTGATCGCGTCCAGGCCCACCGACATCCGCATCACCGAAGTCACCCACGCGTTCGAGGACTTTACCTACCGGACGCCATACCAGTTCGGTGGCCGCTCGGTGGATCGGGTCACGCTGCTCAATGTCTCGTGCCGCGTGCGCACAGGCGATGGCCGCGAGTCGGAGGGATTCGGCTCAATGACGCTCGGCAACGCCTGGGCCTTCCCTGCGGCAGCGCAGGACGTAGGCCTGGGCGCGATGCGTTCGCTTGCGACGCGGTTGCGCGCGGTGACGGCCGCGTGTAAGGAGGCCGGCCATCCCATCGATCTGTTCCGCGTGCTCGAGCCTGAGTACCGGCGGGCCGCGGCAGACCTTTCCCGTGAGCGACTCTTGGCAATCCCAGTGCCGCAGCTCTGCACGCTGGTGGTGGCCAGTGCCTTTGACGCCGCGCTGCACGACGCCTATGGCAAGGCGTTCGGCGTGAGTTCTTATGAGACGTACTCAGCGCGTTTCATGGGTCAGGACCTCTCGGTAGACCTCGGACCCGAGTTCAAAGGCGAGTATCTCGATCGATATGTGCCGTCATCACCCAGGCCACGCATGCCGGTGTTCCATTCGGTCGGCGCGAGCGACAACCTCGAAGGCGCAGACGTGCGCCTGCGGATCGACGATGGCCTGCCCAACACACTGGAGGAGTGGATCTGGCGCGACGGACTCATCCGTTTCAAGATCAAGCTGAACGGCGGCAATGTCGAGGCCGACTTCGAGCGCGTCGTCAGGATCGATCGCATCGTGACGCGCGCGCAGGCCAAGCGTCAGGTCGCCGATTGGCAGTACTCGCTCGACTTCAACGAAGGGTGTCCCAACGTCGCCTACCTGCTCGACTTCCTGCGGAGAGTAAAGGACACCACACCGCGCGGGTTCGAGCGGATCCTCTACATCGAGCAGCCGACGAAACGCGACCTCAGCAGCGATCGCGCCAACGTCATGCACGAGGCGGCCCGCCTCCGTCCCGTGGTGATCGATCAGTCGCTGACCGATCTCGAGTCGCTGCTCCTCGCGCGCCAGATGGGCTACACGGGCGTCGCCCTCAAGGCGTGCAAGGGACAGAGCCAGGCCATGCTCATGGCGGCCGCCGCGCAGAAGTTCGGCATGTTCCTGTGCGTGCAGGATCTGACATGTCCCGGCGCGTCGCTCGTCCATTCGGCCGGCACCGCTGCTCGCGTACCGGGCAACGCAGGCATCGAAGCCAATGCGCGACAGTTCGTGCCGGCTGCAAACCGGCTCTGGGAGGATCGGTTCCCGGGACTGATGACGATTCGCGACGGATTGATGAACACGGCGCAATTGACAGGACCCGGCCTGGGCGCCGTGCCACCACTGTCAACTGGCTGATACTCGATGCCGGCGACCACGACAGACGGTCAATACGTCATGCCGCGCGTCCGATAACCGACGAGGTCCAGACATACGTCCGTCACCAACTCGCTGTCGCGAGTGGATCCGCGACGAGCCCTGCTTACTTGCCGAACCGATCGAAAATATCGACGAGTTCGTTCAACTGCCGCCGCCCCTCGACCTCGCTCTTGGCAAGGCCGTTGGCAACGCAGTGGTCCACGTGGTGTTTGAACATCGCCAGGCTGATTCGATTCAGCGCCGCTTCGGCGGCCGCCAGCTGCTGAAGCACTTCCAGGCAGGGCCTCGGCTCTTCCACCATCCGCCGAATCCCTCGAATCTGCCCCTCGATGCGATTAAGGCGCTTGACGAGCGCCTGCTCCTCCGACATGTCGAACATAGCAGACGGAACCTTCTCTGACGCCTGCTCCACTCGACCTTCGACGCGATCGCTCATCGTAGTAGCCACTCTTGCCAAATACGACGCTCCCGTCCGGCCGTTGCAGGGGTGTCACAAATGTCAGGCCGGACCCATGAGGACGGAGCGCTTGCGGGGCCAGGAGGGGTCGACACAGACTGAAAGCGTGAGCACAGACGAAGTTGTCAGCCGAGGCGATGGCCCCCCGCTCATCCTGCTGCCGGGCATTCAGGGCCGGTGGGAATGGATGGAACCGGCCGTCCAGGCCTTGAGCCGGCACTTCAGAGTCCTGACCTTCTCCTTACATCAGGTGAACGGCGACGATTTCTTCGGCGGCTGGATGGACCGGATCGATCGATTGATTGACGTTGCCGGCCAGCCGGGCGCAACGCTTGTGGGCGTGTCCTTTGGCGGTATCATCGCCGTCCGCTACGCCGCTCGGCAGCCCAAGCGGGTCAACCATCTCGTGCTCGTCTCGTCACCGGGCCCGGGTTGGCGGCTCGACGAGCAGTCTGCCGCCCATGTCCGGCGGCCGGTCCTGCGCTTTCCCCTGTTTGCCGCCCGTGCGGCACGACGCCTGGCTCCGGAGGCGAAGGCGGCCTTGCCGGACTGGGGCCACCGCGGCAGTTTCGTGCTGCAGCACTCGCTGCGGACACTACGCTCGCCCGCGCGTCCGAGGCTGATGGCCGTGTGGGTTCGGGAGTGGCAAGCGATCGATCTGACAGAGGACGTCAAGCGCATCGTGGCGCCGACACTCGTCATTACCGGGGAGCCTGAACTCGATCGGGTCGTCCCCGTGAACAGCTCGCTCGAATACGTGGACCTTATCCGCGGGTCGCGGCACCGCGTGCTCGAACGGACCGGCCACCTGGGCATTCTGCTGAAGCCAGACGCATTTGCCACGATGGTGTCAGAATTCATTGCCACTAATTGAGGAAATACCCCTTGTCATTGCGATTCCCGGGTCCTGCCGGCGCCCTCGAAGGTCTCATCGATCGGCCGTCGCGCAAGCCCGAGCCTGACTCAGAAGACCCCGGGCCGCGCGCGGCCGTCATCTTCGCGCACGCGCATCCGCTTCGTGGCGGGACGATGCACACGAAGGCGGTGTATCAGGGGGCCAAGGGCCTGACACGAATCGGTTGCGCGGTGTTGCGCTTCAACTTCCGCGGTGTCGGCGCGAGCACGGGTGCGTTTGATGGGGGTGACGGAGAACTCGACGACTTTCGTGCCGGTGTCGCCTTCATGACGTCCCAGTATCCCGGCGTTCCCCTCTGGGGCGCGGGATTCTCCTTTGGCAGTTGGGTCGCCCTCGAGGCTGGCGCCGCCGATGCGCGGGTATCTCTGCTTGTCGGCATCGCGCCACCGGTCGCACGCCAGGAATACCGATTCGAGCACATTCTCACGTGCACCAAACCCAAATTCTTCGTGCAAGGCAGCCTCGATGAAACGTGCCGCCTCAAAGACCTGCGGGCGTTCTACGCCGCGCTGCCGGAGCCCAAGGAACTGGTGGTCATCGATGGCGCCGATCACTTGTTTTCGGGCCGCGCCGCTGAAGTGGGCGAGGCGCTCGAGGACTTGCTGGCGGACTTCACACCCGATCGCGGCCGAGTGAAGGACACGGACGCTTGAAGTGATGGACAATGCCGTGATGGCTCGGTCCATTCAGCCTTCATGGCCTCGTCGATTGCCCACCTCGCGCGGCCTGACTGCGTGCGCCGTCGCATTGGGACTCGTGGCCTGCTCCTCTTCGGGCCCTCCGCCACCGGTGCCCGAGCGACCGTATGTGGAGGAGGTTCAGGCGAAGCGGGCCAGCAAAGACGAGTACCTGCGAACGGCCAAGGACTCACCGCTTCCGGAGAACGAGCGCGCGTCGTTTGCCGGCCTCCCGTACTTTCCGATCGATCCGGCGTTCCGAATCCCCGCCTCGCTGCGCCAGGATCGATCCGGTCCCCCGGTCATCATCACCCTTGAAACGTCCGCGCATGGCACGGAACGAATGGAGCGCGTGGGCACCCTGATGTTTTCGATCGGAGGCGTGAGCTACACGCTCTCAGCCTTTGCGGGCGCTGAAGGCCTCGCGCGTCTCTTCGTCCCCTTCCACGATTTGACGAATCGGGTCGAGACTTATGGCGGAGGCCGTTACTTGAATCTGGATCGCACTGCCACGGGCGTCTACGATCTCGACTTCAATGCCGCCTACCACCCGTACTGCGTCTACAACAAGAGCTATGTGTGTCCGATCCCACCAGCGGAGAACCGGCTAGCCGTGGCGATTCGAGCCGGCGAACGGATGCCGGAGCCAGCCGCAAAATAAGAACTCCCCGGCCCCGGAGTGCCGGAGCGGGGGAGGCATGTTGGCGTCCGCGGCGGAGGACTTGCGCGCGGAACGGAGCGAGAGCGAGTGCAGCGCGCCTGGCGGGGTGCAGGGGCCCCCGCCATTCTCACTTGATAAACAGCATTTCGCGGTAGGTCGGCAGCGGCCACAGCTCGTGCGGCATCATGACCTCGATCTGATCGCCGACTTCACGTAGCGCCGTCATGAGCGGCACGATCGCGTCGCGCGTGAACTTCGCGTGCTTCTCGGAAGACGACGAGTGGTGCTCGGTGGCTTTGGCGAGCCTCTCGGTGCCTGCACGCAGCTTGTCGACAAGCTGCGTGAAGGCCGTGAGCACTTTCTTGGCTTCCTTGGTGGAGCCGCCAGCACTCCGGACCGCGCTCACCGACTGCGCAACCTGCTGTTGGTACTTGAACGCGGCCGGCAGGATGTAGCGATTCGCCATCAGGACCATGACCTGGGCCTCGACGTTGAGGGTCTTCACGTAGGTTTCCAGGTTGATCTCGTGGCGGGCGTGCATCTCTCGCGCGTTCAGCACCTTGTACTTCTCGAACGTCTTCATCGTCTCCGGCTTGAGCAGCTCGGGCAGCGCGTCGACCGTGTTGGTCAGGTTGAGCAGGCCGCGTTTCTTGGCCAGCTTCCGCCAGTCCTCCGAGTAATTGTTGCCGTTGAAGATGATGCGTTTGTTCTCCTTGATGAGCTTCGGCATCATGCCGAGCGCCGCGTCCTCAATCGACTTCCCCTTGCCGACGGCCGCCTCGAGTTCCGTGGCGATGACATCGAGCGACTCGGTCACGGCCACGTTGAGCGAGATGTTCGGGAACGCGATGCTTTGGCCCGAACTGACCGCTCGGAACTCGAACTTGTTCCCGGTGAAGGCAAACGGGCTCGTGCGATTGCGGTCGCCCGCGTCGCGGGGCAGTTTCGGCAGTACCGAGACGCCGGTGTCGAGCACGCCGCCTTGCTTGGTGCTCTTGGCGGCGCCTTTCTCCAGCTGCTCGAAGATGTCGGTCAGCATGTCGCCGAGAAAGACAGAGATGATCGCCGGCGGAGCCTCGTTGGCCCCAAGGCGATGATCGTTGCCGGCGCTTGCGATCGACATGCGGAGCAGACCCTGGTACCTGTTCACGGCGCGGAGTACGGCGGCGCAGAACACCAGGAACTGGATGTTGTCGTGCGGGGTCTTGCCCGGGTTGAGCAGGTTGTGGCCCTGGTCGTCGCCCATGCTCCAGTTGAGATGCTTGCCGCTGCCGTTCACGCCGGCAAAAGGCTTCTCGTGAAGCAGACACGCCAGGCCGTACTTCGGAGCAATGCGACGCATCATCTCCATCGTCATCATCTGATGATCGGTCGCGACGTTGGCGTTCTCGAAAATCGGCGCGATCTCGTACTGGCTTGGTGCAACCTCGTTATGCCTCGTCTTGACGGGGACGCCGACCTTGTAGAGCTCCGTCTCCAGGTCGTGCATGAACGCCAGGACGCGCTCGGGGATGGCACCAAAGTACTGATCCTCCAGTTCCTGGCCCTTTGGCGGCTTGGCGCCGAAGAGCGTGCGGCCGCCGTTGATCAGGTCCGGGCGCGCGAAGAAGAACGCGCGGTCGATCAGGAAGTACTCCTGCTCGGGACCGCACGTCGTGATGACGCGCTGCGCCTTCGAGCCAAAGAGCTTGAGGATGCGTACGGCCTGAGTTGAAAGCGCCTCGATCGAGCGCAGGAGCGGCGTCTTCTTGTCGAGCGACTCACCCGTCCAGCTGACGAACGCCGTCGGAATCACGAGGGTGGTGCCGTTCTGCGTGACGAGCAGCCACGGGGCGCTCGTCGGATCCCATGCGGTGTACCCGCGCGCTTCAAAGGTGGAGCGCATGCCGCCGGACGGGAAACTCGAGGCGTCCGGCTCACCCTGAATCAGTTCCTTGCCGCTGAACTCGGCCACGGCACGGCCATCGGCCGTCGGCTGCATGAACGAGTCGTGCTTCTCGGCCGTGATACCGGTGAGCGGCTGAAACCAGTGCGTGTAATGGGTCGCACCGTGTTCCATGGCCCAGTCCTTCATGGCCGTGGCAATGGCGTCGGCTGCAGACGAGTCGAGCGGCGCGCCCTGAGCAATCGTCTTCCGCAGCGCCTTGTAGACGTCTTGCGGGAGTCGCTCACGCTGCACCGCATCGCCGAAGGTCAACGACCCGAACAGATCGGTCGGCTTCACCGCGGTCGGTGAAGCGCCGGACTTGATCCCCCATTCGATGATGTTCTTGGTGGCATCCTGGAGAGCTGACGAGCTCATGAGTCGCACTTCCTTCCTGATAATCGAAAAGTAGATGACGAGTGAGTTCTCCCGGCCAGGAACAGCGGGCGGGTTCACCTAATTCTGTACACTCGTCCGCAAAAGTAAAGGGGCAGAATGCAGGTGATCGTGAGACATCTTCGATCGCACACGGCGCGACCCCGCGGCTGCGACAAGGTTGGCGGGAAGCACGGACCCGTCTCGACAATATTGTTCAGCACCAGCCGTCCCTCGGCGCGCTCGGCGCGAGCCCAGCATGACTGAGACCCCGCT
>Ga0190274_10000931_pt1 | contig 16998 bp, 18 predicted proteins | sample Popmic531T_FD_133002 | JGI IMG/M metagenome (GOLD analysis project Ga0190274, IMG submission 133002) | Populus adjacent soil microbial communities from riparian zone of Yellowstone River, Montana, USA - 531 T | ecosystem: Environmental > Terrestrial > Soil > Riparian zone | place: USA: Montana... | reverse complement strand
CCACCAGCTCGCCCGCTTCGAGCTCTGGTCAGTCGACGGGCACCACCGGCTCCTGCACCGCGTGCGCACCGGCCCCAAGCTCAACTACTGCCTGCGCGACCTCGAGCTCACCCGTCCCGGCAAACGCTCGCCCAACCACGCCCATTACCCCGGCTGCAACCAGGACCCCTACCGCAACGGCGTCACCCTCGGCACCTCGGTCGGCTGGTCGGACATCTACCCCGCCGACTACTCCAAGCAGTGGATCAAGGTCGGCGGCCTGCATGGCTGCTTTGCCTTCGTGATGAGAGTCGACCCCAACGGCCTCCTCTACGAGTCCAACGAGGAGGACAACACCTCCCGCCGCCTGGTCCGCCTCCCCTTCCGCGGCGACATCGGCTGCTAAAGACAGCCGTCAGGCAGTCGCTATGAAGTTCCGTGGGCCCTTCGCCTCGAGCGTCTCTCGAGATCCGGATCGCCTTCGGACACAACCCGATGGCCGATGTAGCAACCGCCGACTATCGCGAAGGCAGTGATCGCTGCGAAGAATGCCGCCGTCCCGGCGCCCGCAAGATTCAAAGCAGCATCGAGCGCCAAGATGGCCACGGCCATGACAGCGAAGGGCATGGACCAAGAGCGAATCACGTTCACCAGTCTATCTCCACAAAAGATCCCCCATGAGAAGCAAGACGGCCAGTATTGCGCCAATGAGAAAGCCAACTGCAGTAGCCCGCTCGACACGGCCAGGTGCCGCTCCTATGAGCACCGCATAGGCCCTGGCAATCCCGGCAAACACACCGCTCAGGACAACGACCACGCCAGCTGCCCCGGAAACGAAATCGGTGAGTGGAGCTGTAGATGCCGAAGACATGGCCGACACCGGATCCTGCCCAGGTCTTCCGCTCCTATGGCCCTCCAGGGTTACAACTCTGCACAGTTCGGCGCACCGAATGCGCGCAGCGGCAGGTCAGCCATTTAGCCGCCGATCGGGGCGCGCGGGTTCGAGCCCCAGAAGACGACGGTGCCGAGCATGCCGATGATGTGGACGAGGATGATGTTGACCACCATCGACTGGGCCGTCGCGGTGCCGACCCCGACCGGGCCGCCCGAGGCGGTGTAGCCGTAGTAGCAGCCGACGAGCACGATCGCGGTCGTCATCACCATCCCCTTGATCAGGCTGAAGATCAGGTCGGGAGGGCTTTGGAACATCCAGAAGATCAGCAGGTAGCCGCCAGAAGACACATCACCTACCTGTTGGACCACCGCGATGTAGCTGGCGAAATAGGCGACGCCGATCCCGACCAGGTAGAGGAACGGGATCGCGATCCAGGCGCCGAGCAGGCGGGTCGCGGCGAGGAACGTCACCGGCGGTATACCCATCACCTCGAGCGCGTCGATCTCGTCGGAGATCCGCATCGCGCCGAGCTCGGCGACGATCCCGGTTCCGACCTTGGCCGAGAGGATGTAGCCGAAGGCGTAGGGCAGCCCCTCGCGCAGGTCGCAGTAGGCCGAGAAGAGGCCGGCCAGGGAGGGGGCGCCGATCGAGCGGTTGAAGTAGGCGCCCTGGAGGCCGCATTGGAGGCCGAGGATGAAGACGAAGGCCCAGATGATCAGGGCGGATCCGAGGATCAGGATGCCGCCCTGGCGCAGGCTCTCGCCGAAGAAGCGCAGGACGCGACCGCTGAAGACGAGGCCGGCGACGCGCGTTCCGAAGCGGGCGATCTCACCGAAGGAGTCGAGCCAGCCGCGCGGGACGTCGAGCCAGCCGATCAACGGATGCTCTGCAGTTCGGGATTGGTGGCGAGGAGGATCGAGGTGACGACGAACTGGAAGAAGAAGACCGCGACCAGGGCGATCACGACCGCTTGGTTGACGGCACGGCCGACGCCCGCCGCGCCACCCGACGCCGACATCCCCTTGTAGGAACAGACGACCGCGATGATCGCGCCGAACATCGTGCACATCAGGACCGAGGCCCAGATGTCGGTGACCGTGGCGTTGGAGAAGAGCGTGGCGAAGAAGCCGCCGAGCGACTGCTTGTAGAGCAGCTCGGCCGCGATCCCGGCGGAGAGACCGAAGACGATCGCGAAGATGTCGAGCAGACCGGTGATCACGATCAGCGCCAGGAAGCGCGGCACGACCAGGTTCTTGACGGGGTCGACGCCGAGTACCTGCAGGGCATCGAGCTCCTCGCGAATCTTGCGGGCGCCGAGGTCCGCGGTGATCGCGGTGCCGGCAACGCCGGCGACGACGACGGCGGTCACCAGCGGCCCGATCCAGCGGATCGCGGTCAGCACGAAGAAGCCGCCGAGCCGGTCGAGCGCACCGAACAGCGAGAGCACGCCGGCCGCCTGCAGCCCGGGGGCACCAAGGCAGAGGGCGAAGGTCGAGATCAGCAGCGGGAACCAGGAGAGCTTCAGCACGAAGAGGAACTGCCAGACCAACTCCTCGCCGTAGGGGTAGGGAGGCTTGATGGCGGAGACGATCGTCTTCGCGGTGAGGATCATCATCTCCCCCACCTGCTCGAAGGCGGCTTTGGTCGGACCGGTGGCCCGCGCTATGACTTCGCCTGCCACCAGCTCATCGCTCTGCCTAGAGGGCCCCCGCCCGCTTTTGCCTGTCCGTCGCCCTCTTCCTCGTCAAGCTGCGCTTCGCGCCGGGCCCGTGCCTCGCCCACTTTCCTCGCCCGTCGCTCAGCCGCGCGCTGCGCTTCGGAAAGCTGGGAGATCAGGGTGTCCCGGGTCTCCTCCAGCTCCTCGACGCCGGCGACGTGGGCTTTCGAGAAGCGCGTCGCCGTCGGCATGTCGGCGGGCAGGTCGCGGGTGTAGGCCGCCAGCTCGACCTCGAGCCGGGCGATCTGGCGGCGCAGCTCATGGCGCACCTCGATCGCCTCGCTCTCCTCGGCGAAATCGGGAAGCTCGGAGCCCTGTTCGGCGCCGAGATCGTCTCCAGCCATGCTCGCGCAGGCGGTGGCGACGATCACCAGGTCGCACGGATCGAGCCCGGCGTCACGCACGCGGCGCAGCGCATCGACGGCGATCTCCTCCAGCACCGGCGCGGCCTCGGTCCCCTCGGCGACAAAGGTTCCCTGCCCCTGCCGGCTGACAACCAGACCCGCTTCCTCCAGCCCGGCGTAAACCGTCCGCACCGTATTGACGTTGACGCCCGCCCACTCGGCGAGGCGGCGGAAGCTCGGCAAGCGCTCTCCCGCGGCCAGCCGACCGGTGGCGATCAGCGCCCGCAGGCGCCAGGAGAGTTGAACCCCAACCGGCAACTCAGCAGTGGGGTCGGTCGAGAAAGGGGTGGCCTCGCGATCCGCGGTTCGCTGTGCCATCAAAGCCGCACAGTATCGGCGATGGCTGTCTTAGTCAACTAGAACAGCCTTCAGAGGGTGGCGAGCTTCGCCAAGAGATCCCCTTCCGCCATCCCGCCCTCGCGCAGAACGGTCCACTCGCCGCTCCCGTCGAAGCCAGTCAGGTCGACGACTGTAGAGGGTAGGCCGGTCAGGGCGCCGCCGTCTATCGCCATATCCACCGCCGCGAGTATCTCGCGTGGGACGTCGGCGAACCGAGCGGGGGCGGGCTCGCCGCTGTGGTTGGCGGAGGTTTGGAAGATCGGGCACATCGTCCCGGCCAGCGGACCGGCGATCAAACGGACCCCGAGCCGCTCCGGATCCTCGCGGCAGGCGAGGGGATAGCGGTGTTGGGGGTTGGCGACGACGAGGGTGACCGGACCCGGAAGCAGCGCGCCGACCGCGGCCGCTGTGCGCTCGCCAAGGCCCTCGACCAGCTCGCGCATCGCCAGTGGCGAGAAGTAGAGGACGGCGGACGGCTTGCCCTCGTCGCGCCCCTTGATCTCGTCGATGCGCTGGATGGCGGCGGGGTTCATCGGATCGCAGGCGAGGCCGTAGAGCCCGTCGGCGGGAAAGACGGCGACGCCGCCGCCGGCAATGCACTGCTCCAAGCCGGTGCGGATCAGCTCGGGACCGTCCCGCTCGATCGAGGCCGTCACCGTCATCGCCGGCCAACCACGACCCGATCGATTCCAGCCAGGTCTGCTCGCGCCTCGATCGCGCCGAACCCCGCCTCGATCAGCAACTCGCCAACCGCCTCCGCCTGGCCCTCACCCACCTCCAGCCCAATTACCGATGCGACTGCGGGCGCGGCGGAGATCACGGCGCGGAATGCGTCGAGGCCGTCCGGGCCCGCCAGCAGGGCCTCGCGCGGCTCCCACTCGGTCACCTCTGGCTGCAGCGAGGGCCAGTCCGCCTCCGCGACGTAGGGCAGGTTGGCGACCACGAGATCGAAGCGCTCCTCCGGCGGCAGTGAGCCTTTGAGGAAGCGGACGCGCTCCGCGAGACCCAGGCGTCCAGCGTTGGCCCGCGCGACTTCAAGCGCCCGGGCGGAGGTATCCGTTGCGGTGAGCTCGCACTCAGGCATCTCGCTGGCGATTGCCAGCGAGATCGCGCCCGAGCCGGTGCCGAGGTCGAGCACGCTGCCCGGCCGCAGCTCCAGCGCCAGCTCGACCAGCAGCTCGGTCTCGGGACGGGGGATCAGCACCCGCGGGTCGACGGCCAGCTCGATGTGGCGGAAGCCGCGGCGGCCGAGAATGTAGGCAACCGGCTCGCGCCGCAGCCGCCGCCGCACCATCTCCCCAAAGCGCCGCGCCGCCGGCGGCGGAATCTCCGCCTCGGGGTGCGACGCCAGGTACGCCCGCTCCCAGCCGGTCGCCTCGGCGAGGAGCAGTTCGGCATCGAGGCGAGGATCCTCGACCCCGGCGGCCCGCAGAGCGTCGACGGACGCGCTCAACGCTTCGCGGATCACCCGACGGTTGCGGTCTCGAGACGCTGGCGCTTCTCCTCCGCGGCGAGCGCGTCGGTGAACTCGGTCAGCTCGCCGCCGAGAACCCCTTCGAGGTTGTGCGAGGTGTGCTTGATCCGGTGGTCGGTGACCCGCCCCTGGGGGAAGTTGTAGGTGCGCACCTTCTCGGAGCGCTCGCCGCTGCCCACCTGCGCCTTGCGCTCGGAGGCGATCTGCGCCTGCTGTTCGGCCAGCTCGCGCTCGTAGAGGCGGGCGCGCAGCACCCGCATCGCCCGCTCCTTGTTCTGCAGCTGGGACTTCTCGTCCTGCATCGAGACGACGATCCCGCTCGGCTTGTGGGTGATCCGCACGGCCGAGTCGGTCGTGTTGACCGACTGCCCCCCCGGCCCGGAGGAGCGGTAGACGTCGATCTGGAGATCGTTCTGGTCGATCTTGACCTCGACCTCCTCGGCCTCCGGCAGCACCGCCACGGTTGCGGTCGAGGTGTGGATACGCCCCTGCGACTCGGTCTCCGGCACCCGCTGCACGCGGTGCGTCCCGCCCTCGTACTTGAAGACCGAGTAGGCGCCCTCGCCCTTGATCGCGAAGGTGACCTCCTTGAAGCCACCGACCTCGGCCGTCGACTGCGAGAGCGGCTCGGTGGCGAAGCCGCGCTCCTCGGCGTAACGGGTCAGCATCTTGTAGAGGTCGCCGGCGAAGAGCCCGGCCTCGTCCCCCCCGGTCCCGGCGCGGATCTCGACCAGGACGTTCTTGGCGTCGTTTGGGTCGCGTTCGACCATCGCCAACCGGATCTCCTCTTCGAGGGCTTCGATCTGCTGCGGCGCCTCCTCGGCCATCGCCTTCAGCTCCGCATCGTCGCCGTCCTCCGCCAGCAGCTCCCGCGCCCCTTCCAGGTCGTCCTTCAGGGTGCGGTAGCGGATTGCCAGTTCCTGGGCGGGCTGCAGCTCGCGGTACTCGCGTCCGACCTCGGCATAGCGTTCCCGGTCGCCGATCACGGCGGGATCGGACATCTGCGCCTCGAGCTCGGCGAAGCGCGCCTCGATCTGTTCGACCAGCGAATCGATCACGCTTCACAACATAGACGGGCTCACTCATTTCGCGACGCTTCAGAGCGTGCCAGCGATGCATCACAGTGAAGATTAAGACTGTGCTAGGAAGATAGCTCAGTGCTTTTCCTCAAAGGTTCTTCAGCCTAGGCTGGCAAACGTGAAAACTCAACCGCGGCCACTTCCCTCACGCCGTGGCCTTGCCTGCCTCTCCCTCCCCGAACTGCTCAGCGCCGGGGACCTCGAGGGGGCCGCAACCTGCTTCGCGCGCGATGCATGCCTGCTCACGCAGGACGCGACGGCGATCCACACCCGGGACCGGATACGCCCGGTGCTCGCGCAGTTGATCTCCCGTCACATTCGAATCGAGGTCGAGATGAGCTGCGTGCTTTCCGCCGGGAACATCGGCCTGGCCACGGAGCACTGGACGATTGGAATCGACGGAATCGAAGGCTCGCGCTTCGAGCAGGCCTGCACGCCGACCCTGATCCTGCACCGGATCGAAGCGCGCTGGAAGCTGGGCGTAGTCGCCCCCTGGGGCTGGGGCAGCGCACCGCTGGTCCGACCGCCCGCCTAAACAACGGGTTTGTCAGGCGACGATCTCGATGTGCTGGCCGGCCGCCGCCTGCTCGGGCGACTCGCGGGCCAGCACCGCTTCCAGCGAGGCGATCGCGACCGCCAGCTCTTCTTCGTCGGGCTCGCGGGTGGTCAGGTTCTGCAGCATCAGACCGGGCCACATCACCGCCCGCACCCAGCGCTTGCGCCGGTTCTTGCCCGCCCACTTGATCACCTCGTAGGAGAGACCGGCGATCAGCGGGATGCCGAGGATGCGGGAGGCCAGCAGCCAGTACCAGGCCGGCAGCCCGATCGGGGCGAAGACGAAGATCGCCAGCACCATCACGATCAGCAGGAAGCTGGTCCCGCAGCGCGGGTGCAGGCGCGAGTAGAGCTTGGCCCTGGCCGGGGTCAGCTCGTCTTCGGCCTCGTAGCAGGAGATCGTCTTGTGCTCGGCACCGTGGTACTCGAAGACGCGACGCAGGTCTTTGAGGCGGCTGATCGCGGCGATGTAGCCGATGAAGATGCCGGTTCTCAGCACTCCCTCGACCAGCCAGAAGAGGAGCGGCGAGCCAAGCTGGTCCTTGATCAGGCTGGTCAGCCCGACCGGGATGACGAAGAAGAGTCCGACCGCGAGCAGCATCGAGAAGGCGATCGTCAGCCCCCAGATCCAGCCGCCGATCTCCTCCGGCTCGCCGTCCTCGCCGTCCTCGAGCTGGGCGTTGGCGGAGATCGCCAGCGCCCTGAAACCGATCTTCAGCGACTCGCCGAGAGCGACGACGCCGCGCAGCACCGGCAGGCGCCAGAGGCGGTGGCGCTGCGCCCAGGGCCTGATCGACTCTGAGCTGATCTCGATCTCACCATCCGGGTTGCGCACGGCCACGGCCCAGACCGAAACGCCGCGCATCATCACGCCCTCGAGCACCGCCTGCCCGCCGACCGGCGCGTCGCGCTTGGCGACCAGGGCACCGTCGGGCATGCGCAGCGGGTCCGCCCCGTTTAAGGGGACCGTCTCAGGCTGGGGCGAGCCCACTTCTGGGCTCACCGACTACCTTCCAGCCTTGGCGTGCTTGGCGGCGCGGCGCTGGAAGCGCTCGACCCGGCCACCGGTGTCGACGAGCTTCTGCTTGCCGGTGTAGAACGGGTGGCACTCCGAGCAGAGCTCGACGTGAAGATCCGACTCGGTCGAGCGCGTGTAGAACTGGTTGCCGCAGGAGCAATGCACGTTGGCGAGGGTGTACTCGGGGTGGATTCCGGCTTTCATCTCCGCCCATTCTAGATGACCCGCGCGATTTGCCCTTTTCAGGGGTTTTGGATTCGCCGCCGCGTGCCGATAGGTCAATCAGTGAAAACCACGGAGACGACCAGCGATCGCCCTGGCTGGACGCGCGCCGCTCGCCGCGTTCTCGCCGTCCTCCTGCTCGGAGGGACCGCGATCGTCGCCATCCACGACTGGGGCGGTCTCGGTGACGGCCTTTACTCCGCAATCGGTGGGGCGCTCTACGACGTTGTCGTTCTCGGGGCTGGGATCGCCTGCCTGGTGCGGGCGTCGGACTATAAGCGGGAGCGCGCCGCCTGGCTGATGATCGGCCTGGCGATCCTCTCCTGGGGGGCCGCCGAGGTCTACTGGACCGCCTTCATCGAAGGCAACGCGTCGGCCCCCTACCCGTCGCCGGCCGACATCGGCTATCTCGCCTTCTATCCGCTCGCCTACGCGGGACTGGCGATGCTGGTCCGCGCCAGGGCGCACGAGATGCACTGGCGGCTGTGGATGGACGGGGCGATCGCGGCGCTCGGCACCGCCGCGCTGGGAGCCGCCTTCGTCTTCGACTTCGTCGCCGAAAAGGCGACCGGCACGACCCTGCAGACGATCACCACGCTCGCCTACCCGCTTGGAGACATCGCGATGGTGGCGATGGTCGTCGGCGTCTTCGCGCTGACCGGCTGGCGACCGGGACGGACCTGGTCACTGCTGCTGGCCGGCCTTTCGGCGCTCGTCATCGCCGACATCGCCTTCACCCTGCAATCGACCGACGCAACCCTTCCCGGCGGGGAATGGATCAACCCGATCTACCTGATTGCGGCGGTCTGCCTCAGCGCAGCTGTCTGGCAGCCCGCCGAGGCGGCCGAGATAACCTCGCCGGGCGGGGATGACCGCCGTCGCGAGATCATCGTCCCCGCGGTCTTCGCCGGGGTGATGATCGGGCTCTTCACGATGCAGTACTTCAGCGCTGCCAGCGGCCTCTCCACCGTCCTCTGGGCGGCGACGATGACCGCGGTGATCGTCCGCCTGGCGATGAGCGACAAAGAGAACAAGGACCTGCTGGAGCAGGTACGGACCGACCCTCTGACCGGGCTCAGCAACCGCGGGCGGATGCAGGTTGACCTGGAGGACGCGTGCGAGCGCGCCAGCGACGAGCATCCAGCGATGCTCTACCTCTTCGACCTCAACGGCTTCAAGCGCTACAACGACACCTTCGGGCACCCCGCGGGCGACGAGCTTCTGGTCCAGCTGGGAAGCGCCTTGCGCGAAGCGGCCGGTGAAGACGGAGTCGCCTACAGGATCGGAGGCGACGAGTTCTGCCTGCTTCTGACCTGCGAGCAAGAGCGCTTCGACAACGCCGCCCGCAGGGCGGCGAAAGCATTGACGGCCAGCGACCGGGGCGTCGACGTCGGGGCGTCGTGGGGCTCGGCCGTGATCCCCGGCGAGGCGGCGGATCCCTCCTCCGCCCTGCAGCTCGCCGACGTGCGGATGTACGCGCAGAAGGAGTCGCGCCGTGTGGCGCAGGGCGGTCCGATCGACCTGCCCGCCGTGTCTACTCCGCAGCCTTCGCTGCGCCAGCGCTGAGGGCGACCAGCAACGAGTCGAGAGTGCGGCCCACCTCGGCTCGCATCGCCTCGGAATCCTCCGCCCTGGCGACGAGCATCGCGGCCTCGTCGAGAGCACCCATCAGGACATGCGCGAGCGGGCGCACCGGCTGCGGCTCGATCGCCCCCGCGTCGACCGCCGCCTGCAGGGTTGCCTCGATCAGGCCGAGACCGTGCTCGGCCGCAATCTCCCGCCAGCGATCCCAGCCGAGCACCGAGGGACCGTCGAGCAGGACGATCTGCTGGGTCTCGGGCTCGGTCGAAGCCAGCAGGAACATCTCGGCGCCGGCCCGCATCGCGTCCATCGGCGAGGCTGCATTGGCTTCGAGAGCGCCGGCGGCGATGCGCTCGGCGAGCTCGACCTCGATCCGTTCGTAGACGGCCTCGAAGAGCTCCCGCTTGCCCTCGAAGTGGTGGTAGAGGGCCCCCCGTGTCACCCCGGCGGCGCGCACGATCTCCTCGGTGCCGACGCCGGCGTAGCCGCGCTCGGCAAAGAGGGCGCGAGCGGCCGCGATCAGTGCCCCGCGCGTCGACTCCGAGCGCTCTGCCTGGGTGCGACGCGGCTCGCGGAACTCGCTCTCTCCATTGACATTCATACAGTTTGTATCTATCTTACCGGGCCGGCCCAAACAAACCTAGTCCCGAGGAGGCGCCATGGCCCAGTCGAAAGATCGCAAGGAGATTGACCTGCCCACAGGTCGTATCCGCTACCGCGAAGCCGGCGAGGGCAAGCCCGTCGTCTTCGTCCATGGCTTTCTCGTCGACGGACGCCTCTGGGACGGGGTGGTCGACCGACTCGCAGACCGCTGCCGCTGCATCGCGCCGGACTGGCCGATCGGGGCCCAGCAGATCGCGATGAACCCCGATGCGGACCTCTCCCCTCCGGGCATCGCCGCGATCATCGACAGCTTCCTTGCCGCGCTGGACCTGGAGGACGTGACGATCGTTGGCAACGACTCGGGCGGGGCGATGTCGCAGGTGCTCGTCACCCGCCACCCGCAGCGAATCGGACGCCTCGTGCTGACCAACTGCGACACCCACGAGAACTTCCCGCCGGGGATCTTCAAGACGATGCCGCCGCTGGCCAAGCTGCCCGGCGGAATGACGCTGCTATCGGCGCCATTCCGAATCGGCGCGCTCGCCCGCGCCGCCTTCAAGCCGTTCGCGCGGACGAAGATCCCCAATGACCTGATCGCTTCCTGGATGGCGCCGGGACTGAACGACCCGGGCGTGAAGCACGACGCCAAGAAGGTCACCGTCGGGATGAACAAGCGCTACACCCTGGAGGCAGCCGAGAAGCTGAGTCACTCCGATCTGCCGGTGCTGCTGACCTGGGCGCCGGGGGATCGCTTCTTTCCGATCAAGTACGCCGAACGACTCGCGAGGGAGACGCCGAACGCCCGGATCGTCGAGATCCCCGACGCGAAGACCTTCGTGGCGCTCGACCAGCCGCAGCGATTGGCTGACGAGATCGCATCATTCGTCGAGGGGAATTGAGGCCGAACGCGCAAGTTGCGCGTTCTTTTTCGCTACTTGCAGGTTTTTCGTCTGACCCAGGGGCCATTCTTCCTCAACGCCCCCTACAGGACGGAGAGCCATGGCTCAGGAGATCTTCGACCAGGACAGGCCCAGGAGCACGATGGCGCAGCGCCTCGACGAGGCCTTCGCCGGCTGCGAGCACTGGACGATCGCGCCGCCCTCTCAGCGGCGCAGCGAGACCGTCTTCAGCCCGCGACTCTCGAGCTCCTCGAGGATGAACGGCAGCGCCGCCGCCGTTCGCACCCAGGAGCCGCGCGCGCTGTAGTAGTCGGCGTCGTGGAGGAGGACGATGTCGCCGGCCCGGATGCCGGCGCTCGAGCGACGCGCGATCGACTCGGCCGTGGCATTCCGGCGCCAGTCCTTCCCCCAGCGCGACCAGAGCACCGGCCGCCAGCCCTGGCGGCGCACGGCCCTCAGGGTCGCGCCGCTGAAGATGCCGTACGGCGGCCGGTAATCGGCGATCGCCTGCCCGCTCGCTTCCTCGATCGCTGCCCGAGCGCGCTCGGCGTCCTCGAGGAACTCGCGCACAGTGAGGCGCAGGAGGTTGCGGTGGCGGTGGCAGTGCAGCTCGACCCGGTGGCCGGCGGCGACGATCTCGGCGGCCAGCGCGGGGCGCCGCAAGACCTGCTCGCCGGCGAGGAAGAAGGTGGCGGTGGCACCGGCCTCGCGCAGGACCTCCAGGACCACGGGGGTGCCCTGGGGGTGCGGGCCGTCGTCGAAGGTGAGGGCAACTCCATCGACGCCGTCCTGGCGCAATACGATCCGCAGCGCCGGGGCGACTCCAGGGACGATCGGCGCCAGCGCCGGTCCGGCGTGCAGAACCGCGGCGGCCGAAACGCCGGCGCCGAGGAGCGCCCCGATCAACGGCCTTCTTGGGCGGTGGCTTCGCTGGCCGGAGTCGCGGAGTGCGCCGCCGGGGCGTTGGAGGCCGTCGGCGTCGGCGTGTCGTTGTCCCTGCCGATGTGGATGCGTCCCTCCAGCGGCTTCGCGATCACCCTGTAGGGCGTCTCGCGGTGGATCGCCGCGAGCAGCATGACCACGGCGATCGCGGCGAGGCTGACCGCTGTCGCGACGCGCTCCATCCGCAGTCGCCAGACCGGCTGCGGGCGCGCCCGCGGGCGGACGGTGAGAACCCGCGAGGCGATCGACGGCAGCGAGGCGAAGGAGGAGTCGGGCGAGCGGCGCTCGCGGCTGACGTGGCGCAGGACCGACCCGAGCTCGTGCTCGGAGCGCGCCACCTCGGCCAGGCCGAAGCGCTCGAAGGCGGCGTTGTTCGCCCGCAGGTGCCCGGCCGAGAAGCCGAAGGAGACCACCGGGCAGCCGCGGATATGGGCCTCGAGCACGGTCAGGCCGGCGGTCGAGTGGATCATCGCGTCGGCGGACGCCATCCAGTCGCTCATCTGCTCGGTGAAGCCGAGGATCCGCACCCGCTCGTTGTCGGCGAAGCGCTGCTCCAGCTTCTCCCGCGCGATCTCGTTGCGACCGGTGATGCAGACGACCATCGTGTCCTCGCCGGCGAGCCCGGACTCGATCGCCCCCTCGAGGTCGCCGATGCCCCAGCCACCGCCGGAGACGAGAACGAGGCGGGCGTGCACGGGGACCCCGAGCGCCTTGCGCGCGTCGCCGCGGGTCCGGGGCATGAGGAAGTCGCGCGAGATCGGCGGTCGCGTCCACTCGACGCTGCCGGGCCCGGCCAGCTTCTCCACTTCCTCGATCGACTCGGGGTGGGTGACGAAGTGCAGGTCGACGCCCGGGTGCGCCCAGTAGCGCAGCCCGGCGAGGTCGGTGATCGCCGACTGCACCGGGATCAGCAGGCGCCGGTTCTCGCGCAGCATCCCCAGCACCGCGGTGACGCCGGGGTAGGTGGAGATGACCACATCGGGGTCGTGCCTCTCGATCAGCTTCAGCAGGCCGCGGGCGCCGAACGCGTAGTTGAGGTGATGGGCAAGCCAGCGGCTGGGCGCGAACTTGGCAATCAGCCAGTACTGGATGTCGAACAGCCAGGGCATCCAGCGGAAGGTGACGCGAGAGCCGCCGCGCACCACGGCGGAGACCAGCCGGCCCATCGCCTCGAGCCCATTGGCGATCTCCACCTCGGCCCCGGGAACCTCTTCTTCGAGGTCGGCTTTGATGATCCGCGCGGGCAGGTCGTGGCCCTCGCCAATGTCGGCGGTGAGGACGAGGACCCGGGGCGCGCGCTGTTCGGCGCGGGCAGCGCCGGCGAGCAGGGCGCCGGCGGCGTGGTCGTTGCCGTTCAGCGAGGGCTTCTTGCCCGGGATCGGGTCCGGCGGGCGGGTTGTGCACCGCACCCATTCGACGTACTTCTTGACCCCTTCGCGGAAGCTTGTTTCAGCCCTCCAACCGATCTCCTCGAGCGCGCGAGCGTTCGAGATCGCCTTGCCGGGGAAATCGCCGGGCCGCGGCGGCGTATGGACGATCTCGCAGTTATCGGTGTTTTCCTGCACCCGCTCGGCGATTTCCAGGATCGTCACGACCTCATCGCCGGAGAGGTTGTAGGTACGGCCCGCCGCCTCGGGGGCGAGGGCGGCGACGATCCCGTCGGCGAGGTCCTCGACGTAGATGAAGCTGCGGGTCGTGCTGCCGTCACCGGCGATCGTCAGCGCCTTGCCTTCGAAGGCGAGGTCGGTGAACTTGGCGACGACGCCGGCGGCGCGGGCGCGTGGCCCGTAGGGGATGCCGAAGCGCAGGACGGTGCTCTCGAGGTCGTAGAGCTCGGCGTAGCCGGAGCAGTAGGTCTCCCCCGCCAGCTTGGTCGCGGTGTAGAGGTGGCGCGGCGCGGGGATCGGAGTCTCCTCATCGACGTCCTGCTCGACGCAGTCGCTGTAGACCCAGGTGGTGGAGCCGTAGACGACGCGGCCGACATTGGCCCGGCAGGCGGCCTCGAGCACGTTGAGCGTGCCGCGCGTGTTGACCTCCTCCGCCAGGACGGGATCGGCGAGGACGTGGGAGACGTCGGCGACCGCGGCGAGATGGATGACAGCGTCGCAGTCGCGCATTGCCAGGTCGAGGTTGGCGGGGTCGGTGATCGAGCCGGTGAAGGTCTCGACTTCCAGCGGCGAGTGGTAGGGCGAAGCGCTGAGGTCGAAGATCCGCGGCGTGATGCCGCGCTCGATCAGGCGGTCGACCACGTGGGAGCCGATGAATCCCCCGCCACCGGTTACCAGGACCCTCATAGAACCCCTTTCGTGCTTCGCTCACTCGCGCTGATGGACACCGGAGATCTCGCTCGTTCGCTCCGCACTCAGGCCTCCTTGCCGAGAGCCGCTTCGCGGCTCTCCGGGCGGTAGTAGAGCGGCACGCACCAGTGGTTCTCGGCTGCCCAGTCGGTATTGGGCATTTCGTCCGAGCGACCCATGAGGCGGTGGCAGGGCTCTTCGTAGACACGGCCCGTGGACTTCTCGATCCGGTCGAAGACGATGTACTTGTAGAAGCCGGAGGTCATGCCCGCGGGCAGCTCCAGCCGCGAGGGGTGCAGTGGATCGAGGTGCTCTCTGGCGTACTCGCTCTTCCAGGCGACGATCTCCTCCATCCGATCGGCCTGGACCAGCCCGAGCGCGGCGGTGAACTCGCTCATGCGGAAGTTGAGCCCGTCGACCTCGTGCTCGAACTTGCCGTAGTTGCGGAACTTGCGCGCGAACTCGATCAGCTCGTCGTTGCCGGAGACGAGCACTCCCCCCTCCCCGGTCGAGACCGTCTTCGTCGCGTAGAGCGAGTAGACGCCAGCGTCGCCGAAGCCACCCGGCTTGCGGCCGTCCCACTCGGCCCCGTGCGCGTGGGCGCAGTCCTCGAGCAGGAAGATCCCGTTCTCACGGCAGTAGGCGGCGATGCGCTCGGCGTCGAAGGCGATGTGGCCGCCGATGTGGACGAGGATCGCTGCCTTCGGCTTGTGCCGCTCAGCCTTCGCCTCGAAATCCTCGAAGGACATGCAGAGGTCGCTGCGGTTGCAGTCGACGAACTCGACCTCGGCACCTGCGTTGATTGCCGCAAGCGGAGTCGCCATGAAGGTGTTGGACGGGCAGAGCACGGTCTCCCCCTTGACTCCGGCGAACTCGAGTGCTGCCAGCGCACCGCCGGCCCAGCTCGAGAGACCGAGGCTCGGCAGCCCGTTCCAATCCGCCCAGCGCTGCTCGAAGGCGTCCAGCATCCGCCCCTCCGACCACTGCTCGGAATCGAGGACATCGGCCCAGAGCTCGAACAGGCGAGCGCGGTCGCGATGGTCGAACCCGATCGCGAACTTCGTCGCGTCGGGCCGGGTTGTCTCTGCGGACCCTACGGTTGACTCCTCGGTGGCGTGGCTGGGATCTGCCTTTGCGGACAGGCTGGGCATGTTGAAAAGCGCAAAAGCGCCGCAAGGCTAGCAGCGAAGCCGGACTCGAACAGCCGGAATTCAGTCGGAATCGCCCGAGTGAGCGCTCTCGATGACCGCCCCAACCGTGCGCGAGCCGGCGAGCAGAACGGTCCCGGCGACCGCGATCGCCATCGAGGCCACCAGCACGACCCCTCCGAGCGGCGTCGATCCCCACGACTCGCCGAAGATCAGCGGCGCCAGCAGCACCGGCACCAGCACCTGCACGGCGAACATCACCGGGGCGACGTGGGTGGCGGGCCGGCGCTGAAGCGCACTCATCTCGCTGAGCAGCGCCAGCCCCTCCGAAGCCGCCGCCGTGGCGAGCCAGGCGACCGCGACGAGAAGTGCGCCCGCCGCCAGCTCGTCGGTGAGCAGCTTGCTGGCGATCGCCGTCCAGGCATAGCCAAAGCCCGCACTGACCACCGGCAGCCAGCCGAGCATCGTGCGCCCCCGCAGCGCGTAGGGAGCCGCTATCGGGATCGCCACCAGGCAGAGCGCGATCGCGATCGCACCCGCCCCCGCGTGATCCGTCGTCCGCTCCGGCGCCGCCCAGGCGACCCCCACCACTCCAACCACGATCGCCGCCACCGCCGTCCACTCCCGCCACCCAGGAGCCTCCCCCAACTTCGTCGCCCCAAGCCAAAGCAACAAGATCAACCCACTCGCCAAGAACGGCTGCACCACCGTAAGTGGCGCCAGCAGCAACGCGACAATCTCCAGTGGCCACCCCGCCAACCCCAACGCCGTCGCTCCCAACCACCTCCGGTTCCGTACCAGCCTCCCCAACAACGAGGGCCGCAGCGCATGCTCCCCCGGCACCTCCCGCGCCTCCAGCGCCTGCAGCGCAATCGACGTGTTGTAGAGCAAGGAAGCTCCTACCGCCGCGGCTATTCCAAGCGCCAGCACGGCGCGACCCTATCTGCCGACGGCGATTCTTCAGTGCCGACGATGCTCGGGTGGCGCGAAGCGCATAACGACCAGTGAAAGGAGGAACCCGCCTAGTCCGGCAAGCACTATCAGCGCAACACCCCAGGCCGTTCCGCTCGCCTGAAGCGCACCAAGAACCAAACAGGTGACGACCATCAGGACAAGCATGCCGAGGTAGGTCAGGACCAATGCCTTCGTTTCGGTCATCTTCATCCCTAGCCAATGATTGCAGACAAAACAATTACACCGATGGCGACGCCGACGCCCCAAAGACCACCGATCACCGTGGCCTGGCGCAGCCTGTCCTCGCCCCAGCCGGAAAGCGCCGGCCCGGCGTGAGCAAGGAATCCGCCGACCGCTATCCCTGCGGCAACAAGGCCAGCGGAGGCAGTCGCCTGGCTGAGGAGTGTCGCTCAGGCTAGGTCTCTTGGTACAGCGGCCCGTCGCCACCCTCGGGCAGCGTTAGGCGCCCACCCTTGGCCGTGATCGCGCCGCACTGCACGCAGTTGGAGGCGGTGACGTGGACGTCCACCTCCGCGGCTCCGTTCTCCAGCTGCTCGTCCGGGATCTCGTAGACCTGCGCCGGACACATCGAGACCCAGGTCTGGGCGATCTCGCGCGGCACCTTGGTCTGGATGCGGACGTGGTTGGGCGCGTCGTCGCGGGTCGCGTTGCCGGAGAGGAAAACCGAGTCGAGCTTGGCGAAGGTGAGCTCGTTGTCGGGCTTGACGTACATGTCGCCCGCCTTGCCCAGTTCCATCTCGACCTCGGAGTCGTGCTCCTGCTTCCAGTGACCGCCGGGGAAGTTGCCTTTGGTGATCGTCATCGCCGAGGCCATGGCGCCACCGAGGAAGAAGCCTTTGGAAAAGGGCTGGCGCATGTTGCGCGATTCGTG
>Ga0190274_10000930_pt1 | contig 17016 bp, 20 predicted proteins | sample Popmic531T_FD_133002 | JGI IMG/M metagenome (GOLD analysis project Ga0190274, IMG submission 133002) | Populus adjacent soil microbial communities from riparian zone of Yellowstone River, Montana, USA - 531 T | ecosystem: Environmental > Terrestrial > Soil > Riparian zone | place: USA: Montana... | reverse complement strand
GCGGTCGTGCCGGAGGGCTTCTTCGAGATGGTCGTCTCCTTCGCCCGCGAGCACGAGATCCTCGTCGTCCACGACAACGCCTACTCGGAGACGACCTACGACGGCTACGTCGCCCCCAGCTTCCTGCAGACGCCCGGCGCCAAGGAGGTCGGGGTGGAGGTCTTCTCGCTCTCCAAGGGCTACAACATGACCGGCTGGCGCTGCGCCGCGATCCTCGGCAACGCCGAAGCGATCCAGACCTACTGGCGGCTCAAGACCAACGTCGACTCCGGCCTCTTCGAGGCCGTGCAGATGGCCGGCGCCGCCGCCCTGCAGGGCCCGGGCGGGCCGCTGCAGCGGATGAACGAGACCTACGCCCGCCGCCGCGACCTGGTCGTCTCGGCCCTGCGCGAGATCGGCGTCGAGGTGGCGGCTCCCAAGGGGACGATCTACGTCTGGGCACCGGTGCCGGGCGGGCACACCTCGACTTCCTTCTGCGAGAAGGTGCTGGAAGAGGCGGCCGTGGTCGTCTCGCCGGGCTCGATGTACGGGCCCAGCGGCGAGGGTTTCTTCCGCATCGCCCTCACCGCCCCCGACGACCGCATCGAAGAGGCGGTCGAGCGGATGCGCGAGCATCTGGCTTGAGGGTGGGTCCGGGTAGGCCCTGCACTTAACTTTTTCCGAAGACACGCTGCGATCGTCCGCGGGCCGCCGCGCGGAAAAAGTACAAGACGTTTCGGGCCTACCCGGACCCACCCTGTCGCTCAGCCAGCTTGTTCCAGTACCGATCCAAGCCGGGCCACTGGTAGGCGGTGGGAACCGCTTGCAGGAGCTCGTCGATCGTCTCCTTGCCGAGGCCTTCCTCGATCAGCTGCTCGCGGATGCGGCGCTGCAGATCGGTCTCGTAAGGCTCGCGCTCCATCGCCTTGACCAGCGTGGCCTCCTCGCGCAGGCGTGAGCGGACCGTGTCCAGGTAGCCGGGGACGTCGTCCTCGACGGCGCCGAAGTGGGTCAGGGCGAGGCGCTGCGGGGCCCAGGAGGCGACCGTGTCCAGGGATTCCTCCCAGGTCTCGACGTCGATGTCCGGTGGCGGGGTCGGCGGCATGATCAGGCGCGAAGGCGGGATGCGGCAGGCAGCGACGTCGCCGACGAAAGCGGTACCGCTGTCCTCGTGCAGGTAGCAGACGTGGTGGGAGGCGTGGCCGGGCGTGTAGGCGACGCGCACCCCCAGCGCCGTCTCGCCGCCCGTCAGCACCTTCACGTTGGCCGCCGGCACCGGCACGATCTCCCCCCAGAGGCGCTGCATCTGGTCGCCGTAGAGGCGCTCGGCGCTGGCCAGCAGCTTCGAGGGGTCGATCAGATGCGGAGCCCCGCGCTCGTGCACGTAGACCTCGAGCCTGGGCCAGCGCCGCACCAGCGCCCCGGTCGCGGCGGCGTGGTCGAGGTGGATGTGGGTGAGGAGAATCGCCCGCGGCTGCTCATCCCCAATCGCCTCGAGCACGGTCGAGATCGAGGACTCCGGCCCCGGATCCACCAGCGCCCCATCGACCTCCCAGCAGCCGATCACATGCGGCCGCCCAAGGTGCATCACATCGATCACGCGCATGATCAGCTCAAGCAACCGGGGAGGGGAAGCGATCGTCCCCCTCGAGCGTCTGCCGCAGCCCCTCTTCCAGCCCCCGCGGGTGATACCCCAGCTCGCGCTCGGCCTTCTCGTAGCTGGCCCAGAAGGTGACGCCGTCGCCGGAGGAGATCAGCTCGCGCAGGTTGGGGGGCTGGCCCATCACCTTGCCGACCAGGGGGCCGATCGGGATCAGGGCCTTCATCAGCGGCGTCGGCAGGTTGCGCTTGGGGGCCTTGCGGCCGCTGACCTTGGCGACCATCTCGATCGCTCCGCGCATCGTCGTCGCCGGACCGCTGATCACGTAGATCTCACCCAGCTTGCCCTTGTCGAGCGCGAGCAGGACGCCGCCGGCGATGTCCTCGACGTGGGACATGCAGATCCCCAGCTCGGGGAAGGGCAGCAGCGGCAGCTTGCCGGCGAAGAATTCCTGCAGCAGGTCAGCCACCTGGGAGGTGTCGCCGGGTCCGTAGACCCCACCCGGCTGGACGATGATCGCCGGCAGGTCCTGCTCGGCGATCATCCGCTTGACGATCTTGTGCGCCTCGAGCTTGGTCTCCTCGTAATAGGAGGTGAAGCTCTGCTCGGGGTGCTCGTAGGTCTCGTCGACGACTTTTTTGTCCGTGTTGCCGAAGACGCCGACGGTGGAGACGTAGACGATCCGCGGGACCTTGGTCGCCAGCGCCGCCTTCATCACCCGCTCGGTGCCGGCGACGTTGGCCTCCCACATCGCCGGGCGCTCCTTGGCCGGGACGCCGACCTCGTAGATCGCCGCCGCGTGGATGACCGCGTCGCAGCCGGCCATGCCGGCGCCGATCGCCGCCTCGTCACCGAGATCGCCGGCGACCAGTTCGCAGCCGAGCCCGGCCGCGGCCTTGCCCTTCTCGGGGTTGCGGACGAGGCAGACGACCTCGTCGCCGCGGGCGCGCAGCTGGCGCACGATCTCGCCGCCGATGAAGCCCGTTCCTCCCGTTACGAAGACCTTCACGACGCCTAACCCTATCCGCCCCGGACGCATGCCTACAATCAGCCTGAGTGCAACGTTCGAGAAATGGCCGCAACACGCAGACGCACAAAGGTGCGGCTGGCGTGGACGGCGCCGGCGTCTCGAACCCGCGGGCGCGCCAGCGGGCCCTGGCGATCGGGATCGTCGACGGCCGCGAGCAGGGCGAGCCGCTGGCCGAGCTGAAGGAGCTGCTGCGCACCGCCGGCGTCGCCACCGCCGGCGAGGCCACCCAGCAGCGCCCGAAGCCCGACCCCGACCGCTACTTCGGCCGCGGCCGCCTCGACGAGCTGAAAGCGCAGATTGTCGCCTGCGACGCCAACCTGGTCGCCTGCGACGACGAGCTCGCTCCCCGGCAGGAGCGAAACCTCGAGAGCGCCTTGGGCGTGCCGGTGATCGATCGCACCGCGGTGATCCTCGACATCTTCGCCGACCACGCCCACTCGGCCGAGGGCAAGCTGCAGGTCGAGTTGGCCCAGCTCGAATACAACATGGCCCGCATGCGGGGGCTCTGGACCCACCTCGAGCGCCTCGGCGCCGGCCGCATGGACGGCGGCATCGGCACCAGGGGCCCGGGCGAGACCCAGATCGAGACCGATCGCCGGCTCGCCCGCAACCGCATCGCCGCCCTGCGCCGGCGCCTCAAGAACCTCGAACGGAACCGTGGCGTGATGCGCGCCCAGCGCGACGCCTCGGCGTTGCCGCGCGTGGCCCTTGCCGGCTACACCAACGCCGGCAAGTCGACTCTGCTCAACGCCCTCACCGGGGCCGAGGTGGGGGTGGGGGATCGGCTCTTCCACACCCTCGACCCGACCACCCGCAGCCTCGAGCTCTGCGGGCGCGACTACCTCCTGACCGACACCGTCGGTTTCATCGAGAAGCTGCCCCACCAGCTGGTCGAGTCATTTAAGGCGACCCTGGAGGAGACCGTGCTCGCCGACCTGATCGTCCACGTCGTCGACGCCTCGGAGCCCGAGCAGCGGCGGCTGATCGACATCAAGGCGGTCGACGAGGTGCTGGAGGAGATCGGCGCCGGCGAGAAGCCGCGGCTGCTGGTCCTCAACAAGTCCGACCTGCTGGGCGAGGACGGGCGCCAGGAGGTGGCGCTGGCCCATCCCGACGCGACCCTGGTCTCGGCGCTCGACGGCGAGGGGCTGGATGAGCTGCGCGCGCGGGTCGAGGCGGCGTTCGACGAAACCCTGGCCGAGGTCGAGCTGCTGGTGCCCTACTCGCAGGGCGGGCGCCTGCACGAGCTGCACGAGGTTGCCGGCGACCTGGAGCGGACCGAGCGCGAGGACGGTGTCCTCGTCCACGCCAAGGTCCCGGTCAGCGAGCTGCACCGCTTCGACGATCTCGCCGTCGTCTAGGCTGCCGCGCGTGGAGCTACCCGTCGCCAAGCTGAAGGACGAGGCCGTGCTGCCGACCCGCGCCCACGCGGGCGACGCCGGGCTCGACCTCTACTCCTGCGAGGCGGCGCATATCGGCCCCGGCGAGCGCTGGAGCGTCGGCACCGGGGTCGGGGTCGAGATCCCCGCCGGGCACGCGGGGCTGGTCCTACCCCGCTCGGGCCTCGCCCGCGACCACGGCATCTCCCTGGTCAACAGTCCCGGCCTGATCGACTCCGGCTACCGCGGCGAGCTGCGGGTGCTGCTGCTCAACAACGACCCGGCCGAGACCTTCAGGGTCGAGCTGGGCGATCGCATCGCCCAGCTGGTGCTCGTCCCGATCGCCCTTGCCGCACCGGTCGAGACGGCGGTCCTCGCCGACTCCTCTCGTTCCACCGGCGGCTTCGGCTCCAGCGGCCGCTGAGTCAGGCCCCGGCGGCGGTGCGGGCGCTCTCGTGGGCGGCGGCCTCGAGGGCGTCGTCGAGCGGCTCCAGCTCGGGACGGCGGCCGTAGCGGCGCTCGAGGGCGACGGCGATCAGGTGGTCGGCGAGCCAGGCGTTCTTCGGCAGCAGCGGGCCGTGCAGGTAGGTGCCGATCAGGTTGTGGCGGCGGACCCCCTCGAGGCCGTCGCCGCCGTTGTTGCCGTGGCCTTTGACGACACGCCCGAGCGGCTGCACACCGGGGCCGAGGTGAGTGCGCCCGCCGTGGTTCTCGAAGCCGGCCAGCAGTCGCGGGCCCGGCCCCAGGTCGACCTCGATCGCGACGTTGCCGATCAGCCGCGGGCCCGGCTCGCGCACGGTCTCGAGGTCGGCGAGGCCGAGGCCGGGCAGCTTCTCCTCGCCGAGCTGGTAGCTGTGGCCGAGCAGCTGGTAGCCGCCGCAGACCGCGAGCAGGACGGCGCCGCTCTCGACCGCCGCCTCGAGGTCGGCGCGCTTGCCGGCGACCATGTCGGCGGCGACCATGCGCTGGTCGCGGTCCTGACCGCCGCCGATGTAGAAGAGGTCGTGGGCGGTGGGGTCGACCGGCTCCCCCTGGCCGGCGCCGGAGTGGACGAAGCCGATCCCGCGCCACTCGCAGCGGCGCTGGAGGAAGACGATGTTGCCGCGATCCGCGTAGATGTTCATCTGCTCGGGGTAGAGGCTGAGCACGCGCAGCTCCATCAGTCCTCCCGCCCGAGCAGGACGACTGTGGAGCCGACGTGGAGATCGGTGGGCTCGATCCGCTGCCGTCCCTGCGGCGTCAGCTCGATCCTGGCTCCCTCGGCTTCCAGCTGCGCGGCGGAGAGGGTGCGGATCCGCACCTCGTTCTCCTCCTCGCTGAGCACGCCGGTGGGGGAGACCGTCTGCCGCAGCCGCCGGATCGAGATCTCGTCGCCCTCGAGCGTGGTGGCCAACGGCAGGCTGGAGTAGATCCAGTCGTCGACCTGGCGCACGTCGGGGAGGGGCGGCGGGCCGCCGACGGCCTCCGGCAGCTCCTCGACGATCGCCATCGCGATGCGCCCGCCCGGCAGCAGGTGGGCGGCGATGCAGCCCAGGCACTCGAGCCGGTCGCGGTGGCCGGGCAGCAGCTGGATCAGCTGCATCGGCGCCAGGGCCAGGGCGATGTCGGTGTCGAGCTCGAAGCCGCGGGCGTCGCCGAGGATCGCCCGCAGCGGCAGGCCTTCGCCGCGGTCGGCCAGGGCCAGGACCAGATCCGCGTCGAGATCGAGCCCGACCACCTCGTAGCCGCGGCGGGCGAGATGCAGGGCGACCCGGCCTGTGCCGCAGCCGAGGTCGAGGATCGTCCCGTCGGCCTCGCTCGCCAGCTCCTCCCAGAGCGCCAGATCGGCGGTGTAGGAGCCGCACTCGACGTCGTGCCAGATCGCCGCGTTCACTGCCAGAACTCCTTCGCCAGGCCGCGGCCGGCCAGCAGCTTGCGCAGCTCCAGCAGAGCCGTGTAGGTGGGCAGGGCGAAGAGGCGCTCCGGCGCCGTGGCGACGGCCCGGTCGAGTGAGGCCTCGATCCCCGGCACCACCTCGATCGACTCAGCCGGCCAGCCCGCGTACTTGAGCCGCAGCGCCATCTCCGGCGCCCGGGTGCCGGCGCAGACGACCCGCCTGACCGCACCGCTCAGCAGCTCGAAGTCGGCGTCCCAGATCCAGGAGACGTCGCGGCCGTCGGCGATCCGGTCGTTGAGGCCGATCCAGAGGTCGAGCGGCTCCGCGCCGGCCTCCAGCCGCAGCGTCCGCAGCACCTCGTTGGCGCCGGCCGGGTTCTTGATCAGCAGGATCGAGACCGGTTTGGCGGCGACCGCGATCGTCTCGACCCGGCCGAAGGCCGCCTTCATCTCACCCAGGGCGGCGGCGATCCGCGCCGGCGCCACGCCGAGGCGGAGGCCGGTGGCGACGGCGGCGAGGGCGTTGTAGACGTTGTAGAGGCCGGGGAGCGGCAGCTCCAGCACGATCTCGCCGGCGGGCGTGCGCACGGTCGTCCGCGAGCCCTTCATGCCGCGCAGCTCGATCGCCGTCGCCGCGACCTCGGGGCGCGGGCGCTGGGCGCCGCAATGCGGGCAGGCGTAGTGGCCGAGGTGACCGACGAAGGCGCGCTCGTAGGCGTAGGGATGACCGCAGCGGCGGCAGTGCTTGGCGTCGAAGGCGTGCTGCAGCTCGGGCAGCGCCTGCGAGTCGTCCTCGATCCCGAAGTAGACGACGCCCTGGCGCGGGCGCTCCTCGGCGTCGCGGCCGAGGTCGGCGATCAGCGGGTCGTCGGCGTTGAGGACGAGGGCGCTGCGGCCGGCCCGGGAGGCGACGGTCTTCGCCCACTCGTCGGCCAGCGCCTCCATCTCGCCGTAGCGGTCGAGCTGGTCGCGGAAGAGGTTGCCGAGCACGATCGTCGCCGGCTCGAGCTGCTCGACGACCCGCGGCAGCCAGGCCTCGTCGACCTCGAACAGGCCCTCCTGCCCGCGCTGCTCGAGCAGCGCCGTCGCCACTCCCCAGGTCATGTTCGAGCCGGCGCGGTTGTGGACCGGCTGGCGGCCGTCCGCCGCCAGCACCGCGGCGATCATGCCGGCCGTGGTCGTCTTGCCGTTGGTGGCGCTGACGATCGTGGTGCCGCCGCCGAGGCCGGCACCGAGGCGGGCGATCGCGTCGGGGGCGAGGCGCAGGAGGACCCGGCCGGGCAGGGTCGTGCCGCCACCGCGGCCGCTGGCCCTGCTGGCGACCCCGAGCGCCCGCGAGGCGGCCACCTTGGCGCCGAACAGCGGCCCGCGCCGGCCCTGCCGCGCCGCTGCCGGGGCGGTCAAGCCGCGGCCGGCGCCGGCACCAGCACGCTGAGCGCGCGCGGCAGCACTCGCAGCGAGGCCGGCAGGTCGGTGAGGTGCTCGCCATCGGCGTAGACGGGGAAGGGCCGGCTGGCGCTCAGCTCGAGGTGGGAGACACGGAAGACGCGCACGTCGTCGCCGTCCACGTGGGTTCCCTTGAACACTTTGGGCAGGTTAGCCAGGAAGCGCAGCTTGCCGACGTCGCCGATCGCGACGACGTCGAAGAGGCCGTCCTCCAGGTCGGCACCGGGCGCGATCCGCATCCCGCCTCCGAAGGTGCTGTTGTTGGCGACCGAGACCGAGTAGCCGCTCAGCCGCGTGCGCTCGTCGTCGACCCGGATCGTGAAGCGCGCCGACTTCCAGCCGGCCAGGGTGCGAAACAGCGAGTAGACGTAGACGAGGTTGCTGCGGATCAGCTTGACTTCGTTGGCGAGCCGGTTGCATTCGGAGTCGAAGCCGACGCTGACGATGCCGAGGAAGCGCCTGCCGTTGGCCTCACCGACGTCGATCCGCCGGCTGTGGCCCGAGAAGAGGGTCGCGACCGCCTCCTCGGGATCGTTGGGCACGCCCAGGACCCGGGCGAGATCGTTGCCGCGGCCGCCGGGAACGATGCCCAGCGGCGTCTCCGAGCCGGCCATGGCGCCGCCGACCGCGCCCAGCAGGCCGTCGCCGGACATGACGACCGGCAGCTCGCCCGCTTCGACCGCTCGCAGTGCCTGCTCGGCGCCGTGCTCGAGCCCCTTGGTGCGCTGGACGCGGAAGACGGCGCGGCGGGCGTCCAGCGCCTGCTCGACCCTCGGCAGCAGCTTCAGCGTCTTCCCGCCCGCCGAGGCGGGGTTGACCAGCAGCGTCAGCGGCATCCCCTCAATGTCCATGCGCACGCCAGCCTATTCGCCGCGCGCCGCGGGCTCCTCGCCGCGCAGGCGGGCGACAGAGAAGCTGCCGTCGCCGGCGTCGGCGACCTCGATCGGCTCGATTCGATGGCGCTCCAGCTGCCGCCGCAGGAGCCAGGCCGGGAACCCACCCGCGTCTCCGGTTCGTCGCGAGCGGGCGAGGATCAGCCATCCGCCGGGACGCAGGACCCGGGCGATCTCGGCGACCGCGGGGCGCCCGTCGACCTGGGCGACGAGGTCGAAGAAGTCGTCCGGATAGGGGAGGGAGCGGGGGCGGCCGACCTTGAAGGCGACCCGCCCCTCCGGGTCGAGACCGACGCGGGCAGTGGCGGCGGCGACCTGTGCGGCGGAGCGGTCGACGCCGCGAACCCGTGCCGCGGGGAACTCCCGGGCCAGGAAGAGGACGCCGTCCCCGTCCCCGCACTCGATCTCCAGCACCCGCTCCGGGGCCGGCTCGACCCGCAGGGTGGCGGCAGCGAGGGGAATCAGGGTCGGGGCCGGCATCTTGCTCTAGTCTTTCGCGCCGATGGGGGAGCAGGCAGACCGACGCTGGATCATCCTCGCCGTCTTCGCGCTGGTCGCGATCGGCGTCGTCGCCGCGATCCTGATCTCGCGCGGTGGCGACGACGACGGCGACTCGACCGCCAGCGCCGGCGGCGCCGAGGGCTGCAAGCAGGTCGAAGCGCCGCAGCCGAAGAACGTCTCGCTGAAGGCGCCGCAGCAGACCCTGCAGCGCGGCGAGGAAGTCACGGCGGTGGTCCAGACCAGCTGCGGCAGCTTCGAGATCGCGCTCGACACCGAGCGGGCGCCGAAGACGGCCAACTCCTTCGCCTACCTGGCCGAAGAAGGCTTCTACGACGACCTCACCTTCCACCGGATCGTCCCCGAATTCGTGATCCAGGGGGGCGACCCGCAGGGCAGCGGCACCGGCGGCCCCGGCTACAGCGTCGACGAGAAGCCCCCCGCCAACCTCGCCTACACCAAAGGCACGGTGGCGATGGCCAAGAGCTCGGCCGAGCCCCCCGGCCGCTCCGGCAGCCAGTTCTACGTCGTCACCGGCGCCGATGCCGGCCTGCCGCCCGAATACGCCCTGGTCGGCAAGGTCAGCGAGGGCCTGGATGTGGTCGAGCGCATCGGCAAACTGGGAACGCCGAGCGAAAAACCGAAACAGACGATCCTGATCGAAACGATCACGATCGAAAAGGGCTAGCGCCCGAGCGGCTGGACCGACCGGTGGCCAAGCTCAACGTAGGCGACCCGGCACCCGACTTCGAGCTGCCTGGCACCGGCGACAGGACCTACAGGCTCTCCGACTATCGCGGACGCAAGCTGATCCTCGCCTTCTACCCGGGCGACGCCACCACGGTCTGCACCAAGCAGTTCTGCTCCTACCGCGACGAAGGCGACCGGCTCGACGGGCTGGGGGCCGACGTGCTGGGGATCTCACCGCAATCGCTGCAGTCGCACGAGCACTGGGTGAAAGAGCAGGAGCTGAACGTGCCCCTGCTCGCCGACGTCGACCTCGCGGTCAGCAAGCGCTACGGCGTCACCGGCTGGCTCGGCCCGCTGGCCCGCTTCACCGAGCTGAAGGAGACCCCGGGCGGCCGCTACGTCATGCGCTCGATCTTCATCGTCGACGAGCAGGGGGTCATCCGTCACCGGCACGTCTCGCGCACCGGCGCCAGCTACGAGTCGGTCGGGGACCTCGAGCGGGCGCTGGCCGCGCTCGGCTGATGCCCGGGGCCGAGTCGGCCTCCTTCGTCGCCGGGGCCGGACCGGCGCTCCGCGGCGAGGCGGCGGGGGAGGGCCCGCCGATCGTCCTCTGCCACGGCATCACCGCCACCCGGCGCTACGTCCACCATGGCTCGCGGGCGCTGGAGCGGGCGGGCCACCGGGTGATCGCCTACGACGCGCGCGGGCACGGCGAGTCCGACCCCGCCCCGTCAGGGCAGGGTTATGGATACCCGGAGCTGGTCGGCGACCTGGAGCGGGTCGTCGCCGCGCAGGTGGGGGAGGGGCCCTTCGTCCTCGCCGGCCACTCGATGGGCGCCCACACCGCCGTCGCCTACGCGCTGGCCCATCCTCAGCGCCTCAGCGGCCTGGTCGCGATCGGGCCCGTGTACCTGGGCGAGGCGTCGCCTGCCTCGCTGGAGTACTGGGACGGGCTCGCCGCGGCGCTGGCGAGCGGCGGCATCGACGGCTTCGTCGACTACATCGACCGCAAGCAGGAGATCGCCCCGGCCTGGCGGCGATCGGTGCTCGGCTTCACCCGCGCACGGATGCTCCTGCACCGCCATCCCGAGGCTCTGGTCGAGGCCCTGCGCGAGGTGCCGCGCTCGCGGCCGTTCGGGTCGATGGAGGAGCTCGAGGGGCTGGAGATCCCGGCCCTGGTGGTCGCCAGCCACGACGCCGCCGACCCCGGCCATCCCTATGCGGCAGCGGTCGCCTACGCGGACCGGCTGCCGCGGGCGCGGCTGGTCAGCGAGGGGGAGGGCGAATCGCCGCTGGCCTGGCAGGGCGGCAAGCTCTCGCGCGAGTTAGCTGCCTTTTACGCAGAGGCTTTATCGTGATCGCTATGAAACTTCCGACCGAAGCCACGCTGCGCCGGATCATCGCCTTCGTGGCGGCCCTGGGGATCGGCGTCGCGACCTACATCACGATCGCCGATTCCGGCGGCGGCGCGCCTGCCTGCCTGGCCGGCGGCGGCGGCTGCGAGACCGTGGCCAACAGCTCCTACTCGCACATCGCCGGGGTCAACATCGCGATCTTCGGGATCGTCGGCTACATCACCCTGCTGGCGACGGCGTTCTTCGCCAACGACATGGCGCGGTTCGTCGGCTTCGCAACCGCCCTCGGCGGCTTCGGGTTCAGCGTCTACCTGACCTACCTGGAGCTGTTCACGATCGAAGCGATCTGCCAGTGGTGCGTGGCCAGCGCCGTGTTGATGACGATTCTCTTTCTGCTCAACACCATCCGCCTGGTCGGCTATGCCGGCACCGACGGCGGCAGGGTTTCCGAAGAGGCCGATTCCGGCGCCGAACCTGCATAGAGTTGGCGGCGCCGGGGAGCGCCGGCGAGCTTGGATTCGACGCACGGGCAACTACAGGAGGACAGATGAGTAACAAGCGGGAGCGGGAGAAACGTCGCGAAGAGCGGCTGCAGGAAGAAACGAAGGTCGACTCCGGCGAGCGGCGCACGCGCCTGCTCCAGCTCGGCGCCGGGGCGGTCTTCCTGGTGATCGTCGCGGTGGTCGTGCTGATCGTCGTCAACGGCAACGAGGACAGCGGCGGTGACGCCCAGAACCTGAAGGAGGTCTCCGCGGTCGACAGCCTCGTCAGCGGCATTCCCCAGGAAGAACTGGTGCTCGGCGACCCCACGGCGAAGGTCGAACTGATCGAGTACGGGGACCTGCAGTGCCCGGTCTGCAAAGCGTACTCGGAAGAATTCCTGCCGCAGATCATCGAAAACAAAGTCAAAGACGGCACCGCGAAGGTGACCTTCCGCAACTTCACGATCATCGGGCCGCAGTCGGCCCCGGCCGGTGCCGCAGCGCTTGCCGCCGGCGCCCAGAAGCGCGGCTGGGAGTACCTGGAGCTGTTCTACCGCAACCAGGGCAAAGAGAACTCCGGCTATGCCGACGATGAGTTCCTCACCGCGGTGGCGAAAGGCGCCGGTGTCAAGGACATCGCCAAATGGAACAAGGAACGCGAAGGCTCGAAATTCACCGACGAGGTCGTCGCCACGACCGAAGAAGCCCAGCGGCTCGGCCTGACCGGGACGCCGTCGTTCGCGATCAAAGGACCGAACAGCAACGGCCTCGAACTCCTCGGCACGCCCGGCTCGCCGGAGGAAATCGAAGACGCGATCGACAACGCCGGCTGAGTTGCCCGCAGAGGGGGCGGCGGCCGATCCCGCAGTCAGCCGCCCTCTTTTGCCCGTTTCCTGTTCCGAGTTGACATAACCACCATTATCGTGCGTTGACTCACAGGATTCGCCAGCGGGCGCGCCGTGCCTTCGGCTCGGCAAGGTCGAGGCTCAGGCCCTTCCACATCGGCATGTTGGGCTGGCTGTTCGCCGTATCGGCACTGGCCGGAGCCATTGCCTGCATTTGCCGTGACCTTGCGCCCCCGAGCGCAGAATTGATGCGTTCCATGGCCGAGATCGGCGCTGCGATTCTGCTCGGGTACGTGATCGAGGCCACGTGGATGACCAGCCGGCTTGAACGCGAGACCGAAGAGGAACGCGAGAACTGGCTCGGTTCCACCGTCGGGTTCGGCCTGGCGGGCCTATTCGGCATAGTCGTGGCGCTCCTGGTTGCCGAGCACCGCAGGGCGGGACACAACAACTTTCTGGACGATTTCGGCCTCTGGTGGTCGACCGTCTCGCTCGGAGCCCTGGGAGTGCTGGTTGCCCTCCAGCCACTCATCACCGACCGCTGGCGGCGGCGGTCGGATCTAGCTGTGGACGGCGACGCGGAATAGCTCTTTCAGCGCGCTGAGCGGACCGTGCGGGACCTCCGCCGAGGGCGAGGCGCCCGGATGGGCGCGGGCGACGCGGACGCGCAAGGCTCGCGGGCGGATCCGGAAGCGCAGCGGCGGCTCCAGGCTGATCGCCTCGCCGTCGATCCCGACCGGGATCGGGGCGCCGGCGTCGACCTCGAGGGTCGACATCTCCAGCTCGCGCCAGCGGGCGGCGCGCTCTCCCGGCCCCGCCGTCGGCGGATGGAGGTCGACCACTCCGAGGAGACCGCGATCGAGGCGTGGCCGGGTTCCCGAGCCGAGGGTCGGGCCCAGCAGATAGGGATTGTTCGACACGAGGATCAGCGCCGTGCTGCGCTGCTCGGCTCCCTCGGAATCGACCCAGCGCAGCTCCGCCGCCGCTTCGCCGTCGGGCCCGAGCGTGTCGGTCAGCGTATTCAGCAGGGTCCGCAGCTTCGACTCCCGGTACTGCTCCTGACCGACCGCCTGCGCGTAGACGCCGAGCGAGACGTTGTTCACGAAGACCCTCCCGTTTACCTCTCCCAGGTCTACATAACGCTCGCCCCCATCGACGAAGGCGTCGAGGGCGCCCACGACGTCTTCGCGGTCGACCCCGAGGTCGAGGGCGAAATGATTGCGGGTCCCGGAGGGAATGCAGGCGTAAGGCAGGTCGTGCTCGGCGGCGATCGCCGCGACCAGCGCCTGCGAGCCGTCGCCCCCGGCCATCGCCAGGCCGTCCGCGCCCCTCTCCACCGCCTCGCGAACCAGGTGCTCGAGGTCGTCGCCCGCGCTCAGTTCGACCGTCTCAAGGCCCCGCTTTGCGGCTGCCGCGACCAGCCCGACCTCCGCCGCCCGCCCATCTCCCGACCAGGGGTTGACGAAGAGGACCGGGCGCAGGGGCGGCGCCGCTCGTAGCAGCGCCCGATCCGGGCGGAAGGCGGCGCGGGCGCCGGCGACGCCAGCGGTGAAGGCGATCGCGACCGCGACCCAGGCGAGGCCGTTGTCGCCGCCGATCGTGAGGGCGAGCGCAAGAACGATCAGGAACAGGCTCGCGAAGGCCGCCAGCAGGCGGCGACCGCCGCGGTGCAGAAGGCCGTACCAGGCCAGCGCCAGAGCTCCCAGCACGCAGGCGAGCACGGCCAGTCCGCGGGGGAAGTCGACGACGAACACATAGGCGGCGATCGCCAGCGCCAGGCCGCTGCCGAGGAGCGCCAGGATGGCGCCGAGGCGGCGGCTCATATCATCGCCCGATGGCGGGTTGGCTGAGCGAGGCGAAGAAAGTCGATACCGCGCTCTACGCGGCCGTCGCGGGGACGGAGGCGCCCGCTCTCGATACGGCGATGCGATCGCTCTCCCAGGCAGCCGACCAGGGCAAGCTCTGGTTTGCGGCGGCGGCCGGCCTGGCCCTCTGCGGCGGCAGTGGTGGCCGGCGCGCGGCTATCCACGGACTCGCCGCCCTTGGCCTCGCCTCGGCCTTCGCCAACCTCGTCGCCAAGCCTTTGACCACCCGCCGCCGGCCCGAGCGCGAGGAGCTCGAGGTGCTGGCGCGACGCCACGTGCCGATGCCGCGCTCCAGCTCGTTCCCCTCCGGCCACGCCGCCTCTGCCTTTGCTTTCGCCACAGGCGCCGGCAGCGCGCAGCCGGGGATCTCGGCTCCGGTGCGAGCGCTGGCGACGCTGGTCGGCTACTCCCGTGTCCATACCGGTGTCCACTATCCCGCAGATGTCCTCGCCGGCGCCTTCATCGGCATCGGCGCCGCCGAGCTGGCCAGCCGGCTACTCGGTTGGCGCTCCGCCTCAACCGACTGAAGGGTTGTGGGTCCTATAGGGACTGCAAACCTTCAGGGAGAGGCGGGAAGGCCGGCGCTGCCGCGCACCAGCGGGGTGACGATCGGCGGCGCCTTCGGCATCCGGCCGCGCTCGACCTCCTCCAGCTCGAAAGCGGAGGCGGAGATCGTCGCCACGGTGTCGCGGTTGCAGTGGCAGCCGTCGCCGAGAAAGCGCCATGGCTTCTCCAGCCGGTCCTGCCAGCGGGCCAGCCCGGGATCCTCGGCGCGCACGTGCTCGACGAAGAGCAGCCGGCCGCCGGGCCTGAGCACCCGGGCCGCCTCGGCCAGGGCGGCCGCCGGATCCGGAATCGTGCAGAGCACCAGGGTGGCGACGGCGGTGTCGAAGCTCGAGTCCGCGAACGGCAGCCGCTCGGCCGGCGCTTCGACCACGCTCGCCGCTCGCCTCGCCTCCCCCAGCTTCGCCCGCAGCCGCTTCGCCATGTGCGGATCGGGCTCGACCATGACCAGGTCCTCCACCGCCTCCGGATAGAGATCGAGGTTCACCCCGGTCCCGGCCCCGAGCTCGACCACCCTCCCGCCTGCCCCGGCCAGCAGCTCGCGCCGCATCTGCCGCAGCCCCGCCTCCTCGGTCGCCTTCAAGCCGCGGTCGTACAGCGCCGCGAAGGCGCGCCCCCAGGTGGCGTCGTATACCCGCCCCATCACGCCGCTCGATGCATTGTGGTGCCCATAGCCCCGTTAATGCGTCGCGCGGCGCGATCAGGCGGCGTCGCGCCGAGCCGGCTCCGGCGCCCCGGCGGGAGCCTCGTCGAGCCCGGGCTCGCTGGCCGCCGCCCGCTCCTCGTAGGCACGGCGGGCGCCGTGATCGACCTCGAACATCAGCTTGTCGGCCTTCATCAGCCGCCCGATCGCGTCGCTGGCACGCCGCGGCAGCAACGGGCCGAAGCGGGAGATGATCGCGTTGGAGCGGGGCACGTAGACGTCGAAGCGGCCCAGCTCGAGGGCATCGACGATCTCCTTGGCGACGTCCTCGACCTCGACCTTGGGGATCAGCTTCTGGCTGAGACCGGCGGTGAGATCGGTGTTGACCACGGTCGGCATCACGCAGTGGACTTCGACGCCGCTGCCGCGCAGCTCCGCCCGCACCGCCTCGCTGATCCCGACCACGGCGTGCTTGGTCCCGGAGTAGGTGGCGATGCCGGGAAGCGCCGTTTTCCCCGCCTGCGAGGCGAGGTTGACGATGTGGCCGCTGCCGCGCGGGCGCATCCGCTCGATCGCCAGCTGGATCCCGACCAGGACCCCGTAGATGTTGATGTCGAGCTGGCGCTTGATCGAGGCGTCGGACTCCTCGACCAGCGCCGTCACCGGCATGATCCCGGCGTTGTTGACGACGACGTCGACCGGGCCCAGCTGGCGCTCGGTCTCGTCGAGGAACTTGGCGAAGGACTCGCGGTCGGTGACGTCGAGCGGCAGCGCGATCGTGCCGCCGCCCAGTCCGGCCGCGGTCTGCTCCGCCAGCTCGACCTCGAGGTCGCCGATGGCGACGCGGCAGCCTTTGCGCACCAGTGCCGTCGCGGTCGCCTTGCCGATGCCGCGGGCGCCGCCCGTGATCGCCACGACCTTGCCGTTCAGTGAACGCCGCTGCTTCGCCATCGGTGAGCCTCCTGGTTGTGCGGCGGGCCCTAGCTCGCCGGCTTGTAGATGGTGACCACGGCGGCGCCGCCGAGGCCGATGTTGTGTTGGAGCGCCACCTTGGCGCCCTCGACCTGCCGCTTATCGGCCTGGCCGCGCAGCTGCCAGGTCAGTTCCGAGCACTGCGCCAGCCCGGTCGCGCCGAGCGGGTGGCCCTTGGAGATCAGCCCGCCCGAGGGGTTGACGACGACGTCGCCGCCGAAGGTGGTGGCTTCCGCCTCGACCAGCTTGTGCGCCTCGCCCTCGGCCGCGAACCCCAGCGCTTCGTAGGTGATGAGCTCGTTGGCGCTGAAGCAGTCGTGCAGCTCGCAGACGTCGACTTCGGCGGCGGCGACCTGGGCCTCCTCGTAGGCGCGGTCGGCGGCCGTCTTCGACATGTCGGAGCCGACGATCGTCATGCAGTTGGCGTCCTCGGCGAAAGTCGAGGAGAGGTCGGTGACCATCGACTGGCCGGCGATCTCGATCGCCCGGTCCCAGAGGTCGTGCTCGTCGACGTAGCGCTCGGAGGCGACGATCGCGCAGGCGGAGCCGTCGGAGGTCGGCGAGCACTGCAGCTTGGTCAGCGGGTCGTGGATCATCTTCGCCGCCTTGATCTCCTCGAGGCTGTAGACGTCCTGGAACTGGGCGTATGGGTTGTTGACCGAGTGCTTGTGGTTCTTCCAACCGATCCATGCGTAGTGGTCGGGAGTCGAGCCGAACTTCTCCATGTGGTCGCGGCCGGCGTTGCCGAACATCTGCGGCGCCGGGGGCGACTGCTCGGGGTCGCGGATCTCGAACATGCGCATCGCGTGCTTGTCGAGCGCGTTCGTGCGGTCGGTGTACTTGACGCCGAGGCTGCCGGGCTCCATCTTCTCGAAGCCGAGCGCCAGCGCGCAGTCGACG
>Ga0190274_10000929_pt1 | contig 17017 bp, 18 predicted proteins | sample Popmic531T_FD_133002 | JGI IMG/M metagenome (GOLD analysis project Ga0190274, IMG submission 133002) | Populus adjacent soil microbial communities from riparian zone of Yellowstone River, Montana, USA - 531 T | ecosystem: Environmental > Terrestrial > Soil > Riparian zone | place: USA: Montana... | reverse complement strand
CACATTTTCAAATCAACTCATCTTCAAATCGGATTAACGTTTGCTGAACTGGAAGCGCTTGCGGGCTTTTTTCTGTCCCGGCTTTTTACGTTCTACCATGCGCGGGTCACGTGTCATCAGTCCGCCTTTCCTGAGTGGAGATTTGTTGGCTTCGTCTACCATCACAAGTCCGCGTGCAATTGCAAGTCGGATCGCTTCTGCCTGGCCTTTGTAACCACCACCTTCGACATTTACTTTAATGTCATACACATCCTTTACATTCACCATTTCCTGCGCCTGCTTGATGAGGAATTGAAGCGGACCAGTGGTAAAATAGTCCTTGTAATCTTTTTTATTGATGGTGATATCACCTTTGCCCGGCTCCATATAAATGCGGGCGATACTTGTCTTTCTTCTGCCGATAGCGTGAATCATTCGGAATTCTATTAAGAGAGTTTAATTTCTTTTGGTTTTTGTGCTGTATGCGGATGCTCAGTGCCTGCGTAAACGTGCAGGTTGCGGAAAATTTCCTTGCCCAGCTTTGTCTTTGGCAGCATCATGCGCACAGCATGCTCGATCATGAATGCAGGATTCTTTTTCATTGCAAGTGTAGGCGTTGAAAAACGTTGACCACCCGGGTAACCGGTGTAGCGTACATATTCTTTCATCGTCCACTTCTTGCCTGTAAGTTTCACTTTTTCGCAATTGATCACGATCACAAAATCACCGCAATCTACATGCGGAGTGTAGTTGACCTTGTTCTTTCCACGAAGCATGACTGCAACCTGGCTCGACAAACGACCCAGGATCTGGTCCTTTGCATCTATAACAACCCAGTTTTTGGTCACCGTTTTTGCATTTGCATGCACGGTTTTATAACTATTCAATTCCACTTCTTTACTGATTTAAAGGGTTTTACAATTAAAATCCGCCATATTTTTGGGGGACGCAAAAGTAGAAATCTTTTCTTACCCTACAAACATTGGATTAAATATTCTTTAAGAGGGGATTGTGGATGAAATACGCTACAATTTTGAAAGATCGGACAGACTAAAGAACATCGTTTTTCACTCCCGTTTGAGGGTTTGTTTCACCGTTTCCCGTCATCTCCTCCCGATTACTATCGGGACCGTTTCTTTTAAAAAATTCCAGGATCAATTTCGCTTTACTTATCCCAACCACCGCTTCGATCTCTTGCTGACTGGCCTCCCTGATCTTCTTCACTGATTTAAAGCGCTTTAGCAGTTCATCGGCAGTTTTTTCACCGATGCCTTTGATCTCGTGGAGTTCCGTTTTCACAAAAGCTTTGCTGCGCTTGTTCCTGTGATGGGTGATTCCGAAGCGATGGGCTTCATCCCTGATTTGTTGGATAACCCTGAGCGTCTCCGACTTCTTATCGAGATACAACGGCACAGAATCCCCCGGGTAATAGATCTCCTCCAGTTTTTTCGCAATACCGATCACGGCAATCTTCCCATTTAATCCCAGCTTTTCCAGGCTGCCCATGGCCGCACTCAATTGTCCTTTGCCGCCGTCAATCACGATTAGTTGCGGAAGTTCCTGCGCTTCATCCAGCATTCTTTTATATCGCCTTGTCACAATTTCTTCCATCGAAGCGAAATCATCAGGACCTTCCACCGTTTTAATATTGAAGTGCCTGTACTCTTTCTTCGAAGGTTTTGCATTTCTGAAAACAGTCAACGCAGCCACTGCAAAATCTCCCTGGAAGTTTGAGTTGTCGAAGCACTCTATATGCCGCGGAAGTTCTTTCAGGCGCAAATCCTTTTTCATGACTTCCAGCAGGCGCAGGGTTCTGTTTTCCGGATTTGTTTTTTCAAACTGCAATTGTTTTTCCTGGATGTAGTACATCACATTTCTCTCCGACAACAAAAGCAAATGTTTCTTGTCGCCGATTTTCGGTACGATGATCTCAACATCTTTTATCTCCAGGTCGAGATGGAAGGGAAGTATGATCTCCGTTGAATCACTCTCAAACCGTTCGCGTAATTCTGCAATGGCAAGTTCCAACAGTTCCTCCTGCGTTTCGTCAAGCTTTTTTTTCAGCTCCACGGTGTGCGCCTGTACGATCGAGCCATTCATCACCTTCAGGAAATTCACGACTGCAAAATCTTCTTCGGCCTTGATTGAAAAAACATCTACGTTGTGAATGGCAGGATTTACAATCACGCTTTTCTTGTGGAACTTTTCCAGCCGCTCCAGTTTTTCTTTGATCTGTTGGGCTTCTTCAAATTCAAATTTGGCTGAATGTTCCTGCATCTGGTCATTCAGCCTGTTGATCACCGAATTGATATTTCCTTTAAGTATCAGCCGTACCTGCTGAATGTTCCTGTCATAATCTTCTTCGCTTTGCAATGCTTCACACGGACCTTTGCAGTTGCCGATATGAAATTCCAGGCAGACCTTGAATTTTTTCTTCTCGATATTTTCCTGTGTAAGGTTGAGACTGCATGTGCGCAATTTGAATAGCTGTGAGAAAAGATCGAGCAGCGTTTCAATCATTTTCACCGATGTGTAGGGACCAAAATATTCTGAACCGTCCCTGATCAGCTTGCGTGTATAAAACACCCGCGGAAAATGTTCTTTCTTAATGCAGATCCACGGATAGGTTTTATCATCGCGGAGGTTCACATTGTATTTCGGCTGGTGTTTTTTGATGAGGTTGTTTTCAAGCAGCAACGCATCCATCTCCGTCTCCACCTTGATGGTTTTGATATCGGCAACCTGGCGCACCATCACCACCGTCTTTCCTGAATCATGTTCTTTATGAAAGTAACTACTCACGCGCTTTTTCAGCGACTTGGCCTTGCCCACATAAATCAATCGGCCGTCCTTATCGTAGAACTGGTACACACCCGGACTTTCCGGTAAAATTGAAATTGCATTTTGATAATCGAACATTTATTCGGGTTCGAAATTAAGGATAACCTCCCACGAATACGAATGTAGCAATACGAATTTACGAATTACCAATACAAAGTTCCGTATTCCAGATTCGTAAATTCGTAGGATATTATACGTATTCGTTGGTGATTATCTACATTTGCACAATGGACAAGTACATTATCATTTCAGAACATACCGCCGAGGATTGCCGCATGGCCGTCAAGGAATTTGTACACTACCATGCAGGATTTCTAACACATTTTGAGTGGGGTTGTTACGACAACGACCATCATGCATATGCATTTATCGAAGCCGACAGTCACGAACGGGCGTTGATGGCTGTACCTCCTGCTTTCAGGGCGAAAGCAAAGGCGATTAAGATGACACATTTCAAGCCGCGTGAAGGAAAGGATAAGATTCACGAAGCAAGCTGAAAAAAGTGACTATTCACCTTCGCTAAAGCCGGTGAACGAAGAGTGACTAGGTGACGATTCGCCTTCGCCAAGGCTTCGGCGAACAAAGAGTGATGAAATGGTGACTTGGCTGATCTCTATAAATGCGCCCGCGTATTCCGTATTTACACAGTAGTCCCGTAGGGACGACATCTCGGTAACCACGAAACCATAATCTTATTCAAGTCCCGTAGGGACGATATATAAGTAATGAGTACTACTCTTTAATTTCTATAGGGTATTCCAATAATTCTTGTTAAATAATTTTGAAACTGCTGTCCGGTTGCTGAACTTTCGTTCGTCTTAATTGAATAACAAACTAAACAAACTCAAATGAAAAAAGATGCAAACTCTCTCAACTGGTTTGAGATTCCTGCCAAGGACATGAAACGGGCGAAGAAATTTTATGAAAACATTTTCGGAATCAAGATGGATGTGATGGACTTTATGAATATGACCATGGCTTCCTTTCCGTCTAAACCCGGTACCGGAAAAGCAAACGGGGCATTGGTAAAAAGCAAATTCCACAAGCCCTCTAAAACCGGAGCTGTTGTTTATTTGAATGCAAATCCGCGCCTGGAAAAAGTGCTTGATAAAATTCCAAAGGCAGGAGGCAAAATCACAGTTCCAAAAACACAGATCGGCGAATGGGGTTACATGGCTTTCTTTGTTGATACAGAAGGAAACCAGGTTGCGCTGCACTCGAATAAGTAAGTCAGCAGCCAGAATCAGTACCAGTACCAGTACCAGTACCAGTACCAGTAGGCAGGTACTTCGGTGAGAAAAAAAATTTCAACCGGATGTCCGGATTCCCTAAATACATTCGTCTTAAGATTATAAAATCAGATCATTATTAATCTTAAAAAAAAATCACAATGGAAAAGTTTATGTTTTTATTCAGGGGCGGTGATAATCACGCCAGCAACGCAAATGAATCTCCCGAAGCAGCTGCAAACATGCAGGAATGGATGACCTGGATGGAAGGTCTCGGAAAAAAAGGAACGCTCGTAGGAGGTGAACCTCTTCAACGAACTGGCATGCAGATCACAGGAAAAAATAAAATTGTGTCTGACGGCCCATTTGTAGAAGCCAAAGAAATGGTTGGCGGTTACCTCATCGTGAATGCGAAAAATATTGACGATGCAGTTGAGATTTCAAAAGGCTGTCCTATCTTCAAAGAAAATGGAAAGGTGGAAGTCCGCCCGGTTCAGAGCATGGAAATATAGTAAAGTCAAGATTTGAGTATTGAGTATTTAGAATTGAGAACGCAATTCGTAATTCGTATATTCGTTGGATCCCATTCCCTGCCCGACTAATTCGGTCAGGCGGGGATGTGATCATCAGAAACATTAATTTTTAAAAAAAACAACATGGAAAAATTTATGTATTTGTTCAGAGGCGGCATGGCTTCAGAGCGCGCTGAAAACGTTCCTGCAGATCATTTGCAGAAGTGGGCGCAATGGATGGAAACACTTACAAAAAAAGGAATCATGATTGGCGGAGAACCGTTGGTGCCAACGGGCAAGCAGGTGAATGGTACAAAGAAAGTGGTGACCGATGGACCATTCATTGAAGCCAAAGAACTCGTTGGCGGATATCTTATCGTGAATGCAAAAGACATTAATGAGGCTGTTGAGATTTCCAAAACCTGTCCCATCTTCGAACTCGACGGGAAATTGGAAGTACGTCCCATCCAGAAAATGGAAATGTAAGTACAGAATACAGATAATTACAAATATACTGACGGCATCAATTTAAAATACAGTATATTCATATCTGTATATCTGTATCAATTCGTATTCTGTACTCCGTAATTGTGGAACAGCAACCTTCAGAAGTCTACAGAACAATTGACCATCTTTTCAGGCTTGAATCTGGAAAGATGGTTTCTGTTTTAACGCGCATCTTCGGCTTTTCAAATATTGAACAGGCCGAGGACATTGTGCAGGATACGATCATGAAGGCGCTTGAGATCTGGAAGTGGGGAAAGGTTCCTGACAACCCTCAGGCATGGCTGTACAAAACAGCAAAGAACAAAGCGATCGACCTGATCAGGCGGGAAAAACTCAAATACAAAATCGAAAATGAATTGGCTGTGTTGCTGCAGTCAGAATATTCGCTTGCACCAAAAGTCAACGAGATGTTTACCGAAGGAGAAATTAAAGATAGCCAGCTGCGAATGATGTTTGCATGCTCTCATCCATCCATATCGCAGGAATCACAAATCACACTCATGTTGAAAACGCTGTGCGGACTCAGCGTGCGCGAAATCAGCAATGCTTTTCTCACCAATGAAGAAACCATCGGCAAAAGACTATACCGTACGAAAGAAAAAATCAGGGAAGAAAAAATTTCTCTTGATTACCCGGGAGTGCTGGCCATGGAAAAGCGCACGGAAGCAGTGCTGAAAACAATTTACCTGCTTTTCAACGAAGGGTATAATTCTTCGCACCCCGATAAACTCATCCGCCAGGACTTGTGCGAAGAAGCCATGCGCCTTGCAATTTTGCTTTCGGAAAATTCAAAAACAAACCTGCCGCAAACAAATGCATTGATTGCATTGATGTGCTACCATGTTTCAAGATTTAATTCCCGAATTGATGATAAAGGAATGATTGTCCTGTTGAAAGACCAGGATCGTAAGCAATGGAATCGTTTTCTGATTGAAAGAGGAAATGAATATATGACCAGGGCAGCCACCGGCGATACCTATCATGATTTCCACATTGAAGCAGGTATTGCTTCCATCCATGCAAATGCAAAAACGTATTCCGAAACAGATTGGAAAATGATTCTTTCACTCTATGATTCTCTTTTGCAGCGCACGCAGAATCCAATTGTAGCTATGAACCGCTGCCTGGCACTTGCAGAAGTGGAAGGCGCTGAAAAAGCAATTGAAGAATTACTGAAACTGGAAAAACTTTCTGATAACGCTTACTATCATGCTTCCCTCGGAGAACTTTTTCTGAAAACAGGAAACAAACAAGAGGCAAAAAAATATTTGAGCAAAGCACTGACGCTTACAACCTCAGGTCCGGAGGCGGATTTGTTGTCGAGAAAGATTAGTCTCTGCTGAAATTATTCCCAATAAATTTCGCCACTAATTGCACGAATTAGTACCAATTAATTTCATGTTTTTTAATTTGCGTGAATTAGTGAAATTCGTGGCTGGTTTTTTTAGGCCGTGTGAATTAGTGGCTTAAATTCCAAAACCCTATTTTTGAAAACATTTTTTTTCAAATGTCAGAAACTACCACAACCGAACTCAGGAAAATAATCTGTCTCAGCGATCTCCCGGAAGAACACCTTCAATGGCTGATTGACCACGGCGAAGTTTCTGAATACAATGACGGCGATCTCATATACAAAACCAATGATCCTATTGATGAACTCGTTCTGGTAATTGAAGGCAAGAGCCATTTTTACATGGATGTAAGCGGCAAGCTTGTATATTATTTCACTTTCGAAAACGACCAGCTAACGGGAGGTGCAGGAGGCCTGCTGCCATATTCAAGGATGAAAGGCTCTCCGGGATACAATTATGCCGTAGGACACGTAAAATTTTTACGCCTGCATAAAAAGTATTTCCGCGAGCTTGAACAGCTCAACCCTGAATTCATTCAGCGGTTGATCGGGTACATGACAGAGCGCGCGCGTCATTTCGCCACGCAGAAACTTCAGCAGGAAAAAGTAAATGCACTGGGCCAGCTTGCTGCCGGAATCGCACATGAGCTAAACAATCCTGCTGCTGCCATCAACAGAATTTCTGCTGAACTGGTGAATCGGCTGATGCAGAATTATGACCTTACTGAAAAATTACTCAACGACCGCGTGAAGCCGGAGTTTGTACGGAGCGTGAGGAAGCTGGTGGAAGATAAAAAAGCGAACATCACGCAAGGAGTTACACTTTCTGCCTTGCAGCGATTGAGCCGTGAAGATGAAATCACCGGTTGGCTTGAGGAACATAGTACCAGTGACAGGCAGGTTGCTGAAACATTTACTGAGACAGGTATTACAATTTCCGACCTCGATGAAGTGCGGAAAACAATAAGCGGCGAGGCACTTCCCGATGTATTGAAGTGGGTTGAAAACAGGCTGAGTGCGCAGCGCATCCTGAAAGACCTCGATGATGCTGCTTGCCGTATATCGAATTTGGTTGGCGCCATTAAGAGTCATGTACATATGGACAGGACCAATGACATGCAGCCAACCAATGTGCACAAGGATCTTGACAATACGCTTACGTTACTTGGATACAAACTCCGAGAAAAAAATATTACGATCAGAAAAAAATATTGTGACAACCTGCAAGACGTTCCAGCTTACATAGGTGAATTGAACCAGGTGTGGACAAACCTCATCGACAATGCCATCTATGCCATGGAAAGAAATGGTGAACTGCTCATTGAAACGAGGTGCAATTCAAATGAAGTGACGGTACGCATCATCGACAGCGGAGTCGGAATCCCGCCGGAAATTGTGTCCCGGATATTTGATCCGTTCTTCACTACAAAGAAACAAGGTGAGGGTACGGGCATCGGATTGGATATCGTGATTAGAATCATCAACCGCCACAACGGAGAAATAAAAGTGAATTCGGTTCCAGGCCGCACAGAATTTATTGTCTGCATTCCATTCCAACAGAAAAAAGAAAACGAACGGTGAAACTTCCATATATAGTAATTGTAGATGATGACAGGCAGGTGCTTGGTGCCATCCAGCGCGACATCCGAAGCAAGTACCGCGAAGAGTACAGGGTGATTGCTACGGAATCAGCAATTGAGGCCCTCGAACTTCTCAAAGAACTCAAGCTGAAAAATGAAGCTGTCGCACTTATCATTTCCGACCAGAAAATGCCGGAGATGGAAGGCGTAGTATTTCTTGAAAAATCAAAGGAGACTTTTGAAGATACAAAACTTGTTTTGCTCACCGCTTACTCTGACATCGATGCAGCCATCAAAGCCATCAACACAGTTAAACTCGATTACTATTTGTTGAAACCGTGGAATCCTCCTGAAGAAAAACTGTATCCCGTCATCAATGATCTCCTTGATGAGTGGCACTCGCATTATAAACCCGATCATGAGGGAATACGCATCATCGGTTACCAATGGAGTCCGAAGTCGCATAAGATCAAGGAATTTCTTTCCGGCAACCTCGTTCCGTTTTTATGGATGGATGTTGAGAACAATGAGGATGCAGCAAAGTATATGACGAGTGCAAACGCAGCAACCACTGATCTGCCTCTTGTTGTTTTGAAAGACGGTACATTTTTGAATGACCCTGAATTGGCAAAGCTAGCTTCAGGTATAGGATTGCGGCAGAAAGCAGCGCAGGAAATGTACGATGTGATGATTATTGGTGCCGGTCCTGCCGGACTTGCCGCATCTGTATACGGATCATGTGAAGGATTGAAAACGCTGTTGATCGAAAGGAGCAACCCGGGTGGACAGGCAAGCAGCAGCGCACGCATTGAAAACTATTTGGGTTTTCCCGCAGGGCTTTCCGGCGGTGAACTTACACGTCGCGCGATTGCACAAACTTTGCGTTTCGGAACGGAAATTCTCACACCGCAGGAAGTGAAAAAAATCACTGTGAAGGATGGATATAAGATTGTTGAGATGCAAGACGGATCAGTGATACACAGTCGTACGATTGTAATTGCGACCGGCGTTGCTTACACCAAGCTTGAAGTGGAAGGCATTGAAAAGTTCACAGGGTCCGGCGTGTATTATGGTTCCGCCGCCATTGAAGCGAATGCCTGTCGCAATGAAATTGTTTACCTCGTCGGGGGCGGCAACTCCGCATGCCAGGCTGCATTGCACCTCTGCAACTTTGCAAAGGAGATCAACATTCTCATCCGTCGTGACGAATTGAAACAGACAGCTGCAAATTACCTCGTAGAGAACATAAAGAAAATTCCAAACATTAAGGTTCTTGGGAATACGGAAGTCATGGCAGTTCACGGCAATATCATCCTTGATCAACTTACGTTGAAGAATTTCAAGACCGAAGAAGTGAAAACAGTTCCTGCTAAGGCACTTTTTGTTTACATCGGTTCAAAGCCCGGCACAGGATGGCTGGACGATTTCCTGCTCAAAGACGAAAAAGGTTTTATCCTCACCGGCCCCGAACTTGAAAAAGAAAAATCTTTTCATACCCATTGGAAACTTGAACGCGATCCTTATTTGCCTGAATCCATCGTACCCGGCATTTTTGCTTCCGGCGATGTACGAAGCGGTGCGCTTGCTGGAATTTCATCCGCGGTTGGAGAAGGAGCAATGGCGATCAGGTTTGTGAGGAAGTACTTGCAAGAGAACTAAGATACGAAATACGAATTAGTACGAATATACTGATAGTCCGAATGCTACGAATATAATAGTGCAGTCACAAGTTCTCGAGGATTTACGGTAGCCACCTGAATGGTTGAATCAACGTATGTTTCAGTAATCCCCTAGTTAGCGGCAATTTGAAATGACACGACAATCCATCCTAGCGATTTTTTTTTACGCAACAATGTTTTCATCGTGTGACCATTCATTAACGCAGGAAACAGCAACTTATATACCCTCTGATACTTCAACTTCTTTTAAAATAAATAACTATTGGGTGACACCGAAAATAAGTTTTGACTTTAATTCACTTGGGATTTCATCGGGGGACACTCTTAACTTAGTGACTTGCTCTGAATATGTTTATGCGCCCTTTGGTCTTCTTACTGATAAAGGACAATTTAAAAATAGTTTATTAAAAGATTTTACATCAAATGATACATTGTTAGGTTTGCAAGGTGAATGGCAAATAGAGGCACAAACCTTAAAACTGAACTCAAATAAACTATTGCTCTTTTTTGATAATGATTCCGAATCAAGTAAGCATTCTTACATTTTGGATGGAGAAATTGTTGACGACAAAGTACAATTTTCAGATAAAATTAAAGTTGGAATGAGCATTGAGGACTTTTATAAAACATTTTTTGATTACTTCCCAACAGTACTACACAGAAAATATAAAATAGTAGAATTAGAATCATGTGTAACAGATGTGATACACATTTATGCATTTAACAACGGACAATTAAGTTCAGTTAAATTTATTGGTGAGCGATAAAAAAACTGCCGCTAACAGCAGTTTGCTGAATGGGACTCAAGTAAAATTGTGCATATATTTGAAGAGGGTGGAGTGCCGCTGCAATACTTGGGAGACCCGTTAACTTGTTACTTGGTAAAGGAAACAATCAGACACTATGAATAAAATAGTCCTATATTTTTTTTTCATTGTAACGATACAAGCTGCGTTAGGACAAAGTGACGAATATTCAAGGTTGATAAAAATAGCGGATTCACTTTACAACATTCAGGACTACAAGAATTCTGCGCTTACATTTTCGGCGGCTTTCAAGTCAAATGATTGGAAGGGATACAGTGACGACAGATATAATGCAGCTTGTTCTTGGGCATTAGCTGGCAACTCAGACAGCGCATTCTTTAATTTACAGCGAATTGCAGACAAATCAAATTATTCCAGCTACGACCATATCTCTACCGATGAAGATCTCAATTCACTTCATGCTGACAACAGGTGGAATCCTTTACTTTCAAAAATAAAGGAGAACAAAGAAAAGAGCGAAGCCGGTTTGGACAAAACTTTGTTGCAACGACTGGATAGCATGGCAAAAGAGGACCAGAAATGGCGAATCTATATGAGTAAATTTTGGAATGGCGAGCTTAAGGGAGATACCCTTACAATGGAAACGATATCGCATAATTGCATGATTACTGACAGCTTAAACTATTTTCATCTCAAGGAGATTTTTGACAGGTATGGTTTTCCAAATTATGATTTGGTTGGTGTGAAAGGTTCTTCTGATTTTTGGCTTTTAGTTCAACATCAGGATAGACATCCTTCTTTCCAGGATAGCGTTCTTGTAAAAATGAAAATTGAAGTGGATTCAAATAAGGCTTCCGCAAGTAACTATGCTTATTTAGTGGATAGGGTAAAAGTAAATACAGGACAGCCACAAGTTTATGGAACACAAATGCAGATGAATAGTGACACAACATCGTTTGAACCAAAAAATGTTATTGAACGGGCTAAACTAAACGAGAGAAGAAAGAGTGTGGGTCTTGACAGCATTGAAAGTTATATTCAAATGATGAACGACCGTAACTCAGGTTCACTGAAAAAGAAATAGGCGATAAACATCTGTGTGAATCAAACCATGATGACAAGAAACAAACTTTTGAATTACTTCATATCAATAGTTTGGATCGTTAATGGGCTATTTTGTAAAGTGCTCAACCTTGTACCGCGACATCAGGAAATTGTAGCAAGAATTCTGGGCAACAACCAGGCACGATTACTAACGGTATTAATCGGAGTATCTGAAATCGCAATAGCGGTTTGGATTTTAAGCGGCATCCGGAAACGACTAAATGCAATTACCCAGATTCTTGTTATTGCAACTATGAACATTTTGGAATTTATCCTGGTGCCTGACCTTCTTCTTTGGGGAAGGGCAAATATTATTTTTGCCTTTATGTTTGTGCTCTTAATTTATTACAACGAATTTCGTTATAGGATTAAATCAGTTCAACAGGTATAAAATGTTTTCATTTTTAAAAAACCATCCATTTGCCGTTGACGCATTTTTTGAAAGTTCTCTTGTTTTGACATTCGCTATTCCCAAGGAGCAAATTCAACACCTTATTCCCGAATGTCTTGAGTTAGACACCTTCGATGCCAAATGGGCTTTCATTGCTGTTGCGATGGTTCAGACAAAAGGACTCAGACCAAAAGGCTTCCCTAAAATAATGGGCAACGATTTTTTTCTCATTGGCTATCGAGTATTTGTGCGATTCACAAATAACGCAGGAAAAAACCTGAGGGGATTGTATATCCTCAAATCCGAAACGGACAAGAGGAAAATGGAATTCTTCGGTAACATCTTCACTCATTACAATTACACGACAACAGACATCAATCAGCAAAGGCAAAACGGCAAAACGGAAATCAGTTCAATCAAATCAGGTTTTAAGATCCAAATTGAAAATTCAGATCATGAGAATATTTCTCTACCTGGAGGTTCACCGTTCAAAGATTGGAAAGAGGCGAGAAGATTTGCAGGACCACTGCCTTTTACTTTTACTTACAATCCTGCAGATAAAAAGGTTTTAATCATTGAAGGAGTCAGGGAAAATTGGAATCCCATGCCGGTGAAAGTAATTGAATACAGTTTTTCTTTCATCGACAATTTAAAATTAAAGGATGTTCACCTGGCGAATGCTTTTATCATCCGTAACATCCCCTATTATTGGAAAAAAGGGAAGCTAGAGCAATGGAAGAAAAAAGAAGAAAGTTTCAAGGCGTATTAAACATTTTAAGTTTTAACCGTCACTATTATTTATTTGGCGTTGGAGTTCTGGCAGTAGTCTTTGCGAGTCGTTTTATTATTCCATGGCCCGATTTATTATTTTGGATCATGGTGGGAGCATTTTTATATGGCTTAATAATGCCTTTGATTGTTTCAGCTTATGTGTATGATTTTTCGGGTTATTATAAGTTCGATTGGCTGAAGAAGCTTGTCACTGAAAATGAAAGTATTAGTCTGATCGTGAATATTAATGCCGGCTTTGATGAAACAAGTTTTATTCTCAAGAATAAATTCCCTAAATCCGATTTGAGAGTATTTGATTTTTACAATGCAAAACAACATACTGAACCTGCTATTGTCAGGGCACGCAAGGTGAGTTTGACGTATCCAAATACTCAGCAGATAAAATCAAATGCAATACCAATGTCTGATAAAAACGTAGATATTGTTTTCCTGTTGTCGGCAGCGCATGAAATAAGATCACACGAAGAGAAAGTTCAATTTCTAAAAGAATGCTACCGCCTATGTAAAACAGGTGGTAAGGTAATTATGGTTGAACACCTTCGTGACTTTCCGAATTTCCTGGCATTCTCTGTTGGCTTCACTCATTTCTTCTCCCGTTCAACGTGGAAAAATGCTTTTGAGCGCGCAGGATTTTCCACTTTTCACGAAAGTAAGTTCACTCCATTTATGTCTGTCTTCAGTTGCAGCACTTAACCTTGTTTATGTAAGCATTATTATATACATGGAAATCCACCTCAGAATAGCGGGCGTACTTTTAATTGCATTGGCATTCATACATGTAATCTTTCCTAAATATTTCAACTGGAAGCAAGAGTTGAGTTCATTGAGCATGATGAACAGGCAGATGATGTATGTCCATTCTTTCTTTATTGCTTTTGTGGTTTTCTTAATGGGAGTACTTTGCCTGGTGTCATCAAATGAATTGACCGGAACAATACTAGGCCGGCAGGTATCATTGGGCTTTGGAATATTCTGGACTGTGAGATTGATTGTTCAGTTCTTTGGTTACTCCTCGAAAATTTGGAAAGGAAAAAAATTTGAAACGACAGTTCACATTCTGTTTTCCTTATTGTGGATTTATCTTAGTTCAGTATTTCTCTTGATATATATGGTTTAGAAAATTTTAAATTCGAAATCCAAAATTCGAAAAAAAATCAAAGCTCGCCTGCCTGCCGGTAGGCAGGAAAATAGAAATCCGAAATACGTAATCGATTTGAGATTTGAAATATTTATTTTTAAAGTCACTACAATTCTTAAAATACTGAATTACTAATTCCATTTATCCTAGAATTTATTTTTCGGATTTTGGATTTCGAGTTTCGGATTTTTCTTGGCGTTCACTCAACTATTTTCCAATAAGAATCCTTACGGGTAACTTTTCCATTGTTGAATTCCCAATGGTCGCAACCTCTGACTTTTATTTTATTGCCGGAAAGGTTTGTACCTGTTAGTGTCCATTCTGAAACTCCTTTGTTGCCACTGATCCAGTGAACATCATTACCGTAGTGCACATCGGGAATTCCCCTGAAGCGTCCTGCAAGTGCTTCACGAACCTATGTTTTACCGGTGAACCGTTGTCCGTAAAATTCAGGACCGCGGGGAAAATCAAAAGTGCAGTCATCAGAAAAAAATTCCATGATTGAATCAAGATCATGGCGGTTGAAAGCGTCAAGAATTTGTTTTAAGGTTTCGGCGGTGACTGCCTGGCTCATATTCCTGACTAAAATAAATTTTCGCGTCTGAACACTGTACTGGTACTGGCTGCTTACGCCTTCTCATTGATCCCAATCACCTTTGCCAAGGTCTGTAACATTGTGTCATGTTTTTTTACAAAAGGATTATTCAGATCCCACACATAACCTGCAAGCACAGAGCAGATCTGATTTTTGAAATCTTGCCTGATGTTTTGTGCAAAGAAAATATCATGAAGCGTTCCGTCATACCATCTGCTGACATAGCTTCTGAAGGTATTGATTCCTTGCATCATGTGCGCAGTGTATTCGGTTTCCCAGTCGACAGTTCCATCGCCTTTTAGATGACGCGCAACAAGATCAGCTGCAGTATGTCCGCTTTCCATTGCGAATGTTACGCCTGAAGAAAAAACAGGATCGAGGAATTCAGTTGCATTGCCGGTAAGCACAAATCCGTCGCCATATAATTTTTTTGTCCTGATAGCATAGCCTTCAATGACCGTTGATGGAAATACGATATCAGCATCTTTAAAACGATCAAATGTTGTAGCATCTGTTGCCAGCATTGCCCGATATGATTTTTCATCTGTGCCATTGAACTGTTTGAAAAATTCCGGCGTACCGACAAACCCGACCGATGTAACTCCATTGCTGAAAGGAATGATCCAGATCCATACATCCAGTGTATGAACAACCACCGTAATTCGGTTTCCATTTACGCCGCCGGGACGTTTTGGATCCTTGATGTGTGCAAAGAATGCTTTGCGTACAGGAAAGTTGCTTGGTTCATCGAGGTTGAACATGCGCGGGATCACGCGGCCATATCCGCTTGCATCTACGATGAATTTTGCCTCAATTTCTTTTTTCGAACCGTCCTTATGCTCGACCGTTGTGAGAGAATATCCGTCGTGAAATTTAATGTCTGTAACACCGGTTTGATAATCAATGGGTACGCCCTTTTTCTCTACTTCGTCAGCAAGCGTCTTATCGAATTGCGCCCGTGGTACCTGCCAGGTCCAATTCCATCCTTCAGTAAATTGATCAGCAAAAAGGTAATCGCAAACTTCATCACCGCGAACGAATAAGGCTCCGAATTTTTCCTGGAAGCCCTGCGCTTTCACTGCATCCAGTAATCCTGCAGCATCCAGGTGGTCCATGCAACGTGGCAACAGACTTTCCCCGATCACAAAGCGTGGGAATTGTTGCTTCTCAACTATCTTAGTATTTATCCCTTGTTTTTTTAGTATCGCGGCGGCAATTGTTCCCGCAGGTCCTGCGCCTATCACCAATACATCTGTCTTCTCTTTAGTCATTGGTGCGAATGTACGATTACCCCATCGAATAACGAATAAACACAACGAAAATACTAATTACGAAATGCTTGCACGCAGAGACGCAGAGATCGCAGAGAAACGGTCAGGCGAACAGCCATCCGGAAACTTCGAAACCAAAGCCGAAGAGGAGTAAGGTTTGCCAACTGCCAACTGCCAATTGCAAACTGCCTACTGTCTACTGTCTACTGTCCGCCAAGTCGGATCCGTCCTTTGGCGGATCTACTGTTTTCCTACAGTCCATATTGACTTATCAGATAAATCAATCCCGCCATTGACGCTGCGCCCAGCTCAAGTTCCCGCCTGCTTACCCAACTCATGTTATCTGTTGGTGCATGGTGAATATCAAAATAGCGTTGGGAATCTACTGCCAGGCCAAAACCCGGAACTCCTTTATTTGTCATCGGCGAAATGTCGGCTCCATCACCGTCACCCTCCCAGTCCCACAAACCATATGGAAGAAAAATTTTTTTCCAACCGAGAACTTTTTCTTTTTTATCGGCTTTCATATTCAACCCAAATCCCTGGGGGGTGAATCCACCTGCATCGCTTTCCATTGCTGCAATGTGATTTTCTTTTTTCAATTCTGCTTCAGCGGCATATTTTTTTCCACCCTTCAAACCATTTTCTTCATTCATAAAAGCCACGGCACGGATTGTCCGCTTAGGTTTTACACCGGTTGTTTTAAAGAGACGAAGGACTTCAATGCTTTGTACAATTCCCGCACCGTCGTCATGCGCGCCTTTGCCGGTTTCCCATGAATCCAGGTGTCCGCCTACCACAATAATTTCTTCCGGATGTTCTGTCCCTTTTATTTCACCGATCACATTGTACGACAAAACAGAGTCAAGCAACTGGCAATGTTGTTTCAGTGAAAACATTGTCTGCGGATTTTCTTTCAGCATCTTGCTGAGTAATTCTGCTCCATTCGTGCTGATGGCTGCGGCTGGAATTTTTGGAAGAGAGTCGTTGTATCCCATGGATCCCGTATGGGGATAATCATCCTGGTTAATGGCCATGCTGCGTACAATTGAAGCCACTGCACCATAACGCGCTGCTTCTGATGCCCCGGCCCAGCGGTATTTTCCCGCTTCACCATAAGCTTCGAATGTATTAATGAACCTCTGGTCGAAGGGATGGTTGTAAAAAACAATCTTGCCTTTTACTTTTTCTGCACCAAGCTGCTTGAGCTCATCAAATGTTTTCACTTCAATCACTTGTGCGGTAATGCCTTCCTTCGGTGTTGCAATGCTCATCCCCAGT
>Ga0190274_10000928_pt1 | contig 17020 bp, 16 predicted proteins | sample Popmic531T_FD_133002 | JGI IMG/M metagenome (GOLD analysis project Ga0190274, IMG submission 133002) | Populus adjacent soil microbial communities from riparian zone of Yellowstone River, Montana, USA - 531 T | ecosystem: Environmental > Terrestrial > Soil > Riparian zone | place: USA: Montana... | reverse complement strand
GTCAGGGCTGCCGGTGAGCTTGGGAGAAAGGCGGGCCGAAAGCCAATTCGTAAAAGTGGTTTTCGTTCACGCGGCCCGCGAGCGGCCTGAAAAGGCCAGCTTCGATGCCGCTCATATGGACTGTTCGCATGTCGGTTTCAAGGCAAATGTGCGAGCAAACTCCTTCAGTTAATGCTCCGTTGACAATAGTTGCGAATGTAACTATTATGTCTCGAAAGAAAAGCAGCAATAATCGGAGCGCTCACAGAGCGTCCCGCGATTTCCAGGAGGACAGGGCAATGGCGGAAATCGACACCGCGCCGCGCGTCAAACGGCAGGCTTCTCCCGCTGCGGTCACCGACAAGGTCAGAACCGAACCTCTGGTCGATGCCGCTGAATACATGTCGGGCTTCGGCAATTCGTTCGAGACCGAGGCCTTGCCCGGCGCGCTGCCGATCGGCCGCAACTCGCCGCAGAAGATCAATTACGGCCTCTATGCCGAGCAGCTTTCCGGCTCACCTTTCACCGCGCCGCAATCGACCAACCAGCGCTCGTGGCTTTATCGCATCCAGCCGACCGTTCGGCATACCGGCCGCTTCAAGAAGATCGATCGCGGACTGATTCGCACTGCGCCCGATCGCGAGGACGCCGATCTGCCGCTCGGCCAGTTGCGCTGGAGCCCGACCCCGATTCCGAAAAACAAGCTCACCTTCGTCTCCGGCTTGCAGACCGTGACCGTGGCGGGCGATTGCGAATCCATGAGCGGCATGGCCGTGCATGTCCTTTCCGTTACCGAATCGATGGTGCGCGAGCATTTCTTCAACGCCGACGGCGAACTCCTGATCGTCGCGCAGCAGGGAGCGCTTCGCTTCCGCACCGAATTCGGGCTGATCGAGATTTCGCCCGGCGAGATCTGCGTGATCCCGCGCGGCGTCATTTTCCGCGTCGAACTCGTAGAGGGTCCGGCGCGCGCCTATGTCTGCGAGAATTACGGCGGCGGCTTCACGCTGCCGGATCGCGGGCCGATCGGCGCCAACTGCCTCGCCAATCCGCGCGATTTTCTCACCCCCGTTGCGGCCTACGAAGACGTCGATGAGCCCTGCACATTGTACGTGAAGTGGGGCGGCGAAATGTTCGAGACCAGGTTGCCGCATTCGCCGCTCGATGTTGTTGCGTGGCACGGCAATTACGCGCCTTACAAATACAACCTGCGGCACTTCTCGCCGGTTGGCTCCGTGCTGTTCGATCACCCCGACCCGTCAATCTTCACGGTGCTGACCTCGCCGTCGGAAACGCCGGGAACCGCCAACATCGATTTCGTGATCTTCCCCGAGCGCTGGGGCGTTGCTGAAAACACCTTCCGGCCGCCCTGGTATCATCGCAACATCATGTCGGAATTCATGGGTCTGGTGTTCGGCGTCTATGATGCAAAGCCGGAAGGGTTCGTGCCCGGCGGCTTTTCGCTGCACAATACCATGCTGCCGCATGGCCCGGACGCCGATGCCTTCGAACATGCCAGCAATGTCGAGCTCAAGCCGGTGAAGCTCGCCAATACGCTTGCCTTCATGTTCGAGACTCGCTTTCGCCAGCGCGTCACGAAATATGCTGCCGGCCTAGATTCCAGACAGGACGACTATGTCGATTGCTGGAAGGGGCTAAAGAAGCATTTTGATCCGAAACGTCGCGAGCCACGCTGACATGAAACTAGCTTCGCTGAAGGACGGCCGCGACGGGCGGCTGGTGGTGGTGTCGCGCGATCTCACGCGCTGCGCCGATGCGTCGGCGGTCGCGACGACGCTGCAGGCCGCGATCGACGATTGGGATGCGGCCTTGCCTCGGCTCACGGAGATTGCCGATTCGCTCGAGGCCGGTCGCATTGCGCATATGCCGTTCGATCCCGACAAATGCTCGTCGCCGCTTCCGCGCACCTATCAATGGCTTGATGGCTCAGCCTATGTGAATCACGTTGCGCTGGTGCGGCAGGCGAGGGGTGCGGAAGTGCCGGCCTCGTTCTGGAGCGATCCGCTGATGTACCAGGGCATCTCCGACATCGTGCTCGCGCCGCGCGAGCCGATCGCGCTCGCCGATGAGGCATGGGGAATCGATATCGAGGCGGAAGTGGTCGTCATTTTGGGCGATCTGCCGATGGGTGCGACCCGCGAACAAGCGGCGAAGGCGATCAAGCTGATCATGCTGGTCAATGACGTGACGCTGCGCAACATCACCGCGCCCGAGCTCGCCAAGGGCTTCGGCTTTTTGCAGTCGAAGCCGCCATCGGCCTTCACGCCGGTTGCGGTTACGCCCGACGAACTCGGTAAATCGTGGGACGGCGCCAAGGTCGATCTGCCGCTGTTGAGTTTCATCAATGGCAAACCATTCGGCAAGCCGGTCTGCTCGGTCGATATGACGTTCGATTTCCCGGCGCTGATCGTGCACGCGACGAAAACGCGCCCGATCGGTGCAGGCGCCGTTCTCGGCGCCGGCACCGTGTCGAACCGCGATGCCAGTGGCGGCCCCGGCAAGCCGATCTCCGAGGGTGGACTTGGATATTCGTGCCTGGCGGAACAACGCACGGTCGAGACGATTCTACATGGCAAGCCTTCGACGCCGTTTTTGAAATTCGGCGACAAGGTACGCATCGAAATGAACGACAAAGACGGGCGCTCGATCTTCGGCGCCATCGAGCAGGAAGTGGTACGTTATACGCCGCCGAAATAAGAGACGATGTTCCGCACGGCGGGACCGCAGGGGTGGAATATGTCCAAGGGTTTTGCTTCGACCGGCGACACTGCCGAGAAGGTCATATCGTTCGACGAAATTGGCCGCGGGCTCTATGCCTTCACGGCGCAGGGCGATCCGAATTCCGGCATCATCGTTGGCGACGACGGCGTGATGGTGGTCGACGCTCAGGCGACGCCGGTCATGGCTTTGGAGGTGATCGAGCGCGTTCGCAAGGTTACCGACAAGCCGATCAAGTATGTGCTGCTGAGTCATTATCACGCGGTACGCGTGCTCGGAGCGTCAGCCTATGACGGCGCAGAAATTCTCGCGTCCGAATCGACGCGCGATCTGATCGTCGAACGCGGACAGCAGGACAAAGATTCCGAGATCGGCCGTTTCCCGCGTTTGTTCCGTGCCGTCGAGTCGATTCCGGGCCTGACCTGGCCGACCATTACCTTCCAGCGGCAGATGTCGGTCTGGCTCGGTAAGCGCGAAGTGCGGATCATGCAGATCGGGCGCGGCCACACCGCCGGCGATGTGATCGCCTGGGTGCCGGATTCCAACGTGGTGTTCTCGGGCGATCTCGTTGAATATCATTCGGCCTGTTATTGCGGCGACGCGCATCTTGCCGACTGGCCGAAGACGCTCGACCGCCTTGCGGAATTCAAGGCCAATGCGTTGGTGCCGGGAAGGGGAGCGGCGCTTGCGACCCCGGACAAGGTGCGCCACGGCATCGACGGCACGCGCGATTTTCTGTCAACGCTCTATAATTCGGCAAAGACGAGTGTGGCGAAAGGTCTTTCGCTGAAGGAAGCCTTTGCCGCCGCGCGCGAAACGATGGATCCTAAATTCGCAAGCTACGCCATCTACGAACACTGCATGCCGTTCAACGTCGCACGGGCCTATGATGAAGCCAAAGGCATCGAGCACCCAGTGATCTGGACGGCGGAACGCGACCGCGACATGTGGGCGGCGTTGCAGGGGTAGGCGATGCAGACCGCACGATGGATTTTGCCGCTTGTGGCACTGCTTGCCGGAGCGGGAACCGTGATGGCTCAATCATCGGGCGGCGCGCCTCAGGATGACGCGGTACGAAAGCTACTAATGATCTCGCTGGACAATATTCAGAGCGGCGTTTGCACCGGCGGACGGCCATGCGCGCCCGCGAGCGCTGAAGAGAAAGTCACGCCGCCGCTTAGCGTGCCGGACGCCAAATCTGTCGTCAGTCGCGCCGTTTTCAGTGCCGCCGGGGAGCATTGCGGACTCGACTGGCAAAGGTTGAACTTTCTGCCGATGATGTCGCATTGGCGGGCATCGAAGAAAGCGTCCGACCGGCAACTGGCTTTGATCGCCATACTGCATGGCTACGCGCAGCAGCAGATAAAGAAGAACTTCGTACAACGCGGTGCCTGTACCGATGCCATGCGGCGCGACATCGAAGCGCGTCTCGCCTTTGGGTCCTGACATGAGCAACGAACGAAAATCGCTGTTTCATTTCGGCTACCGGCATTCGCCGGATCAGGATGCAGCGGTGCCGGCGCGCCATCGGGTCGTGATTGTCGGTGCAGGGCCGGTCGGCCTCAGCCTGGCGCTCGATCTGGCTCAGCGCGGAATAGAATCGGTGCTGCTCGACGATACCGACCGCATCGGCGAGGGCTCACGCGGTCTGTGCTATTCCAAACGCACTTTGGAAATCCTGGATCGGCTCGGCGTCGGCGAAAAGCTCGTCGACATGGGCGTGACCTGGAAAATCGGCAAGGTCTATCTCGGTGACGAACTGGTCTTTTCGTTCGACCTGTTGCCCGAGGACGGCCACAAGATGCCGGCCTTCATCAACTTGCAGCAATATTATCTCGAAAAGGCGCTGGTCGATCGCGTGCTTGAAGTGCCGGAAATTGATCTGCGCTGGCGAAACCGCGTAAGCGGCATCGATCGGCGCAACGACGGCGCGACGCTCACCATCGAAACGCCGGATGGACCCTATCGTCTCGACGCCGCTTGGGTGATAGCCGCCGACGGCGCACGCTCGACCTTGCGCGAACTGATCGGTCTCGAATTCAAGGGCCACACCTTCGAGGAGAAATTCCTTATCGCCGATGTCCACATGGTGGCGGGCGATCTCCCAACCGAGCGACATTTCTGGTTCGACCCTCCGTTCCATTCCGGACAATCGGCGTTGCGTCATCGTCAGCCGGACGATTCCTGGCGGATCGACCTTCAACTTGGTGCCGATGCGAATATCGACGAGGAACTGAAGCCCGAAAACTACCTCCCGCGTATTCGCAAGATGGTGGGAGATCGTGAATTCAACGTCGACTGGGTTTCAATTTACCGCTTCAATTGCCGGCGTATCGATCGCTTCGTGCATGGCCGTGTGATTTTCGTCGGCGATTCTGCGCATCAGGTCTCGCCGTTCGGCGCGCGCGGCGCCAATTCCGGTGTCGAGGATGCAGAAAATCTGGCCTGGAAGCTCGCGGCCTTGCTGCACGGAGAGGCGGGCGAGAACCTGATCGACAGCTACGATCTCGAGCGCATGCAGGCGGCCGACGAGAATATCGGGCACTCCACAAGATCAACCGATTTCATTGCTCCGCGTTCGCCGGCGGAGCGAACCTTGCGCAACGCCGTCCTCTCGCTCGCACCGCACGCGGACTTCGCCCGCCGCATGGTCAATTCGGGCCGTCTCTCGGTCGCAACCGTTTATGACTCGCCGCTATCCACGCCGGATGAAGACGTCTTTGCGGGCGCGGTAAAGCTTGGCGCGCCGCCGCCGGATGCGATCATGCAAACGCCGGCAGGCGAGACCTGTCATTTTCTGGAGCGTCTGCCGGCCCGCTTCGATCTGGTTTACGTCGCAGATGGAGGCGCGCCCGCCTTGCCGTCCGATATCGAGATCACCGTGATAGGCCGCGACCTAATCGATGCGCGCGGCGACTTCACGGCACGCTTCGATGCGCAGCCAGGCACCGCCTATCTGCTGCGACCCGACCAGCATGTCTGCGCACGCTGGCGAAAGCCTTCGCCCGAAAAGATCGCGGCCGCTCGCGACCGCGCTCTGGCTCGCAATCAGGCTTCAGGTCGGCATTCGCAGTGATGTCAGCATTTCGGTGCAGGCGGTTGCGCAATGCGTGCAGGCCTTGGCGCAAACCTCACAATGTTTGTGGGTCTGCGCATGTCTTCCACATTCCGCTGCACAGGCGCGGCAGAACGCAATACAGGTGGTCAATTGCGCTTCCAGGAGCTGGCGGTGACCGATCTTGTTCGCACGCGACATGATGCTTGCGGTCGCGATGCACACCGTGGCGCAATCCTGGTTGAGGCGAATGCAGCTAATAAACCGCTCCATATCCTTTTCCGCCAGACAAGCATCCGCACAAGCGTTGCTCGTGTTCACGGAAGCCGAACAGGCATCGATACAGACTCCGATGGCGTCGACATGGTTTGGTTGTTCCGGATGGGCACGGAACATCGCGCTGACGGCGACTGCGGACATGCTGACTTCCTTCGTGTTATTTGCTGGTCCCATAAAACACATTTCGGATGAAAAGGTTCCGTTTGGAACTCAAGTTTCATTTATTAATGCCGCTTGCGCATATGACGGCGCCCGCTGAAGGAAGATGAAAATGTCGCTCATCACCGCCTCGCAATTCAAAGACCCGGACACGGCATTTGTCATGCTGGTGGAGGCACGCAGGGGTCTCAGCGAAGAGGGAGCAGCGTCGCTCGACGCAAAATTGGTGCTGATTCTCGCAAATCACATTGGCGATATTGGCGTGCTGAAGGAAGCGATCGCGTTGGCGAAGCAGGGCGGCGTCAAATAGAAACCGCGAGAAAAGGTTATTCGCCGTCTTGTGGCTTGTCCTTGATATTTTCAAGGATGGCACTGACGCGCGTCACCGGGTCCTTTGCTTCCATGTCGAGAATCTGCCGCACCTTACGGACCAGCGCTTCCGAGGTGAATGGCTTGGTGATGAGGTCGACATCGGCATCCAGGCGACCGTGATGGATAATGGCGTTGCGGGTATAGCCGGTGGTGAACAATACCTTCAGAGTCGGCCGTCGCCGCCGCGCTTCATCGGCGAGCTGCCGTCCGTTCATCCCGCCCGGAAGAACCACATCGGTGAACAGCATCTGAAGATCCGGGTTGGCGTCGAGCAGCCGAAGGCCGCTAGCGGCCTCATGCGTCGAAATCACCTGATAGCCTTCGTCGCGCAGGACTTCGCTTGAGAAGCGGTTGACTTCCTCGTCATCCTCAACAAGCAGGATTTTTTCCGGATGATGCGCAGCCTCGTCTTCGGCGTCTTGGTCATGGCCGGCCGGAACCCAGGGCCCTACCTGGCTTTCGTCCATCAGCCGCGGCAAATAGAGTTTGATGGACGTTCCTTCGCCAAGCTCGCTGTAAATTTTCACATGGCCGCCTGACTGCTTGACAAAGCCATAGACCATGCTGAGCCCGAGCCCGGTGCCGGCGCCGGTCGGCTTGGTGGTGAAAAACGGTTCGAACGCGCGATCGGTTACCTGCTTGCTCATCCCGGTACCGGTGTCGCTGACCGCGAGCAGCACATATTGGCCAGGCGAGAGGTCGGGACCATTGGCTGCAACATAGCCGTCGTCGAGATACGTGTTTGCGGTCTCGATGGTGAGGCGCCCGCCGTCCTTCATCGCATCGCGAGCATTGATCGCGAGATTGAGCACCGCATTTTCAAGCTGGTTTGGATCGATCGCGGCTTTCCATAATCCGCCTGCCAGCACCGTCTCGACCGTGATGGTTTCACCGATGGTCCGGCGCAGCAATTCGGACATGTCCCGCACCAGGCGGTTGACATCGACGGCCTTGACTTCGAGCGGATGCTGGCGAGAGAACGCGAGCAGCCGATGCACAAGGCTTGCCGCACGTTCGGAAGCCTGGCGTGCCGATGTCAGCGACCTCTTGATGCGCTCGTCGCCCTCGCCGAGGCGGCGAAGTGCGAGATCGACATTGCCGAGTATGGCGGTGAGCAGATTGTTGAAATCGTGGGCGATACCGCCCGTCAGCCGGCCGACAGCCTCCATCTTCAGCGCCTGATGCAGAGCGAGTTCGGTCTGCTCACGCCGCGTCACTTCCTGCTGCAATTTCGAATGCGCGACCGCTTCGCGCCGCGTGCGGCGCAGCGCGAACAGGCCGAGGCCGAACATCGCGAGAGTTGCGGGTATCCCGAATATCAGATGTCCCGACATCGTGTTCAGCCAATCGCGGATCACGACCTCGCTATCGACGCCCGACACGACATAGATGTTGTAGTTCGGCATCTTCCGATAAGCGAAGATTCGTGTCAGCCCGTCGAAGTTGGACGTGCCGGTGGCAAAACCTTCCTCCGGCTGGCTCGCGATGCTGCGCATCACCGTGCTTTCGGGCGCGAGCTTTTCGAGCCTGTTCGAAATATCGGGAAAGCGCGCGAGAATGGCCCCGTCGTCGCGGATCAATGCAAAGACGCCGGGCGGCGGCAGCTTCGAATAGAAGCGAGTGAAATATTCCGGCGCTATCGAAACGGTGGTGACGCCGCCAAAGCCGCCCTTTGCGTCAGCCCGCCGACGGCTGAGGGTGAAGAACGTGGTATCGGCGGCGCGCGCCTTCAGCACTTCGCTGACATAGGTGCCGGCCTTGGCACTCTGCTTCTGCGCGCGAAAATAATCGCGGTCCGAGAGATTTATTTTCGGCATCGGATAGACAGTGCCGGAGACGAGAGGTTCGCCCGAGGCGCCGATCACCCACAGGTCGCGCAATTGCGGCAGCCGGTCGGTTATCGATTTCAGTCTGCCGCTGAGATTTACTTCGTCCTTCCTGATCTGGGTATCGGTAAGGTCGCCGGTCAGTTCGTCGAGATAGCGTGCGCTCAGCTCGAAGGTCTCGAACACCTTGAGCGCATGCTCGTAGACGGTATTGAGATTGCGCTGCACCCGGTCGCGCGCATCGGCGACATGCTGGTGAAACGACAGCCAGGACGCGAACAGGAACAGACAGATCGGAAGGATGATCGATGCCGCCAGCATCAGCCGCACAGGGCGCATTGCGGAGGCCAATTCCCGCTGCGCGGTCTGGTCGTCTCGCGCCGTTCGTTGGCTGGAATTTGGCGGCAATACCATCAGGTCGGAAATGCGAGTGGCGATTCACCATACTACCGACCGCACTTGCACGGAGGCAAGCGGGACGCTTCGCAACAGACTTGATGGAACTTTAGAGATCGCTGCAGATCAGCGTGTGCACTCGATCGCGACGAATTCGTCGCAGCCGTTGCGGCCGCAGGCCGCGCCGTCAGTTGGAGCTGCGCCGGTTATCTCGTCGCGGTTCACCTTGCGGTAGGACACCGCCGCGGAGAACTCCTTCGCTTGGCAATAGGCGGCAGCTGCCGCGGCTCCACAGGCATGGCCGCCAGAAAGGCAGCGGTCGACACCGTAATCGTCCGGACTATTGGCGATGACGAAGATGCGCTTTTCGGCCTGCGAAGGAATCGCGCCCGAAATCAGCAAAGGGGCCGCGAAGAAGGCGGCAAGTAAGATTCGCATGGGGGCGCTCGCAGGGGTCCGGGACCGGATACAGAAATTGCCCTGAAAACACTACAGCTTTGTTAACCCAAATTGCGCCTGTGCTATGCTCTTGACGGAGTGGACGTTTTTCAACATTGTCCCGCCAATGACCGCCCGCAACGCAATTTTCGGCATTTGCCGGGAGATTATTCGCTAGCGCCCCACGCTGGCTGCGGCTGTCTTTTGTCCATCGCGATAAAGAGAACGCCCGGGGCCAGCAGGGCCGGGAATCTTGTTCGATGGAACTGAAGCTTTATGACACCCTGACGCGGGAAAAACGCGTCTTTGCGCCGATCGATTGGCAGGATTCTTCGATCCTTCCGGATCGCCGGCGCGTGCGCATGTATGTGTGCGGACCGACGGTTTACGACTTCGCGCATATCGGAAATGCCCGGCCCGTCATCGTGTTCGACGTGCTGTACCGGCTGCTACGTCACCTCTACGGCGCCGATCATGTCACGTACGTGCGCAACATCACCGACGTCGATGACAAGATCAACGCACGCGCGGCCGAGCAGGGCATCTCCATCCGCGAATTGACGGAGAGCACTTACGCGAATTTCAAGGCTGATGTCGCGGCACTTGGCTGCCTGCCGCCGGACATAGAGCCGCGCGCAACCGAGCACATTGCGGAAATGCGCACGCTGATCGAGCGGCTGGTGAAATCCGGCCATGCTTATGTCGCCGAGGATCATGTACTGTTCAGCGTGCCGTCGATGGCCGATTATGGAAAGCTCTCCAGGCGTCCGCTTGACGAAATGATCGCCGGCGCGCGCGTCGATGTCGCGCCCTACAAGACGCACGATCAGGATTTTGTGTTGTGGAAGCCGTCGAAAGAGGGCGAGCCATCCTGGCCGTCACCTGCCGGAATATCGACGCCCGGGCGTCCGGGTTGGCATATCGAATGCTCCGCGATGTCCTGGAAACATCTCGGCGAGACCTTCGACATTCATGGCGGCGGGATCGATCTCGTGTTTCCGCACCACGAGAACGAAATCGCGCAATCGCGCTGCGCCTTCCACACCAATGTGATGGCGAATGTCTGGATGCATAACGGCTTCCTGCAGGTCGAAGGCGAGAAAATGTCGAAGAGCCTCGGCAATTTCGTCACGATCCGCGAAGTGCTGAATGACTGGCCGGGCGACGTGGCGCGGCTCGCGATGCTGACCACGCAATATCGCCAGCCGATGAACTGGACGGTGAAAACTTTGCAGGAGGCCGAAAAGGCGCTGGCAAGTTTCTTCGATATTGCCGCGGCACAGGCAGATGCACGTCCGGCGCCTGCGGTTCTCGATGCACTTCTGGACGATCTCAATACGCCGAAAGCCATCGCTGAAATGCACGCGCTGAAGCATGCGGCTGGGCGCAAGGCGCTTGCCGGCACGCTCGCATTCTTTGGGTTTCGGGAAAGCGAGCTCCGGGCTTGGCAGGATCGAAACGCGCCAGCCCCCAAGCTGGCACGCGGCGAGATTGAAAGCCGCATCGCTGCTCGCAATTCTGCCCGCGCGGCAAAGAATTTCGCCGAATCCGATCGTATTCGCGACGAACTCGCCGCGCTGGGCATCGTGCTGAAGGATTCCAAGGACGGCACCACCTGGGAGGTCGCGCGATGAAGGCGCTCGCCGGCCGGAGCCTCACCATGCGGCCGATACTGCCGGACGATGCGTTGCTGCTTGCGCAAATCTTCCGCGCCAGCGTGGAGGAACTCGGAGCCGAGGATTATTCGGCGACACAGGTAGAGGCTTGGGCTTCGGCGGCTGATGACGAGGCAGCGTTTGCGAAGTCGCTTTCCGGACAGCTCACGCTGGTAGCATTGCTCGAGGGCGATCCGGTCGGCTTTGCGTCGCTGAAAGGCAACGACAAGCTTGATATGCTTTATATCCATCCAGCTGCGATCGGGCTGGGTGCCGCCACGATGCTGGTTGAAGCGCTGGAAAAGCTCGCAGGCGCACGCGGCGCGAAAAAGCTTTCGGTCGATGCCAGCGACACCGCCGAATCCTTTTTCAAGGCGCGCGGATATGCACCGCAGAGCCGGAACACAGTGCTGCGTGGCGACGAATGGCTCGCCAATACCACCATGGAAAAGCCGCTGGGCAACGCAATGCCCGGCGAAGGGAGCAAGTTGCAATGAACCTGCAGCGCCATCACATCATCGTCGCAACAATCGCAATCCTCGTCGCATTCGCGCTCGCCGCCAACTACTATCTTTGGTGAGGTCATGGAACGAGAGCGACTTTATTTGTTCGACACCACGTTGCGCGATGGTGCGCAGGGCAACGGCGTCGACTTCACCCTCGACGACAAGGTCGCGGTCGCGACAATGCTCGACGATCTCGGCGTTGACTATGTCGAGGGCGGCTATCCGGGCGCCAATCCCACTGACACCGATCTGTTTTCCAAGGACCGCGGGCTCAACACGACTTTCACGGCGTTCGGCATGACGCGGCGCCCCGGTCGTTCCGCCTCGAACGATCCGGGCCTGGCGGCTCTTCTCGATGCCAAGTCCGACGCGATCTGCTTTGTCGCGAAGACCTGGGATTATCACGTCAAGGTCGCGCTCGAGACCACGAACGAAGAGAATCTCGCTTCTATTCGCGACAGCGTGCGGGCGGCGAAGGACAAGGGCCGCGAAGTGCTTGTCGATTGCGAGCATTTCTTCGATGGCTACAAGGCCAATCCGGACTATGCGCTTGCCTGTGCGAAGGCGGCCTACGATTACGGCGCCCGCTGGGTGGTGCTATGCGACACTAATGGCGGCACGCTGCCGCACGAGGTGGAGGCGGTCGTTCGTGCGGTCGCCAAGGTCATCCCGGGCGATCATCTCGGCATTCACGCTCACAATGACACCGAGCAGGCGGTCGCAAATTCGCTTGCTGCCGTTCGCGCCGGCGCGCGCCAGATACAAGGCACGCTGAACGGCATTGGTGAGCGCTGTGGCAATGCCAATCTCGTCTCCATCATCCCGACGCTGAAGCTGAAGCCTGAATTTTCCGAGCGCTTCGATGTGAAAATATCGGATGCCAAGCTGAAGGCGCTGGCCGCCGCCTCGCGCAAGCTTGACGACATGCTCAACCGCGCTCCCAATCGGCACGCGCCCTATGTCGGTGACAGCGCCTTTGCCACCAAAGCCGGTATTCATGCCTCCGCGATCCTGAAGGACCCGGCAACTTACGAGCATGTCGCGCCCGAAGCGGTCGGCAATCGCCGCCGCGTGCTGGTGTCGGATCAGGGCGGCCGCTCGAATCTTCTGTCCGAACTCGAACGCATCGGTATGACGACGGACAAAAACGATCCACGCATAGCTCGCCTTCTCGACGAGGTGAAGGAACGCGAGGCGCTCGGTTACGCCTATGAAGGCGCCGACGCTTCGTTCGAGTTGCTGGCACGGCGCGTGCTCGGCAAGGTGCCGGATTATTTCGATGTCGAGCAGTTCGACGTCAATGTCGAGCAGCGTTACAACGCGGTCGGCAAGCGAGTAACCGTCGCGATGGCGGTGGTGAAAGTGAAAGTCGCGGGCGAGACGCTGATCTCGGCCGGCGAGGGCAATGGGCCGGTCAATGCGCTCGACGTCGCGCTTCGCAAGGATCTCGGCAAATATCAGAAATTCATCGATGGTCTGAAGCTCACCGATTATCGCGTGCGTATCCTCAATGCCGGCACGGAAGCGGTGACGCGCGTGCTGATCGAAAGCGAGGACGAGGAGGGCGAGCGCTGGACGACGGTCGGCGTGTCGCCGAATATCATCGATGCCTCATTCCAGGCGCTGATGGATTCGATCGTCTACAAGCTCGTGAAGTCCAACGCGACGGTCTGAGCGCGCCATGATCGACCACGTCTCGGTGGCGGTGCGCGATCTCAACCGTGCGTCGGATTTTTATGAAGCCGTGCTCGCGTGCCTTGGCTACACCAAACTCGAAAGGCGCGACGCTACGATCGCCTTCGGTAAAAAGTATTCCGAGTTCTGGATCAACCACCGCCCCGCTATCACGCCATTGCCTGCGGATTGCGGTTCGCATGTCGCGCTGCGCGCCTCAAGCCGCGATATGGTGGATGCCTTCTATGCTGCGGCGCTTACTCATGGCGGCATGTCCGATGGCGAACCCGGCCTGCGCCCCGCGCACGGTGAGGGCTATTATTCGGCCTTCATCCGCGATCCGGATGGCAACCGCATCGAAGCCGTGACTTTCCTGAAGTGACCTACATCCGCTCGGCGGCGCCCGATTCCATCAGCTTCTCGGCTTCCGGCAGCGGGCGCGCAGCTTCGAACAATTTCGGCAGGATGTCTTCGACCTTGTCCGCGACGAGCAAGGTGACCGACAAACCGGGGCGGATGAAGGCAAGCCTCTGCATGTGATCGAGGAGCGCGCAAAGCGGATCCCAAAATCCACCGATATTGGCGGCGAGTATCGGCTTCTTGTGCCGGCCGAGCTGAGCCCAGGTGAGTTGCTCAACCAGCTCCTCCAGCGTGCCGACGCCGCCTGGCAACGCGACAAAGGCGTCCGAGCGCTCGAACATGATGCGCTTTCGCTCATGCATGTCGCGCGTGACGATCAGCTCCTGTGCGTCGGAAAAGGGCCGCTCGCGGTTGGAGAGAAATTCCGGAATGATCCCGGTGACGCGTCCGCCCTTGGCGAGTGTCGCCGCCGCAGCCGCCCCCATCAGCCCGACGGACCCGCCGCCATAGACGAGACCGATATCGTTGTCGGCCAGAATAGCGCCGAAAGCCGTCGCCGCCGTGACGAAGCGCGGGTCGGTGCCGGGGCCGGAGCCGCAATAGACGCAGATATTACGAATCGTGCTCATTCATCCACTGTTGCATTGACTGGGAAAGGCCGTAAAGGCGGGGCAAAAGTTGATGTATAGGCCCTTTGCGCCTATTCCAAGGATGTTCCGGCGGTAACAATCGGTCTTGGAAGGCCTATATCTGCCCGGTATCCGCAAACGAACAGGCGCCGCTTTCCGACCCATGACACCCCCTAACGCCCATGCCCGTGACCTGCCGAAGCCGCAGGTCTCCGCGCAGAAGGGCGCGCTACTTCGCACCCTGATAGGGCTGTGGCCCTATATCTGGCCGTCCGACCGCGCCGACCTGAAAATGCGGGTGCTGTGGGCGACGGTGTTGCTGCTGATCGCAAAGCTCGCAACCATCACGGTTCCCTTCACCTTCAAATGGGCGACCGATGCGCTCGCCGGCCAGCCGAGCGCGCCGGTCTTTGCGTCTTCCACGCTCACCTGGGTGGTGGCGGCGCCGATCGCGATGACCATCGCGTATGGCGGCATGCGGATCCTGATGGCGGCGCTGACGCAATTGCGGGACGGCATTTTTGCCAAGGTGGCGATGAACGCGGTGCGCCGGCTTGCCATCCTCACCTTCGAGCACATGCATCAATTGTCGCTGCGCTTCCATCTGGAGCGCAAAACCGGCGGTCTGACCAGGGTGCTGGAGCGGGGCCGAAATGGCATCGAGACCATCGTTCGGATGGTGATCCTGCAACTGGTGCCGACCATCATCGAAGTCGCGCTGATCGTCGGCGTGCTGTTCTGGCAATTCGACTGGCGCTATGTCGCGGTGATCCTGACGACCGTCACCGCCTACATGGTCTACACCTATTACGCGACCGAATGGCGGATCGCGATCCGCCGCAAGATGAACGACAGCGACACCGAGGCCAACACCAAGGCGATCGATTCGCTGCTCAACTACGAAACCGTCAAATATTTCGTCGCCGAGGATCGCGAAACCAAACGCTACGACCGGTCGATGGAGCGTTATGAGGACGCGAGCGTCAAGACTTATACCTCGCTCGCCGTGCTCAATGCCGGACAGGCCGCGATCTTCACCGCAGGGCTCGGCGCGGCGATGGTGATGTGTGCGATCGGTGTCAAGAACGGCACCAATACCGTCGGCGATTTCGTCATGATCAATGCCATGATGATCCAGCTTTATCAGCCACTGAACTTCATGGGCATGGTTTATCGCGAGATCAAGCAGGCGGTGACCGATATCGAAGTCATGTTCGGCGTGCTGGCGCGCGATCCTGAGATCAAGGATCACCCGGGCGCGCCGGCTTTGCACGTGACCAAAGGCGCCATCCGCTTCGACAATGTCAGCTTCGCTTATGAGGCAGCGCGTCCGATCCTGAAAGGCATCAGCTTCGAGGTCCCGGCCGGTCATACGGTTGCGATCGTCGGGCCTTCCGGTGCTGGCAAGTCGACGATCTCGCGCCTGCTGTTTCGCTTTTACGACGTGACCGGCGGTCATATCCTGATCGACAATCAGGATATCCGCGACGTGACACAGGTGTCGCTGCGCTCGGCCATCGGCATGGTCCCGCAGGACACGGTGCTGTTCAACGATACACTGCGCTACAATATCCGGTATGGCCGCTGGGACGCGAGCGACGCCGAAGTCGAGCATGCCGCCAAGCTTGCGCAGATCGACAGCTTCATCAAACTCAGCCCCAAGGGATACGAAACCGAAGTCGGCGAGCGGGGCTTGAAATTGTCCGGCGGCGAAAAGCAGCGCGTTGCCATTGCGCGCACCATCCTGAAAGGCCCCCCGATCCTTGTGCTTGACGAAGCGACCTCGGCGCTCGACAGCCACACCGAAAAGGAAATTCAGGACGCGCTCGACCGGGTGTCTAAGGGGCGCACGACGGTGATGATCGCACACCGGCTTTCGACTATCGTGCACGCCGACGAGATCATCGTGCTGGATGCCGGCCGCATCGTCGAGCGTGGCACACACGGCGGGCTGATGGTTCAGAACGGTCTCTATGCCAGCATGTGGAACCGTCAGCGCGAGGCGGAGGCCGCGCGTGAGAAGTTGGCGCTCGCAGGCGAGGCGGAAGTGGCGCCGAACCGCAATCCGCCGCTGGTCGAGGACGAAATCAACGCTGCCGCCGATCTTGCGCCTGCACGCGCCGCGGTCGATGCCGTGGAGTAGGCAATGTCCATCATCAAATCGATCAACGCACAGCTGGTTCCGATTCATCCTCAGGGCATGCCTTTCATCGGCGCCTTTGCGCTGGCGACCCTGATCCTGTTCTGGCTGTGGTCGCCGCTGGGCTGGATCGGCGCGATCTTGACGGCCTGGTGCGCTTATTTTTTCCGCGATCCGCCGCGCGTGACCCCGGTTCGGGAAGGCATCGTGGTGTCGCCCGCGGACGGTCGTGTGAGCCTGATAGCGAAAGCTGTGCCGCCGCGAGAGCTCGAACTCGGTGAGCGTCCGCTGCCGCGCATCTCCGTCTTCATGAGCGTGTTCGACTGTCACGTGAATCGCGCGCCGGCCGCCGGCCGCATCGAGCGCATCGTCTATCGCGCCGGCAAATTTCTGAACGCCGATCTCGACAAGGCAAGCGAGGACAATGAGCGCAACGGCCTTGTGATCGTGACCCAGAATGGCCGCGTTGGCGTTGTCCAGATCGCCGGGCTAGTGGCGCGGCGCATCCTCTGCTTCGTGCGCGAGGGCGAAACGATCGGTGCCGGCGACCGGTTCGGCTTGATCCGGTTTGGCTCACGGCTCGACATCTATCTGCCCGACGGCGCTCGCGCGCTGGTAGCGGAGGGACAAACCGCGATCGCCGGCGAAACCGTGATCGCCGAGTTGCGCACCGGCGCCGTGCGGGAATTGACGTTCCGCGTGGGGTGATTGCGGCCGAAAATGGTTAACGCCGCCGTCCTGTCACATGCGTGGCATGGAACTTAGCCGGGCGAATTGCTATATTACCGGAATGGTGCGATCGCCCTTCGAGCC
>Ga0190274_10000927_pt1 | contig 17028 bp, 13 predicted proteins | sample Popmic531T_FD_133002 | JGI IMG/M metagenome (GOLD analysis project Ga0190274, IMG submission 133002) | Populus adjacent soil microbial communities from riparian zone of Yellowstone River, Montana, USA - 531 T | ecosystem: Environmental > Terrestrial > Soil > Riparian zone | place: USA: Montana... | reverse complement strand
CTGGTCCTTGCAGTAGACGCCGTAGGCCTTCGCCTTTTCGGGCAGGCTGGCGCCCGGGCCTGGCGTTCCGGGGCTCCCCGGCTCGTACTGCGGGCCGTTCGCTTTCCCGTTTCCGTTACCCGGTTCGGCCGGCTGGTCGGCGATCGCCGCCGGGGCCATCACCAGGGCGAGCGTGCCGAGGATCGCTGCAAACATCACTTTGAGCTTCATCGTCCCTCCATCGTTGGCAGCGCCCTGGGGACGCCGAGCCTCTGTCTCCATCGTCCCTGCAACGAAGGAGGGTATCCCCCGTCAGGGCTTACTCGGACGGTTCTTCGGCTCCGACCGGAACAGTGGCCTCCGGGGTCTGCTGGCTTTCCGCGGCTTTCTCGCTTCCGGACCCGCCGTTGCCGCCTGCAGCGCCGCCGGATCCGCCAGATCCGCCGGACTTTTCGGGCTTGGACGGATGTTCGGGCTTGGCCGGGTGCGCCGGATGGCTGGGGTGGCCTGCGGGCTTCTTTTCGGCGCGCTTGCCGCTCCCTTTGCCGCCGTTTTTGTGAGCCGCCGAGGTTTCCTTGCCGTGTGACGGGGAGCCCTTCCCGTTTTTCCCTGCTCCCTGCGCCTGCGAGGCACCATTGCCGTTGCTTGCACCCTGTCCCTGACCCTGCTCGCCGTCGCGGCCGGTTGCGGGCGAGTCTCCCCGTGTCGGCGAAGCGGCGGCATCGGGTCCGCGACCGTCTCGTTTCGAGTCCGAACGCTGCTTGGCTCCACTGCCGGCTTCGCCGCGATTCTCATCCGCAGAGCCGTCGCTGGCGCCACCGTCGGCCTTGCCCGGCTCGGGACCTGACGACGACTCGGTCGCGGAGTCACCGCCGCCGATCGGGGTTTCGATAAGGCCGCCTCGATCGGCGGCGACGGTTCCGACCACGGCGACGGCGGCGACGGCGGCGCCGGCCTTGAGGGCGGCGCCGGCGCCAACCGATTTCGCGGCACCGGCCCCGAGCGCCCCGGCGGCGCCGGAAGCGGCGCCGGAGGCTCCCCCGGAACCTCCCAGCAAGCCCTGGAGCAGCCCGGCGGCGGCGACGGCGGGGAGGGGCGAGATCGCGGCAAGGTCACTGCTGCGCCGGGCGATTTCGTCGCGGAAGAGGCTGCAGTCGGCGCAGCTGCGCAGGTGGGAGCGGATGTCGCGGCGCCTCACCACGCGGCCGTCGCCGTCGGAGAGCGCCCGCTTGACCTCGTCGCAGGTCATCTCACGCCCCTCCTCGGCCTGGCGCAACCCCAGCCGTGCCTCGTAGAGCGTCTGCCTGGCGACCGCCGGAGATGTCTCGAGCGCGCTGCCGATCTCCTCGAAGCTCATACCGGCGAGCTCTCTCATCACCACCGCGCCGCGCTGGCGCTCCGGCAACTCGCCGAGGTCGGCGATCAGCGCTGTCAACCTGGCGCGGGTCTCGGCTGTCGCGGCGAGGCTCGGGCCGGAGGCGATCGCGTCGGGCTCTGCCGGATCGGTCTCCCTTCTGCGCCGGATCATGTCGATCGACTCGTTGTGGGCGATCCGGTAGAGCCAGGGCTTCAGCTCGATTCGCCGGTCCTCGCCCGGCAGCGCCCGCAGCGCCTTCTCCATCGTCGACTGGACCGCTTCCTCGGCATCCTGCGGATTGCCGAGGGTCGCGAGGCAGTAGCGGTAGAGATCCTGGCCGTAGCGCCGGAAGATCGCCGCGAAGGCGCGTTCGTCGCCTTTGCTCGCACGCTCGGCGAGCCGCTCGTCTTTGCTCATCGCTGTGCCTGGGCATCGCTTGACATCACCTTTGAGAGTAGGGGTGCCGTCTCGATGAGGAAACGCTGGCCGGCGTCTCTTGTCAGGGCCTAGGCTGGGTGATCAGGCGATCCGGTTCGGCGGATCGACGCCTTCGAGGAGCGCGCATACGGCGTCCGCGACGAGGTTCGACATGCCGTCGCGGGCACGAACCGTGGCCGAGCCGACGTGGGGGAGGAGGACGCAGCCGGGCGCCTCGAGCAGCGCCTGCGGCACCGCCGGCTCCTGCTCGTAGACGTCGAGCCCGGCGGCGGCGATGCCGTCATCGGCGCCCAGGGCCCTGGCCAGCGCCGCGCCGTCGACGAGCGTCCCGCGGGCGGTGTTGACCAGGATCGCGCTGGGCTTCATCGCCGCCAGCTCGGCGGCGCCGATCAGGTGGGAGGTCTCGGAGCCGCCGGGGAGGTGGAGGCTGACGACGTCGGCCCCGCCAAGGAGCTCGTCGAGCTCGACCCGGCGAGCGCCGAGCGTCTCCTCGGCCTCGGGCGCGGGGCTGCGGTTGAAGTAGAGGAGCTCGCCCGCGAGAGGCGCCACCAGCTCCGCGTAGCGGCGGCCGATCCGGCCCATCCCGAGGATGCCGAAGCGGGCGCCGCTGAGCTCGATCCCGAGATCGCCGGTGGTGTCGAACCCAGTCCAGCGACCGGCCCGCAGTCGCGCCTCCGCGGCGCCGGTGCCGCGGGCGGCGGCGAGGGTGAGCGCCAGCGCCAGCTCGGCGGTGGCGTCGGTGAGCACGTCGGGCGTGTTGGTGGCGAGGACGCCGCGCTCGCGGCAGGCGTCGAGGTCGAGGTTGTCGTAGCCGACGCCGAAGTTGGCGACCAGCCGCAGGTCTGGCCCGGCCGCCTCGAGCAGCTCGGCGCCGACTGCGACCGTCGGGTCGGGAACGATCGCTACCGCCCCCGGGACCATTGCCGCGATCTCCTCGGCGCTCGCGTCGAGGCCGCCCTCGAGGACCGTCGCCACGGCGGCGATCCGGTCGCGCCCGACTGCCGGGATCAGGCGTGCAATCACGACCGCCGGCGCCATCGCGTCCTACTCGACCAGGAAGCGGGTGGGGACGAAAGATTGGGTGTCGGCCGGCGGACGCACGTAGGCGCGCTCCTGTCGCGGCTGTAGCTCCAGGTCCGGCCGCGGCACCGGCTCATAGGGGATCTGTTCGAGCAGGTGGCTGATCAAATTGAGGCGCGCGGTCCGCTTGTCGTCGCCCTCGACCACCCACCACGGCGACTCCTTGGTGTCGGTGTAGGCGAACATCTCGTCCTTGGCCTCGGCATAGTCGACCCAGCGGGCACGCGCCTCGAGGTCGACAGGACTCAGCTTCCAGCGCTTGTCGGGGTCCTCGAGCCGCGCCTGGAAGCGCCGCTCCTGCTCCTCGTCGGAGACCGAGAGCCAGTACTTGAGGAGGATCGTGCCGGAACGCCGCAGCATCTCCTCGAAGCGCGGCGCCGAGCGCATGAACTCCTCGTACTCCTCGTCGGTGCAGAAGCCCATAACCCGCTCGACGCCGGCGCGGTTGTACCAGCTGCGATCGAAGAGGACCATCTCTCCGGCCGCGGGCAGGTGGGCGACGTAGCGCTGGAAGTACCACTGGCCTCGCTCGCGCTCGGTCGGCTTGGTGAGCGCCACAATCCGAACCACGCGCGGGTTCGTGCGCTCCGTGATCCGCTTGATGACGCCGCCCTTGCCGGCGGTGTCGCGGCCCTCGAAGAGGACCGCCACCCGCAGCCCGGCGTGGACGATCCATTCCTGCAGTTCGACCAGCTGTGACTGCAGCCGCCGCAACTCTCGCTCGTACTCCTTCTTGGAGAGCCGGCGCGGAGCCTCGTCCTCACCCATGGCCAAAGCCTATTGCGCCCTCGCGGCGCTCAGGCCCGCTCGAGGACGACTACGGGGATCTCCCGCGAGGTCAGCTCCTGGTAGCGGTCGTAGTCGGGCCACTCGGAGACCATCGTCGGCCAGGCATCGGCCTTCTCGTCGGGGGTCGCCGTGCGGGCCAGGGCCTTGAAGCGATCGCCGAGGATCTGGACCTCGACCTCGGGGTGCTCCTTCAGGTTCAGGTACCAGGCGGGGGGGCTCGTCCGAGCCCCCTTTGGAGGCGACGACCGTGTAGGCCTCGCCGAAGGGCGCGTAGATCAGCGGTGTCGTGCGCGGCTCGCCGGAGCGGCGTCCGGTGGTGGTCAGCAGCAACGTCTTGGTGCCGCGCCACTCGTGGCCCTCGGCGCCGTCGGTCTCCCGGTAGCGGTCGACGTGCTCCTGGCCGAAGAGGAAGTCCATGGGCACGATGCTACCCAGGCTAGGTCGGGACATACCTCCGCCGATCTCGAACCCGACACCGTTCGGTGCAAGGGTTGCCACAGTCATGTTCAGCGGCTACCTTGGTTCGTGGGAGAAGGGTTTGCGCCACGCAGGGGCGGCGACTTTCGTCAATGCCTTATGGAGGAGATTTCTTGATGACTAGGCGCGTGCTCGTGTTGCTTGCGGTGCTCGTAGGTGTGCTCGCAATGGTTCCTTCGGCGCAGGGTGCGTTCGGGATCAAGTCTTGGTCTGCGATCACCTGCACTGAAAACTCTGACACCCCGAAAGTCACCGACCCACCGGGAACGGTCGCCGGCTATGAACCGCCGGGGCTGCCCCAGGACCCGAACCAGTGCAACACGACCACGGAATCGAAGTGGTTCACCCAGGCCGCCGGTCATCCGAACTGGGCCTTCACCGACTTCAAGCTCAATACCCTCGAAATTCCAGGCTTCGCGCAGGGCTTCCCCGACGGCTTCGTCGAGAAAATCGTCGTCGACACCCCGCAGGGCCTGAGTGTCAACCCGGAGGCGGCGCCGAAGTGCACGGTGGCGCAGTTGGAAGCAAAACCGACGACCTGTCCCACCTCGGCGATCGTCGGCACCAACTACTTCACGGTCAACACCGAAGGGCCGAAAACCGAACCTCCTACCCCCTGTGCGGGCCCGGAAGGGAAATGCCTGCAGATCAGGGTCGCCGTACCCGTCTACAACCTGGTGCCGTTCGACGAAGTGCCGTCGATGGTCGGGTTCCAGGGGACTACGGGACCGACCTTCATCGTCGGCTCGCTCGACCCGGTCGACCAGCATGTGACCTTCACGATCAACGACATCCACTCGCCGAAGGAGGTGCTCGGGGCGCCGCCGGTCGTCGGCTCGCGCCTCGTCTTCAACGGCAGGGCCGGCGACGGCACCTACCTGACGATGCCGAGCAACTGCGCCGGCGGTCAGATCACGACGCTCCACGTCGAGTCGCACGCGGAAGTCTCGCCGCCGAAACCGTCCGAATCCGACGAAGAGGAATTCGAAACGGACAAAGGCGCAGAAAACTGCAACCTGGTCCCGTTCGATCCGACGATCGCCGTCACCCCGCAGGGTGACGCCGTCGACTCGCCGGAAGCGACCGAGGTCAGGGTGAACATCCCGTTCGACCCGATCCAGCCGATCGCCAACTCCTACCTACGCGACGTCGAGGTCGAGTTGCCGGAAGGCATGAGCCTCAACCCGGCCTCCGCCAACGGCCTCGTCTCCTGCACGGACGAACAGTTCGCCAAGGGAACGAATGACCCGATCGCGTGTCCGGCCGCCTCGAGGATCGGCACCGTCGAGGTGCAGACCCCGTCGCTGCCGGCCGACTCGCTGACCGGCACTGTCTACGTCGGCCAGCCGCTCAGCAACGACCCCAGCACGGGCCAGCAGTTCCGCATCTTCATCCATGCGGGCAGCGTCCGTTACGCGGTCAACGTGCGGCTCGAAGGGAAGGTCTACCCCGACCCCGTCACCGGACAGCTGACGATCGTCGTCACCGAAAACCCGCAGGCGACGTTCAGCTCATTCAAGCTGCGCATGAACGGCGGCTCGAAGGGCACGCTGACCAGCCCGCCGACCTGTGGTCCGAATGAGACCAACACGATCCTGACCCCGTGGTCGGGCCAGGCCGACGCCCATCCGACCAGCAGCTTCACCCTGACCAGCGATCCCCAGGGCGGTGCCTGCCCGGCGACTCTCGCCGAGCGGCGCTTCTCGCCGACGTACGACGGCCGCTCCGACAGCACCCAGGCCAACGCCTACAGCGCCTTCCGGGTGCACATCGGGCGCGCCGACGGCGAGCAGGAGATCAAGAAGGTCGACGTCAGCCTGCCGAAGGGACTGGCCGGCAAACTGGCCGGGGTTCCCTACTGCCCGGAGTCCGCGATCGCCGCGGCGGCTTCCAAGTCCGGAGTCGACGAGCAGGGCTCGCCGAGCTGCTCCAACGCGAGCCAGATCGGCAAGACGACGACCGCGGCCGGGTCCGGCAACGGTCCGATCAAGATCGCCGGCAAGGCCTACCTCGCCGGTCCCTACAACGGGGCTCCGCTCTCGATGGTCGTGATCACGCCGGCGGTCGCCGGTCCCTACGACCTGGGAACGGTGGTCGTCAGGGTGGCGCTCAACGTCAACCCGGAAACGACCCAGGTCACCGCCAACTCCGACCTGATCCCGAACATCGTCGGTGGGGTCAAGTTGGACATCCGCGCGATCGACGTCGATCTCGACCGCTCGGAGTTCGTCCACAACCCGACCAACTGTGACGCCAACCCGGCTACCGGGACGGTCAACGGAGGCGGCGGCAACCCGAACGATCCCGCCGCGTTCAGCACCTACCCGATCCTCTCGCCGTACGCGGCGACCTCGTGTAGCGGGCTCGAGTTCAAGCCCAAGCTCGGGACGAAGCTGCTGGGCGGGCGCAAGTCCACCAAGCGGCGCTCGCACCCGCGGATCCAGGCGGTGCTGCGGACCCGCCCGCAGGACGCCAACGTGGCCCGCACAGCGCTGACGCTGCCGCCCGGGCTGCTGCTCGACAACGCCCACATCGGCGCCCTCTGCACCAACGTGCAGCTGAAAGCCAACCAGTGCCCGGCCGACTCGGTCTACGGCAAGGCGTCGGCGAGCTCGCCGCTGCTGGAGAACGAATTGACCGGCAACGTGTACCTGGTCCCGGCCTCGACCGGCAAATTGCCGGATCTCCTGGTCGACCTCAACGGTCAAATCAACGTGCGCCTCAGGGGTGTGATCAGCACCACGAAGAAGGCCGGAATGAGGACCGTGTTCAGCGGCCTGCCGGACGCCCCCGTGACCAAGTTCGTCCTGAGGATGAACGGCGGCAGCAAGGGCCTGCTGATCAACTCCAAGGACCTCTGCAAGGTCAAGAAGAGCAAGCGCACCTCGGCGCTCAACATGACCGGCCAGAACGGCAAGCAGCTGAAGAACAACAAGCTGCCCCTGCAGATCAGCGGCTGCCCGAAGAAGAAGGGCAAGAAGAAGTAGAGAAGAACTCGACCGAATCCCATCGGCCCGCCGGATAGGCTCAGCGGGCCGTGGGATTCATCGAGCCAGCGCCGCCGCCCTTCGACGACGTCGAGGAGTGGAAGCGTAAGTCGCACCTCGAGCGGATCAAGCCGCTCGCCCAGGATTGGGCACTGAACGGGTTCGGCACCCCGGTCTTCGTCTACCTCCTCTACGTCGTCAAGATCGCGATCTTCACGGTCGGCGGCCTGCTGCTGATCTCGGCCACCAGCTCCGGGCTCGGCGGCCTCGGCAACCTCGGCGATTGGTGGACGGAACCGATCGTCTTCCAGAAGGCGGTCGCCTGGACGATGCTCTGGGAGATCCTCGGACTCGGCGCAGGGTCGCTGCCGCTGACCCTGCGCTTCTCGCCGATGATCGGCGGCATCCTCTACTGGTTGCGGCCGGGGACGACGCGGCTGCCGCCGTGGCCGGAGAAGGTGCCGCTGACAAAGGGGACGACGCGGGCGCCGATCGACGTCGCCCTCTACGCCGCGGTCGTCTTCTGGCTCGCCTACCTACTGCTGACCGACGGCATCTCCGACCCGACCAGCGTCTCGGGGCGACTGGACCCTGCCGCGGTCGGCACCATGCTGGCTTTGCTCGTCGCCCTCGGTTTCCGCGACAAGGTCCCCTTCCTCGCCGCCCGGGCCGAGATCTACGGAACCCTGATGATCATCTTCCTCTTCCCGCTGACGAACATGATCGTCGCGGCCCAGCTCGTCTTCATCTGCATCTGGTGGGGAGCCGCCTCCTCGAAGCTGAACCACCACTTCCCGTTCGTAGTCACGGTGATGATCAGCAACACACCGTGGAACCGGTTCAAGTCGATGAAGCGACGGCTCTACCGCAACCACCCGGAGGACATCCTCCCTTCCTCGACCGGTGCGCTCGCGGCCCACATCGGGACGGTGATCGAGTTCACACTGCCGCTGATCCTGCTCGTCTCCCAGGGCGGTTGGATCGCCACCCTCGCGGTCGCGGGGATGGTGATCTTCCACCTCCACATCCTCTCCACCTTCCCACTCGCGGTGCCGCTCGAGTGGAACGTGTTCATGATCTTCGGCGTCCTCTTCCTCTTCGGTCACAACGGCTCGGTGCCGTGGTCGACGATCGACGATCCGCTCCTGATCCTGATCCTCGCCGCCACCTGCGTCGCGATCCCGATCTTCGGCAACTTCCGCCCGGACCTGATCTCGTTCCTGCCCTCGATGCGCTACTACGCCGGCAACTGGGCGACCAGCATGTGGCTCTTCGACAAGGAGAGCGGGGCCGAGAAACGGCTCGACGAGAAGATGAAGAAGGTGGCGCCGATCGTCGTCGAGCAGCTCAAGGACCGCTACGACGACGACCTGGTCGAGATCCTCGTCTACAAGGGCCTCGCCTTCCGCTCGATGCACTCGCACGGCCGGGCGCTGAACGGCCTCTTGCCGCACGCGGTCGAGGAGGTCGAGGCCTACGACATCCGCGACGGCGAGATCGTCGCCGGGGTCGTGCTCGGCTACAACTTCGGCGACGGCCATTTTCACGACGACCAACTGCTGGCGGCAATCCAGGAGCGCTGCGAGTACGAGCCGGGCCAGCTGCGCGTGGTCATGCTCGAGTCCCAGCCCGCCAACGACCAGCGCCAGCGCTACCGCATCCACGATGCCGCCGAGGGCCTGGTCGAGGAGGGCTATGTCAACGTCGCCGACATGATCGGCCGCCAGCCCTGGCTGGACGGCAAGCCCTTCCCGACGACATGAGCACCGCCGTCGTGGTCGGGTCGGGGCCCAACGGCCTCGCCTGCGCCGCCAACCTCGCCGCCCGCGGCGTCGGCGTCACCGTGATCGAGGCAGCCGAGCGGGTCGGCGGCGGCGCCCGCAGCGCCGAGCTCACCGTTCCCGGCCTGATCCACGACATCTGCTCGGCGAGCCACCCGATGTCGGTCGAGTCGCCCGCCCTGGCCCCGCTCGGGCTCGACCGCTACGGGCTCGAGTGGGCCTGGGCCGAGATCGACCTCGTCCATCCCCTCGACGCGGGGCCCGCGGCGGTCATGGAGCGCTCGCTCGAGCAGACCGTCGAGTGGCTCGGCGCCGAGGGCGGCGCCGCCTGGCGGCGGCTCTTCGGCGCGCCCTCGCGCTCCTTCGGGCGGCTCTGCGAGGACATCCTGCGGCCGATCGTCCACGTGCCGCGACACCCGCTGCTGCTGGCGCGCTTCGGCGCCCAGGCGGCGCTGCCGGCCAAGGCGCTGGCACGGGGGTTGAAGACGGCGCAAGCGCGGGCGCTCTTCGCCGGCGTCGCCGCCCACGGCTACGCGCCCTTCGGCCGCCCCTTCAGCGCCTCGGTCGCGATGGCGCTCGTCTGCTCCTGCCACCGCTTCGGCTGGCCGGTCGCGAAAGGCGGCTCGGGGGCGATCTCCGAGGCGCTCGCCGCCTTCGTCCTCGACCACGGCGGCCGGATCGAGACCGGCCGCCCGGTCAGCTCGCTGGCGGAGCTGCCCGAGGCCGACGCGGTCGTCCTCGACCTCGTCCCCGGCGCCGTCGCCGACATCGCCGGCCAGAGACTCCCCGCCCGCGTCGCCCGCGCCTACCGCCGCTACCGACACGGTCCCGGCGCCTTCAAGGTCGACCTCGCCGTCGAGGGCGGGGTGCCGTGGCGGGACGAGCCCGCACGCCGCGCCGGCACCGTCCACCTCGGCGGCGGCTTCGAGGAGATCGCCCGCGCCGAAGCCGACGTCAACCGCGGCCGCATGCCGGAGCGCCCCTTCGTCCTCGTCGGCCAGCAGTACCTCGCCGACCCCTCGCGATCGGCCGGCGACGTGCACCCGGTCTGGGCCTACGCCCACGTCCCCGCCGGCTACGACGGCGACGCGACCGAGGCGATCGTCGGCCAGTTCGAGCGCTTCGCCCCTGGCCTGCGCGAGCGGATCGTCGCCAAGGCGACCCGCTCGGCGCCCGAGTTCCAGGCCTACAACGCGAACTACGTCGGCGGCGACATCATCGGCGGCGCCAACGACCCGATCCAGACCGCGATCAGGCCGCGCTTCGCCCTCGACCCTTACGCGACCGGCATCCCCGGCGTCTACATCTGCTCGGCGGCGACCCCGCCCGGGGCCGGTGCCCACGGGATGGGCGGCTACAACGCCGCCCTCTCGGTGCTCTCTCACCTCTAGTCCCGAGCCGACGCCCCTTGGCGGGCCGACCGAGGTGGCCTCCTACAATTTCCCGATGGACCGCGACTCGACTTTCAGCCTCTACCGGCGCGGCATCGAGCTGCTCGCCGACGACGACTTCGCCCAGGCGGCCGTGCCGCTCGAGCAGGCCGCCCGCCAGGCGCCGGAGAAGGCCTCGATCCGCGAGGCGCTGGGCCGCGCCTACTTCCGGCTCGGGCGCTTCGCCGCCGCCGCGACCGAGTTCAGCGCCGTCGTCGAAGCGCACCAGGTCAACGACTACGCCCACTTCTGCCTCGGCCGGGCGCTCTCTAAGACCGGCGACACGGCCGGCGCTCGCCACCACCTGGCGCTGGCCTCGAACCTGCGGCCCGAGCGCGGCGATTACCGCTTCTACCGCGACCAGCTGCGCAGCGGCTAGAAGCCGGCGACGAGGGCGCCGACGTTGCGCTTGCTGAAGTAGGGCCCGAAGGTGTGTGTTTTGTCGTTGCTGCGGCCGTAGCTGGTGAGGCCGTTGACCTCGGTGCCTTCGTTGATCAGCCAGCCGCCGCCGCTCGCACCGGGAAGCCAGCGGCAACGGATCTTCACCGTCGGCGGGCCCGGAATGGGGAAGGTGAGCCGGTCCTCGCCGACCGCGGGCGACTCGCACTGCTGCAGCTCGCGCACGTCGCCCGGGTAGCCGAAGCTGTCGAATTGCTCTTTGCGGCTGCGGTCGATCGCGATCGAGACGCCGCCGCCGACTGCGTCGGCGGCCTCGAGCCCGGCTTCGTTGCGGCTGACGAGGAAGGCGCCGACGTCGAAGTTGGGGTTGCCGGTCTTGACCCACGGTTTCGGCGCGTAGACCTCGGGGCGGCGGGCGACGAACTGGCCGTAGGGGGCGATCCCGTCGGTGTAGGCGGGGACGAAGAGGAGGTAGCGGGACCAGACTCCGGCGCGGCGGCCGCGCGGGCCGGAGTGGACGCAGTGGCCGGCGGTGAGGATGAGGCGGCGGCTGGCGCTGTTGATCACCGTCCCCGAGCAGTAGCCGCGGTTGCGACCCTGGCGCACGAACATGCGGCCGTTGACCGCGAAGGGCGGGATCGTCGCGTCTTCGACCGGGACGAAGCTGGCGGCGGCCAGCGGTTCGGCGTCGAGGGAAGCGTCGAGCGGCGGCGTCGAGCGCATCCGCTGCGGCGTCCAGTAGGCGGCGATGCGGGCTTCTTCGGCGGCCGCCGAGCTGGCCGAGGCGTCTGCCGGTGGGTGCAGGCGCGGCGCCGCCGCGGAGTCACCGGCGAGGGCGAGCGTCACCAGCATGGCTGCGGCGAGCGCACCGAGCAGAACTCCCACCCCGCGCGCGCCCCGATTCGAGCGCGAGTCCATTGAAAAAGGATAGAGCCGATCGGGCTATTCCCGGACGATCAGGCGAGCAACGGGATCACGCAGCGGTATTTCTTGGTGTTCGTGGAAAGTGAGAAGTCGATTCCCCCGCTAGGGGTAACGATTACAACGCCATAAAGGTCAGGTCCAGAAACGTTGCCTATGTCGCTACTCCACTCGCCACCCGTCTCCAGCACGACTCCCGGGTGGTGGGCGAAGGCGGCGAGCTCCAGCGCCTCCGGCAGCGAGCCCCCCTGGGCGGCGCAGGCGGCGGCCGCGTCGGGGGCGGTCGCCGGGCCGGCGGCGGAGGCCTGCCAGCAGGCGCCGGCGAAGGGCTCGGTCCCGGTCCGGCAGCCCGCCGCGTGGCCGTTGACGGCGTCGGCGTCGAGGGCGGAGATCGCCTCTTCGGCCAGCTCCGCCTCGCGGGCGGAGAGGGCGACGCCGGCCGTGTCGGCGTAGTCGGCGCTCGGGACCTGGCCGAGGCTGCGCTCGTCTACGCGGGCGCCGGTCACCGGGCTGGAGCCGATCGCGTCCAGGACTCCAGGGCGGAGCCGGTCGGCGGCGACGGTTCCGGGCTTCAGCCTGTTTCCGGGCAGCGACTTGACGCGGATCGCCCTGCCGTTGATCTTCGCCGCCGCGTAGACGCCGCCGGCGAGCGCCGCGAACAGCGCCAACGCCGCCAGCGCCAGGGCCGGCGCCTGCCGGCGGAGAGCATGCCTCGACATCGATTCCTCCTGTCTCGGGGGTCCAGTGCGCGGCGGCGGAAAGTAGGAGTCGACCGGTGGGAGCGCAACGGGAGTGGACCGAAGTCCGGCGCCATAAGAGGCCCCTATTCCGCTTGTGTGCGCCGATGTAGGGGCGCCCGTCCGCTCCTGCCCCATATAGTGGGCGGCGATACGGTCGGTGGTGAAGGGAAGTCCGGTGAGAGTCCGGCGCGGTCCCGCCACTGTGACCGGGAAAGGAAGTCGCGGGCGCGCAAGCGCCGGCCACTGGGGTTGACACATCGCCCCGGGAAGGCGCGGCCGACCACCCCGGAAGCCAGGAGACCTGCCTCCGGCCAGCCACGACAACCCTCGAGGAAAGGGCGGCATTGATGCCATCACTCATTCCATCCCGCCTGGCTGCCGCGTGCGGCCTGGTCCTGTTCCTGTTGCTCGCGATCGCGAGTCCCGCGGTCGCCAAGAAGGTCGAAGCCGACCTCCGCGTCGTCGGCAAGGGCAGCAAGGTGCTTGCCGAGACGACGATGAAGACCGGCCCGACGAAGATCCCGACCAGCAAGAAAGCGACCTGCTTCGGCAAGGGCACCGGCGGCAGCGGCAAGAAGTACGCGACCAAAGGCCCGACGGCCCTCGGCCTGCTGAGTGAAGCGGCGACCTCGATCAAAGAGCTGAAGCCGCTCCTGATCACCGACACATTCGTCGACGAATTCGGCCTCGGCATCTGCGGCGTCGGCAAGTCGAAGTCGAGCTCGAAGCTCTCCTGGTACCTGAAGGTCAACCACAAGAACCCCAACATCGGCGGCGAAAAAGCCAAGGTGAGGAAGGGCGACGACGTGCTCTGGGCCCTGGCCGGGTTCCCGTACCCGAACGAGCTGGCACTCGAAGCCCCGGGTGAGGCGACTCCCGGAGTCGGCTTCGACGTGCGCGTCTTCAGCTACGACGACAAAGGCAAGCGCAAACCGGCGGCCGGAGTCTCGGTCACCGGTGCCGGCGCGCCGACCGGTTCCGACGGCCGCACCACGGTCACGGTCCTGACCCCGGAGGTGATCCGCGCCACCCACGGCAAGGACATTCCCTCCAACGGGGTCTCGGTCTGCATCGCCGGGGTGTGTCCCTAGGAGGATGCTTGAGACCTAGACGCCGCACCGGTTTCGCGGCGGTCGCCCTGGCGCTGCTGCTGGCAGCGTCGGCGGCGGCCGTCGGGTGCGGCCTGGGACCGGGCGAGGAGGTCGGCGAGGCCTCCCTCAGCGTCACCCGCGACTTCGGCGCCGCGCCTGTCGCCGCGCCGGCGAGCGAAGCCGTCGAGGAATCCGACACGGTGATGCGGGTGCTCGAACGCAACGCCGAGATCGAGACCCGCTACGGCGGCGGCTTCGTGCAGGGGATCGACGGACTCGAGGCCGACGAGGGCTCGGCGGCGGGGCCGATGGACTGGTTCTTCTTCGTCGACGGGCTCGAGTCGTCGGTCGGAGCTGCCGACTTCTCCCTCAGCGGGGAGGAGGCGATCTGGTGGGACTACCGCAACTGGTCGGCGGCGATGCGGGCGCCGGCCGTGGTCGGCTCCTGGCCGGCGCCTTTCGCCCACGGCTACGAGGGCCGGCCGCGCCCGGTCGCGGTCGAGTGCGAGGCGGCCGCCGCCGCCTGCGACCTCGCGCGCGAGGCGATCGCAGGAACCGGGGCCCGGCTCGTCGCCGGGGCGACGCCGCCCGACGCGATCCGCGTCCTCGTCGGGCCTTGGCAGCTGCTGCGTTCCAACCCGGACGCGGAGGCGCTCGCCGCCGGTCCCCAGCGCAGCGGCGTCTACGTGAAGGAGGACCCGGGCGCTACGGGCCTCGGCCTCAGCGCGCTCGACCCCCGCGGCAGGCCGGTTCTGGCGCTGGGGCGGGGGGCCGGGCTGGTCGCCGCGACCCGGCATCTGGACGATCCGCCGGTCTGGATCGTCAGCGGCGACGGCGCCGCCGGCACCCTCGCCGCCGCCCGCCTGCTCGACGAGGACGATCTCGGCGACCGCTACGCCGTCGCCGTCCGCGACGGCCGGGTCACGGCCCTTCCGGTCCGATGAGGTCGCCGTTCGCCTACGTCCCGCGTCGCGGCCCTCTGCAGGCCGCCTCCCCGGGAGCGGCGGTCGCCTACCTCGGCGCGATCGCGACCGTCGCCTTCGTCTTCTCGAACCCGATCGTGTTGCTCGCCGCGGGTTGCGCCGCGGTCGCGGCAGGCCTGCTGGCGGGCGCCCGGCGCTCGGTCCTCGCCGCCCTGCGCATGGGCCTGGCGCTGGCTGTCCTGATCGTCGCCGTCAACGCGCTCGTCGTCAGCCGCGGCGAGACGGTCCTCGCCCGGCTCGGCGATTGGCCGCTCCTCGGCCGCGTCGACGTCACCGCCGAGGCCCTCGCGGAAGGGCTCGTGCTCGGCCTGCGGGCGGCGGTCGTCCTGGTCGTCTTCGCCGTCTACTCCGCCTGCGTCGACCCCGACCGGGTCCTGCGGGCGCTGCGCCCGCTGGCCGGCCGCTCGGCGTTGACCGCCTCGCTGGTCTCACGCCTGGTCCCGGTCGCCGCCGCCGACGGGGCGAGGCTGCGCGAGGCGGCGCGGCTGCGCGGGCCCGGGGCGGCGCCTGTCGGGCGGGCGGCGACGGCGCGCCGCCTGCTGGCCGGCTCCCTCGACCGCGCCGTCGACGTCGCCGCCACGCTCGAGCTGCGCGGCTACGGCCTCCCGGCGCGGAGAACGGGGGAGGGGCGCCGCCCACTCTCGCGCCGCCACCGGGGCGCCCCCCGCCGCCCCCGCCAGGACGCCCGCTTCCTCGCCGTCGCCGCGGCGCTGCTCGCGGCCACGATCGCCGTCGCCGCCGCAGGCGCCGCCGGCTTCCACGCCTACCCGACCGTCGAGATCGACACCGGCGCGGCGACACTCGGCTTCGCCGCGCTCGTCGCCCTCACCGGTCTCGCCCCGCGCAAATGAACGCCGCGGAGCTGTGCTCGGCGCTGGAGCTCGAGGGACTGACCTACACCTATCCCGGCGCCCCCGTCCCGGCGCTGGACGGAGTCTCGCTGGAGATCGGAGAGGGTGAGCTCGTCCTCCTCGCCGGGCGCTCGGGGTGCGGCAAGACGACGCTGTTGCGGGCCGCCTGCGGCCTCGTTCCCCACTTCCACGGCGGCGAGATCGAGGGGCGTGTGGCGGTCGCCGGCGTCGACGCGCTGGCCGGCGGTCCCGGCGAGCTGGCAGCCGGGGTCGGCTACCTCGCCCAGGACCCCGAGAGCCAGGTCGTCTCGACCACGGTGGCGGCAGAGATCGCGCTTCCGCTCGAGCTGCGCGGCGCGCCCGCCGGCGACTGCGCCCGCGCGGTCGAGGAGGTGGCGCTGGCGCTGGCGATCCCGCACCTGCTGGGGCGCGCAGTCGACACCCTCTCCGGGGGCGAGCTGCAGCGGGTGGCGCTGGCGGCGGCGCTCGTCACCCGGCCCCGCCTCGTCCTCCTCGACGAGCCGACCTCGCAGCTCGACCCGGTGGCCGGCGACGAGCTGATCTGGCTGCTGCGGCGGCTCAATGAGGAGTGGGGAGTGACCGTCCTCCTGGCTGAACATCGCCTCGAGCGTTGCCTCGCTGCGGCCGATCGCGTGATCGCCATGGACGGCGGCGCGATCGCTTTCGACGGTCCGCCGTCCGAGTTTCTCGCCTGGGCCGGAACTTCGGACCCGGCGCTGGAGACTCCCGCAGCACGCATGTTCTCCCTGGCCGGGCTCGAGCCCTTGCCCGTCGGCGTTCGCGAGGCCCGTTCCCGGCTGGTGGAAGGCGGGCGGGTCCTGTCGCGGGGCGAGGGGGGCCTGCGGTCGATCCACGGTCGGTCCTCGACCCCCCTCACCCCGCACCATCCGCCCGAGCTTCCGCAGGGGGGAACGGCCGCGAGGACGAAGGGAATTTGGGTCGAGCTCGGGGAGGCAGATGAGAGACGGGAGGTTCTGCGCGGCGTCGACTTCGAGATCGGAGCGGGAGAACGCGTGGCGCTCATGGGACGGAACGGCGCCGGGAAGAGCACTCTGCTCAGGGCACTTGCCGGGCTGGTCGAGCCGGTCAGCGGCAAGATCGAGCAGGAGAGTGGGGCTGCCCTCCTCACCCAGAACCCCGGCGACTATCTGGTGCGGGAGCGGGTGGGGGATGAGCTGCTGGGAGAGGAGGGAGAGGAGGCGTTGCGGGTGGTGGGGCTGGAGCAGGCGGTCGACTCCGACCCGCGCGACCTCTCCGGCGGCGAGCGGCAGCGGCTGGCGCTCGCGATCGCCCTCGCGGGGCGGACCGAAGGCGAGCGACTGCCGGGGCTGGTCGCGCTAGACGAGCCGACCCGGGGGATGGACAGGGCGCGCAAGGACGACCTCGCCGCGCTTGCACGCTCGCTTGCCAACCGCGGCGCTGCGGTCCTGATCGCGACCCACGACGTCGAGTTCGCGGCGACCTTCGCCGAGCGGGTGGTGCTGCTCGGCGACGGCGTCACGATCGCCGACGCCTCAGTCGAGGAGGTCCTCTCCGGCGGCTGGTACTTCGCCACCGAGGTCGCCCGCGTCCTCGACCTGCCGGGCGTCGTCACCCCCGAGCAGGGGGCGGAAGCGCTCGGGGAGAGGCCCTGATGTCCTGGGAGCTGGCCAGCTTCATCATCCTCGGCACCCTGCTGCTGGCCGGATTCGCCTGGTATGAGCG
>Ga0190274_10000926_pt1 | contig 17032 bp, 11 predicted proteins | sample Popmic531T_FD_133002 | JGI IMG/M metagenome (GOLD analysis project Ga0190274, IMG submission 133002) | Populus adjacent soil microbial communities from riparian zone of Yellowstone River, Montana, USA - 531 T | ecosystem: Environmental > Terrestrial > Soil > Riparian zone | place: USA: Montana... | reverse complement strand
CTTCCATGTCACCTTTGTCGGTGTAAATTGTTGCTGTACGCATAATTGAAATGATAAATGATAAATTATAAATGAATTTATTTTAATTAATTGAATATGTTTTATTATTGATATTCCTGTTGGATAACGATTGAATGTATTTTCAGTTTGCAAAGATACTATCAATCTTCCTTTATTCCCTATTTATCATCTATCATTTATCACCTATCATTTCTCTGAACTCGCTCAGCATCATAGCTGTAGCACCCCACACCGCATGGCCGTTGAAATCAAAATAGGGGGCGAGCAGGTTACCGTATGAGGTGGGGAATTCTTTTTCGGAGGGCTTCATTTCCAATAAGGAGGAAATGTGCATCGGGATCAGGGATTGTACTTCTCCTGGACTGGGTATGAAAGTGGGTGTTTGTTTAAGTACTCCAAGGTGAGGAATGACTAAAAAATTGCTGGCAGGAATAAATAATTGTGAAAGTGTTCCGATGATTTCAATTGATGATGCGGCGACTCCGATTTCTTCTTCCGTTTCTCTTACGGCAGTCCTGGCCGGATTATCGTCCGTTTCATCCATTTTACCTCCCGGGAATGCAATCTGACCACTGTGAATGCTGCTGTCGGTTGGTCTTTCAATAAAAATGGTAGTGAGTATTCCTGCCTGATCAGGATACAAAAGCATCATTACACTGCTCAATCGATGCGAAGTCCGTTCATTCAATAATTCCGGTGTGGTCTTCCGCATTTTAGGTGCCATCAAATGCTGCGCACTCACTCCCGGAAGCGGTTCCATCAATGCTTTTTGTATCAGTATTATTCCTTCTGTAAATTGCAAACTGGTGATTTGGTGTTTTGGTTAATATGTATTTGCCTCACCCCAACCCTCTCCAAAGGAGAGGGAGTAAATTCTTTTAAGAACTGGATGATTTCATTTTTTCATTTGTGAATCGAGAGACGCATTCAATATTAATTTATGAGACGCCAGGCATGGCGTAACTACAGTGCGTGTGTTTTGTGATTTTGATTTGGCGTTGCATCCCATTCTTTCTTGTCGATCAAAACTTTTCACTTGTCACTTGTTACTTGTTACTTGTTACTTTTCACTTAAACTAGTCACTCGCAACTCGCCACTCGTCACTTTTAACTTGTCACTTTAAACTTGTCACTAGTGTGTCAGCAACAATCGCCCGTTCCCCAATCTGCTGCCTCCACATCGCAAAGTACAATCCTTTTTGACCAAGGAGTTCATGGTGTTTTCCTTTTTCTATGATGTGTCCTTTTTCGAGTACGTAAATACAATCAGCGTGCATAACAGTTGAAAGCCGGTGTGCAATGAGAATTGAAATATGATTTCGTTTAGCGGAAATTTCGCGTATTGTTTCGCTGATTTCTTCTTCCGTAAGGGAATCCAACGCCGAAGTAGCCTCGTCAAATACAAGTAAATTTGGTTGGCGCAGTAAGGCGCGTGCAATCGACAAACGTTGCTTTTCACCACCTGAAACTTTCACGCCACCTTCACCAATCATGGTATCAAGGCCTTTGTCGGCTCGTGCCAGCAAACTCTGACAAGCTGCTTTATTCAATACATCAAGACATTGTGCATCGGTGGCTTTCGGATTTACAAACAAAAGATTTTCACGGATGGTACCTGAGAATAATTGAGTGTCCTGTGTTACAAACCCGATTTGATTTCGTAATTCATCAAGGTCAACCTGGTCGTAACGGAAATTATTATACAGGATCTCACCCTGTAGCGGGCGATATAATCCCACCAGCATTTTCACAAGTGTGGTTTTGCCGGAACCTGATGGACCCACAAAAGCAATCGTCTCTCCAAGGCCGGTATGGAAATTAATATTGTTGATGGCATTGTTGTTCGCGGTCTGATGTTTGAAAGTAACATCTTTAAACTCGAGTCTGTTTATTGAACCAAGCACCACAGGATTTGTAGGAGCAGGTTCTTTTTCCATCTTCATGATATCGTCGAAATTTTTTAATGAAACTTCTGCTTCACGATAAATGTTAATTATGTTTCCCATTTCCTGTAAAGGCCCGAAAATAAAGAACGAATAAATGAAGAGAGAGAAGAATTCACCAACAGTAATCTTATGCATGAATACCAGGTACATCATAAAAAACAAGAGTCCGTTGCGCAACAGGTTCACAAAAGTTCCCTGGATAAAACTCAGGCTCCGGATGTATTTTACTTTTTTCAGTTCCAGTTGTAAGATTTTGCCGGTGGTGGCATTCAGCCGTGAAATCTCCTGGTGTGCCAGCCCTAAACTTTTTACAAGTTCAATATTCCGCAGTGATTCTGTAGTGCTTCCTGCCAAAGCAGTAGTTTCAGCCACAATTTTCTTCTGTATTTTTTTAATTCTCTTGCTGAGTACCGAACTAAGTATTGCAAGTAATGGAATCATTGAAAAATAGACCGGCGCTATAATGGGATAGACCTGGATGGAATAAATGGTCACAAACACAATTCCAACTATAGAAGTGAAAAGGATGTTTACGAAAGCATTGATAAGCCTTTCGGAATCAACCCTCACCTTTTGCAGCTTTCCCAGGGTTTCTCCACTGCGCTGATCTTCAAATACCTGGTAAGGCAATTCTAGGGAATGCTTCAATCCGTCAGCATATATTTGAGCACCAAGACGTTGCGTGATTGAATTTACGTAATAGTCCTGGAAATTTTTGGCTACCCTCGATACAAATGCGGCTCCCATCGCCATAAGAATCAAAACACCAGCACCTTTCAGGAACTCCTGAGTTGAGTATTTATCAGGCAGGTTGACATAATTATCAATGATTTTCCTGAAAATCCAGGGATCCAGGAGTGAAAATACCTGGTTGATCGTTGCAAGGATTAGGGCAAGGAAAACCAGGTTTTTATAGTTTAAAAGGTATTTATAGAGCGTTTTCATAAAATTTGCTGGTAGTGGGATTAAAAAAGACAAAATTAGTGAATTTGAACGTGGGGGAATTGTTGATTAGTTTGTCATAAATACAATGTTTTTGCTCCTTTTGTGGTTTTGAATTGTAATAATTTTGTATTACCTAAATTTTAATCAAAATGCTCATGAAAAAAGTAGTTTTATTGTTTGCGGTTATGTCGCTGATGGTTTTCAGCATTCAGGCACAGCATACCATTGTCCTCAAATCAGGTGAAAAAATGTCAGGTGAAGTGAAGTCACTGAATGATGGGGTTATTAAATTTAATTTCAAAGGCAATGAGATGTCTTTCAAATTGGCAGAAGTCAGTTCCCTGCAATTTGACCAGGCCTCAGGTGGTTCCGCCTCTGATATCAGTGGGAAATCATCTACAAAAGGTGTTTCTTATGTGATGGCAGGCCGGAAACTTACCAAGGAGCCTAAAATTGATAACCTTACTATGGAAAAAGGTGTTGTGGTAGTTGCAATCACTATCAATAAATACGGTAACGTCATCAAGGCTGAACCTGGCATTGAAGGTTCTACTACCATCAGTAAATACCTGCTTACCAAAGCGCAGCAGGCCGCTCAAAGCGCTATGTTTGACACCAGTCCTGTCATGCCACTCGAACAAAAGGGTACCATGACCTTTACGTTTTAAACCCTGATCATAAATAAAGTTGTAAAACTCCTGTCCTGAAAAGGGTGGGAGTTTTGCTTTTTAATCATAACTGATAACATCATAAAAGCAATTTGATGGCAACGATTTTGAATATTTAGAATCAGTCCAATCAGATGGCTGGATATATAAAATCAATGATCAATTCTCCTCGGTAATCTGTGGCAATTCATCCACCCAAACATTTTTCATATCATGAATTCTAATGATATTGTTGCTGAATAAGAAATTAATAAATACATTTACTAAGTGTCGTATTCATAAATCCAGGAATTGTGCTGCAGGTAGATAACCACCGCTTGTTATTGTTGCCATTTTCATAGTGTCCTTCTATGTATTATTTAGAATAGTTCTTGAATTATTTTAGATAATGATGTATCCCACATCGATTTGAAGTTTCAGGATTAAATTGAATGCTATGTTCCGAATTGTGTTGTTCTGTAAGAGAACGCTTCTGTTTTTATTCATTTTCATACTCACCGGATATGGTGTAGTTGGTCAGGAACTTGCATTCAGGCATTTTGCTGTTTCAGACGGGCTAGCTTCTGCAACTGTTTATTCCTGTATGCAGGATGACAAAGGTTATCTTTGGTTTGGCACAGAATCAGGAGTCAATGTTTTCAATGGTCAAAAATTCGACCACTATTCAGTAGATGATGGATTAGGCGACAGTGAAATATTTGGTGTATTTCAGGATAGCAGGAGACGGATATGGTTCCTTTCATTCAATGGTCATTTTTCTTATTACCTGGATGGAAAATTTTACAACGAAGAAAACGCCCGGTTTTTGAAAAGAGCTTACTGCGGGCAAAGTCTTACCGGTATGCATGAAGATTCCAAAGGACGAATCTGGATTAATAGTTCTGATAGATTCCTTGTGATGATCGATGGGGATCAGGTAAGGAAATTTGATTTTTTCAATATGTCACATCTCACCGGAGGTGTCAACGTAATCATTCATTCCGACGGGAGTTCTGAATTCAGGTATGGAGACCGGGTTTATAAATACAATGAAACTTCAAATGAATTTGAAATTCAGCAAAAAGGGAAATATATATTTTTTAACACACGACCTTGCCATTCCGAAACTGGTGAGAATTTTAACATAATTAAAGATGGAATTGCTAAAGCAGAAGTAAATGGAATAAAACTTCTGACTGCTAATCCTAATTTAAACCAACCTAATCATTTTACATCCCTTTACCATGAAAAAAGTGGATGGATGTGGGTAGGCACTTATAATTCAGGAGTTCAGTTGTATTCTTTTCAGAAGGACACAATGATTTTCACACAAAAATATCTGACTGGTGTGCAAATAAATGATATTTTTAAAGATCATGAAGGAAATTTATGGATGTGTACAAACGATGAAGGAATTTATATGCTGCCTTCATTTGACAGGCATACTGTGTTTTATAACAAGTCGGAACATTTTCCTGCAAATAATATTTATTCTGTTTTTTATGACAGTAAGGATAAATTATGGACCGGAGGAGACAAAGGAATTGTTTCCTGTATTGATTCATCAGGAAAAATTCTTAAAAATTATAAATTGTCAGCGGACAATAATAATAATTACCGGGTTAATGGAATTGCAGAAGACAGTGCTTCCAATATATGGCTAACGACCAACGGAGGAATTTATAAAATTGATAAAAATGGTAATCAATCTGAGGTAGTCACAGTTAAAAATTCAATCAGGGGGCCAGGAGCCGGTAAGGCGCTTGCCATCGATAAAAAAGGTGATGTCTATCTGGCTTTTTATGCCGGAATTTTGAAATATAAAAAAGATGTTGATGGTTTTGAGCTACTCCCTAATCAGGGTTATCCCATTCGCACATTTTATTTAACCACATTTCGCGATAGGATTTTTGTTGCTAATATTAACGGGTTGTGTCACTATAAAAACGATAGCTTGTTGCCGCTTTATAAATTCGACAAAAGGCTGACCGACCGTATATCCTGCATGAAAAGTGTAAATGATTCCGTTTTGGCAATTACTACAAGTGGACATGGAGTTTACATTTACATGAATGATACAATTATTCAGCATTTGAGTACAGCGAGTGGTTTGCCATCAAACGATTGCAGAAGTATTTTTGTAAATGGAAATGATGTGTGGATTGTGACTGACAAAGGGCTTGTGAAATTTTATTTACATAATAATTTGCTTTTGCTTCACGATATTTCCAATACTATTAGCGGACTTTACAGTAATGCGATCAGAGCTGTATGTGTGAAATCAGGTAAAATTTATTCTGCTACTTCTTACGGTCTTGTCATCATTAATGAGAATGAATACATGCTTGACCCGGTTGGTCCACCGGTTTTGTTTTTAACATTTGAAGCAAACAATAAACAATTGCCTTTTGATTCATTAACTAATCTGAGGTACAACCACAACAACATCACTATTTCTTACGAAGCTTTAAGTTTCAACAACCCCGGTCAGATTCAGTACGAATATGTGTTAGTGGATACTGAAAAAAAAATCAAACAGACTAAGGCCAATGAAATAATTCTTACATGGCTGCCGCCTGGAAATTATACCTTGACAGTGAAGGCGAAAATAGCCAATGGCAGATGGGGCCCTCCGTCAATATTGAAATTTTCCATTAAGAAACCACTCTGGGAAACTGCAGGATTCAGAATTCTATTTGTATTGTGTGTGATTGGATTTATTTCATTTCCCTTTTACTTATACTATAAAAGAAAAATCCGTCACCGGTGGCTTCAAATTGATAAACAGGCTGCAGTAAATAAGGAACGTCAGCGTATTTCTTACGACCTTCATGATGATTTGGGTTCAGCACTTACAAGCATCACAATGAATGCTGAAATTATCAAACATAAAAAAATGTTTGATGTCAATTTTGATAAAGAACTCGAAGATCTTTCAGTATATGCACGTGATGCCAATGAAAAAATGTCTGACATTGTATGGGCTGTTTCAGTTTCAAATGATCACCTTCCCGGATTATCATCTTACATCAATGAATTTATTTCCGACTTTGAAAGCCGCATTGGAATTCCATGCGTGAAAACAATTGAATCACACCTTTCAAATATTTCCATTCGCCCAGAGGCAAGAAAAAATATATTTCTTACAGTGAAGGAAGCTTTTCACAACATTCAGAAACATTCACGCGCATCAAAAGTGTTTTTTGAACTTTTCATTTCCAATGATATTCTCAACATCAGCATCAGGGATAATGGAAAGGGATTCAATGAAAGTGAAATTCTGGATTCAAGTGTTGGGTTGAGTAGTATGAAAAAAAGAATGGAGAGTATTGAAGGTGAAATTATCATAATTACCAAACCTGAAGTAGGCACAGATTTGATGATCAGGTATAATCTCACCGAAAAGACTCCTCGCAAAAAATCATACTTAAGTCTTAATGGTAATTCCAAATAAATTTTATTTATTACATTAACAATCAACTAGTCATGCATAACGTGTTTATTATTGAGGATCATGAAAGTATGAGAAATGGACTTTCATTTATTGTGGATTCTTCCGGAAAGTATGAATGTATCGGCGCTGCCCCCACAGCCGAAATTGGATTCCCTGCGATTAAACGGTCCAGGCCCGATATTGTATTGATGGATATCAATTTGCCGGGGAAAAGTGGCATCGAATGCACTGCCTTGCTTAAAGCTGAATTCCCTGATATACGTGTTCTCATCTGCACTGTGCTTGAAGATGATGATAAAATTTTCAGGGCACTGGCAGCTGGTGCAAGTGGGTATATCCTCAAAAAAAGCAGTCCTCAGCAAATTATTGAATCCATGGATGAGATGATGCTCGGAGGATCTCCAATAAGCAGCAGCGTAGCTCGTAAAATGGTTGATTTTTTTCAAAACAACAGCAAGAAATTTGAACTCGATGAAAAGCTGACTGACAGAGAACTTGAAATTCTGAACCTGCTTACTTTAGGATACAGGAATAAAGAAATAGGAGAGAAGCTTTTTATCTCAATCCCAACAGTGAAAACTCATATCTATAATATCTACAGGAAGCTCCATGTGCAATCCAGAATTGCTGCTGTAAATGTGTTCAACGGAATGCGAGGTTTTACTCCTTCCTGAGAATTGGTATTTAATTTATTTTCTATGGTGTTTTAAATAGTTAGCTCATACTAAAGTATTAGAATTAGGTGCATTTTGGTACCCTTTTAGGTTAAAATCTCATTCTTTTTAATGATACAATTCCTTCCAAACGTGTTTAACTTTGATATGTGTGTTTGGAGTAACTTTTAATAGATATTCTCTATGCTAGTTTGGTTCCTGTATAACGGATTATAGATTTTTCGACATCTCTGCGTGGGACGAGGAGATGTTTCACTACGAAACTTATCAGCAACACCACTTGCTTTTAAAAGTACTTTAAAGTTTGTTTTTGATTTAATCCCCTCCTTCTTGGAGGGGATTTTTTTTCTCAACCTGCGAAAAGAAATTTTGAAAAGCTAATCCTTTAGTATGATGAAATGCCTCGAAACGGCTGTTAAATCTCACTAATTCATACTATTTAATGATTTCACGCATTAATTTATTCGTATAGATTTGTTAAAACTAAATGATTGCATATACGCTGTCATGCTGCCATGTTGAATTTCATTAACATCCTTATTATATAAACAGCTAAAATAATTTTTGTTTTATTTTCTAACAGTAACGCTTATAATCTGAAAATATCAATCATAGGATTTTATAAATAATTAATTAAATAGTTCACACTAACCCCCCACATTACAAATGAAGAAAATTACGCTAATGACAGTTTTATGTTGTCTGTCACTAATCTTCACAACATTGGTTTGCAGCAGCGGATATGCGCAAACGTTATCGAGTGGAGCTTCTACGTATGCCCCAGGCACTACGGCAACACTTACTGGAACTGGATTTACTCCTAACGAAAATGTGGTACTTCAGGTACTTCGTGACGATGCTGCCCCTGTTTCTGGTCCTGAGCATGATTCATGGACAGTAATGGCTGACAACAATGGTGACTTCACAGCCACCTGGACTGTTTGTGCAGATGATTGTGTGAACTCTATGCTTGTTGCTTCAGCTTACACTTCGTTGGCTAACGCACATGCTGCACCGGTTACCACAAATTTCTCAAACAATTTGCCTGATGGAAATGGAGTATTTACCCTTACACCTGTAGGTGGAAGTTGCATCGATTCTCATGATGGAAATGGTGGCTCTCCTGATAATTGGGAAGTTGCACCGGGTGGAACTTATGATTTTACACTTACTGGTGTGACTGAATGTTCAGGTACATCTATCAAAGTGTTTTTTCAAAACTCAGGAAGTGCTAATTTTTGTGTTGTAGCAACTGGTGGTAATGGTACTTACAGTGGTACTTTTACTGTTCCTTCAAATAATTGCGCAACAACTCCTATCAGTTATAAGTGCGATGCATCTGCTGATTGTGACAATCTTCAAACTTATAATGCTAAAGGACCTTTCGGTTCTAATATAGTTCACCTTCGTGCAAACACATGGGGACCTGGTTGCACTTCGCCAACTGAAATAGCATGTAACCCTTGTATTGCTCCTTTAATCTCAGGATGTAACGGAGGTGGAGATCTTGGTTGTAATCCGACATTACCACCGGCTGAAGTTCAACCTACTTTTGTTGGTACAAATGCTGCTGCAACTTATACTGACGGCGCTCCTGTTTCTACAGGTTCTTGCGGATGGTCAATTACACGTACATGGACTGTTACAGGTACTTGCGGTTCTGCAACATGTGATCAGGTTTATACTTATTCAGTTGCTACTGCACCGGTATTTGAAAATCTTCCTGTAGGAGGATTCCTTGGTTGCAATCCTGCTATACTTCCTTCCTGTACGTCTGTACCTGGAAACCTGGTTGTCAATGGCGATTTTTCTAGCGGAAATTCATCATTTCTCAGCCAATACACTTATGTTTCTGACCCACAAAACCAAACTGGTTTATGGCCTGATGGAGTTTATACAGTAGCTCCTGATGCCAATGTGTATCACAGTTTATTTTTTGGTCAGGGACATTCCGGTAATTTTATGATCGTAAACGGATCTGTTAATCCAGGACTTCTTGTTTGGCAACAAACTATTGATGTAACTCCTAATACTGACTACTATTTTGCAACATGGGTTTCCAATGTTGACGGCCAACCGGTGTCTAGTTTGAATTTTAGCATTAACGGAACTCAGATAGGAAGCACATTCAATGCTCCAGTGAGTAATTATGTGTGGTCTCAGTTTTACCAAACATGGAATTCCGGTTCAAATACATCGGCTGTTATCGCTATTGTAAATCAGAATACTGTTTATGGTGGAAATGATTTTGGTTTGGATGATATCACATTCAGTGTTCAGTCACCTGTGGCTAGTGCTTCAAATGAGTGTGGAGATGTTCCTGTAACATGTTCTGCAGGTCCTGTAAATTCAAATGGTTGCGAACGTACACAATCTATTACCTATACAGCTACTGCTACTTGTGGAGGGACAACTGAAGCTACAGTAGATTATAGCTGGACAGTTCCTTCTGAAGTTGCTGTTTCTCCTGATGGTCCGCTTGCAGTTTGCGAAGATGATTGTCCTGAGTTAACTGCTACTGCTGGATTTGTAACTTATCAGTGGTACCTTGATGGCGTCCTGATTGATGGTGAAGATGGTGCTACAATTCATGCATGTGCTTCAGGTGTATATTCAGTTTCTGTAACTAACGATTGCGGATGTACTTCCACATCAAATAATGTTTCTGTAAATGTTAATGACAGGCCAGCTTGTTCACTCGAGCCAATTTCAAATGCCAACCTTCCTGTTGCAAATACTGATAACAACCAGCTTTGCGCAGATGCTGATGGCGGAAATAATAACACTTATTTGTGGACATTAACTTCTTCTGACAATTCATGGTATATCATGGGATCTGCTACCGGATCATGTGTGACTTACCATTGCGGAACTTTCGGTTCTACTGCAACTTTCACATTCACTCCAACTGCACATTATGGTGCATTGAGCTGTTCTGGTGAAACATGCCAGTTATCTTTCCAGCCTGAGGCGCACGAACAGTGTAGTTATACTCAAGGTTTCTACGGACAAGTAAACGGACAAACTTCCTGTACAGGAATGCCTGCACCAACTGCTATAGGTCAAGCACTTCAAACTACAAACCTTGGAGTATACGTACCAGGATCATGTAATCCGATTGTATTAGGAAATCCTGCTACTAACAAGAAAATGACTATCGGTTGTACTGAAGTTGCTTGTGTAACTACAAAACTTCCTGCCGGAGGTCCCGCAGCTGCGTTGGCTAACGGTCCATGGACTTGCACTAATTACACAAACCTTCAGAATGGTAAATTCAAAAATATATTGCTTGGTCAAACACTTACACTGGCTATCAATGCACGTTTGTTCCCTGGTCTGTTAGGATATCACCTCACCACACCTTCATTCACAACTTATGCATCTGCTGATTGCGATCCTTCTACGGATGACATTCTGCCGGGTTCACAAATAACTTTTAACATTCCACAAGTGGTTATCAATTGTCTTGGAAATAATCAATCTTCGAACAAAGTTTCCAACCTGTTGGCAATGGCTAATAAAGTTCTTGGTGGCATCGCATGCGGTTGCGTTACCGGTGCTGCAACTCCACAGCCTGCTGATTTCACAGCTGCAGTTGCTGCGGTTAACGAAGGTTTCGACAAATGCCGTATCATCAGTGGATACAACATTCGTGAAACTGAATTAACTACAGGAAGCAGTGAATTTAATTTCACTTACCAGCCAAATCCAACTAACGGAATTACAAAAGCGACTTTTGTAGCTCCTGTTGACGGAAATGCAACTATGGAAGTGTACAGTGTAAATGGAAACCTGGTTTCTAAACTGTATAACGAAAGTGTTACTGCAGGTAACTCTTACATCGTAGAATTTAATGCTTCTGAATATCCTGACGGAGTTTACTTCATCCGCACAACAGTGGGTGGAAATTCTGCCTTTGGAAAACTTGTGATCGTTAAGTAAACAGGTAAGTTCAAAAAAAATCCTCTCCAAATTTTTGGAGAGGATTTTTTTTGATATTCACTTATGTTTTCAATCAATTACCATTGAATTCCTTTTATTAATTCAAATTCCAAACTTGGTATAAGTGCGCATCAGTAAAATAATTTTCGTCATGTCAGGAACCCTGATCCGCATTTCCATTACCTGTTCAGCCGGAACTTGCTGAATTTTTTTGAGTAATTCCCTGTAGTAAATGAATGCAGTATACACTCCTGGTCTTACTGCTTTTGGAAGTTGCATCAACCCCGGATAGGCTGCACGAAAATCCTTATCAATATCATCTTCAATAAATTTTTTTGTGTGGTTATCAAATTTTGTAAAATCTACACCGGGAAAATACACACGGCCACGTTCCTGGTAATCACTTTTTAAATCACGGAGGAAATTTACTTTCTGAAAAGCGGCTCCAAGACGCCTTGCAGGTTCCATTAGCTGGTCGTACAAACTATTGTCTCCTTCGCAAAATACACGCAGGCACATAAGTCCAACCACTTCCGCAGATCCGAAAATATATTTCTTGTAAAAAGAGTCGTCATAAGTAGTTTTTTCCAGATCAAGTTCCATGCTGTAAAGAAATGCTTCGATAAGTTCCTTTTCAATTTTGTAATCATTTACTACAAGCTGAAATGCATGCAACACAGGGTTGGTGCTAACTTTGTTATCAATAGCATACCAGGTATCTCTCTTGAAATTGTCGAAAAGTGTTCGTTTGTCGAATTCATGAAACGTATCTACAATTTCATCAGCCAACCTCACAAATCCATAGATAGCATATATTGGATAATGAAAACGTTTGTGCAGCGTTTTAATTCCTCTTGTGAATGAGGTGCTGTACCTGTGTGTGATCACGGAACTTAGTTCCATGCTTAAATCGTTATAGTCTTGCATGTTCTTTTTCGATACGTTCTGTAACCAGTCTTGATCCAATAACTACAATTGGCAATCCTGTTCCGGGTACTGTACTTGCTCCTACGTAGTATAAATTTTTGAATTCTTCATCTTTGTTTGAGGGGCGAAGGCCACCGATTTGATTCAATCCATGAGCAAGTCCGAGTCCGCTTCCTCGATAAAGATTAAACTGGTTTTGCCAGTCTAGCGGATTCAGAATGGTTTTTGAAATCGTGTTTGTTTTTATATCAAATCCAATTCGCTTTGATAAATCTTCGATAATCGTATCAGCGAGTTGTTCTGAATCCGACCAATCGGGTTTATACCTTAAATCAGGAACCGGACAAAGCAGGAAAAGATTTTCGCATCCTTCAGGAGCACATTCCGGATTTGATTTTGAACTCACATTTACATAATAGTATGGTTTCTGCGGAGTAACCGAAGTTTTGAAAATGGTATTGGAATATTCTTTGAAATTATTTCCAAGGAAGTAGTTGTGATGATTTATATTTTGAAGTTTACCTTTCACGCCAAGGTAAATAGTAAATGGAGCAAGTGTCCATTCCATTGCATCCAGTTTTGGAGCAGTATGCGTTTTGCGATTCAAAATTTGTCCGCGGAAAGAAGCGGCATCCGCATTCACCACATATATATCTGCAGTCCATTTTTTACCGGTTTGATCTACAAAACCGGATATTTTATTTCCGTCAGTTTCAATTGATTTAATTTCGGTGTTGAAGTGAAATTTGACACCACGGGTATCCAGAATTTCCTTGATCTTTTCAACAATCTTGTACATTCCACCCTGAACATTCCAGTAGCCGTCATGAATGAGCTCGGTATAATTCAGCAAACTATAGACTGCAGGAGTTTGAAATGGTGTAGATCCCAGGAAGAAAGCCACAAGTGAAAAAATGACCTTAACTTCTTGTGAATCAAAGTTCTTTTCCAGTTCTGTCCACATTGATCGAAACATTTTTGGTGCATGTTTCAATGGAACCTTAGCCAGTTTCGACAAGTAATCGAATTTGCCGTCGAAGTTCTGGCGGATCACAATGTCCTCAGTATCATGGAACATTTTACCGGCTGCGGCCAGATATTTCCTGGTCTTGGCAGCCATATCAGGTTCAATTCCCTGGAATTCCATTTCTAGTTTGTCCAAATCTTTATGAATCTGAAAAGGCTTGTCGCGATGTTCAAAGAAAACGGAATATAAAGGGTTTAATTCATTTAATATAAGTGGGTTGGGAATGCCACAGGATTTGAAAAGCTCTTTAAATTCATAGCTCATCGAAAAAAAGGAAGGGCCCATATCAAAGGTGAATCCATCTTTTTCGATAATATTGAGCCTGCCACCGGGTCGATGATACTTTTCTACAATTTCCACCTCATATCCTTTGAAGCTCAGGCGCAATGCTGTAGCCAATGCTCCGAGACCGGATCCGATAATGAGTACTTTTTTTGACACAGTCTAAATATGAGGGGGATAAGTATCAAATGAAGGATGCATCTTCATTCAATACAATCAATTATTCAATGTAATATACTATGAATCAGTAGTTAGTAAGTTGATTTGGGGAAAGCAAAGTTATGCAATTAATAATTCGGGAAATTAATAAGTTTTGAGAAGTTAGATCATTTAAATCAATCTCACTTGCCTAAGTCTGAGAGCGGTTGTGTATTTCTCTGATTAAAAATAGGTTTTTAGGTTCTAAAAAACTGTATTTTTGTTGCCAATTCTGAACAAAGAATTTAATTCATTTGTTAATCAATTAGTTGATAATATCGAAACCATGATGTTGTTAAGTGTGCCGGCTGATTATTTACCAATGCTTCTAATGTTTATTGTAGCAACGGGCTTTGTGTTACTTGTGATTTTTGTGACCCATTTTTTAGGTCCTCAAAGAAAATCGAAAATCAAACTTGAAACCTTCGAATGCGGAATTGAACCACAAGGAAATTCACGTATGCCTTTTTCAGTAAAATATTTGCTGGTGGCAATTTTGTTTGTGTTGTTTGATGTAGAAGTTATTTTCATGTATCCATGGGCCGTTAACTTCCTGAAACTGGGAATGTATGGCTTTGTAGAAATGATTATATTCATATGTTTATTCATGCTGGGATTCTTATATATCGTTAAAAAAGGAGCCCTTAAGTGGGAGTAGGGAAAAGTAGGCAGTAGGCAGTAGGCAGTAGGCAGTAGGCAGTAGGCAGTAGGCAGTAGGCAGTAGGCAGTAGGCAGTAGATGAAAATAGGGCATGCAAGGTAGAAAGCTAGCAGAACTATACAAATAGTTGCGAATTATTCTTAAAAATAAAATATTCAATTGGAAACCAGGGAAAAATACATTGTCAGAAACCACTGCCAACTGGCAACTGCTGACTGCCGACTTTTTTTTACCAACTGGCGACTGAACGAAAACACCAATTGAAAACCAGATTTGATATTACATAAATACCCACACCGTTGACAATGGTAAATACAGTAGAGGCACCAGAAGGATTTGAAGGACCGGGATTTTTTGCTACTAAACTCGATTATTTAGTTGGATTAGCCCGTAAGAATTCCTTGTGGCCATTGCCATTCGCGACTTCCTGTTGCGGAATTGAATTTATGGCTACTATGGGAGCTCATTACGACCTTGGACGTTTTGGTTCGGAGCGGTTGAGTTTTTCACCACGCCAGGCCGACATGCTGATGGTGATGGGAACAATCTCAAAAAAAATGGGACCGGTTTTACGCCAGGTATATGAGCAAATGGCTGAACCACGTTGGGTACTCTCCGTAGGAGCATGTGCATCGAGCGGTGGAATTTTTGACACCTATAGTGTACTCCAGGGAATTGATAGAATAATTCCGGTTGATGTGTATGTGCCAGGTTGTCCTCCACGTCCCGAACAAATTATCGATGGTGTTTTACATATTCAGGAACTTGTACAGAACGAATCACTTCGGCGCAGGGATTCTGCGGAATACAAAGCCTTGTTAAATTCATACGGAATAGAATAATTAATTATGTCTGAAATTACATCCCAGGCAATCGAAGAAGTTCTGAAAGATATTTTTCCGGGAAAAATACTTGAAGTCGAACACCCTTACGATTTTCTTACCATAACAATTGCGCACGACAGCATCAAGGAGGTTATTCAATACCTCCATGATCACGAAGGATTTCAATTCCGGTTTCTGACAAGCTGCTGCGGAATGCATTTTCCTGATGCGCCAAAGAAATTTTCAATGGTATATCACATCCATAGTCTTACCAATAATTTCCGCATCCGGTTAAAAGCATTTACCAATGAAGAAAATCCGGTTTTTCCTTCTCTGACAAGTATTTTCAGAGCAGCAAACTGGATGGAAAGAGAAACCTATGATTTCTTCGGTTTCCGTTTTACCGGTCACCCTGATTTGAGAAGGATTCTGAATATGGATGACATGGAAGGATTTCCTTTACGGAAAGAATTCCCTCTCGAAGATCAGTTTCGTAAAGATAAAGATGATAAAATGTTCGGCAGGTGAGATTGCGTTTGATATGATGATTATCCTATAAAGACTACGAATTACAAATTTATACGGATATACTAATTACGAATATGGCTGTACGGACGCGATGCTCGCGTCCTTTCGAAAAGAAAACTTGCAATGACTGAGAAAAATAAAAATATAAATCCCCTGGAAGTACATCATCCTGAGAAAGAGTACATCACTCTTAACCTGGGACCAACGCACCCTGCTACGCATGGTATTTTTCAGAATGTGTTGAAGATGGATGGGGAGATTATTGTTAGCTCTGAACCAACCATTGGATATATTCACCGTGCATTTGAAAAATTGGCGGAGCGCAGACCTTATTATCAGATCACACCCATCACCGACAGGTTGAATTATTGCTCTTCACCAATCAACAACATGGGTTGGCACATGACAGTTGAAAAACTGATCGGTGTGAAACTTCCGAAAAGGGTCGAGTACATGCGTGTTATCATCATGGAACTTTCCCGCATTTCAGATCACATTGTTTGTAATACTGTAATTGGTGTGGATTCAGGTGCACTGACAGGATTTGTGTATTTGTTTCAGCAACGTGAAAAAATTTACGAAATTTTTGAAGAAATATGTGGAGCAAGGCTTACAACCAACATCGGTCGTATAGGTGGCTTTGAACGTGATTTTCCTCAAGCAGCCTGGGATAAGCTGGATGCTTTCATGAAAGAATTTCCGGAGAAATTGAAAGAGTTTGAAAATCTTTTGAATCGTAACCGGATCTTTATGGATCGTACTATTGGTACCGGACCAATCAGTGCAGAAGATGCTTTGAATTATGGTTTCACAGGGCCAAATTTGCGCGCAGCAGGAGTGGATTACGATGTGCGTGTGATGAATCCATATTCTTCTTACGAAGATTTTGATTTCATTGTACCTGTCGGACTTCATGGCGATACTTACGATCGTTACATGGTTCGTGATGAAGAGATG
>Ga0190274_10000925_pt1 | contig 17046 bp, 13 predicted proteins | sample Popmic531T_FD_133002 | JGI IMG/M metagenome (GOLD analysis project Ga0190274, IMG submission 133002) | Populus adjacent soil microbial communities from riparian zone of Yellowstone River, Montana, USA - 531 T | ecosystem: Environmental > Terrestrial > Soil > Riparian zone | place: USA: Montana... | reverse complement strand
CGAGGCCGTCACGACGATTCGATCGCCCGGCATGCCGCCGCGAATCAGCGCGTCGCGCACCGATTCGGCCCGAGCCGCCGACAGCTCGTCGTTGTACTTCGCCGTGCCGCGCGCGTCCGTGTGACCGTCGAGGCGAATGACGGCGCCGTCCATCCCGCCGACGAGTTGGGCTAGCTGCGAGATGCGTTGCTCGGTGCCGGTTCCGAGCACGGTGTCCTCCGTCCGGAAGTACACCTCGACGGACAGCGCTTGCTCGAGATCTTGACGGTGTGCGACGCGCTCGCTGCGCAGCTCCGATTGTGTGGACGCGATCTCCTGCTCGCTGCCCGCAAGCTTGCGCTCGAGACCCGCGGCGTGCGCCTGGGCGTCGCCCGCGCGTTTGTCTGCGGCCGCGCGCTCGCTGCGCTCGTGGTGGAAACGGTCGCCGATCCACCCGCCGAAGGCGGCGCCGAGAACGAAGCCGATCGGCCCGCCCGCGATTGCACCGATGGCGGCGCCGCTGCCGAGCCCGATCGACTCTTCCTTCGCGGCCCGATTCTTGTCGGCGGTCCAGCCCGGGCTGGCCAGCATGCTGCCAACGACCAGGGCAATGATTTGTTTCTTCATGGTTCGCTCCTCGAAGCGTGAGTGTTTGACACGCCTGCTATTCAAGCGAACCGTGCTGGCGCGGCCGTGACCAATAGCGACGGTCTGCGGCGCAATGCTGACGAATTATGGCGCCCGGCAGGCAGGCCAGGCTGAGGGTTTCTAGTGCATGTCGCGGCGAGTGGGCAACGCGACGAACGTGCCGCCGTTGCGCTGGCAGATCGCGCGCATCAGCACGGCGAATTGAGCTGCGGTGTACATCTCGCCGCCGGTCGCCTCGTAGATGGTCGGAAACGCGACTGCATGAATCCGTACGAGCCGTTGGCCGTTGGGACCCACCTTGTTGCGCCGGTCGACTTCTCGGACGATGGCGTTGATGGAGCCTGTCGCCAAGTCGTCGCTGTAAACGTAGAGCGAGATCTTTTTCTTGGGATCGTAGAACGTGTCGATCGCCGCGAGGATGCCCTCGCGCGGACTGGAGTTCGAGAACGAATCCCAGGTCTTCAATGCGTCGATGATCGCCTGGCGGCGTGTCGGCGTATCGGGAATCCATTCGTTCCGATAGCTCTTAAACATGTACTCGCCCTCGTCGTTCATCACTTGGATGCCCTTGACGGTCGGGTACACCTGCAGCGTCTCGGTGATCTGCTTTTGCACCGAGTCCCATGCGAATTGCTTCATGCTCCCCGATGTATCGATCAGGAAGACGATGTACTCGCTGTCGACGGGAATTCCGCCGACCTTGTACTCGTCGATCGGCGGCTTGTAGTCCGCAAGCAGCCGGCGCATCTCGTCGGTTAGGCTCTGCTTCGCGGAAGCGAGCCGCCCCTCGATCTGGTTCGAGACCGTTTCGTCATTGACGGTCGCGAACACTTCAGAGCGGATCTTCTCGAGCTGGCTCTGGAGATCCCGAACCTTGAGCTGATCCGTGCGCAGGTCGCTATCCGTAGTCGCCTCGTCGCGCCGCACCTGATCCGTCTCGCCGAGGATTTCGTTGAGCTCCTGCTCGTACTGCGTAATGAGCCCCGAGAGATCGCGCTGGCTCTGCTCGAGCCGCACGGGCTCGCTCGTGCGGGTCACTATGAACAGCAGGATGATCGCTCCGAAGCCGCAACAGATCGCGTCGAGGAACGACATCGTGAAAACTTCGAACTCGCGGCGGCGCTTCATGGCCAGTCCTCGGACGGCGCGAGCATCGACCCACCGGTCTGCAGCGCGAGCTCCCAGAATGCGGGAGCGGCCCACGGGTCGCCTTCCATCGGGAACAAGATGATGTTCACGGGCACGCCGACCGGCAGCTGCCTGCGCGCGCGGTTGAAGTGGTCGAGGCGCTCGCGGGACGTCACGCCCGTGCGGGTCGGCACGACCTCGCCCATCGTCGGCAAGCCGTCCGTCAGCAGATAGATGTTGTCGGCCTTCGGCTCGAGCATGCGCGCAGCCCCGTAGGCCGCGTGCAGGCTCGTCGGCCCCTTCGGATACATGCCGCGCAGCGTGTTGACGGCCGCGTCAAGCTCTCCGCCGGTCGTGACCGTGACCCACTGACCATCGCTGCCAGGCAGCACCGACGTAGCCTTGTCGGTGAAGGCGAAGATCTGAACCTGCGTGCCGGGTTGGATCTGCGTCGTGAGCCAGTCGACCGTGTTCACGACCTGTTTCCACTTCGGCGCCTGGCGCTGCTGCTCGGGCGGCATGTTGCGCCGCCGGATCACGTTGACGATCGTGCGGTCGAGCATGCTCCCGGACGCATCGACGAGGATCACGACGCGCTTGCCGCCCATCCGCAGACCCGTGAGGTACTGCCGATTTCCTTCGCCTTCGAACGCACGCAACCGCGTGCCGTCATCGCTCGGCTTCGAAGCCGCGGCGGTGAGCGCCTGCGATTCCTTGTCGAGCGCCGCGAGCTCCGCGCGCAGCTTCTCGATCGCCGTCTTCCGCGCAGTAGAGTCTTCCGTGACCTTCTCGAGCTCCGACTGCGTGACCAGGACCTCGCTCACGAGGTTCTGGCGCTCCGCGCGCAGCTTGGTCCATTGCTCGAGCTGCTGCTGGAGCCGGTCCTTGAGCGCCACGAGGTTCTTTTGCCCCGTGAGCACCTTGAGCTCCCAGCGCTGCGCCTCCGCGGTCATGTCGTTGATGACCGCAGTGCTGTCGAGCATCGCGTTCTGGCTCACGAGCATGAACAGCAAGACGACCGCGCCGAACCCTGCCGTGATCGCGTCGAGGAACGACATCGAGAAGACGTTGATTTCGCGCGAGCGCCTTTTCATTCGGCAGCCTCGAGCGTCACCACCTGGAGCTCGGCGCCAGGCGAGCCGATCCGGATCACGTCCGCACGGTGCAGCGTCGTCTCAGTCGAAATCTTCTTCTCGTTGACGTAGGTGCCGAAACGGCTCAGGTCGCTGAGCTTGAGCTCCCCGTCGCGCAGCACGATCTCGCAGTGCGCGCGCGACACGCCGCTCGCCTGATCCGCGATCACGATCACGCGCCGGCCATCGACGGGCTCGCGCCCCACGACGAGCCCTCGGACACCGACGGGATAAACGATGCCGTCGTAGACCACATGAGTCGGCACGGCGCGCGGCGATCCGCGGTCGGCCGGCTCGGCGGTCGCCGTCTTCGTCGGAAGCTCGGCGGCCGGTGCGCGCCACGCGAGCCGCTTGAGCAGTTTCACCTGGCCGTTGCCGGCGTCGATCAGCTCCGGTCGAAGCAGTACGGCGCGGGCAGCGTGCCCCGGGGCGAGGGGCTCGACGTGCGTGTCGTCGAGCCGCGCGAGCTCCGCGGCGAATCCCGGCAACGTCGCGAGCCGATTCGCGATCTGGAGCACGACGCTCCGGCCGGCCTGCCGGTGGTACGAGATGAGCTGCACGACGGCACGATAAAACCCGGCCGCAACTGCGAGCACCGAGTCGCGCTCGAGCACGGTCTTGAGCTCCTCGTTGTGATGCGCCAGCGTGGCCTCGACGCGCTCCTGCGCGCCGAGCTGCTCGAGCCAGCTCGGCAACTTGTCGTAGAGCGCCTGCTCGGTCTCGGCGCGATGCAGCGGATCGAACCGCGTCGCACGCACGAACAGCTCGGAGATCTTGCGCGCGAAGGCTTCCATCAGGCTCGCGAGACCGGTCGTGATCAGGCTTTCCTCGCTGCGCGCAAACGCGTCCGTCGCGGTTTGCTCGACCAGTGTCGCGGCCACTCGGTAGAGGCCCGCGTCGACGTATAGCAGCTGGTGACCGGGATACGGTCGGACGCTCGCGGCCGCGGCCGTGTCCACGAGCGCGCGGACTTGGATCCCTGCTTCTTGCGCTAGGCCGAGCACGAGACCGAGCTGCTCGCCGCGGTAGCTCCCGGGCACGACGAGCACGGCATCGCTCGCGCCTTCGCCGTGGCGCTTCCAGAGGCCGTCGAGCTGCGCGAACGCGACTTCCGCGGCGCTGTTGGGGATCTCGCTGCCGGCGGAGCCGGGCTCCATGCTGAGCGCGTTCCAGTAGCGATTGCTGGCTTGACGCGGCTTGAGTCGTGCCTTCGCGACCGCTTCCGTGCCCGTGACGATCCGGCCGCGCTCGACCACGGCGCAACCCGGCTCGATCGCAAGCACGCCGGTCGCGTCGGCGACCGCGATCCCGGCGTCGTTGATCTCGATGGCGAGCGTTCGCATCCTAAAAATTTCCTGACTTAGCCGCCGCAGCCTGCAGTCAGATGTCCACGGGGAAGGTCACTTCCTCGTCGGCCTGCAGCTCCTGAGTCGGGATGAACTCGTCGCCGTTCCCGGCACCCGCGGGTGGCTTGGCCGGCGGCGCCGTGGTGCTCGCAGCCGGAGGGGCGGGCGTCGGCGTCTTATCGGCCGACGGTGCCGCCGGAGCCGGAGCCGGCGCGGGCGCGCCGGGCGGTTTGCTCTCTTGACCCACGGACGCGGTCGCGAGCATGCCAAGCACGACCAGCACCGCGGATGTTCGGATCACTTTCATTGCTACCTCTGCATCGCTCGCCAAGCGGGCGCTTACTGAAGACTACGTGCGATTCGGAACCCGAGATCGTCGCGCGAATCGCCACTGTAATTGCGCGCGGCGACGCGCAGATCGGTAACCGTGGCGCTGCGCCAGCTCGCGCCGCGCACGAGATGGAGGCCGCCGTCCGTTGGGCCGAGCGGATCTTCCACCACGGTCGTCGTCTCCGCGGTATCGATCGAGTAGAAGTCCTGCACCCATTCGGCGACATTGCCTCCGAGGTCGCGGATGCCGATGGCGTTCGGGTCGAACGTGCCGCTCGGCGCGCTAACGGGATAGCCGTCATTGTAGGTGACGAGCGTCGTCGGCAGGATCTCGCGCGCCGAGATGTCGGCATAGTTGCCGGAGCGATCCGGCGGCGGAGGCTCGGGGCCCCAGGGGTACACGAGCCCCGCGTCGAGGCCTGCAAAGCGCGCGGCCCACTCCCATTCGGCTTCGGTCGGCAGTCGATAGCCGCTGCGCAACGGCCGGACCGCAACCCATTGGCCCTGCTGCTCTTCGTATACCGGCTGTAGGCCGTCCTGGATACTGAGCCAATTCAAATACTGCATCACGTCTGCGGGCGACACCTTCACGACGGGCTGGGCGTCGTCGTTCAACGTGTGGCCGCCGAACGCGCCGGAGTCGTGATCGGGCTTGAACGCCCGGAACTCGGCATTCGTCACCTCGCGCACGCCGAGATAGAACGCCTTCGTGAGCCGGACGGGACGCAGCACCTCGTTCGAGCGCCGGCCCTGCTCGCGCCGCGACGAGCCCATCGTGAACGATCCCGACGGGATTACTTTGAGCTCTTGGCCGATCTTGGTCTTGAGCACGGGCGCGAAGCCCGAGCCGGAGTTTTGATCGAGCGCCGTGAGCTCGAACACGAGCTTTTGCGGAAAGCCGGGCCGCGGCGTGACCTTCTGCGTCGCGCTCGCGAAGCCCGCTTGCCGAACCTCGATGTCGTGGTTCACGCCCGTGAGCGTGAGCGTCGTCGGTGTCGCTGCGCGGCGCTCGCCGTCGACCCAAACCTCCGCGCCGGCCGGCTTGCTCGCGAGCTCGATCTCGCCGTATTGCGCGGTCAGGTCGATTTGCAGCTTGCGGCCGCTGTCAGCCGCAATCGAGAGATCGCGAGTCGACGTCTCGTACCCGGGCTTGGTGAGCGTGAGCTGGTGCGAACGGCCAGGCGACAGTCTGATGTTCAACGGCGTGCGGCCGCGAAACTCGCCGTCGATGCTCACGTTCGCTTCGGCCGGCGTGCTTACGATCTCGACCCGGCCGTCGGCCTGGGTGAGCCGCACATCCGGCAGCGCGATCGGCATTCCCGCGCTCACGAGCACTTTGTCGGTCCAGGCGTTGTAGCCGCTCAGGCGCGCCTCGATCTCACGCTCGCCCGCCGTGAGCTGCATCTCGAGCGGAGTGACCCCCGCCGACACGCCGTCGACGAGCACCGTCGCACCGGCGGGCTGAGTTGCGAGCGTCACCGGCGCCCAGTTCGGAGTGAGCTTCGCGATCAACGATTGGCGCTCGGACGCGCCGCGAACCTCGAGCTCGAGCGTCTGCGAAAGAAAACGGTCGGCCGACAGCTCGATGCGGTGCAGCCCCGGTGTGATCTCGGCGTCGGTGAGCGGCGTCTCGCCGAACGGCATGCCGTCGAGCAGCACTCGCGCTTGCGCCTCGGGTTCCGTCGTGAGGTTCACGAGACCCGGCAGCTTCAAGAGCTTGAGCTCGATCGACTGATCGGACGCCCTGCTCACCTCGATCTGCGAGTCGAGTGGATAGTAGCCCGTGAGGTTGGCAGCCACGCGATGGGAGCCCGGGCGCAGCAGCAGGTGATCGCCGTAGCGAATCTTGAACACCGTGCTCGGCAGGCTGAATTCCTCGGGCTCCGGATCGAAGTTCAGCGCGACGGACTTTGCGGTGAACGCGAACCAACCGAATACCGCGAGCGCGATCGCGCCGACGGTTGCACCGATCGTGGCCTTGCTCCAACGCTCCTGGCGCACCTGTGCCGCGCCCACCGGCGGCAGCTTGAACGCGATCGGCGTGACGACGTCCTCGCGCGCGTCCACGCCCGCGCCCCTGCCACCCCGCGCGAGCTCATCGAGATCGGGTGGCGCGGTATCGCCAGCCGTCACGAGCACGTCGGTGCCAACGACGAGTCGGCCCGCCACGATTCGGCAAGTGAGTCGCGCGCGATCGAACGCAATGACGTCGCCGTCCTTGAGCTCGCGGGAGCCCGCGACGCTCTCGCCGCCTACTCGCAGATTGCGCGTGTTGCGGCCGGCTTGGAGGAAAAACACCTGCCCCAAACGACCGATTTGGATCGAGCCCGGCAGGTTACCGAGCCGCACGTCCGCGCTCGGATCGCTGCTGATCGTGATCGGCAACTCCGCCGCACCGAACTTGAGGCTCGCGCCGAGTTGCTCGATCGTAACGACCCAGTCCGCTTCGCTGCTTGGGCTCATCTGCTAGATCTTCCCGCGGCCCCAGGAGGCTCTATCGGCTCGACGCAAATCACGCTCACTGGCGGCAGAGTTCGACCCGGCACGACCGTGAAAGTTTGGCGCACGTCGCGATAACCATTGCGGCTGCCGATCGCCGTGTACGTGCCTGGCCGCAGCTGCACCTCCTTCGACATGAACACGCCAAGATCCCCGACGCGGTACAGCGTTACGGCGGTCAGCTGGTCGGACTTGAGCTCGACCATGATCGGCGTCGAGGCGAGCTGCACGAGGCGATCGAGGTTCGTAATCTGCTCCGCGAGCTTCGGCCCCGCATCGGGAACCGCGCGCGCGTCGGCGATCAGCAAGCGTGCGTCGGCCAACACCGTGTCGTTGAAGAGCAGGGTGGGCTTGTCGATGAGGTTGCGGAGCTTCGCGTCGAGCCCCGCGCGCGCCTCGGAACGCTTGAGCCCTTCTTGCGCGAACACGAGATTCGGGTCTCCGGCCAGCGCGTCGCGGTACAACGCGATGGCTTGATCCCAGAGCTCCCGCCGCTCGAACGCGAGCGCGCGGGCCTGCGTGAGCGCGATCTTGTCGAGCTTCGCGCCCAATTCGGCCTGCGTGATTCCGTCCTGCGCTTCACGTGCCTGCGGGCGCATCGCGAGCGCCAAGGTAAAGCTAGCCTGGGCGTCGGAGTAGCTCTCGGCCGCCAACGCCTTGTAGCCCGCCGACATCAGCCGCTCGAACTCCGCGTCGCGCGCCGCGGCGTTGACCGCGGCGAGCGCGCTGCTCGCGGCCTCCCAGTGCGGGTCGATCGCGAGAGCCTCTCGGTAGCTCGCCATCGCTTTGGCGTGCTCGCCCGCGTCGCGCTGCGCGTCAGCGCGCGCGACGATCGCGAGCACCTCGGGCAGGCGCTCGGCCCGAGCGCGCGCCAATTTTGCGGTCTCGTTGTCGGGCTCGATGCCGAGCACGATGTCGTACTGCGCGATCGCGACGTCCGCGTTGCCGGCCATGAACGCTTCGTGGCCGGCGGCGAGCGCACGAGCGACGATCTCGTCCGAGCGCGCGAGGAGCCCCTCGCCGATCGAGGTCGCTTCCGTGTACTTCGCGACCGACTGCGCGAAGTCGTTCGCGAGGAACGCGTCGTCGCCGCCGGTCGTGAGCGCTTGGTAGCGCGGCCACTCGTCGCCGCCCCACGAGTCCGCACGCAAGGTCTCGAGCGCCTTCTGCTGCGATAGCAGGTTCGCGAGGAGCTGCTCCGCCTCGGCCTTGAGCTTCTCGCGCTCCTCGGGCGACAACTCCGGCACGGCGGGCGCCTGCTCGGCGGTGGGCGCCGTAGCGGGCGCCTGCTCGGGAAGGTCCGGGCTCAGCAGCCGCGGTAGGACGGCGAACACGAACAGCACGGCGACCACGAGCACGCCGCCGATCAGATACTGCCGAAACGCCCCGCCTCGCGCGGCCGGTCGTTCGTCGAGCGCGCGCTGCGTCCGTACAGCCGCGAGACCCGGCTTGACGGGTACGACGGTCTCTTCGTGTTGTGGCTGATGGGCTTCCAAGCGGATCGGGCTGATCGGGGTTATGGATATCTCGAGTCGGGCATCGCCTTGAGCTTCAACGATAAGCCAGAGCCACGGATTCTAAGACATCTTCGAACGCGGAAAGTCGTGCTTCGCGCATTCCGAGCACCTCGAGCACGCGGCGCGCGAGGGTGGCCGCTGCGCTATCCGCGTCCGCTGCGAGGGGCCACGCCGCGCCTGCCGTAACGGAGGCGTAACCGCCCACACCGTACGGGAGCCGCCCCGCGAGCAGCTCGTAGATCAGCACCGCGAGCGCGTGAGCGTCGTCGCACGGCTCAACGGCAGCGTATTCGCGCCCGGGCGCGGAATGCGCGGCGGTCGTGCCGCCGCGCGGCCGGACAGCGCCGCGCGGCAAGACCGACGCGAAGTCGATGAGCCGCGCGCGGCCGTCGGCGCCGAATAGCACGTTGCGCGCCTTCACGTCGCGGTGCACGAAGCCCCGCGCGTGCAGATGGGCGAGCGCCGCGTGCACGGCGCGCACGGCTTCGATCCAGTGGCGCGGATGCGCGCCCGCGAGCGAGACGAGATCACCGCCAGGCAGGTATTCGAGCGCGAGCGCCGGGTTGCCGCTCTGCGCGACGAGACCGAACGTTGCGACGACATGGTCGTGCGCGAGCGCGGCGAGCAGCGAATGCTCGCATTCGAGCCGCGCGGACGACGCCGCGGAGTGCGTGGGCGCGGCGCGGAGAATCTTGAGTGCGACGCTGCGGCCCGCGTCGTCGATCGCGCGCCAGACCTGCGCGCTGCCGCCGTCGCCAACGAGGTCGACGAGCCGCCACGGCCCGCCGCTCGCAAATTCGCGACCGGGCGAAGGCGGTGCTACTCGGTGGAAAGCGGAATCAGACCCCGTTTGCAAAGCTCGCGGCTGCATCGGATTTGGCTTCAGCCGGGGCTTCGGCCGGTGCTTCGGTCTCGGGCCCCGGCGGCGCCGTTTCCTCGACGGGCTGCGTGAGCTCGAGGGGGATCGACAATCCAGCGTTCGGCAGAACAACCGTCGGCAGAGGGTCTTCGGTCGGAAGCGTCGTCTCGGCTTCCGCCTCCGCGTAGATCGCCATGTCCTCGGGAACGAACCCGCCCTCGCTGACGAAAATTTGCTTCAGCAGCTCGCGCCACTCTTGATACTGAACCTCGGCTGTACCGGTGAGGCGATGCTCGGTGCCTTGAATCGCTACGACCATCGGTTTGACCTGATCGTCGAAGCTCGACGAAAGCTCCTCGAGCGAGTCGCTGTGCAGGCGCTTCTCCTGTTTGCGCACTTGGCTCGTGCGCAGCATGTCGCTGCCGATGTACATCATCGCGTCGCGGATCACACGATCCGAGAAGTCGCCGCTGTTCGAGTTCGCGCCGTACACGATCGACGCGACGATCGTCGCGACGCCCATGCCCGTGCGCCAATGCGCGGACTTCGTGAGCTCGCGAACCTCGATGGCCTCCTCGCGCGAGTACTCGCGCCAGCCGTCGTAGGACTCCGTGGCTTGTGTGTAGAACTGCGCGTAATGCTGGTCGAGCGTGTCCAAGAACAGGCGTTCGCGCTGGCGCACGCGCTGCGTCCGATCGAACTGCGGATCGCCTTCGGCGGGCAGCCGGTTGAGCTCGTAGCGGCCCCCCTTGCCCTCGACGACGTAGCCCGTGAACGCCTCGGGGCTCAGATCCGCGGCGTAACGCAAGCTTGCGACCGTGCGAACCTGGCGCGTTTCGTCGGTGCCGAGCTCGGCGCGCGCTTTCGCAAGGTCGTTCGCGATCGTGTTGAACATGTCCTGATAAGGATCGAGGCCCGGATAGCGCTGGCGGTTGAATGCGCCGGCCGCCGTGTTCATCCCATAGTCCTCGTCGAGCCACACGCGTCCGGTCGCGTCGACGGCTTTCACGTGCACCTGCACGGCATCGCCGTCTGAGTGCAGGATCTTCGCATCGACGCTCAAGTCGGCCGCCGAAGAGTCCTTCGGCGTGACCCATACCGTCCCCCAGTTGCCGCTTTTTTGTAGGGTGTCGCGCAGGATCACCGCCATATAGAGCGCCTCGGTCCGGCGAATCTGCACGAAGGTGCCTTCACGGATGAGCTTCTCGAGGACTTCTTTGTCGACCTCGCCTTCGGGCACTCCGGAATCGAATACCGCGACTCCGACGTCGAGCAGCTGCGCCTCGGGGATGACTACTTTCGTCGTGGCGAGCGGCACCGAGTGTGCCACGACCACTTCCTGGCTCGTGCAGCCGGCAAACAGGACGAAACCCGCGATCAGAAACCCTGTGCCAGGACGCATTTGCGTCTCCTAGTTTTTATTGCCGAGCCAAAATCTTCTTGTACTGGTTGTACTCGTCCCAGAGTGCCGCGCGCAAGAACGGATCCTTCTCGGACGTCGCGGCCTCGCACAGCTGGCGCGAGACCTTCTCTGTGTCGTTGCAGCCCTGCACCGTTGCAGTGGCTTCTTCAGGTCCGGGTTTGTCGTCGAGGCCAGACCCGCCTTGCGCCTGGCCGCCCTCGCCGCCCGCCGCCGCGCTGCTCTGTCCACCGCCCGCGGAGTTACCGCCGGATGATGCGCCGCCCGCATCCCCGCCTTCACCGCCGCCGCCTTGGCCCGCCTGTTGCAAGACCTCGTCGGCCGCAGTGCCGCCTCCGGCGCGCGCGATCGCTTCCTGCTCCTTGCTCATCGTGCGGTCGAAGTCGCCGAGCGCACGGTCGAATTCCTCGTCGCCGCCTTGACCGTTGCCGTCTTTTCCGTCTTTTCCATCGCCGCTGCCGAACGGATCGTCGCCGCCTTGGCTGCCGTTCCCGCCGGAGGCGTTACCACCGCCGCCCGCGCCCGACCCGCTCGATGCCGTTCGGCTATCGCCTCCGCCACCTTCGGAGCCCTGGCCCGAACCCTGCGCACTGGAGCCGCCGCCTTGCTCGGAACCCGCGCCGCTGCCACCCGCGTTGCGACTGCCGCCGCCGCTGGCGCCATCGCCGGGAAGGCCGCTGTTGCCCTGGCCACCGCCGGCCGTGGCACCGCCATTAGCACCGCCGGACGAGCTCGAACCGCCACTGCCGCTCGAGCCGGACGAGCCGCCAGGTGAGCCCGATGAGCTGCCGCCCGGAATTCCGGCGGACGCGCCGCCCGGAAGTCCCGAGCTGCCTTGCGAGCCACTCGACCCGCCAGGTGAGCCTGCGCTACCCGACGACCCCTGCGAACCGCCACTAGAGCCGCCCGGAAGACCCGACGATCCTTGCGAGCCACCGCTCGAGCCGCCCGGGAGACCCGACGATCCCTGCGAGCCGCTCGAGCCACCCGGGATGCCACCCGACGATCCCTGCGAGCCACCGCTCGAGCCGCCTGGGATTCCGCCCGACGACCCTTTCGAACCGCTCGAGCCCCCACCGCTCGAGCCGCCCGACGAGCCGCTCGAGCCACCCGGGCTACCGCCGGACGACCCTTGCGATCCTTGCGAGCCAGAACTGCCGCCTTGCGAGCCGGAGCTACCGGATGAACCGCTCGAACCGCCGCTCGAGCCTCCCGAGGGCATCGGAATGGAAATGCTGCCGCCGCTGCTGCCCGACGGACCGATGGACTGCTGGCTGCTGCACGCAATCATGCCCACCATCGAACCGGCGGCGAAACCGGCGACGAGCAACGGCCGAATCATTCGAAATTTCATGGCTTTCCTCCCTCGATTTTCACCGAGGTGGCTGTGACGCGGAGAACGGCGGCTGGTGTCACGTTAGTTACTATGCGAGCGGTTGAAGTTCACTCTACTCGTCGCGCCGAGCCCGAGGCCGAAGAGATTCCATAACGCGCGGATGGCGACGGGAGTTGACTGCGGTGCCCACCTGATAAGATGAGCGCCTTCCGCACGACTTACACTCACTACTAAAGGGGCGATGCGCATGAGAACCATAACACCGATCTGCAGCCTGCTTCTATTGGTTGTCCCGGTGCTGAGCCAAGCTCAGGGCAACCCGGCCCAGCCCGCTCCGGCGGCACCTGCGGCGGCGTTGCCGCGTACCGCTGCTCCGGCCGGCGCAATGGTGTACTTCATTTCACCAATGAACGGCGCCAAGGTCACTTCGCCGGTCACTGTGCGCTTCGGTCTGCGCGGCATGGGCATCGCACCGGCGGGCGTCACGAATCCGAACACGGGTCATCACCACCTGCTCATCGACTCCGAGCTTCCGCCCGACAATCTGCCGATCCCGAACGACGAAAAGCACCGCCACTTCGGCGCCGGACAGACGGAGGTGGACCTCATGCTGACTCCGGGCCAGCACACGCTGCAGCTAGTGCTCGGCGATGCGCTACACATTCCCCATCAGCCGCCGGTCCGTTCCGAGAAGATCACGATTACTGTTCAATAGCACCGTGCAACAACAGCGCTGAACCGCAGCTGAACGCGGAACACTCTTCGTCATGGACTTTCGCTCCGACTTCGTCGATGCGGTCGGCAACACGCCGCTCATCAAGCTACGCAGGGCCTCCGAGCTCACCGGGTGCACGATCCTCGGCAAAGCCGAGTTTCTGAATCCTGGCGGCTCGGTGAAGGACCGCGCCGCGAAATACATGGTGCTCGACGGCGAGCGGCGCGGCGTAATAGAGCCGGGCGGCTTGATCGTCGAAGGCACGGCTGGCAACACCGGCATCGGCCTGGCCCTCGTCGGCAACTCGCGCGGCTACCGCACTCTGATCCTGATGCCGAACACGCAGTCGCAGGAGAAGAAGGACGCGCTGCGCCTATGCGGCGCCGAGCTCCGCGAAGTGCCCGCCGTACCGTTCAAGGACCCGAACAACTACGTGCACGTCGCGGCTCGGACCGCCAAGGAGCTCGAGGCGACCGAGCCGCACGGCGTGCTGTACGCGAATCAATGGGACAACACGGCGAACCGCGACGGCCACACGCAGAGCACCGGCCCCGAGATCTGGCGTCAGACGGGTGGCAACGTGGACGGTTTCATCTGCGCGGTCGGCACGGGCGGCACTCTCGCGGGCACGAGCGCGTACTTGAAGCAAAAGAATCCGAACGTCGTGTGCGCAGCCGCGGACCCGATGGGCGCGTCGATCTACAGCTGGATCAAGACGGGCGAGCTCAAGGGCTCCGGCAGCTCGATCAGCGAGGGTATCGGCCAGGGCCGCGTTACGGGCAACTTGGACGGCGCGAAAATCGACGACGCCTTCCAGATCCCGGACAGCGAGATGGTGCCGATCTGCTTTGATCTCCTGCAGAGCGAGGGGCTGCTGCTCGGCGGGTCCACTGGCATCAACGTCGCGGGCGCGATTCGGCTTGCGAAGCAGCTCGGGCCTGGAAAGACCGTCGTCACGATCCTCTGCGACTCGGGCTCGCGCTACCAGTCGAAGCTCTACAACCCCGAATTCCTGCGAGCGAAGGACCTGCCGACACCTCCGTGGCTCGCGCCGCGCTGAGCCCCGAAGGACGCCTGAACCGGTTTCTGTAGTCGTCCGTCGGTCACGCCCACGGTTTCGCGGGCGGCCGGCGACGCACCCGCAAACGCGGCGCGCGCCGTTCAGCGAAGATTCAGTCGCAGCCACTCAAGATCGCGTCCATGCTTCGACGCAATGACACGACCGCTCGGGCTTTTCCCGCGCTGATCGCAGTGGCCGCACTTCTCGCCGGATGCGCAGGCTCGCCGCAACAACCTCCCGCTTCCACCGACAGCCCAGCCGTAGCGCGCGCACCCGAGGCCAAGAACGAAGGTTCACTCACGATTGGCGGCGCCGTCGCTGATTTCGCCGTTGGCATGATCGGCGCGCGCTACCGCTTCGGGGGCACCGACCCGATTGAAGGGTTCGATTGCAGCGGACTCGCGTTCTACGCTTACACGCAGGCCGGCTATCGGATTCCGCGCACGTCCCAAGAACAGTTCCGCGCCGCCCGCAAGATCGCGCTCGGCGATGCCGACGCCGGCGACCTCGTGTTCTTTCAGGACCAAGAGAAGCTATCGCACGTCGGCATTTACCTCGGCGACGGACGCTTCGTGCATGCGCCCGCGGGCGGCCAGAAGGTCGCGGTCGCGAGCATGAGCTCCGCGTACTACCAACAGCACCTCGTGGCGGTCGGGCGACTGCTGCCGCCCGGACTGTGATCACCACGGGACCTTGATCGCCCCGGGACTTTGATCGCCAACCCGCGCGGCCGTGTCTCGATCTACTTCGACCTTGCGGCCAGCGCAGAGCGCGCGTCGAGCGTTGCGCGCTCGCATTCGGGGGCCTTGCGCGCGACGGCCGCGCTGCGGCCCGCGCCGAGCCGCTGCTCGTCGCGGCGCGCAGTCGCGAGCTCGTTGAGCCCCGCGCAAGCGCGCAGCAGCGCGTCCTCGACCGCGATCAGCTCCGGCGGCTCGGCGCCGCCCGAGGCGGCGGCGTCCTCGATCGCGAATGCGAGGTCGCTCGCGGCCTTGTTCTGCTCGCGAAACACGGTTTCCACGTACGAACGGAATTCGCTCGAGCCGAAGGCGACCTGCCGCCCGTCCGCCGTCGTCACGGCCGCGCAAGCCGTGAACAGCGGTATGGCGAGCAGGAAAATGGCGCGAGAACTCGGCATTCTCGGAGCTTACCGCGGCCAATCAGGCGCTTGTGCGATAATCCGCGCGCAATACCGCCGCTACTGCCCGTACCTATGGCCGTAACCGCCCCGCGAGCACTCCAAAGCCCGCCCGAGCAAATCGATGCTTCCATCGCCAAAGCGACGGACTGGCTCGACCGCGACCAAACGCCCGACGGCTTTTGGGTCGGGATGCTCGAGTCGAGCTACTGCATGGAAGCGGAATGGCTGCTCGCGATGCACTTTCTCGGTCTACGCCATCCGCGGGAAGACGACCTGGTCGCGACTCTGCTGAACGCACAACGGCCGGACGGCTCCTGGGAAAGCTACTACGCCGCCCCGAACGGCGACATCAACAGCACGGTGGAATGCTATGCCGCGCTGCGCTGCGTCGGCAGAGCCAAGGATTCCGAGCCGCTCGTCAAAGCGCGCGACTGGATCCTCGCGCACGGCGGACTCACGCAGGTCCGCGTATTCACGAAGTATTGGCTCGCGCTGCTAGGCGAGTGGCCGTGGACCGCGACGCCGAACCTGCCGCCCGAGGTCATCGCGAACCCGCGCTGGTGGTTCAACCTCTACAACTTCGCGAGCTGGGCGCGCGCGACCCTGCTACCGCTCGCGGTGCTCTCCGCGCGCCGCGCGGTCCGGCCGCTGCCGCCCGACCGGCGTCTCGACGAGCTGTTTCCGAACGGCCGCGACAAAATGGACTACCGACTGCCCCGGCGCAACTCGTGGCTCTCGTGGCGCCGGCTGTTCTTGGTATCCGACCGATTCCTGCATCTGTATCAAAAGCTCGGGTTCACGCCGGGCCGCGAAATGGCGATCAACGCGTGCTTGGGCTGGATCGTGCGCCACCAAGACGCCGACGGTGCTTGGGGCGGGATTCAGCCCCCGTGGATCTACAGCCTGATGGCCCTCAACGTCGAGGGCTACACGCTCGAGCACCCCGTCGTGTCGAAGGGGCTTGCGGCCCTCGACAGCCATTGGTCGTACGAGCGTGGCGGCACGCTGCACATCCAGGCCAGCGAGTCGCCGGTCTGGGACACGCTGCTCGCACTGCTCGCGATGCAGGATTGCGGCCGCGAGTTCACTCCGAACATGCAGCGCGCGCTCGACTGGGTGCTCGCGAACGAAGTGCGTTACTACGGCGATTGGTCGAAGAAGGTCAAAGGCGTCGAGCCGAGCGGCTGGGCGTTCGAGCGCGCCAACCTCAATTACCCGGATATCGACGACACGGCGGTCGCGCTGATCGTGCTCGCGCGCTTGCCGCGCACGCAGCTCGACGAGCCGCGGATCCGAGCAGTGATCGACCGCGCGCTCGCTTGGACGCTCGCAATGCAGTCGAGCAACGGCGGCTGGGCCGCATTCGACAAGGACAACGACCGGCAAATCCTCACGAAGATTCCGTTCTGCGATTTCGGCGAGGCGCTCGACCCGCCGTCGGCCGACGTCACGGCGCATGTGCTCGAGGCGCTCGGCCTGCTCGGCTTCGACAAGCATCATCGCGCCGTGGAACGCGGCTACAGGTTCCTACGCTCGGAGCAAGAATCCGACGGCAGCTGGTTCGGCCGCTGGGGCGTGAATCACATCTACGGCACGGCGGCGGTTCTGCCGGCGCTCGCGGCGATCGGCGAGGACATGTCGCAGGACTACGTGCGGCGCGCCGCGGACTGGGTCGTCGCGCATCAGAACGACGACGGTGGCTGGGGCGAGACCTGCGCGTCATACATGGACGACACTCTGCGCGGCCGCGGTCCGAGCACAGCGTCGCAGACGGCATGGGCGCTGCTCGCCCTGATCGCCGTCGAGAGCCCCGACTACGACCGCGCGATCCGGCGCGGCGTCGGCTACCTCGTCGCGACGCAACGCGACGACGGCACGTGGAACGAGCCCTACTACACGGGCACCGGATTCCCGGGCTACGGCTTCGGCGCGCGGATG
>Ga0190274_10000924_pt1 | contig 17053 bp, 10 predicted proteins | sample Popmic531T_FD_133002 | JGI IMG/M metagenome (GOLD analysis project Ga0190274, IMG submission 133002) | Populus adjacent soil microbial communities from riparian zone of Yellowstone River, Montana, USA - 531 T | ecosystem: Environmental > Terrestrial > Soil > Riparian zone | place: USA: Montana... | reverse complement strand
TAAACTCGTCGATGAATACCAACGGAAGCATCCTATTCGTAAACGAGTAAATGGAAATAGGTTGACGTTTGGAATGCCTTAAACTGGAGACAATCGATGACTAAAAGAATTTCGCGTCGTACCTTTGCAAAGGTCGCGGGCACGGCGGCACTGGCTTCTACAACTTCAACTGCACTGACGCCCCTTGGACACGCTGAAGTTCCCATGCAAAACACGCAAGCTCGAGAGTTTCCCAAGGGGTTTCTATGGGGTTCCGCGACGGCGTCGTATCAGGTTGAGGGCGCCGCCTATGAGGATGGGCGTGGAACTTCAATCTGGGACACGTTCTCGCACACACCTGGCAAGACCGTTGAAAACGCGACCGGCGATGTGGCAGACGATCATTACCATCGCTACAAAGAAGACGTTCAGCTGATGAAGTCACTTGGCGTCAAGACCTACCGTTTCTCGATCGCCTGGCCACGTGTGTTTCCAAACGGAAGTGGTTCGCCTAATCCTAAAGGTCTCGATTTCTATAACCGCCTTGTCGATGAATTACTCGCTAACGGCATCACGCCTTTTGCCACGCTGTATCACTGGGATCTACCCCAGCCGTTACAGGACAATGGTGGTGGTTGGGAGTCGCGCGACACGTCAAAGGCATTTGGTGAGTACGCTGGTTATGTAGCTGAGCGTTTGTCTGATCGGGTGAAGAACTTTTTCACGATTAATGAGTTTGGGGCTTTTGTTGAACTCGGATATCGCTGGGGTGTTCATGCTCCTGGGTTGAAGTTACCACCAGGCCGGTTCAACCAAACGCGTCATCACGCTGTGTTAGGGCACGGCTTAGCCGTCCAGGCCATTAGGGCGAAAGCAAAGGCTGGAACGAGAGTCGGCCTCGCGGAGAACATGACGATCTGCGTGCCGGTAATGGAGACGCCGCAACACATCGAAGCCGCAACACGCGCCGCGCGTGAAATGAACGCGCCCTACATGACCGTTATTCAGGAAGGTAAATACACCGATGCGTATCTCAAGATGGCTGGAGCCGACGCGCCGAAGTTTACTCCGGAAGACCTGAAGATCATTTCAAGTCCACTCGATTTTGCGGGCATCAACATCTACACGCCGACCTATGTGCGGGCTGATAGTTCATCAGCCGGTTTTGCCGTCGTGCCGCCGCCGAAGTCGTATCCACACATGGCTTCAGTTTGGCTGAACATCGGCCCGGAAGCGCTTTACTGGGGACCGCGACACGTTGCGAAGATTTGGAATATCAAAGAGATCTACATTACCGAGAACGGGTGTTCGTCAACTGACATCCCCGCAGCTGATGGCATCGTCTACGACACCGACCGGGTGATGTATCTGCGCAACTATCTTTCACAACTTCAGCGTGCAACAGCGGACGGAATTCCGGTGAAGGGTTACTTCCTGTGGAGTTTGATGGACAACTTCGAATGGGCCGACGGCTACACGAATCGTTTTGGTCTTCATTACGTAGACTATGCGACGCAGAAGCGGACGCCGAAATTGAGTGCGGGGTTCTACAAGGAAGTAATTGCGAGAAACGCAGTGGTCTAATGGGATGATATTTAACCGCAGATCAACGCAGATTCGCGCAGAAGCAAGAACTAGCGTTCAGTCTCTTACAGCGTCGATCGGCGTTCATTTGCGGCTAAGTGTCCTGCTGTTTTTGTTTGGCCTGTCAGTTTCAGCTCAAGCTCCCAATTCCGAGTGGCGATACTACGGTGGCGATGAAGGCGGCTCCAGGTTTTCTCCTCTCGCTCAAATCAAAACCTCAAACGTTCAATCTCTTAAACGCGCCTGGACCTATCGCACCGGTGAATTGGATCTAGGTCTGCGCACAGCGTCGTTCAAGGCTTCCTTCTCGTGTACTCCGCTCGTGGTCGATGGCGTTATGTATCTCTCAACACCATCGAGCCGGGTGATCGCACTCGATGCGGAGACTGGTCGAGAACTCTGGAAGTTTGATCCACAGGCAAGCAAGACTCAGCGCGAGTTCAATTCACATCGTGGCGTCGCTTATTGGGAAGATAAGAAGACATCAGCGCGCCGTATCTTGTTCGGCACGGTGAATGGGCGATTGATCGAACTCAATGCTGATACAGGCAAACCTGTATCGCGGTTTGGCGTTGATGGCATTGTTAACCTTCGTGCCGGTGGGGCTGACAAATTCAAGCCAGACCCTTCATGGGGAGCGCGTGTGACTTCGGCGCCAGTTGTATTCAAAGATCTTGTCATCATTGGATGGGGACTTCCCGAATTTCCTGGCAAAGGACCAAGCGGTGACGTCCGGGCCTACAGTATTCGGACAGGGAAGCTGGTTTGGACCTTCCACACAGTGCCCCATCCCGGTGAGCTTGGTAGCGACACATGGAGCACCGGTGCCTGGAAAGATCGAATGGGCGCGAATGTCTGGTCGACAATGAGCGTGGACCAGGGTCGCGGAATCGTGTACTTGCCTGTTGGTTCACCTGCTTACGATTTCTATGGTGGGGATCGAAAAGGGAAGAACTTGTTTGGCAACTCGCTGGTCGCGCTCAATGCAGCAACTGGCAAACTGAAATGGTACTTCCAAATGGTCCATCACGATCTCTGGGACTACGACCTGCCAGCTCAACCGTCGTTGATTACCGTTCGACGTAAAGGTCGTTCGGTTCCAGCAGTTGCCGTGGTTACGAAGATGGGTTTTGTTTTTGTCTTCAACCGTGTAAATGGAAAACCCCTGCTCCCGATCGAAGAACGGCCTGTACCGCAGAGCAATGTTCCCGGTGAAGAGACTTGGGCTACACAGCCGTTTCCCGTCAAACCTCCTGCGATAGCTCGGCAAGGGATGACACGTGACGAAATCAGTAAGGTCTCGGCTGAATCGCAAAAGCATTGCACTGAGCTATTCGACAAACTTGTGAACAAAGGTATGTACACACCCGCAGGACTCGAACCGACGTTAATGTTTCCCGGTTACCACGGCGGCGGAAACTGGTCCAGCGCGTCGTTTGATCCGGCGTCGGGTTATCTCTTCGTGAACATGAATGAGGACGGTGCGATTGGACAGATGAACCCGCAGCCTCCGGGCTCACCAATTCCTTATGTGCGTCGCGGAAGATTTGATGAGTATGCGTGGTTTCGTGATCAGAAAGGTCGTCCGTGTCAGCAACCCCCCTGGGGAACGTTGACGGCGGTGGATTTACAGAAGGGTGAAATCGCATGGAGAGTTCCGCTTGGTATCGTTGAAGAACTCGAAGCCAAAGGTGTTCGCAACACGGGCACACAAAACCTGGGCGGTTCAATTGTGACGGCGGGTGGATTGGTCTTTATCGCTGGCACTATTGATCATCGCTTTCGTGCGTTTGATGCGAAGACGGGAAAGCAACTATGGGAAGCGCAGCTCGAGGCAAATGGTCACGCGACACCGATGACGTTTAAGGGAAGGAATAGCGGGAAGCAGTTTGTAGTAGTTGCCTCAGGCGGTGGCGGATTTCTGAGATCGCTAAGTAGTGTGCTGTCGGATGAAGTTGTGGCTTATGCGCTGCCGTGAAAATTCCTGCGTACAATTAAAGAGCCAAGGCGCTTGCCGAAAGACAACCCTGCCTCGCCGTGTTTGCGTCAGCGTCTCTTAACAGGTGATCTTGGCTTGGCGTATTGCAGTTGCACCTTTATCAGAACCGGATCCTTGCTGCCTACGCCGGGCCGGTAATAAAGAGTTTGAGGGGCTGGCTCAGCTTCTGTCATTGACCGGGTGGCGTCTGCCCCGGCTTCTCTTTCTTGTTTGGTCCACGACTTTCCCTCGCCGTTTGTCATCTCGAGGCGACCGGTTTGTGTGCCCCAGGATTTCTCCCACTGAGCGAGCGTTTCAGCGGAGAGTTTTTGCGCCTTGTCGGTAATCGTCAAGCTTTCGATCGGAGTTGGGGTCACCAGCACGATCACATTTTCGCCGACGTGATCGGCGCGCGTCCGTTTCAAAGTGAAGTAAGGCGGAGCGTCATCCTGTGATGGAATTTCGATCACTCGGCCCGTTTTGACAGCGTTATCGCCGCCGAGAGTGCGAGTCGTTGGAAAGAACAAGTACGGCTCGCCCTTCGAGCCATCGGCATACAGCTCCTGGTCCACAACGTAAAGATAGCCGGTGCGCGCAGCTTCTATGCTGATGCGAATGCGGTCACCTTCAGCCAGTCTGCCGTTCGAGGCAACTCGTTCAGGCAACCACTCCATTGATTCCGGCCCGTCGTGGGCAATGATCCTTTCGCCGGTGTCGGATTTTCGGGAAGGACGCAACCTCCAGAGCGTAATGCCGATAACTGTGTCCGGTGACACTCCCACCACCGGAACGCGAGGCGTCGCGATTCGATAGCTGCGCCGGGCCGGTCTCTTGGCTGCTTTCTTCCCCTGATCAATAAAGGCCGTGTCCCAAAGGTGCCGGGTCGCTTCCTCTTCCTGTGGCTGCTGGGCGACAGTCAAGAGGCAAGCCGCGGCCAGCGAACAGGAAAGGAAAAGCGGTAGCATCAACCCCACGAGTGTTCGCTGCGATGAAATTGGTTTTTCGCCGGGCGTCATGATCTTCGTCTCCTTAACTCAGCTTTCCACAAAGTTGATTGCGCTTTATTCGGACCGGCAAAGGCGAGCCCCTGCCGGACTCGCCTTTGCGCCTCGATAGTGGCCGGCCGCTGCTTCCATCCAGCCTTAGTCTCCCACACTAATTTTGTAGGGGTGGCACTCCGTGGCCACCCCAGTCGTTGAGTTAGCTATTTCTTTCAAAGTTAGAGCTACCGGAGCGAGGGGTGGCCCACGGAGTGCCACCCCTACAAGCGTTTTCACACAGTTGATTCTATTTCAGGATCAGTTCACGCATGAACTTCGTGCCCACGACTTCCCGAATCTTTGACCGATCTGTATATCCTTGCATTCCTTTTTGGTCATCAATACCCGTGGCCTGCCGGAGCATTTCATCCGCCTTCTCCTCGTTCTTCTCAAGCGAGGCAAAGCTTTCGTATTCGCGAAGGATCAACATATTCCAGCCACTGTCATCATCCTGGGACCGCAGAATCTTGTAGGATTTCATGAACCCGTTCTTGATCGAAATCTCGGATTCCTTCTTCAGTTGGGTGTCCAGGTATTGCAGGTAGGCCTGATCCATTCCCGCATGGATTCGGATCGTAGTGACACCCCACACAGAGCCTGGAGTGTAGTATTTGTGGACCTGTCCATAGACTGAAACAGCCAGCGTGAGCAGAACTACGCTGAGCGTTGCCATTAAGAATTTGTATTTGTTTTTCATGGGGGACTCCTTTTCCCGTCAATTAATGAAGGCTGATTAGGCAATAGACTGTGCTAGGCAGCCGGGTTGGAATGCAACCAGATGTAGCGAGCCGCGCGGCAGCCATGGCCGCGCTACGGCCAATTACATCCTGCGAATCAAAGAACTTTGCTCTCTCCAACCTAACAACCGCATTTCGAAGTCGAATCCCCTCAAACCTATCCGCAGATTCCGCTGATTACGCAGATTTCAGAACGAACACGAGGGAAAAAGAGTGCCACCACCTTTCTCGGACGTGCATTCGGAATCTGTGTAATCGGCGTAATCTGTGGATTGAATCTGTCTCACCGCCACTCGCCCTGCATGGTGAACGCGGCCCAGTAGTAAGGCGACTGCCATTGCTTCTGCTTCCACATCTCAACTTGCGCTGCGCGTAAAGCTGCGGCCGGACTCGCCCCTTGCTTCAGAATCTTCTCGTAGAACTTCGTCATCAGGTCGGCCGTCGCTTTGTCGTTCACATTCCACAAACTGACGACCACACGCGCCGCGCCCGCATACATAAATCCGCGCGTCAGACCGACCAGTCCTTCGCCTTTGATATCTTTACCGAGTCCAGTTTGGCAGGCGCTCAACACCACCAATTCAGCGGGTAGCTTCAGGTTGTAAATATCGTTGGCGCGCAGAAAGCCATTCTGTGATTTGCCTTCGGCATCCACCGTCGAAAACAGCAGCGCCGACAGCCCTGGCCGTTCGGTATCAAGCAACCCATGCGTGGCGATATGCACGTAGCGATACTGGCTCAGTGCGGGATCGAGTACAGTTGCGCGACTCGCCTGAAAGTCTATCGCGCTGAAGGATGACCCTTTCGGCGCCAGCGCGATCAATTGACTAGCCTCCTGCCGAGTAAACGGCAGGCGGGGTATCAATCGCACGGTGGTCACACCTGACTTGTCGCCGGACTTTTCCGCCAGATGCTCGATGCTGCGGACATCGTCGGCGATGGTGGTTTGCGTCTGCGCCTGGTTGTTCGCGTTTGTCCCGGATTGGGGAGCTGTTGTTTTGAAGCGAGAATCAGTTCGATCAAAAACAGGATCAGCAATCACGGCGAGCATCTTCGGCGCGGGTTGACGGCCGGCCAGTTCCGCGCGCTGAATCGCCAATGCTGATGCGGAAGGTAGACTCACAACTTCGTGCTTGACGATTAATGGTTGTCCGTTGTCAGTAGTTCGTGGTCCGTTGTTCCTAGCAACTGACAACTGACCACTGACAACTGTCGGCTCGGGTAACATCGCAAACGGAATGTATTGCAAGGCTCCGTCGGCGACGACGACCAGCCGTTTGTTACCAAGTTGAGCGGCAACGGGAGCGAGAATGGTCTGGCTCAATTCTCGGGCGGCGGCAGGCAGCTTCACTTCCGCTTGACCAAGGCGCGCTTGTCTTTGCGTTGCGCTTTCGCCGCGAATGTTGATGCTGCGCGCCGTCAGCAGTTCGTACAGCTGCCGTGCTTCTTTTTCGATCAACTCACCCTTCGGCAGTTCATAGCTGGTCAACGAATCCCTGGTGATTGCCCAGAGGTAGCTGTGTTCCTGGTCAGGGGCACCGAGGTCGTATTCGAGCAATAAGGTGTTGGCGTCGAGTTGGGCCTGAATCTCTCCCAGCTTGAGCGGCTGCGGCCGGGTGAGGGCGGCGTAGCGCGGACTGGCTTTGCGGATGGCGACCTGGGCCCGTTCGTAGTCGTTTTCGAGCTGGCTGATTTCCAATTTCAGCGCCGCGGCCTGCTCCGGTGTGCTGGTCTGCGTCCGGGCTTTGTCGTTGAGTTGTTTGGCCAGTGTACGTTCGCGTTCGATGAGCGTGGCATCCACGGCCTGATGCAAATCGGTGTTGGCTTCCGTCAGCAGGTCGAGTAGGCTGCGGGCGCGCTGGCGTTCGCCGACCTCAACGGCGAGGGCATCAAACCCTTTCGCCGGCTGGGCCTGGTGCCGGCGCATCAGCACATCCGTGTAAAGCCGATATGATCCCTGGACATCCTCGTTGGCGAGGTAGGCCGAGCGGAATTCTGTGCTGCCGAGTTCGGCGCGCAGTGATTCGGCAATCTTGATGCCTTCCTCAGTAAGTGTTTGCGCTCGCGCCAGATCACCCCGGCGGTTTTCAGCTCGCGCGGTGTGATAAAGTGACGACACCACGTTGATCTGATCATTTATTTCCCTGCTAATTGTCAGAGACTGTTCTTGATAGGCAATCGCTTTCTCAAACTGCTTCAACTCATAATATGTAGTTCCTAACGCTCTGAGCGCAGACGCTTCCTGGTAGCGTGTTTTTACCTCTCGAAATATTGCTATCGCCGGTTCAATAAACTCGATCGCTTTCTCGAATTTTCGCTGGTAAAGATAAACTATTCCTAGTTGTTCCAGTGCACGACCTTCCTGCAATCGGTTTTTTATTTCCCGTGCGAGCGGCAGCGCCGCTTCGAGGTAGCCAATCGCTTTCTCATATTGGCCAAGGACCATATAGTTAGTGCCCAGATTGATGAGCATATTCAGCTCTGAAGCGCGTTCTTTGTATTCTCGATAGATGGCCAGCGCCTGTTCTACATATTCAGTTCCTTTCGCGGTACGGTAAGTGTTTGTGTAGGCAGCACCTAGATTTGCAAGAGCTGCGGCTTCAAAAATTCGGTTCTTGATCTCCTGTGAGATCAACAGCGCCTGCTCAAACGTCTCGATCGCTTTCTCGAATTTGCTCAGTCCCAAATACGCATTGCCCAGACTAAAGAGGACTATGGCCTGCTGACGCCCATCCCTGGCTTCCTGGTGTATTCCAACCGCAGGCGCAAAATACTCAATAGCTTTTTCGTACTGACCCCGGTAGACGAGTACCTGTCCCATCATCACTAGCGATCGTCCTTCCCCCACCCGGCTCTTTACCTCCCGGTTGATTACCAGCGCCCTCTGATGGTGTTCAAAAGCTTTCTCATATTGAGTAAGCCTCATGTACGCAACCCCTAAACGGTGTAGCGTTTCTCCTTCGCCGCTGCGATTCTTTGCCGCTTGATAGAGGCTCAGTCCCTGCCCTAAATACTCAATCGCTTTCTCCTGTTGGCTCATTTCGGAATACGCATATCCCATCCTGAGCAGCGACCATGCTTCCCATGATGGTTCATTCAGTTCCCGCCAAGCAGCGACCGCCAATTGCATGTTTTCGATTATCTTTGGCGCAGCCTTGCCTCCCTGCGGAGCCAGCTTCTCGCTTTCGATCATTAAGGACTCGGCGGCAATGCGCTGTTTGTCCCGAGTTGTTGCCGCAGCTGGGATCACTGCCTCGAGTCGATATGTCCCACGTAGCGTAGCCAGACCTCCGACTCGCACCGTCAGACGATAGTCACCCATTACCGCTGCTTCGAGCGAAAGCGATTCTTCGTCACCTGCACGGGTCAGATTCATCTCAACCAGGGGCTTGCCGTCCGGCGCCGCCAGGGTCAACGCCGCGTCAATCGCCCGCTGCTCTAACCGGAAGCGGGCGAACTGGCCCGCGGCGAGGCTGATTTGATAGGTGTGTGACTCGCCGCCGGCGATCTCGCGCTCGACCGTTTGTTCAGGCGTCAGAGTCGGCGGCGTCGGTGCCACTTGCGCCTGCGCGATGAAAGACAATCTAAAAAGCACAAACACCCAAGCGAGTCTTTTGAACAACATTCGTTTGTTCCTCTGTTTAGACCGAGATTCCGGTTCCGATCCCTCACGCGCCCGGTGTCCGATATGCTTTAGCTTGTCGTGATCTTCGCTAGAAACCACCAGTTGTCTTGGTCAAGCTAAAGTGTCTCTTGCAAAAGTCAGACATGGGAAAAGCGAACTGGAATTTAGTACAACTCGGGAAGGGCGGTTTACCCCTGTAGAAACCACGATCGGGTCTTGTTATGACCCCACGACAAGCTAAAGCATATCGGACATTTTTGGCCTCAACGCCACTCGCCCTGCATGGTGAACGCCGCCCAGTAATACGGCGATTGCCATTGCTTCTGCTTCCACATCTCGACTTGCGCCGCGCGCAAAGCTGCGGCCGGACTCGCTCCTTGCTTCAGTATCTTCTCGTAGAATTTCGTCATCAGGTCAGCGGTTGCTTTGTCGTTCACGTTCCATAAACTGACGAGGACCCGCGCGGCGCCCGCGTACATAAATCCGCGTGTCAGTCCCACCAGTCCTTCGCCTTTGATGTCTTTGCCGAGTCCTGTTTGGCAAGCGCTCAGGACTACCAATTCGGCGGGCAGCTTGAGGTTGTAAATGTCGTTGGCGCGCAGGAAGCCATTCTGTGGTTTGCCTTGCGAGTCCACCATCGAAAACACCAACGCCGACAAACCCGGTCGTTCGCTGTCAAGCAACCCATGCGTGGCGAAATGGATGTAGCGATATTGGCTCAACGCCGGATCAAGCGCGGTCGCGCGACTCGCCTGAAAATCCATCGCGCTGAAGCTTGATCCTTTTGGAGTCAAGGCGATCAATTGATTAGCCTCCTGCCGCGTGAATCGCAGGCGCGGGATCACCAGTGTGGTAACACCCGACTTGTCGCCGGACTTTTCCGCGAGGTGCTCGATACTGCGCGCATCGTCGCCGTTGATAGTTTGCGCTTTTGCCTTGTCGCCAGCCTCGGTCTCCGGTGTAGTAAAGCGCGAATCCGAAGCGTCAAAGACAGGATCCGCGATCACCGCCAGCATCTTTGGCGCGGGTTGTCGGCCGGCCAATTCGCTGCGTTGAATCGCCAGCGCTGATGCCGAAGGGAGGCTGACGACTTCATGCTTGACGATTAGAGGCTGGCCGTTGTTTTTTGCAACTGACAACTGACTACTGACTACTGACGGTTCCGGTAGCATCGCAAACGGAACGTACTGCAGCGCGCCGTCGGCGACGATCACCAATCGTTTGGTACCAATTTGTGCGGTCACCGGCGCGAGAATAGTCTGGCTCAATTCCCGCGCGGCGGCAGGCAGTTTCGCTTCCGCTTCACCAATGCGCGCCTGTCTTTGCGTAGCGGTCTCACCGCGCTGATTTATGCTGCGCGCCGTCAGAAGTTCGTAGACCTGGCGCGCGCTTTTCTCAATCAACTCGCCCTTCGGCAATTCATAGCTCGCCAGTGAATCTCTGGTGACGGCCCAAAGGTAGCTATGTTCTGATCCCAGCGCGTATTCGAGCAGCAGCGTGTCGGCGTCGATTTGCGTTTGAATCTCTCTGAGCTTGAGCGGCTGCGGCTGAACGAGCGCGGCGTAATGCGGGTTGTTCTTGCGAATGGCAGCCTGCGCCCGCTCGTAGTCGTTCTCGAGTTGGCTGATCTCCTGCTTCAGGGCGGCGGCCGGTTCACGCGCGTTGACCTGGGCCAGACGCTGCGCCTTCTCATTGAGTTGCTGGCCCAGCAGTCGCTCACGTTCGATGAGCGCTGCGTCTGCTCCCTGGCTGAAATCAGCGTGGGCTTCGGTGAGCAGGTCAAGCAGACTGCGGGCGCGTTGGCGCTCGCTGATCTCAACGGCGAGAGCGTCGAAGCCTCTCGTCGGCTCCGCCTGGTGCTGGCCCATCAGCAGGTCGGTGTAAAACTGGTAGGAGCTTTGGACAGAGGCGAGAAAACCGGCGCGGGATTCCTTGCTGACGACTCCAATCCGTAACGATTCGGCAATGCCCAGGCTCTCTTCGATTAGCGAGCGCGCTCGAACGAGATTCCCCCGCCCACGCTCGTCTATTGCAAGATGTTTAAGCGCATCTGCTTCGTCTGCCGGGGCTTTGATCTCTCTCGCAATGAGTAACGCCTGTTCATGGTACTTGACGGCATCATCGAGGCGACCCAGGGAGAGATAAGACTTGCCCAAACCGACAAGTATGTCCCCTTCGTTATTCCGATTTTGCACCTCGCGAGCTATTGTCAGCGCTTGTTCCTGGTATTCAATCGCTTTTTCATAGCGACCCAGAGACTCATAGGCGATCCCCAGATTATTGAGCGCCTTGGCCTCGCCCGGCCGATTCTTAACCTCGCGAAGAATTGTCAGACTTTGCTCGAAGTATCGGATAGCTTTCTCCGTGCGATTGAGCGAGGAAAACTGATTGCCGAGGGCTAAGAGAGCGGTCCCCTCGCCATCTCTGATCTTCCGCTCGCGATAGATTGCCAGTGCCTGCTCAAAGTATTCGATTGCTTTCTCATTGCGACTCATCTCGGAATACGCGCCCCCCATGTTTATGAGAGCGTTTCCTTCTCTGTCTCGAGTCTGTAGATCGCGAAAAATCGCCAGCGCCTGTTCGAAGTACTCAATCGCTTTCTCATAGCGGCTCAGCGCGCTATTGACGACGCCAAGATTGTTAAGCACCCATCCTTCACCCTCTCGATCCTTGATCTCGCGGGCGATCCTCAGCGCCTGTTCGAAGTACACAAGTGCTTTCTCACTACGACCCAGCCGGTTATACGCACCGGCCAAATTGCCGAGCCCAGTCTCTTCACCCATTCGATCATTGATCTCGCGAGAAATCGTCAGCGCCTGCTCATAGTATTCAATCGCTTTCTGAGTACGACCCAGCCTGTAATACGCACCTCCGAGACCGGTGAGCGCTTGTGATTCGCTTCGTCGATCCTTGACCTCACGGGTGATTGCCAGCGCTTGTTCTCGGTATTCAATCGCCTTCTCGTACCGACCCAGCACCGTATAGGAGCCGCTCAGAGCGACAATCGTTCTGCCTTCCCATGTCCGATCCTTTAACTCACGGTATAACGCCAGCGCCTGTTCAAAGTATTCAATCGCTTTCTCTGCGCGACTCAACCTGCTCTGAACGAAACCCAAACCATAGAGGGTTCTTGCTTCGCTCGTCCGAAGCTTGAGACCGCGCGTGATTGCCAACGCTTCCTCGAAGTACTCAGCCGCCTTTCCAAACTGGTTGAGATCGATATACGCATTCCCAAGGTGGTAGAGCGAATAAGCAGTCCAGGATCGCTCGCCCAGTTCGCGCCACACAGGCAGTGCTCGTTGCAGCTTCTCCAGCACCTGCGGCGCATTCTCTTTTCTACGCTTATTGAGTTCATTGACCTCGACGAGCAGAGCTTCAGCTGTCAAGCGTTTGCGGTCCGGCGCCGTCGCCGTGGCGCGCACGGCTGCCTCCAGGCGGTATGACCCGCGCAGCTCCACCTGTCCGTTGCCTTGCACGATCAGCTGGTAGCTGCCCGCCGTTGCTATTTCTAATGAAAGCGATTCTTCTTCGCCCGCTCCGGTCAGGTTCATCTCGGCGAGTTGCTTGCCGTCGGGCGCACTCAGAGTCAACCCAGCGTCTATGGCCCGCTGATCCAACCGGAAGCGGACGAACTGACCCGCCGGGAGGATGATCTGATATGTGTGCGACTCCCCGCCCGCGATCTCGCGCTCGATCAGTTGGCCCTGAACGAGCGGGCGGACATCACCCGTTGCTTGCGCCAGGGCAATTGAACTAAGAGAAAGGACCAGAGATATGAGGCAAACTCGCTTAGTCATCGGACACTCCTTCGTGGTGGCCTATTTACGCAACCGAAATTCGCCGGTCGAATCCCTCAAAATAACGAAAACCTCGGGCTGACTTTCGTCCCGTTAGGGACGACATGTTTATAGCAACACGCTCTTGTTTGATCTCTCTTAAGCTCCGGAGGAGCGTAAGATGAAACAAAACCTGCCGCTCCTATAAGGAGCTCAGCAAATCTCCAATTGTGTGAGGTGGATTTCTATAAACGTCTCGCTCCACACGGAGCGATTTGTGGCCTAGTGGTGTTCCAGCTTGATGACGTGAACCAGGATCTCACCATTCGCTCTAACGACGGTTTCTTTCTTATCCTGGTTCCGTTCGACCGAGGGCGCCGCGGCAGAGTGCGCTTTCAGAAATTGATCGACCGCCGTTCGCAGTCCGGGACTACCGATGACTCCGCGATCTTTCAAGTTGGCAAATCCTTTAACCGCTTCTAACTCTGGCACGTCCTGCTCAGACCAAATCAACCAGATCTTCTCTGTCCCCTGATCCGCATCGAACTGAAACCAGCTTTTCTCGGGAATTTGAATCTGCTGTTTTTCCTTTAACAGCACCGAACCGTTGTTAGCCGTCTCGGACGGAAACATTACGATGAACGTTGGCGTCTGCTCGCCATTTGCGGTCGGCCCCTCATTTATCAGATAAAGTCGCCCGCTTTGTGAGCTGGCGACGTTCAACCGGAGTCTGTAGTCTTTTTCAAAATTGATATCGTCACTAAGCCGAAAAGGGTCCTGGTACGGTTTTCCGTCGCGATACTTCTGCACCGTGATCCAGTAGCTGATCATGCGCTGCACCGGCGCTGGATTAGAAATCACGGGAGCCGGGGTTCCGCGCCGCCAAAGCATCGTGCCTCCGACACCTAAAGCTGCGATCACAATTACTCCCAGCATAACCAGCAGTGTGCGCCGGTTGCCGCTTACTGATTTTTGAGCCACTGGCGCATCGGTAACCACCGCCGCTTGCTGCTCGGTTGGCGACGATTCCATCGCAGCCGGTTTTGTGAGTCCAACCCGCGACTGCGGCGGCCGCGAGCGCTCAAGTTTCTGTGCGAATGTCAGTTCTTCCCTGAGACTCTTCAGGTCGATCGATAAATCTTTGATTGTTTGGTAGCGCTCTTCTCGATTCTTGCGCAGGGCCTTGCTCACTATTCGCTCAAACTCAGCCGGAATGTCTGGTGAATACTCGGCGAGCGGCGCCGGCTCTTTATCAAGAATCGACACGAGCGCGTCGGCGCTGGTGGCGCCCGCAAACGGAATACGCCCGGCCGCCATTTCATACAAGACCACGCCGAAGCTAAAGACGTCAGTCCTTTGATCCAAAACCTGGCCACGCGCCTGCTCGGGTGACATGTAGTTAATAGTCCCCATTACTGTGCCTGGCCTGGTCTGCGCCCTTACCATCGTGTCGATCTGCGAATTCGCCGGGGTCGATTGCTGAGACTTTTCCGTCAGCTTGGCTAACCCGAAATCAAGCACCTTCACAATCCCGTCCGGACGCACCATGATGTTGTCAGGCTTGATGTCGCGATGGACAATGCCGGCAGCGTGAGCGGCTTGCAGGGCGCTGGCCACCTGAATTGACACGTCGAGAATCTCCGCCAACTCCATTTTGGCGTAGTTGCGTTGCTTGAGTGTTTGCCCGTCGATGAATTCAGTGGCGATGTAAGACGCACCTTCGGCTTCACCTATTTCATGAACCGTGAGGATGTTTGGATGATTGAGAGAGGAAGCAGCCTTCGCTTCAAGGATAAAGCGCCGGAGAAGCTCTTTGTGATTGGTAAACTCCGCGGGTAACAACTTCAGCGCGACCTGGCGATCGAGCTTGGTATCGCCGGCGAGATAAACTTCACCCATTCCGCCTTTGCCCAGTGGTTTAATGATTTTATAGTGGCCGACTAGTTGTCCCCCGACCAGCGCCGGCGTCTCTGCGATCATTCCCGCGGCAGCTTCGTAAGCCGGTGTATCAATCAAAGCGTCTGGGCCGTCGTGAGCAGCAATCAATGACTCGACCGCTGCACCCAGATCCGGATTTGAGGTTCGAATGCGTCCGATGAAATTGGCGCGCTCCGCGGGTTTCAACGCGAGGGCCTCATGAAAAAGATCCTCCAATTGCTGCATGTCCTGCGCGTTCTTCATGTTTCTAAGCGGCCAACTCCCGGCGCAACCAGGCTCGGGCAAAACTCCAGTAACGTTCCGTCGTAGCGTGTGACAGCCCCGTCACCTGAGCTGTTTCCTCGATCGTTAAGCCACCGAAGAAACGCAGTTCAACCACGCGGCTGTGTTTGGGATTGGTTGTGGCCAGAGAATTCAAAGCGTCGTCGAGCGCGATCAGCTCCACTTCCGGTTTACTGCCGACGCGCTCCGCCTCAGTCAGAGATAAACGAAACTGCTGGCCGCCGCGCTTTGCCGACAGCCGCTTGCGCGCGTGATCCACCAGAATGTCTCGCATGATCTTCGCAGCCAGGCCAAAGAACTGCGCGCGATGCTCCATCGAGATGCTCGATTGATCAGCTAGCCGGACGTAGGCTTCGTGAACCAAAGCTGTGGGTTGCAGGGTATTTGATCCGGATCTGCGACGCAGATAACTGGCGGCGAGTTTCCGGAGTTCATCGTAGACGAGCGGAATCAGCTCATCCAGAGCAGCCTTGTCGCCGCTGCCCCACTTAACCAGCAGTTCGGTAACGCTGTTATTTTGGTGTGTTACTGACTCCTCCATCCTGAGTCGGCCAGGGTAGCGACTATCAGCAAATTTGGTGTGATGTATATCAAAGAAAAACTATTATTGCACGAAAGGAGTCTGGACAGCGCAGTCCAGGCTCAGCGGTTGCAGGGTGTCTTGCTGAAATCCCGGATGAAATGCCTGAATATGACTAGATTACTTGTACGGGAAAACGTGATGTAAATGCTTCAAGCCCTTAGATCAGCAAACTAACACAAGTTCGCCGCGGATGGACGCGGACAAACGCAGATCAGAAAGTTCTGATGTTCTATTTCCGATCCGTGTCTATCCGCGTGACTCCGCGGCCAAAATACGATCGCACCTCAGATTCACTTAACCAGAGATCCTTTAGTTTTGGTGAATTGGCCGGGACACTTGCTCAAGTTTCCATGCTCAACCATCGCACTCAAAATGACTCCTGATTGAATTCAAAACGAAACCTCATCGGTGATCCCGACTGTTAAAATGGCGCACCGGGTCCGAGTCAATCGCCTAACGCAGGTCGCGTGATGCTCAAATGCAGTAGCAGCTAAGCCGCAACCTTGTGCCTGTTTACAAGCGGGTATCAACCGTGGACTATTTGGTGAACTCTCCGTTTCAGGAGTAAGCCCGGGTGAATGAGAAAGATCAGCGATTCAGCGTAAACAACGGCTGCCAACGCGGGAGGAATTATGACAACACGCGCAGAATTAAGTGCTGCCGAAGAAAACGACCAGGGCCATACTTCTCTAATGCGAGCGGCGCTCGATGGAAACACTGAGCGTCTAAAAGAACTGCTCCATCATGGCGCGGACGTAAACCAGAGAGACGACAACGGACGGACAGCGTTGATGTTTGCCGTCTTCAACACACACTACGAAGCAATGAGAGTGCTGCTGGAACACGGGGCTGACGTTAATGTCAAGAGTAATAAGGGAGGAACGGCCCTAATGGCGGCTGCATTGGCCGGTGATCTCAGGATGATTCAAGCCTTACTGGATAAAGGTGCTGACTTACACGCCATACTGGCTGAGACAAATGATACTGCCGAGACACTCGCGGCGAGCCACGGCTATGCCGAGATCGCTCGCCTGTTGACTCAAGCCAGATAGAGAACTAATTCCAGCCGACTCCTCGCGGCGATCGCTCCGGTGTTAGTGCCGGCGCCGAAATGAAATCAACTGAACCGCTAACCAACTCCGAGTCTGTGTCGGAGATCACCATTTAGGAAGGAGATTGAAGAAATGACGGAATCAACTTTCGAAGGTGTCGGCGGTCTGAAAATGTTTACTCGCTCGTGGCAGCCCGAAGGGAAAACACGCGTCGGGGTTGTTATCTCCCAGGGTTTAATTCGCATAGCGGGTTGCTCGGTTTTGGTCCGTTACTAGGGAGAAAAGGTCAGAAACCACTTTTAATGACATGGACAAAGATGAGCGGCTACTGTTTGATACGCTGGATGACTAGCTTGAGTGCGCTGGAGTTTCCTTGCGGGATTTTCATGCGTTGAGAACGGCCTTCAATCTCATCGATAAAATCGCGCGCCTCAATGCTGTAATCAAAGTCACCATAAAGGATGAAGTTGAACCTTCCG